>WNFI01071638.1_pt1 | contig 10199 bp, 7 predicted proteins | sample 5400471 | NCBI WGS metagenome assembly WNFI01 (sample SAMN13153348, study PRJNA577476) | soil metagenome | isolation source: 100 cm saprolite on Douglas fir-dominated hillslope | place: USA:California | collected 2013-09-17 | reverse complement strand
CTCCGAGAAGCGCCCGGGCATTTCTCCGGGGAGGCGGTCAGTTTCTCCCGCGTGCGCGCGCGGCGTCGACGACGGCGGTAAAAAGTGCTCGCGCGGCCGCGTCGTGGCCGACGAGGTCCTCCGGATGCCACTGCACGGCGACGACGAAGCGCCGGCGGTCGGCGTGCTCGAGCGCCTCGATCACGTTGTCGGGCGCCCAGCCGACTTTCCTCAGGTCGCGCCCGAGACGGGCGACGGCCTGGTGGTGGAAGCTGTTCACCCGCAGCTCGGAGGTCCCGACGATCGCGCCGAGCCGCGTGCCCTCCGTCTGGAGCTTCACGTCGTGCGTGGCCACGTGGCGCCGGTCCGGCTGGCTGTGCTGGACCTTGTCGCCGAAGACGTCCGGCACGTGCTGGTGCAGGCTGCCGCCGAGCGCGACGTTCAGCACCTGCAGCCCACGGCAGATCGCGAACACCGGCACGTCGTCGCGCAGCGCCCGGTCGACCAGCTCCAGCTCGAGGGCGTCGCGGTCGGCCGAGACGAGCGCGGTCCTGGGGTGCGCGGCCTCGCCGAAGCGCGCCGGCTCGACGTCGCCGCCGCCGGTGCCCGCCTGCTCGACGGCGCGCAGGTACGCGGCATTGACGTAGGCCCGCTCCGGGTACTCGTCGATGGTGACGGACGTCGAGACGCCGATCAGGGGCGCGGGCACGACGCGAGCATACCGTGATCAGTTTCCCGATACACGCTATGTCCTGACGGTCCCTGTAGTCCCGGCCGGGCTGGCACCGGCATGGAGGCGCGTGAACGAGCGCCTAGCGCTACCGGCTCCTGCTTCCATCGCGACGGTCGGAGCAATATTATGAGGGCGCGCGTTATGTCCTGCTGGCCTCGGCGGACACCGCTGGCTGACGGTCACTGGAAGCAGGCGGAAAGGGCCGTGGCTCGCCTGCTGAGGGGCCAGAATATCAGGTCGGGACAACTCGAACGAAACGCGGGCGACGTAGACAACCCTAAATGCTGGACTCTTGCCGGAGTTGACCATGACCCCATTATTAATAAAGCGATGGTGCGATGAGCATCGAGCGCGCCGCGGGCGGCAGTAGCCAAATCGATGTTCTCGATCGCGTCCTCGACAAGGGGATCGTCATCGACGCCTGGCTGCGGCTCTCACTCGTTGGTATCGACCTCGTGACGGTCGAGGCACGTGTCGTTGTCGCGTCGATAGCGACCTACCTACAATTCAGCGAACCGTTGGGCGTCTCCAGCGTGTTCACGTCAAGCGCAGCACGGCCTCCCAGCGTTGCCGAAAGCATCAAGGCTGGATCGGTAACGCGGCTGACGAACACCACGACGACAGACGGCCACCGACCGGATCTGGGGCGCGGTGGGGGCGGGTGACCGGCCGCGCACGGCGCGGCGTTACTGGAGCATCGGGGCCGTCGTCGGGATCATTGGCGGTACACTGGTCCTCCTTGCCGGCGACCGATTTGGTCACCATGGCGTCCGTTTACTCGGCGCGCTGATCATGGCCGCGGGCTGCCTGTGCGCGGTCGTGCGAGCGGCGCGAGGCGATGCGCAATCCTGACCACGCGCCAGCAGGATCTCTTGACAGCCTCGTTATCATCATCGTCGGGGGAGTCAGGAGGGGTCCGTGGCGCAGTCTTCACGGCGTGGTCGGCGCCGCACTCGGGGCATAGTCTGCCAACACCCGCCGCCTGAAGATCATCGCTGCTATCTCTGTGACGCCCGCGTGGCGCGCGACGAGGAAATCGTCCGTGTGCACGAGGCCACGATGCACCGCCGCTGCTTCGAGGAGGACATCCGGCGTGGGCGATGGTGACTAGACGCCGCGGCGTCAGAGTGGGGCCGGCGCCGCTCTAGCGTTGGAGACTGGAAGAAAAAGGGGCGGCGGGCGAAGCGATCCCACCACCCGCCGCCACGCAGGGCCGACCAGCCGCGAGACGGTTCTGGAGGCTGTCCCAAGTCTAGCCGGAGCCGGCGGGCCGCCGGGGGGCACGGGGATATATCGTATCGTGGCAACTCTACGCCGGGCGCGTCGTGTGGCGCGACCTGGCTGGTGGAACTTACCCTGAAGCGCGCACACCGGCCGCGCGGGCGAAGACCTGTCCGGCCTCGCCGCAGCCATCACAGTGCCCTTCGGTAACGCGTAACGAAAGGGCGACAATCTGGCGGATCGCACGGTCAGCGCGGAGGCCCGTGTGCGTCAGGACGCATTCCATGCACAACGCCACTGGCCGAGCAGTCAACACTTCAATTACCGTGACCACGACAAAGCCGTAGGCGCCATCCTTGGCGGGCAGTATTGGACCTTGGTCCAATAGGCGCGCTCGGCCCCTCCCACGCAGCCTACCAATGATGGCGGAAACCGTGCCCCTTCTCTTCGTTGAGGCCACCACCGCAGACCGCGTCTGGAAGCTGGCGGTCCAGTCGAGTGAGGGCATCATCGGCCACATCTTCCGCGTTAACGGTGCGTACGCCTACTTCGCGGGGGCCTTCAACGGCCTCACCGCAACCTTCACGGACCGGAGTTTAGAACGCCTCAAAGAACGGGTCATCGCTAGCAGGCGGTGACCCTGCGGGCAGCGGTCCCGAACGCCGCATGCCGGGGGGCTGGTCCTCATCCGGCAACTTCACGAGCGCGAAAGCGCGCCCGCAGAGGCCACCGATGCGGCGGTGGGCGAGGGGCATTACTCGATCACCCCGGTGGCGCGCGATCAGTGTCACCGCACTATGTAGATGTCGTATTTTACGAACGAACCGGCACCGACCTTGACCTCGACAATCTTACCCACGCATTGAACGTGGTTCAGCCAAGCGTATTTCTCGGCGGAAGAGCGGCTGAGACCTCTGCGGGGCTACCGCTAGGACGGAACTAGCCTGAAGAGCCACCGGTCGTGTGCGCGAAGACCGGTCCGGCCGCGCCGCAGCCGCCACAGCGACCGTCGGCGACGCGCAACGAGGCGGCTGCGATCTCACGGAACGCTTGGTCAGCGCGAAGACCCGTCTTCGTCAGCACGCACTCCAAGCACAACCCTTCCGGCTGCGCGGCGAGGACTTCGAGGACGGTGGCCACGAAACAGAACGGACCATCCGGTCCAATGGGTAGGTGACTGGAGTCCAGAGGCCGGATCGCCAGTCGGCGGTGACCATCCGGGGCCCCGTGTTGGTCACTCTCGGTCGTTACCTGTCGGCGCGAGCGGACCATGCGCGGCCGCGTGGAGAAGGCGCGCCGCGGCCTGGTCAGCGCCTATCCCTTCGGCGATCGCCCGGTGATCGAGAGCGGGAAGCCGACCGGCCGCATGGTTGTCCATGGCGAGAAAGCTGCGACCGTGCGGATGATATTCGACTGGCATGTCGCCGAGCAGCGGAGCATTCGATCGATCACGGTGGAGCTGCGGCGCCTCGGCCTGCGACCGCAGCGCGGCGGCGCCTGGGGCCCATCAATGGTCCGCCGCGTCCTCACGAATCGCGCGTACATCGGCCAAGCCTCCTTCCTCGACATCGCGATCCCCGTGCCGGCCATCATTGCGGTCGGTATCTTCGAGTGCGCCCAGGAGCAGCTCGCGCGCAATCGCGCGCTCCTTGCTGGCCGCCCGAGCGTCGTGCCGTTCCTGCTGCGAGGCCTCCTCCGCTGTGGCTCGTGCCGACGCACCTGGTACGCCGACTCCTCGCGCGCGACCCGCGCGTACCGCTGCCGGGGCGCGGACGTGATCACGCGCGCGAACTGCCGCGCCAACGGGATCTCAGCCGTCCGACTCGATCAGACCGTCTGGGACGCCGTCGTCGGCGTTCTGAGGAATCCCGCGGCGCTCCGGATGAAGCTTGAGCGCGCGGGGGCCGCCCTGGACGCCAGCACGACCGAGGTCGAATCGGAGGCCCAGCACGTTCGCCGGCAACTCGCTGAGGTCGGCCGACAGGAGCACCGCCTCCTTGACTTGTTCCTCGATGAGACGATGCGGACGGACGTGGTGCGCGGCCGCCTCGAAGCCCTGGGCCGGCGCCGGATCGCCCTCCGGGAGCGGCTGGCGCGCGTCGAGGCGCTGGTAGCCAGTCGGGCCGCCGCAGAGGCGCAGCACGCGGCAATCGAGCGCCGGTGCGCTCAGGTCCTTCGGGGGATTGACCGGCCATGAGCCTCGATTCCGTCTCGTCCCAGCAGAGTGCGCCCGCGTACCGTCCGACCTCCACCGTCCAGACCATCGGCTCCCGCTGGGGCGTGGCCGCGGGCCACGCACTTGCCGCCGAGGCGGCGGCGCACGTGCTGGGCGCCGGGGGCAACGCGATCGACGCGGGTGTCGCGGCGGGACTCTGCTTGGGCGTGGTCCATCCCGACATGGTCAGCGTCGCCGGGGTGGCCCCGATCCTCGTGCACATCGCGCGCACGGCCGAGACGTTCCAGGTGTCGGGGGTGGGGCCGTACCCGCGCGCCTCGACGCTGGAGTACTTCCGCGGACTCGGCAACCAGATCCCGCCCGGCCTGCCGCGCACCGTCGTACCCGCGGCCCCGGCCGCGTGGTGCATGGCGCTCGAGCGCTGGGGGACGATGTCGTTCGCCGAGGTCGCCACGGCGGCCACGGAGCACGCGGGGCGCGGGTTCCCTCTGTCGAACTTCTCCGCGTACCAGATGACGGCCAATGCCGACAAGTACCGCCGCTGGGCGACGTCCGCCGCGCTCTACCTGAACAACGGCCGGCCGTTCCGGATGGGCGAGCGCCTGGCGCAGGCCGAGCTGGCGGAGACGCTCGCGCGGATGGCGCGCGCGGAGGCGAAGGCGGGCGGCAGCCGCGCCGCCGGCGTACGCGCCGCGCGCGACGAGTTCTATCGCGGCGAGACCGCCAAGCGCATCGCCGAGTACCACCGCGTCGAAAAGGGGCCCCTGACGCTCGACGACCTGGCGGACTTCGAGGTCGAGGTCGAGCGCGCGCTCATCGGCACGTGGGGCCCCTGGCAGGTCGGCGTGTGCGGCTTCTGGTGTCAGGGGCCGGTGCTGCTGCAGATGCTCAATCTCATCGAGGGCACCGACGTCGCGGCGCTCGGCCACAACTCCCCCGCGTACCTGCACCTGCTCGCGGAGACGGTCAAGGTCTCGTTCGCGGACCGCGAGGCCTACTACGGCGACCCGCATTTCGTCGAAGTGCCCGCCGAGCGCCTGCTGTCGAAGGCGTACGCCGCCGAGCGGCGCGCGCTCATCCGCGACAGGGCCTGGCGCGAGATGCCGCCGACGGGCGAGCGCCGCGGTGCGGCCGCCATCGCGGGCGGCTCCGGCGAGTCGCTCGACACCTCCTACGTCGCCGTCGTGGACGCCGAGGGCAACGGCTTCTCCGCCACGCCGAGCGATCCGAACGTGGACGCTCCCGTCGTGGGTGGCGTCGGCTGCGTGGTGTCGGGGCGCGGGTCGCAGGGCTGGCTCGACCCCGCCCACAAGAGCGTCGTCGCGCCCGGCAAGCGCCCGCGCCTGACGCCCGCGCCCGCGATGCTGCTGCGTGACGGCAAGCTGGTCATGCCGTTCGGCACGCCGGGCGGCGACGTGCAGCAGCAGGCGATGCTGCAGGTGATGCTGAACCACGTCGCCTTCGACATGCCGCTGCAGCAGGCGATCGAGGCGCCGCGCGTGGCGTCGCGCTCGTTCCCCGACTCCTTCTGGCCGCACGCCGTCGCGCCCGGCAAGCTGGAGGTCGAGCGCCGGGTCGGGAAGGAGACGCGCGACGCGCTGACCGCGCGCGGCCACGACGTCAGCGAGTGGCCGGAGTGGGAGTGGCGCGCGGGCGCCGTCTGCGCCGTGCGCATCGCGGCGGACGGCGCGCGCTGGACCGGCGCCGATCCGCGCCGCGGCTCGCACGCGATCGCGCGCTAGTCGGCGCTACGTCGTCGCGGGCGCCGGCGTGAGCGGCCGGATGCGTACGGGCTCCTCGCGGATCATCAGCGCCATGCCGGCCGCGAGGAACGCCATGACCGCCGCGGAGACGAAGGCGCTCGAGTAGGAGCCGGTCCACTCGAAGATCCAGCCGGCCCCGGCGGCGCCCAGCGCCGAGCCCACCTGGTGCGCGAAGAAGATCCAGCCCGACAGCTCACCCACCGAGAAGCGGCCGTAGATGTTCGCGGTCAGCGTCGTCGTCGGCGGCACCGTCGAGATGTAGTTGAGGCCGAAGAGCGCCGCCCACAGGTGCAGCGAGGGCACGTCCCAGACGTAGAGCAGGAAGATCAGCGAGAGCCCGCGCACGAAGTAGTAAATCGCGAGCGGGCCGCGGCGTCCGAAGCGGTCGCACAGCCAGCCCGAGCCCAGCGTGCCGATCATGTTCATCGCGCCCATCACGCCGAGCGCGGTCGAGGCCTGCATCGCGGTGAAATTGTGCTCGAGCGCGTGCGGCATGAAGTGCGTGAGCACCATGCCGTTGCTGGTGTAGCCGCAGACGAAGAACGAGCCCATGAGCAGCCAGAACGGCAGCGTATGGGCGGCCTCGGTCACCGACACGCGCCCGGCCTTCTGCGCAGCGACGATGTCCGCCGCGGTCTGCTTGGGGCCGGTGGCGCCCAGCGGGCGCAGGCCGCGCTCCTCGGGCGTGCTGCGCAGGAGCCACATGCCGACGGGCACGACCAGCAGCAGCAGGCCGATGCCGAGCCAGAGGAACGACCAGCGCCAGCCGTACGTGTACGTGATCTTGGCCGCGACCGGAACGAACACGAGCTGGCCCGCGGACATGCCGCCCGCGGCCAGCCCGATGGCGATGCCGCGGTGCTTTTCGAACCAGCGCGCGACGATGGCCGAGCCCGTGCTGAGCGCGGCGCCGCCGGCGCCGACGGCCATGAGCACGCCGGCGGTGACGAAGAGCTGCCAGAGCTGGGTGACGAACGCCGACGCGATGGAGCCCACGCCGAGCAGCATCAGCGCCAGCACGATGACGCGCGCCGGGCCCCAGCGGTCGGCGAGCCGCCCGGCGAACGGCCCGGCGGCGCCGAGCAGCAACAGCCCGACGGCGGCGGCGGTCGAGAGCGCGCCACGGCTCCAGTGCATCTCCACTTCCATCGGCTTGATGTACACGCCGAAGACGGAGCGGACGCCGGTGGAGGCGAGCATGCAGAACGTGAGGGCGGCGAGGACGACCCAGGCGGGGTGTAGCCGGCGCGCCGACGTCATGGCCTTCAGATGATGGCACGCGCCCGCACCGATTCAGCCAGCCAACCGGCCGCCGCGCGCCGGCCGATTGGCCCGGTAAGACCGGCCGACTCTTCTACTCGACCACCTCCGCGGCCGCCGTGCGGCGGAACACGAGCTCGGGCCCGAGCGCATCCACGGTGACCACGTCACCCTCGGTGAACTCGTGCTCGAGAATCCGCAGCGCGAGGGGGTCCTGGATCAGCCGCTGGATCGTCCGCTTGAGCGGCCGCGCCCCGAACGTCGGGTCGTAGCCCTCGGTGGCGAGGACCTTCTTCGCCGCGTCGGTGACCTCGAGGGCGATGCGCCTGGCGGCGAGCCGTCGGCGCAGGTGCTCGAGCTGGATGTCCACGATGCGCTCGATCTCCTCCCGGCCGAGCGGCGTGAAGATCACGATCTCGTCGATCCGGTTGAGGAACTCCGGCCGCAGCGTGTTGCGCAGCTCCTGCATGATCAGCGGCCGCACTTTCTCCGGCTTCTCGTACTCCCGGAAGATGTGGCTGCCGAGGTTCGAGGTCATGATCACGACGGTGTTGCGGAAGTCCACCGTGCGGCCCTGGCCGTCGGTGAGCCGCCCGTCGTCGAGCACCTGCAGCAGCACGTTGAAGACGTCGGCGTGCGCTTTTTCGATTTCGTCGAACAGGATCACGGCATACGGGCGCCGACGGACCGCTTCGGTCAGCTGGCCGCCCTCGTCGAAACCGACGTATCCGGGTGGAGCGCCGATGAGGCGCGCCACCGTGTGCTTCTCCATGTACTCCGACATATCGATGCGGATCATCGCCCGCTCGTCGTCGAACATGAACTCGGCCAGCGCGCGCGCCAGCTCCGTCTTGCCGACGCCGGTGGGACCGAGGAACAGGAACGAGCCGATCGGCTTGTTCGGGTCGCTGAGCCCGGCGCGGCCGCGGCGCACGGCGTTGGCCACCGCGCGGATCGCCTCGTCCTGGCCGACCACGCGGGCGCGCAGGCGCTCCTCCATCTTCACCAGCTTCTGCACCTCGCCCTCGAGCAGGCGGGTGACGGGAATGCCGGTCCACTTGGCCACCGTCTGGGCGATGTCCTCCTCGTCGACTTCCTCGCGGAGCATGCGGCCGCGCTTCTGCTGATCGGCGAGGCCCTTCTCCATCTCGACGAGCTTCTTTTCGAGCGTGGGCAGCGTGCCGAAGCGCAGCTCGGCGGCCTTGTTCAAATCACCGCGCCGCTCCGCATCGGCCATCGCCTGGCGCGCCGCCTCGATCTGCTCCTTCACGCCGCTCATGCCGCTGATGCCCTGCTTTTCCGCCTGCCACTGCGCCTTCAGGACGTCGGCCTGCTCCTTGAGCGTGGCCAGCTCGGCGTCGAGCTTGCCGAGGCGCTCGCGGGCGCCGGGATCGTCCGAATCGCGCGCCACCGACACGCGCTCGATCTCGAGCTGCATGATCCGGCGCGTGATCTCGTCGATCTCCTGCGGCATCGAGTCGATCTGCATGCGCAGGCGCGCGGCCGCCTCGTCGATCAGGTCGATGGCCTTGTCGGGCAGGAAGCGGTCCGCGATGTAGCGGTGCGACAGCACGGCCGCCGCCACCAGGGCGGCGTCCTTGATCTTGACCTTGTGGTGGACCTCGTACTTATCCTTGAGGCCGCGCAGGATGGCGATGGTGTCCTCGACGCTCGGCTCGCGCACCATCACGGGCTGGAAACGCCGCTCGAGGGCGGGGTCCTTCTCGACGTGCTTGCGATACTCGTCGAGCGTGGTGGCGCCGACGCAGCGCAGCTCGCCGCGTGCGAGCGCGGGCTTGAGCATGTTGGCGGCGTCGACGGCGCCCTCGGCGGCGCCCGCGCCCACCAGCGTGTGCAGCTCGTCGATGAAGCAGATGATCTGGCCGGCGGACTCGGTGATCTCCTTGAGGACGGCCTTGAGCCGGTCCTCGAACTCGCCCCGGTACTTCGAGCCGGCGACCATGGCGCCGATGTCGAGCGCGACGAGGCGCTTGTCCTTCAGACCCTCCGGCACGTCACCGGCGACGATGCGCTGCGCCAGCCCCTCGACGATGGCGGTCTTGCCGACGCCGGGCTCGCCGATCAGCACGGGGTTGTTCTTGGTGCGCCGGGAGAGCACCTGGATGACGCGTCGGATCTCCTCGTCGCGGCCGATGACGGGGTCGAGCTTGCCCCGGCGCGCGGCGTCGGTCAGGTCCCGGGAGTAGCGCTGCAGGGCCTGGTACTTGTCCTCCGGATTCTGATCGGTCACGCGCTGGCTGCCGCGAACGTCCACGAGCGCCTTCAAAATCGCGTCCGGGGTCACGCCGGCGTGGGCCAGCGCTCGGCCGGCCGCGCCCTCCCGGTCCTGCGCGACGGCCACCAGCAGGTGCTCGGTCGAGACGTACTCATCCTTCATCGACTCGGCCTGCTTCTGCGCGCGATCGAGCGCCGCGCGCAGCCGCTCGCCGATGTACTGGCCGCTGCCGCCGCGCACCTGCGGCATCTTCTCGATCGCCGCGTCGAGCTGCGAGGTGAGTGCCTCCGCGCGCACGCCGAGCTTGCCGAGAATCGGCGCCACTACGCCGTCCTTCTCGCCGATCAGCGCGTGGAGCAGGTGCTCGGGTTCCACCGCCTGGTGTCCCCGCTCGCCGGCGAGCGACTGCGCCGCCTGCAGCGCTTCCTGTGCCTTGACCGTCAGCTTGTCCAGTCTCATCGTCCTCTCTTCTTATTTACCGTCGGAGCCCCTTCGCAGGGCTCCGGGGCTCGACGGTCGGCGAATCATTGGGGGCCGTCGTATCGTTGCGAGCCGTCTTATCCTTGCGCATACCCGCGTGGTGAATCGGTCCGCAGCGCCCGCAGGCGCTCGTACAGCTCTTTCTCGGCCGCCGTCAGCTCGGCCGGCATCATGATCCGCACGGTGACCAGCTCGTCGCCGGCGCCGCCGCCCTTGAGCCGCGGCATCCCGTAGCCGGGCAGCCGGAACGTCCGCCCGCTCGACGTCGCGGGCGGAATCTTCATCGACACCTTGCCTCGCAGCGTCGGCACCTCGATCGTCGCGCCCAGCGCCGCCTCGGGCGCCGTGATC
>WNFI01694572.1_pt1 | contig 10200 bp, 10 predicted proteins | sample 5400471 | NCBI WGS metagenome assembly WNFI01 (sample SAMN13153348, study PRJNA577476) | soil metagenome | isolation source: 100 cm saprolite on Douglas fir-dominated hillslope | place: USA:California | collected 2013-09-17 | reverse complement strand
GAGGGAGCTTTTTATGCCTGGGTCGACATTCGTGGCACGGGTACCAGCGCGGAAGAGGTCTGCCGGATCCTGCTGGAAGATGCCGGCGTGGCCGCGATCCCGGGAGCTGCGTTCGGCCCGTCTGGCAGGGATTTCGTGCGCTTCTCTTTTGCTTCGTCGGTGGCAAATCTGCAAGAGGCTACCGCCCGCATCGGGAAGGTATCCGCGGCGTGGCAAGGAAGTCTGGCCGGCAGATAGGCATACAGAAGCGACTATGGATAAGAGAACCATGCTCATGAAATTTGTTTTTGTCGGCGCCGTGATGAGCTTTTCGTGTTTCGCCGGCGCACAGGCCAGGCCGTTTCCCGGTCCCGACGTTCAACAGATCTACCAGCGACTCCTGCCACAGATTGAACAAATCCCTGCCTTTGATCACCATGCTCACCCCGGTTTTGCCGACGATCCCGATGTTGACGCCATGGCCGCGCCTCCGGACGCCAGCGAGGCGCTTCGCACGCGCGACGATAATCCTGAACTGGTTGCCGCGGCGAAGGCTCTGTTCGGATATCCGTACGCTGATTTGTCGCCCGAACATTCAAAATGGCTTGTCGCGAAAAAAGCAGAGCTGAAAAAGCAAAATCCCGGCACCGCCTATTTCAACATGATTCTGGACAAGCTCAACATTGAGAGTTCGGTTGCGAACCGCGCGATGATGCCGGATTACCTGGACGCGAAACGGTTTCCGTGGGTGTTTTTCGCTGACTCTTTCCTGTGGCCGTTCAATAACGAACATGAGACTGCCCGGAATCCTGACGAAGGGGTATTCATTCCGCTGCAAGAGAAAATGCTTCACCGCTGGATGCAGCAGGAGAACGTCGCCAAACTTCCAATCAAATTCGACGAGTATTTGAACTTCATCGTTTCGACGCTCACAGACAATCAGAAAAAGGGCGGAATCGCGATGAAGTTCGAAGTGGCGTATTTCCGTCCAACGACCTTTTCCGATCCAACACGAGATCAGGCGGAAGAGATTTACAAGCATTACGCGTCCGGCGGCGTACCCAGCGAAAAGGAGTACCGGACGTTTCAGGATTACATCTTCCGCTTCTTGGTGATCCAGGGTGGGCGGCTGAGCTTGCCGGTGCACATTCACACCGCGATCGGCATCGGCGATTATTTCAACCTGTCGCAAAGTAACATCATGAATCTGGAAAGTGTGCTGCGCGATCCACGGTATCGCGGCACGACCTTCGTGATGATTCACGGCGGCTATCCACTGGAGCGCGAAGGCGTATGGCTCGCCGCCATGAAGAATGTCTATCTGGATTCTTCATTTGGCGAACTGGCCCAGTATCCGTCGGCCTTCAAGGAGACGCTGAAAATGTGGCTGGAAACTTTTCCCGATAAGATCACCTTCGGCACGGACTGTTTCCCGTACAATCAGGTTCTGGGCGCGGAAGAGAGTTACTGGCTTGGAGCCGAATCATCGCGCATGGCTCTTGCCGCGGCGCTGGCCGAGATGATCTCGGAAAATGAAATTACAGAAGCCCGGGCTATGGAACTCGCCCACGCTTATTTGCATGACAATGCTGTGAAGCTGTATCAGGGCAGAGTCCACTGAGCAGGCACATCGAGAAATAGGGGATCGACTGCAATGGCAAAGAAACCGAAAACCAAGGCTACCAGTGGACGAAAAACAAAAGGGAAGAAACCGCACTCGCGAGCCCAACGTGCGGTCACCAAACATGCGGCGCGCAAAGCTCAGCACCAGTATGTTCCCTGGCATACGATTCCGCTGGAAGAACTGAACCCGCTGCTGCAAAGGCAGTTCGTGGTGGGCCAGGAGATTATGCTGGCGCGCGTGCTTCTGAAAAAAGGCTGCATCGTGCCTGAGCACAGCCATCATAACGAACAGCTTACTTACATTCTCGACGGGGCGCTGAAATTCTGGATTGACGGCAAGGAAATCGTCGTCCATTCCGGCGAGGTGCTGTGCATCCCCGCACACATGCCGCATAAGGCCGAGGCGCTCGAAGATACGGTCGACCTCGATGTGTTTAATCCCCCCCGTGCCGATTGGATTAATAAGACAGACCAATATTTGCGAGGTCAGAAATAATTTCCGACTCCATGCCGTCTGCCGCGGCTTCTGAGAAGGGTTCAGAATCCGGCCCGCCGCAGGGCAGTTTTTGTTTTCGCTGCATCGGCTGCGGTTCGGTCACGCACTTGGCTGCCCAGGATTTTCGCTGCGCACAGTGCGGTAATTTACTTGAGATCACCGATCCCGCCTGGAAGTCCCTTGATGCCGCCACTCTAAAGTCCGTCTGGCGTGATCGCCGTGCCTCAAACGCAATGCTCGATCGCAGCGGCGTGTGGCGGTTCCGCGAACTTCTTCCCGCCCCAGCGACCGAGCAACAGGTCGTCACCCTGCGGGAAGGCAACACTCCGCTCTATGAACTCCCACAGGCTTCGCACACAACCGGCGTTCCGCGCCTCTATGCTAAGCATCAAGGACTGAACCCTACCGGCTCCTTCAAAGATACAGGGATGACGGTGGCCGCTACTTTCGCCCGGCAGGCCGGATATCGCTGGGTAGCGTGTGCTTCCACTGGCAACACATCCGCCTCGATGGCCGCTTATGCTGCCCGAGGCGGTATGCGCAGCCTGGTCCTCGTACCCGACGGCAAAATCTCCTGGAGCAAACTATCGCAGGCCCTCGATTACGGAGCACTAACTTGCCAACTCCGCACCGACCCATGTAATCGTGCCCGGCGGAAACCTGGGGAACAGTTCCGCGATAGGCAAGGCTTTGCTGGAGATGCGCGAGATAGGTCTGATGGCGCGACTCCCGAAGTTGTCCATAATTCAGGCGGAAGGCGCCAATGCACTGGTTCGTACTTTGCGAGAAACCGGCGGCAAGCGTTTGATCAGCGTGCAGGCTGAAACTCGGGCCACGGCGATCCGCATTGGCAACCCAGCTTCGTGGGAGAAAGCTTTGAGAGTTCTTCAAGCGACTGAGGGCGCATGTGAACAGGTCAGCGAGCTCGAGATCGCCCAGGCTAAGGCCGAAATCGGCGCGGAGGGCATTGGCTGCGAGCCTGCCTCGGCGGTGACGCTCGCCGGCTTAAAGAAACTGCTGCAACTGGGCTTTGTGAAGCGGGAAGAGAGCGTCGTCCTTATCCTCACCGGAAATCTACTCAAGGATCCCGACTTCACGATGGACTTCCATCGCGGCAGCCTCTTTCAGGGCACGGCGCATGAAGGCGGAAGTACTGAACTGAAGCCATTTCGTCATCCTCCCGTGGTTCTCAACGCGACACTGGACGCTGTGATCCAAGCCTTGGATCAGGCGGAGAAATCCGACCGAACGCACTCGAATGCCTAAACGCAAGAAGAGCCATGGCCCAACTTCGCTGCATCTGGTCCTCCCGGCTACCTCGGCCAATCTGGGGCCTGCGTTCGATGCCGCCGCACTAGCGATGGATCTCTACATAACGCTCGATGCTCAAGCCGCCGCTAGTTTCTCGATTAGCGCGACGGGACGCGACAAAGGGATCTGCCAGGCTATGGAGGAGAATCTCATCCTCACTACCTATTGCGAGATCCTGGAATCAGAGAGCGCGAAGGTCATTCCGCTGACTCTTCGGATAAGGAATGACATCCCTATCGGCAAGGGCTGCGGTTCTTCGGCCGCTGCTCGACTCGCCGGTATTGCCCTCGCCAATCACTTCGGACGTTTGCGCTGGAGTGATACGCAGATCATCGGCGAAGCCTCGCGCCGCGAGCACCACCCCGATAACGCTTCGGCCGAAGCTGAGACCCAAATAGTGCGGATTCGGCCGAAAGGGAAGTGGCCGCTACTTCTAGTGGTCCCCGATCAGGCTTTGTCTACTGACGAAGCCCGTCGGGTGCTCCCGGCGCATTATTCTCGCGCTGACGCTGTCGCGAATATTCAGAATTCCATGCTACTGCTGGCTGCCTTCACTCAAGGGCGGCACGATTTGCTATCCGTCGCTCTCGAAGACCGGATTCATCAGCCTTATCGTGCTCCCTTCTGCCCGCTGCTACCGTGTCTACAGAAGCTGGCGGGTAAACCTGGCATTCTCGGTGTGGCGCTCAGCGGCGCTGGACCATCGGTCCTCGTTTTTCTGGATCCTACCGCTCCCATCCTGAAGGCTCAAAGGCTGGTTGCCGCTCATCTTGAACACAGCGGACTCAGCGCTGAACTCCTGCTGACGTCTATCTCTTCCCGCGGCGCCCGCCGTTCCTGATCACTTTGAGATTTCCAATAACGCGAAACTTTCCGGCCGTCTCTGTGTTTGCAGCATCGGGGAAGGTAGCAGTTCGCGTGAAGGCGACCTGAATTTCTTGGGGATAGGCAGGGATGAAGCGGAAAATGCTCGATCACATCCAGCCGCGGGAGGGCGGTTCGCCTCGCAATGAGCAGACCCACCAAGAGATACAGAACTTTCTTCTAGCGGTCAGCTCTTATCCTGATCGCGTCGCAAAAGAGCCCCGCATTACCTTCCGCCAACACCTTTGCAGTTTCTTAGTGGCTACCCGTGACAACCGGCATGGCCGTAGTTCAACCAGAGTCCCGTGACCTAGCGGCTGGCCGGGGGAACGATTCCGTTCATTCGCAGGTATTCCACCATCTGTCCATAGTGATCGAAGCCATGCCATGCCACACTCGTCGCCAAGCCCAGGCGGGTTACCTTTCCTTCTCCAAAGGGGCTTTTCACAGTTTGCACAAGGTTCTTGTCGTTAATGGTCTGAATCGCCTTGTGCACGTAGGCAAAGGAGTCGCTCAGGTATTTAAGAATGTCGGCCTTGGTCGTGACGGAAGATGGTCCCGATTCATCGCCGATGTCAACCGGGGGCTTCTCCTCCAGAATTGCGGCTCCCAATTCGTAGTTCACAGCAGCCACATGCTTTATCTGTTGGCCAAAAGTACGAACGCCTTTGAACTCGCCATTGGTCGGCGCGAAGGTGAATTTGTCCTCCGGCATTGCTTCTGCTGCCGGGACAAACTCGTGTTCCATATTCGAAACTGTGCGGTCCAGCACCTGGGTGACACTTCGCTGCTCGTCCTTGCTCTTGCTGTCCTGGGCTGAGGACAAAATCCCCATTGCCACCATGCAGATTACGATGCAGCTAAATTTCTTTCTCATGATGATCTCTCCATTTGAATAAGAATATTCAGATCCGCTTTTCATAGCCATTGGCTAGCCGGAAGACTTTATCACGGCAAATGGCCAGTCGCCGCCTCGCCAAGCTCGGAACATGTAGATCACCAAGCCTGCCAACAATATCAGCATTGCGTACCTGATTTCCTTCTGCCAGTGTTCGCGATTGAATAAAATAAAGAGAAACCCGGCAATCGCCAGCAACGCCGGCAGAGGATAAAGCCACATGCGAAAGGGACGCGCCATCTCGGGCTGCCGCGTCCGCAACACAATCAGTCCCACCGCCTGCACCAGAAACTGGACGACAATGCGAATCACGACCAGCGCCGCGATCGCGTCCTTCAGCCGGAGAAAGCAGAACGCGGCCGCCACCACCCCCAGAGCCAGCAACGAAACGTGCGGAAAGCGATGAACGGGATGCACCTTGGCCAGCGCCCGAAAATAGTTCCCATCCTTCGCCGCCGCATAAGGCACTCGCGAATAGCCGAGCATCAGCGAAAACACCGACGCGAACGCCGTCAGCATCACCAGTCCCGTCACCAACCGTGCCGCCCACGCGCCGTAGATCTTCTGCATGAACAACGACACAACATATAGTCCGCTGTGGTTCTGGCCGCCCTGCAGCATCTCCCGCCACGGCACCACGGCCAGAATGCATACATTCATCACTAGATATAGACCCGCAACCAAGGCAATGGAAAGCAGCAAGGCCCGCGGAATATTTCGGCCCGGGTCTTCCACTTCATCGCCCAGAAAGGCGACGTTGTAATAGCCCCAATAATCGTAGGTGGCTACGAGCATGGCGCCACCCAGTCCAGTGAAGAATCCGCGCGAGAGCGTGAAGGCGGGAGCAGAGTCGCGAGGCCGCATGCGCTTATCGCCACGGCAGTCCCCCCGGTGACGATCCAACTTACCTGTAGATCGCCGGCCCAGGGAATGTGCAAAACGGCATTGTGTGCGGCATAAACCGTGTCCAGCCCCGGCCAGTAATATGCCGCATATCCTGCCAGTCCAATGCAACCGGTGGCAATCGAAAGCGGAGCGCTGAAGGAAAGCTGCCAGACGAAGAGAAACGAAATAAGGCGTCCCATTTTCTGCGATCCGTAAATCTCTCGCAGATAGCGGTAGGATCCACCCGAACCCGGCATCGCAGCGCCGAGTTCCGCCCACACCAGCCCATCGCACACCGCAAACAGCGCTCCTACTACCCATCCCAGCATGGCCTGCGGTCCGCCCATCGCGCCAAGAATCAGCGGCATGGTGATGAACGGCCCCACGCCGATCATGTCAATCATGTTGAGCGCGGTTGCGCTCCCCAGACCCATGCCGCGGATCAGGCTGGGTGCCTCCGAATTATCATGCGAAGGAGCGTGCATTTCGTGGAAGGATTAGCGACCTACGACTAACGATTACCCTCGTGTCCCGCGCTCAGCAAATTCACATACAGCCGCACCGCTCCCGGAACTCCCGCCGGCAATTGGCGGAAGAAGGCGTATCCCGTGTAGATATATGTCCCCTTGCCGTATTGCGCCCGCAGCAGCCCGCCCTTCTGGGCATCCTCACCCGGATCATGACAGGCCAACAGCGGCTTGAAATGCTCATTCCACTTATCCATGAAATAGAGCCCGCGTTCCTGCACCCAGCCGTCAAAATCGTGAGCTGTGATCGTGTTTGGATAGCGAAATACTCCATCGTCTGGAGCCAAAATATCGACTGGCGCTTCTTCCACCGAAACTCGCGCCCGGCTCAGCTCGGCCGAATACGGAGTGAAGTGTCCGTTATTGAAATCTCCAACGCCGGCATTGTATTGCACCACCAGAGTTCCGCCAGCGGCAACAAAATCGAGCAGCTTCTTGTTGTTTGCGGCTACTTCTTTTTGCGTATCATAAGCTCGAATCCCCAGCACAATCGTTCCGAACGGACGGAGATCTTCGCCCGCAAGTTTATCTGCCGAAATCGGGGTCACGTCCATTCCCACCTGCTTTAGCACGGTGGGAATATCATCGCCCGCACCCATGATGTAACCGATCTTCAAATCGTGCGGCGCCTGGACATCGACAATGCTCACTCGCTGCACGGCAGGTTGATAGTAATAGAAGCTGCCCAAATCTTCGCGGGTCACCAGCGTGTAACCTTCGCTGAACTTCTCTCCGTCAGCCTCCTCCAGTACCGCTCGAACTTTGGCTCGGCTTTCCCGCAATCCGGCCGGAAAGACCTTAAATTGGAATTCCTGTTTTTCTCCGCGACGTACGAACTTCACCGAGAACTGAGGTGGTTCGGATCGCCAACCAGCGGGCAGATTTAAGCGAACCAAGCCCACTGCTTCGCGGTTCAAATTACCGGTCACGCCTACCGTTACGGTCGAACTGGAGCCGTTGTGCGTCGAGATCGCTTGCGTTCCGGGTTCGAGTGCAACCGAAAATGCCGGGACCACGGCCAGCGGGCGCGCACGCTCCGTCCCAGACTCGCCGACGAACTTGGTTATTACTGTCGCCCCAATTTCGCTCTTGGTCTGTGCGCCGCCCACACCGTCAGCCGAATACTGCAGGCGAGCCCGCAGTACGGGAGGCGGGAATGGCAGCGTGGCATACTTTTCGTTGTCGATCTGGTTCACGCTCTCCGTTTGCGGATCATCACGATGCCAGTAGGGTCCCGTGTACGCAGCATTCTTCGGCACAGTCAATCGAAAAACCACGTGCGCGCTGTCGCCAGGTTTGATGGCGACCCGCTTCGTTTTGTCGGAAATCGTGCCCCAGCCTTCCGGCACCTCCAGTTTCAACCCATCAATAAACAAACGATTTTTCGATCCGTTGCGAAAATCAACTGCAACCAGAAAGTCCTGTCCGGGGGAAACCGTGGTCATTGCCTCTGCTTCTTTGGGGAGTCCGCTATTGGTTTCCGCGCGTGAAACCACGGCCGCTTCCAGAGTGACGTTCAAAGCTTCGTTGAGCGCTGTCTCAGCCTGCTCGCGTTTCTCTTCCAATCGTGTCAATAGATCAGACTTGACCGCGCCGTTGAGAGTGCTCTTGCTGATTTTCGTTTGCACCCGCTCTAACCCAGTCACCACTCCCGCCAACAGCGCAACTGCGGGCGGCGGAGACTGGTTCTCCCTCGCATCCTCACTAGCCTCGGCAACCTTCTTGGCCACTTCTACCAATTCCTGCCGCAATTGCGGGACCTGCGACTCTTCGGTCCCCAATCGCGCCGCCAAGCCCGGCAGCGTAGTATCGATCCCGTCAAAAAAATCCTTCTCGTGCCCGTCCTTGTCTAGCTTTGCCGGCTCGACCGAGTCCACCAGCTTGTAAAAAGTAAACCGGTCGCCAGGCTCGACATTCCAATCAGCCGCCCCCTGCGAAAGCTGGTGTCGCAGTCCTCGCATTGCGAACTGGACATACGATCCTCCTAAATCCGCGCTCGGCTCACCCGTATTCAGTTTTATCGTCCACTGCGCGTCCGGACACGGAATGCCTCTTGTGCGAGGATGCTCGAAGCCTGATGATGCCCATGTCCATCCCGCCCTGTTCCTGAAAACCGCGCCACCAATACATCCGGACGGAATGTCCGAATCACCCGCACCATGTCTGCCAGCGCCAGGTCGTGGCCGCCCCATTTGGCGAAAGTCTCATCGGCGCTTTTCGAAAATCCGAAGTCCGCCACGCGCGAGAACCGTTCCTGCACGCCGTAATACTGATCCGCCGCCAGCAGTTCCAGCGTCCGCAGCACGCCGAGCACATCCGACAAATTGCTGCCAACCTTATTTTGCCCACCCTCCCCGCGATTCAGCGTCATCAGGAGGACACTCGCTCCGTGCCCGCGCGATTCCAGCGTGAGCATCCCGCCATCTTCATCATCAGGATGCGCTACAGCTTGCATGAGGCGAGCGGTTGTGCCCAGACGCCGCAGGGAGAGCCGTAAGCCGGGGGCTCCTTGATCTTGCGGAAGTACGGGAGGAGTTCCCTGGTACGGGAGTTGAGGGAAGTCTGTTATCGGCGAGTGTTGCTTTTCCGCCGCTGGTACAGCGCGAACCGAACTTGCAAAGCCTTGCCCGAGCTTGCCTTCCGAACTCCGTTGGGGAGAAGGCGCCAGCAGGAGGGGAAACACCACCAGCATCAACAAAAATGAGCTGTGCAAGGATGCGGCTCTTACAAAACGCGGGAAGAGCCGCTCAAAGCGGCTTGCGAGATCGATGGCTTCCGAGTATTTCACCTTACAAGGATGGGGCCTACCCCCGCTCCGACGCAAATTCCTTCCTCTCTCGAGCCTACAAATTAGATCTCCGCCAGAGAAAGAGTAATCCCTTGAGGCAAGAACGAGATCAAATAACTCAGAACTCAGAACTGAGTCTGCCTCTATTGCCGCCCTTCCTTCAGTGCCTCCCGGCAAGCGCTCCCCGCAGTCAGCACTTGATTAAACGCCGTCTCCTTGCGCAGCCCTTTCAAGAGCGGGTCCTCCAGCAGCGCCGAATACGCACAATAATTCTGCTGTACCGCGGCCTTCAGCAAGCGCATAGCCGCGTCTTTTTGCCCACAATATGCCATGAGCGCGCCCACGCGATACCATTCCTCCGGATCGGGCTCCGTCATTACGGACGCTTCTGCTTCCCGCGCGATCCTGTCGATGTCGGTCGGCCGCTGCGCTTGCGTACACGCAATCAGCAGCTCCCGGTGGTAGAACGAAGCCTTCGCCACTTCTTTCGCGCTATCTCGCGCCTGCGCCAGATTCCCCGCAGCCAGATAAACGTAGGGCGTGGCCCACGCCGCCCACTCCGAGCCCGCGTCGAGATGGATGAAATCCATTGCCTGTTCCGTTTTGCCCAGCTGCAGAAATGCCCAGGCGCAGGACCGGAAGTTGAAGTTTCCAGGGTCCAGGGATCGAGCCATGTTGCACTCTTTTGTCGCTTGCTCCTGCATGCCGGCGTAGCGCAGCACATAGCTGAGCGCGAAATGCGCATCGCCACTCTGCGGCCGCCGCCGCACCAAATCCGTCGCCGCATCGTAAGCCCGGCCCAGTTCGCCCCGTTCCACCCGATTCGTGA
>WNFI01515912.1_pt1 | contig 10200 bp, 10 predicted proteins | sample 5400471 | NCBI WGS metagenome assembly WNFI01 (sample SAMN13153348, study PRJNA577476) | soil metagenome | isolation source: 100 cm saprolite on Douglas fir-dominated hillslope | place: USA:California | collected 2013-09-17 | reverse complement strand
CTCGTTCATGCACCCGCCGTTCGGCTTCGCGCTGTTCTACCTGCGCGGCATCGCGCCGAAGGAAATCAAGAGCTCGGCGATCTACTGGGGCGCGATCCCCTGGGTCGTGCTGCAGCTCATCATGGTCGGCATCGTGATCGCTTTCCCGCAGCTGGTCACCGCCTTCCTCGACAAGCCCTCGACCGTCGATCCGACCAAGATCCAGATCGAGATCCCGAAGACGGATTTCGACCGCAAGAGCGAGGACGAGGAAACCGCGGCGCCGCCGCCCGACTTCAGCGCGCCCAGGAAATAAAAAACCCCGCCGCAGCGGGGTTTTTTCTTGACCTTGCGAAAAGCTACTTCGGGGCGCCGATCTTGGAATTGAAGCTGTAGTTGTCGTAAGTCTGCTCGGCGACGCGGAACCACAGGAACTGCTCGTCGCGGAACTTCTTCCACTCCGGGTAGATGCGCTTGAAGTGCGCGCTCTTCGCGCTCATCTCGTCGTACACCTCGTAGGACGCCTTCTCGGCCGCTTCCATCACCGCCCGCGGGAAGGGCTTCAGCTGCGTGCCGCTCGCGATCAGCCTGCGCAGCGCCGGCGGATTCTGCGCGTCGTACTTCGCCGGCATCCAGGAGTTGACCTCGCCGCAGGCGGCCTGCAATGCCGACTGGTATTGCTTGGGCAGCTCGTTCCACTTCTTCTCGTTGACCAGCGTCATCACCATCGGGCCGCCTTCCCAGAAGCCCGGGTAGTAGTAGAACTTGGCGACCTTGTTGAAGCCGAGCTTCTCGTCGTCGTAGGGGCCCTTCATGTCGGCGACCGTCTTGATTTCCTTGCGCCACCAGCCGCCCATCTGGCAGCCGGTGTTGCCGGCGAGCAGCGCGATGCAGCCGTGCTCCTTCCACAGCGGCGCCATAGCCTCGGAGCCGCCGCCGTGCGTCCACCACGCGGTCTGCTGCCGCGTGTTCATGCCGAAGCACACCGCGGTGCCGAAGGCGAACGCCGGATCCTTGCCGAAATAATAGTAAGGCGCGGTGTGGCCAAGCTCTACCGTGCCTGCGCCCACCGCGTCCAGCACCTGCAGCGCCGGTACGATCTCGCCAGCGGCGAAGACTCGAATCTGGAATTTGCCGTCGGTAATCTCGGCGACACGACGCGCCATCAGCTCGGGACCGCCATACAGCGTATCCAGGCTCTTCGGCCAGCTCGCTGCAAGGCGCCACTGGACGCTCGGCTGCGATTGCGCGATGGCCGGCGCGGCGACGGCGCCCGCGGCGACGCCCGCGGCCGCTCTCTTCAGAAATGATCTGCGTTGCATTGACTCTCCCTCAGTGGATTTGATCGGCAAAAAATGAATAAGCTTGAAACTTGATTGTAGGCTAATTCAGCCTGGCGCAGCGCGCCGACAGCTCGACCAGCGCGCCGCGCACCACGTCGACGTCGGCGGCCTCCGGATCGCGGTCGAGATAGTCGGTGAGGTCCTTCAGCGCCGGGCGCCAGCATTCGAGGCGCTGGTAGACGAAGCCGCGGTCGCGCAGCTCGGCCGCGGCGTCGGGCGAGACCACCAGCATCCGGTTGAGCACCTCGAGCAGGCGCTCGGGCTTGTCGGTCTCGCGATAAATCCCCTTGAGATTGCGCAGCACGCGCGCCAGGATCTGGCGGTTGGACGCCGGCTCGAGAAACTGCTCGAGCGGCAGCTCGGCCACCGATACGTCGGCGGCGGCGCCTTCGGGGATCACGCGCTGCAGGCGCTGGCGCAGCTCCGGCTCGGACTGCGGCGCGCCTCCCGAGAAGGGATCGAGAATCAGCACCCCGCCGCGCAGGCGCAGCCGCACCAGGAAGTGCCCCGGAAAGGAAACGCCCTCCAGCGGCAGGCCGATGCGGCGCCCGATCTCCATGTAGAGGATCGCGAGCGTGATCGGAATTCCGGTCTTGCGATCGATGACCTCGTTCAGGTAGCTGTTGCGCGGATCGTAGTAGTCGTCGGTATTGCCCCAGTAGCCGAGGTCTTCGTACAGGAATTCGTTCAGCGCGATTACGCGCTCCTCGGCGCCGCCGACATTCTTGAGCCGGGTGCGCAGGCGCAGCGCGAGCGTCTCGATCTCGCCGATGTAGCGCTCGACGTCGAGCGCGGGATACGCGTCCTGCGCGATTAGCAGGCAGGCGCGCGCCAGATCGATGTGCAGGTCGTCTTTGCGCAGAACCGCCGCGAACGCGTTGAGTTGCGCGTCCATCATCCGGCGCCCCTGCGGGAGAAGTCGCGCGGCCGGAAGCCGAGTGCGGCAAGACAGCCGCCATAGACCAACGTCCCAAGAAAAATAAGGCCGAGAATCGCCGGCAGCTTGAGCTTCCACGACGCGTCCAGCCACCAGGCTGCCTCGCCCATCGTAGTGAAAAGGACGGCCGCCATGAATCCGACCGAGACGGTAACTTTCAGCAGGAACAGCAGCCAGCCGGGCTGCGGCGCGTAGACGTCGTTCTTTCTCAGGTGGAAATACAGCAGCCCGGCATTGAGGCAAGCACCCAGTCCGATGGCCAGCGCAAGGCCGGCGTGCTTGAACGGGCCCACGAGCACGAGGTTCATCGCCTGGGTGGCGAACAAAGTGAAGATGCCGATCTTCACCGGCGTGACGACATTCTGCCTCGCATAAAAGCCCGGCGCGAGTATCTTCACGAGGATGATGCCGACCAATCCGACGCTGTAGGCGGCGACCGCCTGCTGCGTCATCAGGGCGTCGTGGCCGGTAAAGCGGCCGTAGTGAAAGAGGGTCGCGATCAGCGGCAGAGCCAGCACGGCGAGCGCGGCGGCGCTCGGCAACGCGAGCAGCACCGTCATGCGCAGCCCCCAATCGAGCAAGCGGGAATATTCGGGCTGGTCCCCTGCGGCATGGTATTTGGACAGGCTGGGAAGCAGAATGGTGCCGAGCGCCACTCCGAGAACGCCCGACGGCAACTCCATGAGGCGATCTGCGTAATAGAGCCAGGAAATGCTGCCGGTCGCGAGGTAGGAGGCGAAGATCTGGTTGATCAGCAGCGACACCTGGCTCACCGAAACGCCGAAGGCCGCCGGCGCCATGAGCGCAAGGACGCGGCGCACGCCGGGATGCGAGAAGTCGAGCCGCCAGCGCGGCAGCAGGCCGAGCCGGACCAGAAAAGGAACCTGGAAAGCGAGCTGCAGCGCGCCGCCCACGAATACCGCCCACGCGAGCACCATCACGGGCCGATCGAAGCGCTCGGCGAAGAAAACCGCGCCTACGATGAAACAGAGATTGAGCAGTGCAGGGGTGATCGCCGGCACCGAAAAACGGTTCCAGGTGTTCAGGATTCCCGCCGCAAGCGCTACGAGCGAGATGAATGCGATGTACGGGAAGGTGATGCGCAGCATCGCCACCGTAAGCTCGAACTTCTGGGGGTCCGCGGCGAAGCCCGGCGCGGTCAGGTACACGATGAGCGGCGCCGCGGCCATGCCGAGGACGGCGGCCACCACCAGGGCGAGGAGCAGGAGCGTCGCCACCCGGTCGATCAGGGCACGCGTGTCTTCCTGCGTGTCCCTGTTCTTGTATCCCGACAGCACCGGCACGAAGGCCTGTGAGAAGGCGCCCTCGGCGAACATCCGCCGCAGCAGGTTCGGGATCTTGAAGGCGACGAAAAAGGCGTCGGTCGCCAGGCTGGCGCCGAAAATGCGCGCGATCAGGAAATCGCGCAGGTAGCCCAGAACCCGGCTCACCATCGTCAGGCTGCTCACGGCGGCGAGGGCGCGCAATAGGTTCAAAGGCTTGCCTGCAGCTTCATGATAAAATTCGCGCCCTTTTCAGGACACCAGAGTTCATGGCCAATATCAAATCCGCGCGCAAGCGCGCCCACCAGGCGATCGGCCTGCGCGCGCACAACATGCGCCTGCGCACCGAAGTGCGCACGGCGATGAAAAACGTCGTCAAGGCCGTCGCCGCCGGCAACAAGGACGGCGCCGCCAAGGCGCTGCGCGAATCGCAGCGCGTGATCGACCGCGTGGTCGCCAAGGGCGTCATGCACCACAACGCGGGTGACCGCCACAAGAGCCGGCTCGCGCATGCCCTGAAGGGCATGAAGTAGCAGCTAAGCCGTATCCCCCGCACCGCCTCAAGCGGTGTCCCCTACTCGCTGCAATTCCGCGAGCTTGCTGCGCTCCGCGATGCGGCCGTCGCGCGTGCGCAGGTCGTTGTCCTTCGCGAAGCTCAGAAGAAACCGGTAGGCCATCGGCTCGACCTCCTCGAGCCGCACGTCCACGACCACGCAGCGCACGCCACTCGCCGTGACCGGATGCACGAACGGCGAATATTGCATGCGGTGGTCGCCGCCGAACGCCGACATCACGCCGCACAGGCGCTCGGCCCAGTCGCTCGGCCGGAACGTCTTGCCGTCGAGCGTGACGCCCTGGATGATGAATTCGACGACCGCGCTTTGGTCCCCCTGGCCGGGCATTCGTCATTATAGTTACAACCCCCGATGGCCAAGCCCTCGAGCAGAATTCTTGTAATCAACGACGAGCACCTGGTGCTGCGCGAGTTCGTGAAGGGGCTGAACGCAGCGGCGCGCACGCTCGATAATCCGCTCGGGATCGGTTTCGTCGGCGTCACCACGGCGAAGGAAGCGCTCGCGCTGATCGAGTCCGACGGCGATCTGCAGGCGGTGCTGGTCGATGACACCCTCTACACGCTTTCCGGGAAAAACAATGCAAACGGAAAGAAGAGCGGCAATCCCTCGCGTAAACTGCAGATGTCCGCTTTGGAGCTGGTGCAGCGGATCACGCGCTTTCGCCCCGAGCTCGACGTCTATATCCTGATCGCGCAGGAAAAAGAGGACGACGTCGTCGACAAGCTGTTCACCGAGTCGGTCGACGGCTATTTCTACCGCGAGGAGCGCGACTACCGCGGCATCTACCGCATCCTCAACGCGCAGATCCAGGAGCGCGCCCGCACGCCCTTCTACGACCAGCTGAAGAACTACGTATGGATGGCGAAGGATCAGTGGCACACGCCGGGCCACTCCTCGGGCGAGTCGCTGCGCGGCAGCCCGTGGGTGAACGACTTCTACGAGTTCATGGGCGAGCACGTGTTCGACGCCGACCTCTCGGTATCGGTGCCGATGCTCGACTCGCTGATGGAGCCGAAGGGCGTGATCTCGGAGGCGCAGGCGATGGCCGCCAAGGCTTTCGGGGCGCGCCGCACCTACTTCGCCACCAACGGCACCTCGACCGCCAACAAGGTCATCTTCCAGACCCTGCTCGCGCCCGGCGAGAAGCTGCTGCTCGACCGCAACTGCCACAAGAGCGTCCACCACGGCGTCGTTCTCTCCGGGGCGAACCCGATCTACCTCGACTCGGCGCTGAACCGAAAGTACGGGCTGTATGGCCCCGTACCCAAAAAGATCCTGTTGAACGCGATAAAAAAACACCCGGACGCACAGGCGCTCATTCTCACCTCGTGCACCTACGACGGCCTGCGCTACGACCTCGCGCCCATCACCAAGGCGGCGCACTCCAGGGGCATCAAGGTGATCATCGACGAGGCCTGGTACGGCTTCGCGCGCTTTCATCCGGACTTCCGGCCGACGGCGCTCGAGGCCGGCGCCGACTACGCCACCCAGTCGACGCACAAGGTGCTCTCCGCGTTCTCGCAGGCCTCGATGATCCACATCAACGATCCGGGTTTTCGCGAGCACCTTTTCCGCGAGAACTTCAACATGCATACCTCGACGAGTCCGCAATACGGCCTCATCGCGAGCCTCGACGTCGCGCGCAAGCAGGCGGTGATGGAGGGGTACAAGCTGCTGTCGAGGACACTCGAGCTCGCTTCCGAGGTTAGAAATTTAATTAATTCAACCAAGGTCTTCCGCGTCCTGGAACTGGACGACCTGCTCCCGGAAAAGGTGAAGCACGACGGCATCCGCCTCGACCCGACCAAGGTGACGATCGACATCTCGGGCTGCGGCTACACCGTCGAGGACCTGCAGAAGGAGCTGTTCGAGCGCTACAACATCCAGTTGGAGAAATCCACTTTCAATACCCTCACCCTATTGCTCACAATAGGCACCACACGCTCCAAAGTCTCCCGGCTATACGATGCGCTGATGCGCATCGCACGCGAAAACAAAGCGCCCAGGAGGCTCGTGCAGACCCCCGAGATACCGGCATTCACGAAACTGCGATACCTCCCGCGTGATGCGTACTACTGCGGCGGCGAGCTGGTGCCGGTGTTCGACGACCGCGAGCGCGTCAACAAGAAGCTCGCGAGCCGCATCTGCGCCGACCAGATCGTGCCCTACCCGCCCGGCATCCCGGTGCTGGTGCCCGGCCAGCTCATCACCTCGCAGATCATCGACTACCTCGGCGACCTGCTCCATTCGCACAAGCGCATGGAAATGCACGGCGTGGTGCACGAGGGTTACCTGCCCTGCATCCGCGTTCTCCGGGCGAGCGAGGAAAAGGGTCTGCAAAGGCTGTAACGAATCGGTAATAGCGCTGCAATAAGCTGTGGCTCCTCTATGACAGCTCTCAGGAAACCCCCAGTGAAATCAATCGTTTTTGCAGCCGCTGTCGGCGCAAGCCTGCTCGGGTCGCCGGCATTCGCCCAAATCGTCAAGATCGACGGCTCGAGCACGGTCTACCCTATCACCGAGGCGGTGGCCGAGGAATTCCAGAAGGCGAAAAAGAACGCCATCAAGGTCACCGTGGGCATCTCCGGCACAGGTGGCGGCTTCAAGAAGTTCTGCCGCGGCGAGACCGATATTTCCGATGCCTCGCGCCCGATCCTGAAGAAGGAGATGGAGGAGTGCAAGGCGGCCGGCATCGAATACTACGAGCTGCCGGTGGCGTTCGACGCGCTTACCGTCGTGATCAACCCCAAGAACACCTTCATCAAGCAGCTCACCATCGGCGAGATGAAGAAGATGTGGGAACCCGCGGCGCAAGGCAAGGTGACGCGCTGGAACCAGGTGAATCCCGCCTGGCCGGACCAGCCGATGAAGCTCTTCGGGCCGGGGGCCGATTCGGGCACGTTCGACTACTTCACCGAAGCGGTCGTTGGCAAGTCGAAATCCTCGCGCGGCGACTTCACCGCCTCGGAAGACGATAACGTCCTGGTGCAGGGCGTGTCGCGCGATGTCAACGGCCTGGGCTACTTCGGCTTCGCCTACTACGTGGAGAACAAGGACAAGCTCAAGGCGGTGCCGATCGTCAACGAGAAGGGCCAAGCGGTCGAGCCCTCCATGGAAGCGGTCGAAAGGGGCATTTACTCGCCGCTCGCGCGGCCGATCTTCATCTACATCAACGCCAAGTCGCTCGCGAAGCCCGAGGTGAAGGAGTTCGCCGAGTACTACATGAAGAACGGCGCCAAGCTGTCGAAGGAAGTGAAATACGTCCCGCTGCCCGCCAAGGCATATACCCAGGCGTGGCAGCACGTCGTGAACGGCAAGAAGGGCACCGTGTTCGGCGGCATGGCCGAAGTCGGCATCACGATCGAAGAACTGCTCAGGCGCGACGCGGCACATTGACTGCACTGGCAATCAGCGTACGCCTCGCCAACCGCCGCTCGCGCGTGCTGCGCGAGCGCGCGATCGAGGCCGTGCTGTTCCTCGCCGCGATGGTCTCGGTGTTCACGACCGTCGGCATCGTTTACATCCTGGTCAAGGAGTCGGTGGTGTTCTTCCAGGCGGTGCCGATCGCCAGGTTCCTCACCGACACCCAGTGGACGCCGCTGTTCGACGACGCCCATTTCGGCATCATGGTGCTGCTCTCGGGGACGCTGACCAGCTCGGCGGTGGCGCTCGCGGTGGCGATTCCGCTCGGCACGGTGATCGCCATTTACCTGTCGGAGTTCGCGCCATTCAAAGTGCGCGAGACCGCCAAGCCCTTTCTCGAGCTGCTCGGCGGGGTGCCGACCATCGTCTACGGCTACTTCGCGCTGCTTTTCGTCACGCCGCTCCTGCAGAAGATCTACCCGGGACTGCCGGGCTTCAACCTGCTGGCGGCGGGCATCGTCATGGGTATCATGATCGTCCCCTACGTCAGCTCGATCTCCGAGGACGCGATGCGCGCAGTGCCAATGGCCCTGCGCGAAGGCTCGTACGCCATGGGCGCGACGCGCCTGCAGACCGAGCTGCGCGTCGTTTTCCCCGCCGCAATTTCCGGTGTCGCCTCCGCGTACATCCTCGGCATCTCGCGCGCCGTCGGCGAAACCATGATCCTCGCGGTTGCCGCGGGAATGCAGCCCAACCTGACCTTCAATCCGCTCGAGCCCGCCGCGACCATTACCGCGTACATCGTGCAGGTGGCGCTCGGCGACCTGCCGCACGGCTCGGTCGGCTACCAGACGATCTTCGCCGCCGGGCTGACGCTGATGCTGTTCACGCTCGCCTGCAACATCGTCGGTCATTTCATGCGCAGACATTTCCGCGAGAGCTATTGAAAATGAATTTGAAGAAGGAAATACAGAAAAGAAAGAGATACGACGTGATATTCGCCGTCGTAGGCGTGATCGCCCTCATGATCGGCGTGCTCACTTTCGCGGCGCTGTTCACCGAAATGGCGGTCAACGGCGTCGGACGGCTCGACTGGGATTTCTTCATCAACTTTCCGTCGCGGCGCGCCGCGCAGGCGGGAATCCTTTCGGCCTGGGTCGGCTCCACGCTGGTCATGATCGTCACCGCGCTGGTCGCGGTGCCGCTCGGCGTCGCGGCAGGCGTCTACCTCGAGGAATACGCGGCAAAGAACTGGGTCACCGATCTCATCGAGATCAACATCACCAACCTGGCGGGCGTGCCGTCGATCGTCTACGGCTTGCTGGCGCTGGGACTTTTCGTCTACCAGTTCGGCCTCGGCCAGAGCATTCTCTCGGCGGGCCTGACGCTCGCGCTGCTCATCCTGCCGGTGGTGATCGTGGCGACGCGCGAGGCGATCCGCTCGATCCCGCAGGGCATCCGCGAAGGCTCCTACGCCTGCGGCGCGACCCAGTGGCAGACGGTGCGCTACCACATCCTGCCCTACTCTTCGGCGGGAATTCTCACCGGCGTCATCATCGGCATGGCGCGCGCGATCGGCGAGACCGCGCCGATCATCACCATCGGCGCGCTCACCTTCATCGCCTTCCTGCCGCCGGCGCCGATCAAGGCCGAGCCGCCGTTCCTGTCCTTCGAGTGGCTGTTCTCTCCTTTCACGGTGATGCCGATCCAGATGTTCAACTGGACCTCGCGGCCCGAGGCCGCCTTCCAGGTCAACGCCGCAGCGGCCGGATTCGTGCTGGTGGTGATGACCCTGGCGATGAACGGCGCGGCGATCTGGCTGCGCTACCGCCTGCGCCGGAACATCAAGTGGTGAACGGAAAAAGGAAGACGGAGAGATAATGATGTCCGCGCCCGACACCCTCATGAAAACCGAGCTGCTGATGCAACAGGCCCAGGCCGACAGCCTCCTGCCCAAGGCGGAGGTGAAGGATCTGAACTTCTTCTACGGCGCGTTCCGCGCCCTGAACGGCATCAGCATGCCGGTGTACGACCGGCGCGTGACCGCCCTGATCGGACCCTCGGGCTGCGGCAAGTCGACCTTCCTGCGCTGCTTCAACCGCATGCACGACCTGTATCCGGGCAACCGCTACGACGGCACGATCGTGCTGCACCCGGACAATACCGACCTGCTGTCGAAGGCGGTGGATCCCATCGAGGTGCGCATGCGCATCGGCATGGTGTTCCAGAAGCCCAACCCGTTCCCGAAATCGATTTTCGAGAACGTCGCCTACGGCCTGCGGGTGCGCGGCGAGCGCTCGCGCCGGCGCATCGAGGAAAAGGTCGAGGAGGCGCTGCACGACGCGGCCCTGTGGGACGAAGTGAAGAATCGCATCAACGAGCCGGCCTACAACCTGTCGGGCGGGCAGCAGCAGCGCCTGTGCATCGCGCGCGCGCTGGCGACCGATCCGGAGCTGCTGCTGTTCGACGAGCCGACCTCGGCGCTCGATCCGATCGCCACCACCTCGATCGAGGAGCTGATCCACGACCTGAAGGAGCGCGTCACGATCCTGATCGTCACCCACAACATGCAGCAGGCGGCGCGGGTCTCGGATTTCACCGCCTACATGTATCTCGGCGAGATGATCGAGTTCGGCGTCACCGACGAGCTGTTCATCAAGCCGAAGATGAAGCAGACCGAGGACTACATCACCGGCAGGTTTGGCTAACTGCGCGGGTAA
>WNFI01407991.1_pt1 | contig 10200 bp, 7 predicted proteins | sample 5400471 | NCBI WGS metagenome assembly WNFI01 (sample SAMN13153348, study PRJNA577476) | soil metagenome | isolation source: 100 cm saprolite on Douglas fir-dominated hillslope | place: USA:California | collected 2013-09-17 | reverse complement strand
ATCGGATTTCCGCCTCGACGACGCCAACGTACACTCCGTGGTCGAGATCTGTGCGCGGCTCGACGGCGTCCCGCTGGCAATCGAGCTGGCGGCCGCGCGCACGCGCACGATGACGCCGAGTGCCTTACTTGCCAAGCTGGCGCAGCGGCTCGATCTGTTGGCGAGCGGTGCGCGTGATCTTCCGGTGCGTCAGCGGACCATGCGCGGCGCCATCGCGTGCACGCACGATCTGCTTCGGCCCGAGGAGCAGACGATGTTTCGCCGGCTCGCCGTGTTCTTCGGCGGCGCCATCGCGAACACGGCGGCCATCGTCACGCTAGGCGAAACAGAGACCGGGAATGCGGAAGAATTGTTGACGTCGCTCGTGGACCACAGCCTGCTCCGCCAGCAAGTGGATGCGTTGGGCAATTCCCGCTTCTTGATGCTGCGCCCCATTCAGGCATTCGCGGACGAGATGCTCGATGCGTCGGGGGAGCGGGCGGAGATGGCTCAGCGTCACGCAGAGTATTTCCGCCTATTGGCTTCGGACGCGGAGCCTGGTGTCATGGCTGGCGATGACACGTGTCTCGATCGGCTCGAGGCCGAGCACGACAACCTGCGTGCGGCACTCGATCATGTCGCGCAGTCCGGCGACCCGCTCGACGCACTTCAGATGGCCGTGTCGCTGTGGCGTTATTGGGACGCACGAGGATATGCACGCGAAGGCCTGGGTCGATTGCGCGACGTCATTACACGTGCCGGGACGGAGGGTCCGCTCAAGACGCGACTCGCAGCGCTGTATGGGGCGGGCGCGCTGGCGGACAGTTGTGGCGACTACGCGCTCGGACAGCAGTTGTTCGAGCAGCACCTCGAGCTCACGCAGGAGCTGAACAATCCGCGAGCGACTTCCGTGGCGTGCAACAATCTCGCGGTGATCCACATGCGGCAGGGTGAGATCGGTCGCGCGATCCCACTCTTCGAGGCGGCCATCGAGGCATTGCGTGACGTCGATCCTCGCGGCGCGGCAATCGGAACGGGCAATCTGGGTAATGCGGAGCGCCAGCGCGGAAATTTTGCGGATGCCCGCGCCCGATATGCGGAGGCGTTGGCATTGTTTCAGGGTGCCGGCGACTTCGCCAACATCGGGTGGACGATGGGGCACCTCGGCGATGTCGCGCGAGACGAAGGATCGCTAGCAGAGGCGCGCAGCCGGTATCGCGAGAGCCTGGCGATCTTCGTCGAGATTCAACACAAGCGCGGCATGGCCTCCGCGCTGACAGATCTCGGTGACCTGTCGCTCGCAGACGGCAATCTGCTCGATGCGCACGCGCTGCTCGAGGAAGCGCTCGTCCACGCAGCGGACATGGGCGACCAGCGTGCCATGCTGCGAGTATTCGAGGTGCTGGCGGGCGCGGCCGCAATTGGCGGTGACGGCGAACGTGCGATCCGGCTTGCCGGCGCGGTGGCTGGTCTTCGTGAACGGCTGGGGTCGCCGCTGTCGGAGGCGGATCGCGACCGCCTGGAGCGCCGCGTCGCCCTGGCCATCGCGCAGCTCGGTGCGGCGAAGAGCAACGACGCATGGCGCGAAGGATTGGCGATGTCGATGGATGCGGCCGTGCGTTATGTCACCGCCGCCATTTGACAAAGCACGTTGATCAACGCATGCTGATGCCATGCCGCGCTACATGATTACGCGCACCTTGCCGCCCCTTACGCCCGAGCAGCTCGAGGGTGTGCGGGTGACGAGCACCAAGGTGTGCAATCAGTTAGGAATCACCTGGGTGCGAAGTCACCTGACGGCCGACGGTCGCCACTCCTTCTGCGAGTACGATGCGCCGAACGAGGAGGCGGTGTGGGAGCACAGCCGCCTCTCGGGCGTACCGGTCGACGTCATCACCCTGCTCGGCATGGAGCTCGGTCCCAGCACCCTGTAAGGCGGCGCGGGGCCTCACGGCGCCGGCGTGGTCCACGAAAAGGTCACGACGCCGTGCCCTTCCGGCACTATCGTGGCACCGAGCAGGAAGCGATCGAGCTTGTTTCGCGGATTCGAGTGCGCGTGTTCCACCACCTTGTTGCCGATGAACGCGCCGAGGAAGGCTCCGAATGCGACGTCGCTCGCCCAGTGCTGATCTAGGTACATACGCGTAACGCCCGGAATGAGCGCTGTTGAATACAGGATGATTCCGACTGGCCACGCAGCGCCCGGATGTCGCTCCTTGACTTCCTCGGTTATCGCCGCCGCGGCCGCGAAGGCCGTTGACGAGTGCAACGAAGGAAAGGAGCGGTAGTCATAGGACGTAAAGCCTTTCTTCACGTGGAAGTCGGAATTCTGATCGTCGTGGGTGACGTATGGGCGAGCCCGTCCGAACGGGCCCCGGATGGCCTGGCTGACGACGCTCGTAATGACAAGGGCTTCTCCGACGTGTGCCGATACGTCGGTGACGGTTGTCGAGTGGGTGATTCGTCCGAGCCCGTACCCAAGAAGGGCTGCGACCGTCAGCGTCGTCTCATTCGCCTTGGTCAGAGATTTCACGAAGCGTAGACGATTACTGTCGCCTTGTACCGACATCGACTGCGTATAGTGCGCAATCTTTGTGTCGTAGTGCGCCACCTCGATCGAGGCGAAGATTGCCCCGATGAGGAGCGGCGCGTCGTTCGGTCCAAACAGCTCGCTGCCACCTGGTTGGGTCGGTGGCTGGGCCGTGCTGTCGCTCTTCGCGCGTTGCGCGTGGACCGCCGGCACCGCCAACGCGACAAGGACGCACAGCAGACCGACTTGACGCATGCGTGGCACGAGGCTCGCGTCCGCCCTGCCTGATTCCCTGCGCCTCGTCAGCTTCATGGCGATGCTCCCATGGCACACCTTATCGGAAGTCGGGTGCTCATGAAGCGACGCACGATTCTCCGAACGTCGATCATCATCGGTGCCGTACTCGGCGCAGGTCTACCCCTCGTCGGCGGGGGTAGCTCGGTGTCCTTCTTCACTGACATCGAGGCGCGCCTTGGGTATGGTGCGTTGGCGGTCCTCGTGGACGCGGCCTTCGGCGCGCTTGCCGGCTGGGCGCTTGGTTCGTTGATCGCGCGGCGCTCCTCGGACTGATGCGCTCGGGGCTTCATCGTACAGGAAATGTGAACGACAGCACGCCACCACCGTAGCCGTCCGGCGCGAAGCTCGCACCGGAGAAGATTCGATCGATCCTGTTGTCCGGGTGCGCGTGCGCATATCGGACAACCTTCAGACCGCAGAATATTCCGAGACCGGCGCCGAGGACGACGTCACTGGCCCAGTGCTTGTCGTGATACATGCGACCAAGGCCAACGATCGTGGCGCTTCCGTACATCACCGGAGCCACGACCCACGTATGTCCCGGCCACTCGCGCTCCAGCTCGCTCGTGACGGATGATGCCAAAGAGAAGGCGACGGCGGTGTGCGCAGACGGAAAGCTCGACCGATCTTCCGAGAAGAACCCCTTACCGAACGTGAAGTCGCTCGGTGTGCTGTCGTGCGTGACGTACGGCCGCGACCGACCGAGTGCGCCCTTCAACAATCCCGTGACGCCCGTCGCAAGCAGCACGGCTTCCGTTCCATGGAGACCGACGTCTTCCATGACAGGGCGGTGGCCGTAGCGGCCGATCACGTACAGCGCCGGGCCAATGACATAGGCACCTGGCAACGAGAGCAGCTCGAAGCCCGTCGCCCCTTTGCTCAGCACATTGCTCGTCGCGGTGTCATGCTGGAGACGGCGCGCGATCGACTTGTCGAGCGGAAACATGGCGACGGTGAGCCCTGCAAACCCGGCAGCGAGTGCGGCATCGGCTGCCGTGAAGAGCGTCTTGTTGTTGCGAGTGGTATCGACTGCCTGCGCGGACAGCGTGGATGCGCCGAGCGCGAGGAAGAGGACACCGAGCGTCCCATACCGGCGCCAAGGCGATTGGTTCGTGCAAAGCACTGTGGGATTTCAGTTGAAGGTAGATCGCTCACGCCGCTGGAGGCGAGCCCGAGCGCGGGTATAGCAGGATTCGGGCTAGGATGGGCCTGCCTCCGATGGTACCCTTCGTGCCGAGCAACAGGCGAAGGCGCGGCGAGTCAGGGTACGTCACAGGGCATCGGAATAGCCTTTCATTGCAGACACTCGAGCCTTGCATGCGGCCACTTGTGCAGGCGGTGGCATTTTGTGCGCTGGCGACGGCTGTGATGTCGGCCTGTGCTGGCAATCAACACTACACGCCCGTAGAGCTCGATCATCCGCGTTCTGCAACCGTGTTTTCCTCGAGGCGACTGGATGACGCAGGCCTCTTGGCGTTCTTGAAGGTGCACGGTGCTCAGTCAATTGGTGCGGGGTGGGACGCGCGGCAACTAGCGCTGGTGGCGCTGTACAACCGGCCGGATCTCCAGGTCGGGCGGGCAACGGTCGGAGTCGCTCGAGCGGCGGAGATCACCGCCGGCGCCGGCCCAACTTCGAGCGTCCAGGCAACTGTTGAACGGGCATCTCGAGTCGAAGAGGGAAAGTCCTCACCCTGGACGGTGAGCCTGACCGGAGGCCTCACGCTCGAGACAGGAGGAAAACGCGCCGCCCGGATCGATCGCGCGAAGGCGGCAACGCTTGCATCTACGCTCAAGCTCCAGGCGGATGCGTGGCGCGTAGCCGCGGAGGCGCAGACGGCAACGGTGGCCGCCGTCGCGGCTGAGCGTGACCTCGCCGCCGCAGGCGCCATCGTCGTCGAAGAGCGTGAGGTCGTCGCGTTGATACGGGCTCGATACGTCGCGGGTGAGATCTCTGCGACGGATCTCTCTCGCGCGACGACGGAGTTCCAGAACGTCATGGTCGAGGAGACAGCCGCGACGCAGGTGCGAGCGGACGCGCGCATCGCGCTCAGTCGAACCCTCAGCATTCCGTACTCCCAGCTCGCCGCTCTTCCGCTACGGCCCGAGATGCCCGACCACTGCACTTCACTCGGAGCCGCTCCATCAGACTCCCTCCTCGCATTAGCCCTCAACCAGCGATACGATCTTGGCGCGTCGCTGGCAGAGTATGCCGGGGCAGAAGCCGATCTTCGACTTGCGATGGCACAGCAGTACCCGGATGTCACCATCGGGCCCGGCCTCGCATGGGATCAGGGGATCACTCGCTGGATCATATCTGCCGGTCTTCAGGGCATCCCCGCGCAACGCAATCGGGGCCCGATCGCGGAAGCTGACGCACGTCGGCGCCTTCAGGTCGCGAACGCGTCGTTGGCGCAACAGCGCGTCGTGGTGTCGGTCGATTCCGCCATCGCGGCCTGTCAGAGCGTTGGGAGAAGTCTCGCCGCAGCCAACTCCCTTGTTCTGGCAACTGAGCGCGAGCTCGACCGCGAGCAAGCCGCATACGAGCGCGGAGAAACCGGAAAAGCCGAGGTCGCGCTGACTCGTCTCGCGCTCGCTCGCGCCCGCCGGGTTCGTGCGCAGACAATTGCGCGACACGCGATTGCTGGTATGTCGCTCGAATCGGCGCTTGGCGCATGGGTCGGGTCGACGACAATCACGTGGCCCGACGTCACGGCCCAACCAGGCTCCACGAATGACTAGACGGCGGCAGTTGACACTTGCCGGTATTGCCGTCGCCATCGTCGCGCTTCTCGTCTGGGGCTTTCGGGCGCGGCGCGGCGAACTGGCTGCCGAGGCAGCGAGTGACGCGCCGATCATCAGCCCTCGGCGAGTCCGGATCGTGTCTGGCCCGATCGGTGACGAGGCCGCAATCGTGCTGGATCCGGCGGTGCAAACGCGCCTCGGCATCGAGACGCGAACGTTGCACGCCGATGCCGCCAATTCGACCATTCAACTGGTTGGACAGCTCGCTGCCGATCCGTCTCGCGTCACGACGATTCAGGCGCCGATTGCCGGCCGGCTTGTCGCTGTTGGCGGCGCGTGGCCGGTGTTCGGCCAGCGCATCGCTGCGGGGAGTACGCTCGCGCAGGTGTCCGATGCGCGACCACTCATCGCTCCGCAGGGAGGAACCGTCACGAGAGTCGCGGCTCGACCTGGTGAGCTCGTTCAACCCGGGCAGGTGCTTCTCGAGATCACAGATGTCTCGGAGCTTCTTGCGCGCGTCGTCTGGCGGGCGGAGGCACCCAGCACGCCACCCGTGACCATCCGCATCTCGCCAGTCGCACCGGGACTCGGCACACCTTCCGCCGTGCAGGCAACACTGCTCGGCCCTGCTGCCGAAGCAGACAGCGTGACTCGGATGCCCGTCTATCTCTATCGTACGTCCGGCGCGTGGGTCGGCGCGCGGCCCGGCGTCGGCGTCATCGCGACGCTGCGCGATCAGCGGTCCAGTCTGCGTGGCTTCGTCGTGCCGACAGAGGCCGTCGTGCAATGGGAGGGCCTCTCGTGGGTATACGTGCGACATGGCAGCAGCGCGTTCGTTCGCGAACGCGTCGACACACGCGTTGCCGTGGAGGGCGGTTGGCTCGTTGACGCAGGATCGGGGAGCGCCGTGTCCCGCCTTGCGGGCGTCGACACCATCGTGGTTCGCGGAGCGCAGATTCTCCTCTCGGAAGAGTTTCGCGCCCGGATGAGCAGCGAGGACAAGCAGTGATCACCGGCCCGTCACGCCGCTGGTTCGGCGCACTCTCCTAGAGCGAGACGAAACATGCTCGGCGCCATCGTCCGCTTTTCAGTGCGGCACAGTGGCATCATCGTGGCACTCGCCGTCGCAGTGATGATCTATGGACTCAACGTCGTCGCCCACACGACCTATGACGTGTTTCCCGAGTTTGCGGCGCCGCAGGTCGCCGTGCAGACAGAAGCGTCAGGGTTCACTCCGGAGCAGGTAGAGGTATTGGTCACCAAACCCCTCGAGAATGCGATCAACGGCACCAATGGAATAGCCGCTGTGCGCTCGCAGTCCATCGAGGGTCTCTCGGTCATCACCGCGGTGTTCGCGGAAGGAACTGACGTCTTCCGCGCGCGACAGGCGATCGCCGAGCGTCTTGGCGAAGCCGCGCATGCGCTGCCAGCGGCTGCAGGGACACCAACGCTGACGCCACTGACCTCGTCGACGGGAGTTGCTCTCGTCATTGGGCTGACATCGAGCACGCGATCGACACGAGACGAACGAACGTTCGCTGACTGGACCCTACGTCCCCGCCTCCTCGCTGTACCCGGGGTTGCTCGCGTCACGATCTACGGTGGCGAGGTCCGACAGCTCCAGGTTCAGCTCGACCCAGCGCGCCTGCGGTCGCTTGGCCTCAGCGTCGGCGCCGTGGCTCAAGCCGCGTCGCAAGCAACTGGCGTACGTGGCGCAGGCGGGCTTCGCACGGCCAATCAAACAATCCAGATACGTACCGAGGGTCAGATGCCGTCGGTCGACCTCCTCGCGCAAAGCGTGGTGCGCGAGTCGAATGGCGCCGTGATCCGCCTTGCTGATGTCGGTCGCGTTGTGGAGGGCGCGGCGCCACTCATAGGAGGCGCAGCCGTCGAGGGGCAACCGGCCGTCGTCCTGAACATCGATGCGCAGTATGGTGCGAATCTGCGCGACGTCTCCACGGCGGTCGAATCGGCGCTCGCGCAGCTCGCGCCGACGATCGCGGCAGAGGGATACATTCTTCACCCTGCGTTGTTTCGCCCGGCAACCTTCATCGATGTCGCACTTCGCAACGTGGAGCACTCGCTCCTCATCGGCGGTGCTCTCGTAGCGGTCGTCCTCGTCCTGTTTCTCGCCGACCTCGGCGCTGCCGCTGTTTCGTTGACGGCCATCCCGCTCTCGCTCCTGGCGGCAATCATCGTACTTCACCAGTTCGGGCTGACGGTCAACACTCTGACGCTGGGCGGCCTGGCGATCGCGATCGGTGAGGTCGTCGACGACGCAATCATCGATGTCGAGAACATCGCGAGACGACTCCGCGAGAATCGTGCGTTACAGACTCCGCGGCCTGTCGTGGACGTGGTCTATGATGCTTCGCTCGAGGTGCGAAGCAGTGTGGTATTCGCGACGTTCGTCGTCGTCCTCGTCTTCGTTCCGGTGGTGACACTGTCCGGCGTGCAGGGAGCGTTCTTCCGACCTTTGGCGCTCGCCTATATGACGTCGATCCTGGCGTCGCTGGTCGTGGCATTGACCGTAACCCCTGCCCTCACGCTGCTCCTGATTGCGCGACGCACACAACACGCGGGCGAGCCACGCGCCCTGGCGTGGATCAAACGCGGTTACGCACGCCGCCTGCAGGGCTTCGAGCAACACCCCGTCGCGGTGATGGTCGGCACCGGTGTACTCATCCTTGTCGCCATCGCCATGATACCGCTCTTCGGTGGCGGCTTTCTCCCTGAATTCAACGAAGGGCACTTCATCCTTCACATGACCGCCGTGCCCGGTACCTCGGTCGAGCAATCGCTGCGTATCGGACACGCCGTGACGGCGGCGCTGCGCAAGGATCCGCGTATTCAATCCGTCGCGCAACGCGTTGGGCGTGCCGAACTGGCCGAGGAATCTGCGGGCACGCATGAAAGTGAGTTCGAGCTCGATCTGATCCCGCTGTCCGGCGATGCGGCAGAAACGGCGCGTCACGACATTCGCCAAACGCTGGCGACGATTCCCGGCGTGAATTTTCAGGTCACGCCATTTCTCAGCGAGCGTATCGACGAGACCTTGAGCGGCTCCACGGCGCCTATCGTCGTGAAGGTCTTTGGCGAGGATCTCGACAGCATCGACGTGGCCACTCGTGCTGTATCGAGCATCGTCGGAAAGATGCCAGGTGCAACAGACGTGCGGTCAGGAACACCGGCCGTAGCGCCCGAGGTTGTCGTCACTCTGAGGCCCGAGGCGCTGGCCCACCTCGGCGTCGCGGCAGAGGACGCATTGGTCGCAGTGGAGACAGCGACCCGTGGCGCTCAGGTCAGTCAGGTATTCGAGAACGGGCGAGCCACCAACGTGGTGGTCATGCTCGCGCCCGAACAGCTCGGGCGGGCGGAAGACCTCGTGCACATTCCCCTTGCGACGACATCGGGACGTGTGGTGGAGCTCGGGCAGGTTGCCGAGATCGCGCGCGTCAGCAGTCGCTATGGGATCGCCCACGAAGGAGCCCGCCGTCTACAGATCGTGAGCGCCGGTGTGGCTGGTGGTAACGTCGCTTCATTCACGCAGACTCTCGAGCGGCAACTCGCCACACTTCGTCTCCCGCGTTCCGTCTATGCTGAAGTTGGAGGGTCGGGCACGGCAGAGCGGACGGCGCGGCACGAGCTTCTGCTTCGAAGCCTTCTGGCCGCTCTCGGCATCGTCATGCTCCTCTGGTTGGCCTTTGGCGACAGCCGCCGCCTTCTCCTTGTCCTGGCCAATCTTCCCTTCGCACTCGTCGGCGGCGTCCTTGCGGTCTTTGCCGGTGGAGGACTCGTCTCACTGGGATCGCTCGTCGGATTCGTGACACTCTTCGGCATATCGACCCGCAATGCGATCATGCTCATCTCGCATTACGATCACCTGGTACGCGCCGAAGGCGCGCAGTGGGGACCTGAGACAGCGCTGCGTGGAGCGACGGAGCGGCTCGGCCCCATCCTCATGACTGCGCTGGTCACCGGACTTGGGCTATTGCCACTGGCCCTTGGCACTGGGGATCCCGGCCGGGAGATCGAGGGTCCACTTGCGATCGTAATTCTCGGCGGATTGGTCACATCGACGGTACTCAGTCTGTTCGTGCTGCCGACATTGGCGCTGCGCTTCGGTCGATTCGGCGGTGCCTAGCGGACACCGTCGATGAGCGTCGTCAGCCTGTCGCCGCCGCGCTCCTCGACATTGTCGTTCACCGAGTGGTGAGCGAGGTGGCAGTGAATGATCCAGTTGTCGGCTTCAGTGCGCGGCGAGCTTGTCCGTCCAGAGCGACGTGTAGCGCTTCTTGAGTGCCGCGATCTTCGGTGCGTCATTGTACACGATATACGGCTGATCAGGATGCAGCGTGGCGTAGTCCTGGTGATAGGCCTCCGCAACGAAGAATCCCCGCAGAGGCGCGACCTGCGTGACGACCGCACCTCGAACCGCGCCGGTCTTCTGGAGTTCGGCGATGTACGCCTGCGTCGTCGCCCGCTGTGCATCATTCGTGTAGAAGAGCGCGGAACGATACTGTGTGCCGTGGTCCGGGCCCTGGCGATTGAGTTGCGTGGGGTCGTGCGCGACGGTGAAGAACACCTCGAGCAGCTTGTCGAACGACACCTTGGCCGGATCGTAGACCACGCGGACGGACTCCGCATGCCCG
>WNFI01324234.1_pt1 | contig 10200 bp, 4 predicted proteins | sample 5400471 | NCBI WGS metagenome assembly WNFI01 (sample SAMN13153348, study PRJNA577476) | soil metagenome | isolation source: 100 cm saprolite on Douglas fir-dominated hillslope | place: USA:California | collected 2013-09-17 | reverse complement strand
GGCAGCAGCCACGCCAGCCCGTACACCAGGACGCTGACGAGGACGAGCACGACCGCTGCCTGCAGCAGGCGCCTGATCAGAAAAGTCGTCACAAGCCGGAGGCGCCGCAGGCGGCTCGCACTGGGCTCTGGTCGAGGCTCACCGCAGGTAGTACCACTGTTCTGGGTTAATCGCCAGGGTCGGGCTCTGGGTGCCTATGTACAGGTTATTGATGCTCTCCACCAGTGCCGCCGGCGCGTCCGGCTGGAATACGACGGGCAACTGCCTGGTGAGGTAGTTCTCCCACTCCCACATCCGGTGCATGTCGGAACTGCTCAGGGTCCGCTTGATCAGCGCGTCATTATGCGCATCGGTGTACTTGCCGAGGTTCCCGAACGACCCGGTCTGGAACAGCTCGTCGCCGGTCGGCAGGTAGTCGGGCACGTAACTCCAGCCGAGTCCCCAGTCGGCCAGCTCCCACGGGCAGCCGGCCGCCGGGCAGTTGGGGTTGGCGCCTTCGACCTCGGCCAGGACGCCGTTGAAGGTTTCCGGTATCAGTTTGATGTCGATGCCGACCTGGGACGCGTTCGACTTCAGCTGCAGCATCGCGGATTCGAGCCAGGCTTGCCCGGTCGCGTAGTACAGGGTGAAGTTGAGCTGCGCGCCCTGGCGCACGCCCTTGCCGCACTGGGTCGGCCCGCTTCCTGGGTGCAGGCAGGTCGATACCCCGCCTGGGTTGATCTTCCAGCCATGGGTTTTCAGCAGCTGTCTGGCCTTCGCAGGGTTGTAGGGGTACTGGTCGCCTCGCCGTGCCTGCGGCGACAGGTACGGGGTCGGCGGGTAGCCACCCACCGGTCCTGTGGTCACGTGGCCGTAGCCGTGCAGCGGGCCCTGGATGATGGCCGCCTGGTCCTCAAGCAGCTGGATCGCCTGGCGGAAGTACTGCTGGTTGATGATCGGGAGCTGCGGGTTGGTGCTGCTGAAGTTGTAGGGGAAATAACTCAGGCCCCAGGTGTACACGGGCTGCAGCCGGTAGCCGGCGATCGGATTCTGGCCGACCGATGAGCCCGGTGGCGGCACCGGGGCATTGACTGTGGGCAGGTAGCCGACGTCCAGCCCGTTGCTCCCCCCCGCCGCCAGGACGTTGTACTCGGCTTCTTCGGAGGTGAACGGCAGTTCCTTGAACTTCGTGATGTGGTGCTGTGGAACCGGGCCCGAGTAGGCCCGGTTAAAGCTGAAAGTGAGCACGCCCTGCGAATCGAGGCTGTTGAGTTGCCAGGGCCCGTCAACGATGCGCCACAGCGGCGATCGCGCCCAGGTGCCGGTGTTCTTCGACAGCCCGTCGAGGTACTTGAAGACCGCCAGGCAGTCGCCGACATGATGCGTGCAGTCGCTCTTGTGCCCGGAACCGGTGGTGTCCCAGGCGAGCGGCATCGGGGTGACCTGGCTCAGCTCATTGTAGGTAAACCATCGCTTCGAGTAGGGCCCGATGATCGTCGTCTGCACCTCATCCGAGCCCACCGCCTGGATGTTCTTGACGTTGTCGGGGAAGTCTCCTGGCACGTATCCGCCATAGTTGACCGACGACGTCGAGTGTTTGACGACGGCCTTCATCATGTGCATCCAGAACACCACGTCCTGGGCGTTGACCAGTTCCCGGTTCGACCACTGGTAGTTGGGCTTGAGCTTGATGGTGACGACCTGGCCGTTATAGCTGGGTGGTTCGGCAAGGCTGAGCTTGGTGTTCAGATCCGGCAGGCCCTTGGCGCCGAACCAGTACAACGGCCGGTACAGCAGATACTGCAGGTTGTCGGAATTCACCTGGGTGAAGTACTGGCCCGGCGTGAACGGGAAGATGTAGTTCGGGGTGCTGTTGGCCGGCAGCGCGTAGGTGACGGTACCGCCGGACGTCGCGGTGTGGCCGGTGGCCAGTGAGCCGCTTGCCGCGCAGCCCGCGGCGGCCAGGGCACCAGCCAGCGCGCCCGCAGCCCACGCGGCCATCGCACGCCTGCGGGGCGCGTCCGGTTTGTGCAGATGACCCAGCATCGATCGCTGCCGCAGGCCGCGCCGCATAGCCGCAACTCCTCGCCACTTCGTCCGCCGCCGGCTGCCGCCCGACATTTCAACGCTCGACCGGCGCCTCGTAAGTTCCGCTGATCCGGCATTATGTCCTAAATACCGGATGGTCGCTCCCGCTTCGACGGGGCCGGCCTGCGAACGTTCGCTGGCGGGTTCCCCGGACGCCAGGGCGGCGGGCTGCACGGCCGCCAGCATACTTGCCGTAACCGCGCTGTTCGTGAGTTATCGTGACCAGCGCTTGCAACCAGGATGATTTATGCGCCTTAGTCCCCCAAGCTGCGCCACGCCTGGCGGTTACCGGGGTAGTCTCAGCCCTGCGCTGCCATTCCGGGCGGCGCGCCGAGCCTAAGCGTGGCGTGGCCGCGACTGGATCTGAAAAGCTAGGAAAATGAGCCCGCCGAGCAGACGCGCCGACTTCCCCAGCGGCTCGGGCCGTCCCGGCTCTGCCGGAAGGCTGGCACGCGGCACGACGCCGCACCCGCCAGATGCGCTCTTCGCTGAGATGCTGCGCGCGGCCAGGGAACTGCTGGCGGTGCGCAGCCCGCTCGACGCCGAGCTCATGGTGAGCGAGCTGCTCGGCACCTGGTGGCGGCAGCAGCCAGGACGAGGCGGCAGGAACGGCCGGGCGCCAGCGAGGCGCCGCACGGACGTCGAGGAGCTTGTGGGCGAGGGCCTGGTCGACTACGCCGGCGAGCAGGGCAGCCCCGCTGCGCTCGCCCTGCTGTCCGGCATCGCGTGCCTGGGCACCCCGCACCAGGCGATCAAGGCCGAGCGCGCCGCGCTTGAGCTGATGGAGCGTGGCGTCGCCAGGCCAGGCTGGGCCGAGCACGCGGGCGCTGTCGTGGCCGCCGACTGCTACGTGAGCACCGACGCATACGGCGACCGCGACGAGGTGATCTGCGTCTTCAGCTACGCAGGGCGGGATGAGCACGCGCTCGTCATGATCGTCGACTACAACGCGGGCGGGATGGTTAAGGACGGCTGGGTCACGTCCCAGGTCGGCAAGCTCCTGGCTTACTGCCAAGATCTAGGCGGACCCGACGGGCAGCGCAACACGTTCAGCCAGGTTGATCCGCCCGACGCCCGGGGGTTGCTCGAGTCCGCGCTGATGGTGACCGAGACCCTCGCCGAGCCTGCGGTCAGCAAGTCATTCCCGTCCTACCACGCGTTCATCAGGGCACGGATCCGCACCCTGCCCCCGGCTCAGGCGACCAGTTACTCGCGCTCGCCCGCGGCGGTCGGCACACTCGCGGCCAGCACGCCACGCCAGGCCTCTGCCGTACCCGCGCAGGTACGCCGCGCTCGCTCCGGCCGGGAAGCCGCCAGCCAGCCCGGCGCGCCTGGTCAGGCCGGGCACGGGCTGATCGGGCCAGGTGCGTCCCGCCGGACGGCCTGGCGGCGGGACCGCCGCGCCATGCTCGTGGCCGAGTTCCTTGCCTCGGACGAGGCAGAAGACCTGTCCGACATCAACGCGGCCAGCCGGTGCGCCGACCACATCGTGGACTACGGATGCGACCAGGACTTCAGCAGGCCGCTGCGGGTCAGCCCAGCCAAGGCCGAGACGTTCCTGCTCGACTGGCTGCCAAGGAAGATCATGCTCATCCCAGCTGAGCAGCACGCGATGCCGCACGTGCTTGTTGCCTGGGCCAGATGGGCGGGCGCCAGATCGGGGCTGGACATCGCGGCTATCAGCAAGACGCTCGACGCGGTGTTCGACGCCATGCCGGCGTTCACCAACCTGTACCGGGACACCGCCTCGTTCGGTCTCGAACCCGATCTGGTCAGCCGGCTGCTGCCCGATCGTGACCTCGAGGCGCTACCCCGCCGGGCCTTCGCGTTCGGCGTGCTCGAGGGCATCTTCCGCGGCACGGATCTGAGCTCGCTCAACCCGTGTGGCACGGCGATCCGCCGGAGCTCTGGGAGGCTGCGCAGCGCCTGCTCGACCTGGGCAAGCCCAGGCACGACGTGGTGCACGCGCTGATCGATGCCCTCGAGGTGGCCGGCCCAGATCACCGCGCGATCAGGATCGCGTTGCGCGACCTGCCACCGGAACCCCGCGATTGAGCGAGCCGTCAGGCTGATGCTCGCTGGAGGCTGGGATTTCTGGATTGACCGCGGCGGCACGTTCACCGACGTCGTCGCCCGCCGACCAGACGGCACGCTCGCCGTACACAAGCTGCTCTCGGAGAACCCTGGACGATATGCCGACCCCGCCGTCGCCGGCATACGCCATCTGCTCGACGTGCCGGCCGACGCCCCGATCCCCTCCGAGCGGATCCGGTCGGTCCGCCTCGGCACGACGGTCGCGACCAACGCGCTGCTCGAGCGCAAGGGCGAGCCGACCGTGCTGGTCATCACCGCCGGTTTTGCCGACGCGCTGCGCATCGCCTATCAGGACCGGCCGAGGATCTTCGACCGGCAGATCGTCCGGCCTGAGTTGCTGTACTCGCGGGTCATCGAGGCCGACGAGCGGATCGGGGCGCACGGCGAGGTGATCCGCCGGCTCGACGAGGCGGCCGTCGAGCATGATCTGCAGGCGGCGTACGCGGACGGTTTCCGCTCGGTGGCAGTGGTGTGCATGCACGGCTACCGCTATCCCGACCATGAATGGCTGATCGGCGCGATCGCCAGGCGGACCGGCTTCACCCAGGTGTCGGAGTCCCATGCGACGAGCCCGCTGATGAAGCTGGTCCCGCGGGGCGACACGACGGTGGTCGATGCCTATCTGTCGCCGATCATCACCCGCTACGTGGATCATGTCGCCAGCGAACTGGGCGATGTCAGGGTGCAGTTCATGCAGTCCAGCGGCGGGCTCACCGACTCGCGCCTATTCCGCGGGAAGGACGCGATCTTGTCCGGGCCGGCCGGCGGGATCGTCGGCATGGCCCGCACCGCGCAGGCCGCCGGGTTCGCGCGGGTGATCGGATTCGACATGGGCGGCACGTCCACCGACGTGTCGCACTTTGCCGGAGAATTCGAGCGGCAGTACGAGACGCAGGTCGCCGGCGTCCGGATGCGGGCGCCGATGCTGAGCATTCACACGGTCGCGGCCGGTGGCGGATCGGTGCTGTATTTCGACGGCAGCCGGTACCGCGTCGGTCCCGACTCGGCCGGGGCTGACCCGGGGCCCGCCTGCTATCGGGCTGGCGGCCCGCTCACCGTCACCGATGCCAATGTCATGCTCGGCCGGATCCAGCCCGCGCACTTCCCGCAGGTGTTCGGGCCTGACGGCGACCAGCCACTCGACGGCGCGATCGTGGCGGCTAAGTTCGGGTCGCTGGCCGCGGAGATCGGGAAAGCGACGGGCAGCAATCCCGCCCCCGAGCAGGTCGCCGCGGGCTTCGTCGACATCGCCGTGGCGAACATGGCAAACGCGATCAAGAAGATCTCGGTCCAGCGCGGCTACGACGTGACCGAGTACGTGCTGGCGACTTTCGGCGGGGCCGGAGGCCAGCACGCCTGCGCGGTCGCCGACGTCCTCGGCTTGACCAGGGTGCTCATCCACCCGCTGGCCGGAGTGCTCTCCGCGCTCGGCCTCGGCCTTGCCGACGTCACTGCGATGCGGGAAACCACCGTAGAGGCGCCGCTGACCCACGACCTGCTGCCGTTGCTCGGCTCGACCTGCGATGGCCTGGCCGAGGCGGCGCGGGCCGAACTCGCACGGCAGGTCGTCGACCCGAGCCGGGCGGCTATCGTCCGCCGTGTCCACCTGAAGTACGAGGGCACCGATACCGCCCTGCCTGTTCCGCTCGGGCCGTCGGCCAGCATGATCAGCGACTTCGAGGCAGCGTACCGGCAGCACTTCTCCTTTCTCATGCGCGACCGGACGGTAGTGGCCGAGGCCGTCTCGGTCGAGCTGACCTCGGCATCGGAGCATCTGGCAAGTACGGAGCGGGCCGGATCCGATGGCGAAAACCGCGCCCGCGGCGGAACCTCCGTCCGGATGCACGCAGGCGGCTCATGGCGGGATGCGCCGCTGGTAAGGCGCCGGGAACTAGCTCAAGGGCAACGTGTCAGCGGTCCCGCCTTGATCGTGGAAGACTTTGCGACCACGGTGGTGCAGCCTGGCTGGCGGGCCGAAGTGACCGAGCTGGATGACCTTCTGCTCACCCGTGTCGCGGCGCGGCCGGCGCGCTCCGGCGCGCGAGCCGAGGTCGACCCGGTGATGCTGGAGATCTTCAACAACCTGTTCATGTCGGTCGCCGAGCAGATGGGCGTGCGGCTGCGGGCTACCGCGCATTCGGTCAACATCAAGGAACGGCTCGACTTCTCCTGCGCGATCTTCGACGCGGACGGCTCTCTGATCGCCAACGCGCCCCACATTCCCGTCCATCTCGGATCGATGGGCGAGAGCATCAGGATCGTCGCCGCGCGCAATGCCGGGAAGATGCGCCCCGGAGACGTCTACGTGCTCAACGATCCGTATCACGGCGGCACCCACCTGCCCGATGTCACGGTCGTCACGCCGGTATTCGACACCGCGGCGGGCGACGCATCCGAGCCCCGCATCTTGTTCTTCGTCGCATCGCGGGGCCACCACGCCGAGATCGGCGGGATCACGCCCGGCTCGATGCCCGCTTTCAGCACCGTAGTGGAGGAGGAGGGGGTGCTCATCGACAACTGGCTGCTGGTGCGGGACGGCGTGCTGCGCGAGGCAGAGACGCTCGAGGTGCTGCGCCGGGCGCCTTACCCATCCCGCAACCCCGAGGTCAACCTGGCCGACCTGCGCGCGCAGATCGCCGCCAACGAGCGAGGTGCCGCGGAGCTGCGCCGCATGTGCGAGCATTTCGGGCTGGACGTGGTAACCGCCTACATGGGTCATGTCCAGGACAATGCCGAGCAGGCGGTGCGCGGCGTACTCGGCGCCCTGCGTGACGGGCAGTGCACGTACGAGCTCGACAGCGGGGCTGTGATCGAGGTGGCGGTCAGGGTCGACCGGTCTGCGCGCACCGCGGAGATCGACTTCACCGGGACGTCGCCCCAGGTGAACGGGAACTTCAACGCGCCCTCATCGGTCGCCATGGCCGCCGTGCTCTATGTGCTGCGCACACTGGTGGCCGACGAGATCCCGCTCAACTCCGGCTGCCTGAAGCCGGTCCGGGTCATCATCCCGCCCGGGTGCCTGCTTGCGCCGGAGTACCCGGCCGCAGTCGCCGCGGGGAACGTGGAGACGTCGCAAGCGATCACGGGCGCGCTGTACAAGGCACTCGGGGTGATGGCCGAAGGCTCGGGCACGATGAACAACATCACCATCGGCAACGCCCGGCACCAGTACTACGAGACCGTGGCCAGCGGCTCAGGTGCCGGGGACGGCTTCGACGGCACCGACGTGGTGCAGACCCACATGACTAACTCCAGGCTCACCGATCCCGAGGTGCTCGAGTGGCGGTACCCGGTCCGCCTCGAGCGGCATGAGATCCGGCACGGGAGCGGCGGGGCCGGCCGCTGGCACGGGGGATCGGGCGGCCGTCGCGAGATCCGGTTCGCCGAGCCGATGACGGTGACCACGCTCGCCAGTCACCGGCGGGTGGCGCCCTACGGCATGGCGGGCGGCCAGCCCGGCTCCCTTGGCCGGCACTGGGTGCGCCGCGCCGATGGCTCGGTGACCCCGATGCGCGGCTGCGACTCCCTCGAGGTCGGCACGGGCGACGTGTTCGTGATCGAGACGCCCGGTGGCGGCGGATACGGACACCAGCGCGACGCCAGCGCGTAGTCCGCGAAGCTTTCTGCCTAGCCGCCCGCCGGGCCCGTAGGAGATGCTCTCGCCGCCCTCAGCCGCTGATCCCCCGGTTAGCGGCCGCAATATCCTCAGCCGAGATCGTGGTCAGCTCGGCAGCGCTGGCGCTCTCGCCCAGCAGCTCATCGACCCGGCCCTGCTCGCATGCCCGGGTCAGGATCTGCGTCAGGACGGGCAGGGCGTCGGGCGCGAACCTGTCCCCCGCCTGCGCAGCGAAGATCGCCGAGATTCTGGCCAGGTCGTCAGGATCATAGCTGGGAAAGGCGATCCTGACGCTGAACCGGGAAGCCAAGCCCGGGTTTGTGCGCAGGAACCTGGTCATGTCGTCGGTGTAGCCGGCGAGCACCATGACAAGCCTGTCCCGGTCGTCCTCGGCCCTCTTCAGCAGCGTTGCGACGGCTTCGGACCCGAAGGCGTCACCGCCGGAGTAGCCGTCGTTATAAAGCGAATACGCCTCGTCGATGAAGAGCACGCCGCCCAGTGCCGAGTCGATCAGCTTGTTCGTCTTGATGGCAGTCGATCCCAGGTGGTCGCCGACCAGGTCGGCTCGATGAGCCTCCACCACGCCGGGCCGCACCAGCAGGCCGAGCGCCGCGAAGATCCTGGCCAGGATCCTCGCCACGGTCGTCTTCTCAAGCCCCACGAGCGCGTCAAGCTCGGCGAGCGCGCTTTCAAGGGTGGGCGTCTCGTCGTAGCCGCGATACCGCGATGTCAGCTCCGCGTATGCCTGCTCGAGGTCGCCGCCGCGCAGCGTGATCAGGTCGACCGGGGCGGGATCGCTGCCGGCTCCCATCACGCGCACGTCCCTTGCCTGGCCAGCCCGCTCGATGAGGGTGCGCACGAACCGGCCGTTTCCGAGCTCGTCGCCGAGCCTGCGCCGGCCGACTTCCTCGAACATGCGCCACACGACCGAGCGCGCCTGCGGGTCGATGATCTCGCCGCGCCTAGCGACCGCCAGATCGGCGAGCTGGAGCAACTCAGCGGGCGTGTAGCCGCTGAACTTGACCCGGATGGCGAACCTCGATGTCAGGCCGGGGTTCGACGCGAGGAACGCTTCCATCTGCCGCTCGTAGCCAGCCAGGATGATCACGAGCTGATCGCGGTCGTCTTCGGCTCGCTTGAGCAGGGCCTGGACCGCCTCGTTGCCGAACCGGTCGTTCTGCCCGTCTCCCTCGTTGACCAAGCTGTAAGCCTCATCGATGAACAGGACGCCGCCGAGGGCCGAATCGATCAGCTCGTTCGTCTTGATCGCCGTCGCGCCCAGGTACTCGCCCACCAGGTCCGAGCGCTGCGCCTCGACCACGGTGGGCACGTCGAGCAGCCCGAAGGCATAGAAGATCTTGGCGATGATCCTGGCCACAGCCGTCTTGCCGGTCCCTGGTGGCCCGAGGAAGACAAAGTGCTGCATCGGCTTCTCCGCGCCGATGCCGACCATGGCTCGCCTCCGGGCCGCCTCGATCGACGCGGCGAATGACCGCACCTGGTCCTTCACGGCAGAGAGGCCGATCATCTCGTCGAGCTCTGCCATCGCCTCGTCGACCGTGATGACCGGCTGGTCCGCGACTGGGTAGTCCCCGTCGGCGCCGCGCTGCACGGTGCCCTCGCCATCGACGCCGCTGCGGCCTGTCCGGCCGGCCGCCATCACCCGTCCGCCGTCCGCCGCAGTCAAGGGCCTGGTGGCGGCGCCAGGCCGTGGCCCCGGCCGCTGGCCAGGCTGACCGGACGGCGCTCCGCCCGCTTGCGCGCTCGCCGGTCCGGTCCGATTCGGCAGCGACGCCTGATCCGGCGCGGAGGTGACCGGGAGCCCGGGCACGCCGCTGCGCACCTGCTGCAGCTGGCCGCTCTGACGGCTGTCCTGCCACGCCTTGGCCAGCCGCCAGCCAAGCACAACGGCGGCCAGCAGCCAGGCAAGCGCGGGCCCGAAGAGCGAGTGGCCTTTGCCGACCAACCGGAATGCGGCGATTCCCGGCAGCAGCGCGAGCAGCAGCACCCACGTGACAGTGCGGCACGGCGTGAACCACCGGCCCAGGGCGCCCGCGTGAGCGATCAAGCCGGCGACCACGGGCAGCGCGAGCAGCGCGTAGCGCGGCGCTGCTGCGCCGTGCGCCTGGCTGGCGACCAGCACCAGCCCCCACAGCGTCACCGACACGGTGGCCCACCCATCACGGCGGCCTGTCCATACCGCATATGGCGCGACGATAAGCATCCCCAGCAGGACAATGCCGGCGAACGGTACGCAAACTACGCAGCACGTGATCAGGATGAGAGCTTTGACCGGCAGCGGCGCCGCGTCATACGAATGGCGAAGGCGGCTGAGCACGCTGCGCACCGGCCCCTGGCCAGGCGCTGACAACGACCCGTCCGTAGGCGGCATCTCGCTCCCTCGCACCGCTACTTGTATAGCG
>WNFI01037635.1_pt1 | contig 10201 bp, 10 predicted proteins | sample 5400471 | NCBI WGS metagenome assembly WNFI01 (sample SAMN13153348, study PRJNA577476) | soil metagenome | isolation source: 100 cm saprolite on Douglas fir-dominated hillslope | place: USA:California | collected 2013-09-17 | reverse complement strand
TAGTCGGACAATGGTTTGCGGGCGTATTGACGCCAGTCGTAGCCGATGCTGTGGTCGGCGCCAGCATGCTGGCAATGGCGCTCTGGAGCTTCAAGCTGGATGCCCTGGCAGGAGAGCCGAGTCTCGGCCGCAGGGGTGCCTTCATCGCCACCCTCATCGCCTTCTTCATCGCCGAGATCGGCGACAAGACCCAGATCGCCACCGCGGCACTCGCCGCCGCCTATAGCGGGCTTCTCCTCGTCGTCGGCGGCACCACGCTCGGCATGCTCATCGCCAACATGCCGGTTGTCTTTCTAGGCAAGGCCTTTGCCGACCGGCTGCCGCTCGGGCTCATCCACCGTGGTGCTGCGGTGCTCTTCGCGGCCCTGGGCGTGCTCTTTCTTGTCCGCGCCTTCGCCTTCTAGACCACATGCGCAGGCGCCAGCGCGCAGACATAGCCCGGCTGGCCCAGCTCGATCTGCAAGGTTGCATGCCCGATGCCGAAGCGGCGATCGAGCTCGTCCGCGGCGCGGGCGAGCAAGGCATCGTCGATCCCGGCCTCCGGCCGCACCAGATGGGCGGTCAGCGCCACCTCGGTCGTGCTCATGGCCCAGATGTGCAGATCATGCACCTCGCACACCCCCGGCAGCTCGACGAGGTACTGATGGACGAGGCTGGCATCGATGCGTCGCGGCACCGCGCCCAGCGCCAGATCGACGGCTTCGCGCAGCAAGGACCAGGTCGAAAGCACGATCACCAGGCTGACCACGAGGCCGACCGCCGGATCCAGCCACAGCCAGCCGGTCCACAGGATGAGCGCGCCGGCGGCGAGCACGCCCAGCGCGATCGCGGCATCGGCCGCCATATGCAGGTAGACGCTGCGGATGTTGAGGTCGTGCGCTCGGCCGGATGCGAACATCGCCGCCGTCGCCGCGTTCACCAGGATGCCGATCGCCGCCACCACCATGACGGTGCCGCCCGCAACCGCTTCGGGCAGCATGAGGCGATGAATCGCCTCCCAGGCGATGCCGCCGGTCACCAGCAGCAGCATGACCGCATTGCCGAGTGCCACCAGGATGGTGGTGCTGCGAAAGCCGTAGGTGTAGCGCGGGGTCGGGCGCCGCCGTCCCAGCGTCGCCGCCGCCCAGGCGGCCGCAAGCGCCAGCACGTCGCCGAGATTGTGGCCGGCGTCGGCGATGAGCGCCAATGAGTTGGCAGCGAGGCCGTAGAAGGCTTCGGCCAGCACGAAAGCGAGATTGAGCGCGATGCCGACGGCAAAGGCGCGCCCGAAGCGCGTGGGCGCGTGCACATGACGGTGCCGGTGGCCGTGCCCATGGACATGCCCATGCCCATGCTCGTGGTGGTGATGCGCATGACCGGCATCGTCATGGGCATGCCGCTGGCCCGATCCATGTCCCGCCTCGGACATTGTCGCTCCGCTGGGGTGTCCTTGCCTGTTACGTTATAGCGTTATATGAATACCTATTCATATATGAGATATGTGCGCCGTGACCCAGCGCCTGTCAATGAGCGATCCAGCGGCCCGGGAGCTGGCGGACATCTTTCGCTTGATGGGAGATGCGAGCCGGCTGCGCATCATCCTCGCCTGCATGGAGCGCCCGATTTGCGTCGGCGACATCGCGCGCGCGACCAAGCTCTCGCCGTCCTTGGTGAGCCACCATCTCAGGCTCTTGCGCGGCGCCAGGGTGCTGAGAGGCCTGAGAGCCGGGCGGCAGGTGTTCTACGCGGCCGCCGACGATCATGTCCGCCACATGATCCGCGACATGGTCGCCCATGTCGGCGAGCCCAGGGAGGAGCCGGCGCCCGGGCGCGGCCGCAGCAAGGCCGAGCGGCTCAGAAGGTGAAGCGGGTGAGGGCCACCTGCCCGCCATTGGGAAGCGTCAAGGTCGCGCTCGCAGTGCTGCCGAATTGCACGTTGATCGCGCCCGCGTCGCTCGGCGCCCCCGGCGGCCGATAGCTGCCGGTGAGCGTCTGTCCGCCCGCGTACTGCAGCAGGCGGCCCTGATAGAGCGTGGTTCCGGTCATCGAGCCGGAGCTGACGTACCAGACCGGACGACCCGCGGCATCGTACATGAAGCCGGAGAGGTACATGGTGGTGCCCTGCACCTCGAAGAAGAAACCGCGGCCGCCCTGGCTCGCGTTCCACCACCAGCCGGTCTCAGGCATGCCGGCGGCTGGGCCTTGGGCGGCGCCGCCCGAGACGATGTCGAAGCGCCGAATGGGAACGCTGCCGCCCGGCCAGGTGAGCGTGCCGGTGGTGGCGGTGGCGAAGGCGAGGGTCAATGATCCGGGCGTGCCCGCGGACACGGCCGGCTGGTAGGCGCCGCTGAGCGTCTGCCCCATGCCGTATTGAGCGAGCGAACCCAGATAGCCCGCCGCGGTCGCGAGCGCGCCGCTCGAAACGAGCCAGAACGGCGAGGTGTCGGCGGCGTAGAGGTAGCTCGAGAAGTAGATGCGGCCCTGGGCATTCACCTCGAGACTGAAGCCGCGACCGCCTTCCGCCGGGTTCCACCACCAGCCGGATTGCGGCATCTGGCAGGAGAGCGTGGCCGAGCCGCCGGAAAAGCTCGCCGGTGCGCCCACCGCGCGCGCGCCGGCGCGGTTGACGGATTGGCAGCCGTCGGTGGGTAGGGCCGGGTAAGTGACGGCGTCGACGCTGGCATAGTCGAGGGTGCCGCCGGCAGGCGACAGGAAGCCGGCCGGCATCACATAGTCGGGTACGACCAGCCCCAGATTGGCGAAGGCTTGGGTTGCGATCAGCACTGAGGTGCCGGCGGTGGCGGTGCTCGGGAGATTCGAGGGAAAGTTGTAGACCTGACGGCCGGACGCGGCGGAGTTGGTGAGGCCATGGCCGGCGAGGAAATTCTGTCCGGAGAAGCCCGCCACCTCACGCAGCTTGATGAATTGCACGCTGCGAGACCAAGGCGCCCTCCTCGAGATCGACCGCGGCGGAGTTCGGCCGCCCGCACACGCCAACAGCTGCAGCCCCCGGCTATTCCCCGCTGGTCTCAGCTTTGTGATCTCGTGGCCGCCATCGACAAAGTCGTCATTTGAGCAGCAAATATGTCACTTGCAAGGAAACCGCCCGGCTCCGCTAGCTAGGCGCGATGTCCCTCGATGCCACTCTGCTCTCTGGAAGTTCGATGAGTGAGCCCGTCTCCGATGGCCGCGTCGTCGGCCCCGCGACTTGGTGGGGATTTCTCGCCATGTGCGCCGGCATGTTCATGGCCGTCCTCGACATTCAGATCGTCGCCAGCTCGTTGCCCGACATCCAGCGCGGCCTCGACATCCCCGTCGACCGATTGAGCTGGGTGCAGACCGCCTATCTCATCGCCGAGGTCATCGCCATCCCGCTCACCGGTTGGCTGACCCGGCTCTTGTCGCTGCGCGGCCTCTTCGTCGTTGCCGTTCTCGGCTTCATTTGCGCCAGCCTCGGTTGCGCGCTGTCGCATGATTTCGGTCCCTTCATCGCCTGGCGGGTGGTGCAGGGATTTTGCGGCGGCGCCATCATCCCGACGGTGTTCACCTCGGTCTTCCCGAGACCTATTCCTGGCACTGGCTCTTCCTCATCAATATCGTGCCCGGCCTCCTCATCGCTGCCGTGGCCGCCCAGAGCCTGAAGCGCGAAGCGCCGCATTGGGAGCTCTTGGCCCGCCTTGACTATCTGGCGCTGCTGCTGCTGGCGCTGTTTCTCGGCAGCCTCGAGCTCGCGCTCAAGGAGGGGCCGAAGCGCAACTGGGCGGACGGGATGGTGCTGTCGCTGCTCGGCGTGTGCGTGCTCGGCGGCGGCGCCTTCATGCTGCGGAACCTCAAGCGCCGCGAGCGGCTCATCGACCTGTCCTTGTTCGCGGATTCGCGCTTTGCCGTCGGCTGCCTGTTCAGCTTCGTCCTCGGCATGGGGCTCTACGGCTCGGTCTACCTGTTGCCGCTGTTCCTCTCCTTCGTGCGCCAGCACACCGCCTTCGAGATCGGCCAAGTCATGCTGGTGACCGGTGCTGCGCAGCTTCTGGCCGCTCCCGTCGCCGCCGTGCTGGAACGCCGTGTCGATCGCTGCCTGCTGACCGGGATCGGCTATGGCCTGTTTGCGCTCGGCCTGTTCGCGAACGCGTTCGCCACCTATGCGACGGACTTCGACGGCCTCTTCCTGCCGCAGGTGCTGCGCGGCGTGGCGATGATGCTCTGCATCCTGCCGACGACGACCTTGGCGCTGGCCGCGCAGCCGGAAAGCCGCATGGCCGAGGCGAGCGGGCTCTTCAATCTCATGCGCAATCTCGGCGGCGCCATCGGCATCGCCGTGATCGATACCATGCTGGAGCTCCGGCCCTCGGTCCATGTCGCCCGCCTGGTCGGCCACCTGCAAGCGGGCGATCCCATGGCCGCGCTCGAGGTCGGTCTGCCGACCGACCGCTTCCACAACGTGCCGATCGGGCCGGTGGACCAGGCGACCAGGGAGCTGGTTCAGCCGCTGGTCGAGCGCGCGGCGGCGGTGGCGAGCTTCAACGAGGCCTGGGTCCTGATCGGGCTGTTGTTCACCGTCTCCCTCGTGCTCGTGCCGCTGCTGCGTTCGGCGCGTCTCGCCGGCCGCGTGCCGGCCGCGGCGAAGAGCGAAGCCTCGATCCTCGGCTAACCGGCAGTCAGGTGCCGTCTCTTGGGGTGAAGAGCGTGCGCCCGGCCTCGATCGCCCGGCCGAGCTCCTTCCACCAGCCGCGTTCGAGCGGCGCCGCGTGGGTGCGCGCGAGCTGGGCGTAGCGTGCCGCCGGCAGAATGGCGGCAATGCGGACGCGCAGCGCATCGATGTTGTAGGGCGCGCGACCAGGCGCCAGGCTGACGGGTACGATCATGCCGCGGTCGAGCACGAGCTCGCTGGCGACCGCTTCGACCGCCTGGCGGATGGCGCGGGCCTTCGGCCGCTCGGCGGCGAGGATGTCGTAGGGCGGCGCCCATTCGGCGAAGGGGCTGAGCTGATCGATGTGGGTGGCCACCGCCAGCAGGGGCGGCGGGTTCAAGTCCGGGCGGAGTTGAAACCAGGCGCGGAACCTATTGATGCCCTCGCCATCGGCGGCGCGGGCCGGCCGATGGGCGGCGAGCGTCCACAGCACGATGTCGGCCTTGGTCGCCTCTTCCGACAGGGCGGCGATCGCCCTGTCCGCACTTGGAAGACCGGGCGCGCTGTCGAGGCCCGGCGCGTCGACGAAGACGAAACGGCGCCCCTCGGGGTCGGTCGCTTCGAATGAGCGGAACCCCGGCGGTCCCGGCAAGGGCGAGACCGGCGCCAGAATGTCCTCGGCCAGCGCGTTCAAGAGGCTCGACTTGCCGGCATTGGTCTGGCCGGCGATGAGGATGCGCAGCGGCAGCGGCGTTGCGCCCTCCGGCGCCGCTCCAGCCCGCGCTTCGGCGTCGGCGAGGCGGGCGAGCGCGGCCGCATCGCGCCGCAGCCGTCCGGAATAGAGCTCGATCGCGGCCTTGCCCGCCTCCAGCACCAGGAGCTGCGTCAGCCGCAATTGCAGCCGGGCTTTGCTGCGGTCCCAGGCGGCGTCGAAGATGGCGCGGCGCGCCTCGCCCAAGGCGGCACCCGCCGGGTTGATGACCGGCCGAACCGCGCGGTAGAGGTCATAGAGATCGCGTCCGAGTGCCGCCAGCGGCATCGCCTTGCCGATGGTTTCCTGGGCGGCGATGAGTTGCGCCAAGGTCAGGCGATCGGCGAGCGGCACCATGTCGAGGACCGCCTCGCGGAGCCGCGCCGAGACGCGCTGCACCAGCGCCAAGCCTTCCGGCATGGTGAAGGAGGCAAGCGGGTTGTCCTCGTCCGGCCGGTAGTGCCGGGCGACTTCGGTCACCGTGCGGCGCGCCAGTGCCAGTGCCGCATCCGGGCTGGCGAAGGACAGCGGCTCGGCCGACGCGGCGATGCCTCGGACCTTCTCGAATGCCTCGCGTTCGCGCGCCGGCCAGTCGGGCTCCGCCGGAGCGAGGAGGCCGAGATCGGCGGCGGCCGGCGTCCGCCGCCGGCTGAGCACAAAGAGGCCGGCGGGCATGGCCGCGATGAGGCAGAGCGCGAAGAACCAGAGCCCTCTTCCTTGCTGCCAGAGCCAAAGCGCGCCGAGCGGCATGAGCAGGAACGGCGGCAGCAGCAGCAAGGCTGCGGCCAGGATCTCGCGCTTGCGGATGCGCAGCCGGCCGAGCGGCATCACGACCCGCCCTTCCCGGAGCGCAGGATGGCAAAGGCCTCGCTCAGCCCCTCGGCATAGGCTTTTTTGATCGCCTGGTCGCTCGGTTGCTCGCCCGCATGCCGGGCGGCGAGGTGGAGGCGCGCGGCGCCGCCGAGCGCATAGGTGAAGGCGAAGCTCATGCCGGCCGCCGCCGCGGCTCCTGCCGTCTGGCCATAGATCGGAATCAGCTTCACCAGCTGGCGCAACCCGAAGCCGATCCCGTAGCGGACCAGCGCCGCCGCGCCGATCCCGCCCAGAAATCCCAGGATATCGTCGCGGCGCCAGACGATGTCATAGCGCCTGGCAAGCGCGTGCAGCATGGCGCCCTGCAGGCTCGGCACCGCGACCATCCCCACCGCCGGCACGACGTCGCTCGCACCGGCGGCAAACGCATAGCCGAGGATGAGCCCGCGAGTGCGCCGGCCGATGCGGCCGCCCTCGCCCGTCCGCAATGCCCTGAGCCGGTTGTGCACGGCCTCAGGCGCCGCCGCCTCGATGGCGGCGAGCAATGCCTCGAGCCCGTAGTCCGCCGGCGGCAGCCCGTCCTCGGGACGCGTGAAGTCGATGGGCACGAACAGGATCCGCCCGGTCCCCGGCATCTCCTCAAACAACCGGCGCTGATGGGCAAGCGCGCGGGCGAGATCGGCGGGCACCTCGACAAGTGCTGCGTCGCCATCGAGGCCGGTGAAGGGATAGGGCAGCCGGTGCCGCGGCGGGTGCGGGTAAAGCGAATGCAGCCATGTCTCGGCCACGATCAGCGGCCAGTCCGGATGCCGGCGGCGGATACCGCGGAGCGCCTCGATCAAGGCCTGCTGCGCCGGATCGTCGGCGCGGACGACGACGATGAGGAGATGCGCCTTGTCCTCGCACGTCGCCAGATCTTCGCTCGGATCGTAGCCCTGCTCGCCGAGGCCGCGCGTATCCAAGAAGCGGAGCAGCGGCGCTTCGGCTGGAAAATCGAAGATTTCGGCGGTGCGGGTCGTCGCGCGAAAGCCTTCGCCGATCTCCGCCTGGGTGGCGCCGGTGAGGCGTTGGACGATGGAGGACTTGCCGCTTTGCACCTTGCCGATGAGCCAGATGACCGGCGCGCCGGCGGCGGCGGTCTCTCGGGCGAGCTCCTCGGCGTCGGTGGAGACGGCGGCGGCTGCGATCTTCTCCGCCGCAGCGGAGACATAGCCGCCGAGCCGACGCGCATAGCTCAGCCACTCTGTCCAAGATCCCTGCATGCGCGGCGTGGGCGGGCTGTCCGGGATCGAGCTCAGGCCGCCTTCCGGCGCGTTGTTTTCCCTCTCGCCTGCCGCCGCTCAGCCCGCCGACGCGCCGCCTCGGCATGCCGCTCGCCATACTTCATGCCTTCGAGCTTGAGCCCGTCGGGGTCGAGAAAGAACACGGCGTAGTAGTCGTCGTAATACTCGCCCGCCGGATCGACGATGGTGGCGCCGAGCTGCTTGAGGAAGGCTTCCAGCCGATCCACGTCCTTGCGGCTGCGAAGATGGAACGCGTAGCGGTGAAAGCCGACATCGCCCACGCGGTATTTGCGCCGGCGACCCTCGGCGTCGGCGCGGCCGATCCAGAACAGCGTCTTGCCATTGGCCCAGCCGATGGCGTCTTCGTACTCGCCCTCGACATCGAAGCCGAGGAATTCGAAGAGACGCGCGTAGAAGGCCTTCGACTTCTCGAAATCGCCGACGCGGATGACGAGATGGTCGATGCCGACGACGCGTACCATCTTGGTCCTCCATCGATACTGAATGCTCGAAGCCCGCGAACCTCCGCCGGAAGCCGCGCCCCGTTGGTCCGGTCTTCCGGCGACGGTGTTGGCGAGGGCCTTCGGGGACATCGGCAAACTAGCACGAGGTCTTGAGCGAACGCACCGCTACGACTAGCGTCGACCTATAGACCCGCGTTCCCAGGTGTCGTGCGGCCGTCCTGCCGAGGTTCCCCGCGCCGCTTCAAAGCAGCACTGCGCCGGTCGGTCTCACGGCGGCGGGGTTGTGCGTTCGCTCGAGAGGGGGACGCCGCCGATCGCGATGGCGATCGCAGACAGCAAGTCCGAGGCGTCGAACGGCTTGGCGAGGGTGGCAACCGCACCGCTCGCTCGCGCCAAGCTGAGCACGTCATCGCTCCCGCCGGACATGGCGATGATCGGCACCGAGGAGTCCAAACTCCGCAGCATGCCAATCGTCTGGATGCCGTCGCAACGTGGCATGATCATGTTGGTGATGACGACGTGCGGACGGTGTCGGCAGAAACGGTCGAGCCCCTCGCCGCCGTCCCTCGCCGCCTGCACGGTGTGGCCGCCGCCTTCCAACAGCATTCGCAGCAATTTGCAAATACGAGGATTATCGTCGATCACCAGCACGTCAACCACGCCGCAGCCTCATCGTGCTGACGCGCGAGAGAAGTTGGGCGCCGAGAGAGCAGCGGAGGCGTGCGGACCACCGAGGTTGCCAGATAAGGAGACAGCGCCGCTGGCCAAGCCCGCCATTGCCGGCGCCGGCACGAAGCAGGTTGCGAAGCTTGTAGAACGGCCGCACAGAAAGGCCGACCGACGTTCGAGGAGACGACGCTGCGACGGGGCGCATTGATGCCGGTCTCCGCTCTATTCGGTGGTGCCGCCATGGGCGGTGACGGCGCGGGCGAGTTGCTCTGCTGTTACTGAAGCACCGCGAAGATCGACCTCGCGGAGATCGGCCTGGGTCAAGTCGGCGCCGGTCAAATCGACGCCGCTCAGATCGACGCGGCAAAGATGCGCGCCCTTGAGCCTGGCGCTCCACAGCCGCGCGCGGGTGAGCTTGGTGGGACGCACCGGGTCGCTCGATCCCTTGCCGTGCAGGCCCAGCACCGCCTCGCTCAGATCGGCGCCGGCCAGGAACGCCCGGCTGAAGTCCGAGCCGCGCAGATCGGCGCAGCGCAGTTTGGCGTCGCGCATGTCGCAGAAGCTGAAGTCGGCGAAGAGCAGCTTAGCCCCGGTCAGGTTGGCGCGGGCGAGTTGCGCACCGGTGAACTTGGCGCCGGCGAGGTTGGTATTGCGGAGATCTGCGCCCGCCAGTTCTGCGCCCGGCAGCTCGAGGCGCGCGCCCTTGGCGCCGCCGGAATCGACCCATTCGGCATGGTCGGCCACCAGATCGGGCAAGGGCCGGTCCAGGATGGTGCCCGGCTTCAAGGGCGTGCCCTTGGCTCCGGATTTCGCAATGTCGCCGTTCATGATGGTGCCGAACAGCTTTGCACCCGACACGTCGGCGCGTGTCAGCGTCGAGTCGGTAAGCACGGCACCGAACAGCGTAGCGCCGCTCAGGTTGGAATCGGTGAGGTCCGCCTGCACCAGGATGGCTCCGGTCAGATTGGCGTTGCGCAAGTCGGCGCCGTTGAGACGCGCGCCGCGGAGAATCGCATCGCTAAGATCGACTTGTGCGGCGACGCCCTTGGCGAACCGGGCGCGGCTGAGATCGGCTCGGCGCAGCACGGCGGCACTCATGTCGGACGGCGTCAACCTCTGGCGACTCACCGAAAGATCGCCCTCCTCGACATAGGCGACCTGGCCCTCGCGCATGTCGACCTCGATCAAAATCGCATTGGTGAGATCGGCGCCGGCAAGGCAGGCGCCGCGCAAATCCGCCTTGGTGAGATCGGCGCCCTGAGCGGCAATCGAACGCATGTCGGCGCCGAAGAGAATCGCGCCGGCGAGCGCGGTGCGGGTGAGGTTGGCGCCGACGAGATGGGCGCCGGTCAGATCGGCGCCAGCGAGATTGACCCGCGCGAGGTCACGGTTGGAGAGGTCGCGCCGTGGTAAGGTGGCGCGTCGGCCGCCGCGAGTGCCATTGACGAACCGCAGATGCGAGTCGAGCGCGTCCTTGAGGGCGTCGTCGTCGACCTTGACGAAGCGGCTCGGCTCTCCGGCCTCCTGCTCCCCCGCTCCGTCCATGGCCCCGTCCCCTCAATGTTCCGCCACCCGCTGCGATAGAGTGGCTGGTAACGGGAACGTTAGCTAATCC
>WNFI01342413.1_pt1 | contig 10202 bp, 12 predicted proteins | sample 5400471 | NCBI WGS metagenome assembly WNFI01 (sample SAMN13153348, study PRJNA577476) | soil metagenome | isolation source: 100 cm saprolite on Douglas fir-dominated hillslope | place: USA:California | collected 2013-09-17 | reverse complement strand
GCGGATGCCCTTGGCGCCGAACTTCTGCGCGGTCTGGATGGCCTTCTTCATCGCGCGGCGGAAGGCGATGCGGCGCTCGAGCTGGGTGGTGATGTTCTCGGCTACCAGCTGCGCGTCGGTCTCGGCCTTGCGGACCTCGACGATGTTGAGGAACACCTCGTTCTGGGTGAAGGCCTGCAGCTCCTTCTTGATGCTCTCGATGCCGGCGCCCCGCTTGCCGATGACGATGCCCGGCCGCGCGGTGTGCACGTTGATCTTCACCTTGTTGGCGGCGCGCTCGATCTCCACCTTGCTGATGCCCGCCTGGCCCAGCTTCTTCTTTACGTACTCGCGCAGGCGGATGTCCTCGTGGAGCCACTTGGCGTAGTTCTTCTCCTCGTACCACTTGGAGTCCCACGAGCGGATGACGCCCAGGCGGAAGCCGATCGGATTTACTTTCTGACCCATGTTCTCTCCTAAGCCTTCGCCTGCGCAGGGGCTGCCGGGGCCTTGCGGGCCGGCTTCACGCGCTTCTTCTTGGGTGGAGCCTCGTCGCTGATGGTGAGCGCGATGTGGCTCGTCTTCTTGAGGACCTTGAAGGCCCTTCCCATCGCTCGCGGCATGAAGCGCCGCAGCGAGGGGCCCTGGTCGACCATCAGCGACTTCACCCGCAGCTGATCGACGTCGACCTGGTTCTTGGAGGCGACCTCGGCGTTGGCGACGGCGCTGCGGAGCAGCTTGGCGAGCGGCTCGGCCGCGCGCTTCTCGACGAAGGCGAGCTGCGCGAGCGCCTGATCGACCTTCTTGCCGCGGATCAGATCGGCGACGATGCGCACCTTGCGCGGCGTGATGCGGAGGTAGCGGAGCCTGGCGGTCGATTCCATCGTCATCCTCACTTGGCCGCGGGCGCGGGAGCGGCGGCGCCCGGAGTAGTGGGAGCGCCGGGGGCGCCGGGAGCGCCCGGAGCGCCGGGCTTGATGGCCTTCTTGTCGCCGGTGTGGCCGTGGAAGGTGCGGGTCGGCGCGAACTCGCCGAGCTTGTGGCCGACCATGTTCTCGGTGACGAACACCGGGATGAACTTGCGCCCGTTGTGCACCGCGAAGGTGTGCCCGACGAGATCGGGAAGGATGGTCGAACGGCGCGACCACGTCTTCACCACCTTCTTCTGGTTCTGCCGGTTCATGTCCTCCACCTTCTTGATGAGGTGGCGGTCCACGAACGGTCCCTTCTTTACGCTGCGTGCCATGTCCTTTTCCTTCTTCCCTTTCCACGGGCGGGAAAGCCTTCGCTTTCCCTCTTAGGTCGTCCTCCGACGCCCAAATATGTTTTTCGCAGTTGGCCTGAGGCCTGAGGCCCGAAGCCTGCTTTACCGAACTCCCTTGTCGCGCCGCTTGATGATGAACTTCGTCGTGCGCTTGTTCACGCGCGTCTTGTAGCCCTTCGTCGGCTGGCCCCAGGGAGAGACCGGGTGCGGGTTGCCCTGGCCGGACTTGCCCTCGCCGCCGCCGTGCGGGTGGTCGACGGGATTCATGGCGAGGCCGCGGGTGGTGGGCCGCCAGCCCTTCCAGCGGTTCCGGCCCGCCTTGCCGATGCGCACGATCTCGTGCTCGGTGTTGCCGAGCTGGCCGACGGTGGCCTTGCACTCGAGAAGCACCTTGCGGACCTCGGTCGAGGGCATGCGGATCTGCGCGTACTTGCCTTCCTTGGCCATCAGCTGCCCGAAGGATCCGGCGGAGCGGATCATCTGCGCGCCGTGGCCCTTCTTCAGCTCCACCGAGTGGATGACGGTGCCGAGCGGAATGGCGTGGAGCGGGAGCGAATTCCCGGGCCGGATGTCGACCGTCTCCCCCGAGGAGAGGATGTCGCCCACGTTCACGCCGACCGGCCAGAGGATGTAGCGCTTCTCGCCGTCGGTGTAGTGCAGGAGCGCCAGGCGCGCCGAGCGGTTGGGGTCGTACTCGATGGCCGCCACCTTGGCGGAGACGCCGTCCTTGTCGCGCCGCCAGTCGATGATGCGCATGCGCTGCTTGTGCCCGCCGCCGCGGTGCCGCGTGGTGATGCGGCCGTGCACGTTGCGCCCGCCGCTCGACTTGAGCGAGGTGGTGAGCTTCTTCTCCGGCCGGTCCTTGGTGATCTCGGCGAAGTCCGGCGAGGTGGTGAGGCGCCGCCCGGGGCTGGTCGGCTTGTAGCTCTTGAGTGCCATGGCTTACTTCCCCTCGAAGAGGGAGATGGCGTCGCCTTCCTTCAAGGTGACGATCGCCTTCTTCCAGTTGGGCCGCTTGCCTTCGCTGCGGCCGACGCGGCGGAACTTCCCGCGGACGATGGCCGTCTTGATGTCGACGACCTTCACCTTGAAGAGTCCCTCGATGGCCTGCTTGACCTCGGTCTTGCTCGCCTTCATGTCGATCTCGAAGGCGAACTTGTTCTCCTTGTCGCGCATGCGGTCGAGCTTCTCGGTGTCCAGCGGGCGCTTGATGATGTCGAACCGGTTCATGCCAGCACCCCCGCCAGCGCCTGCGCCGCGTCCTTGGTGAGGATGAGCGACTGGTGCTTCAGGATGTCGTAGACGTTCGCGCCCTCGACGGGCAGGAACTTGTACTTCTGCGCGTTGCGGATCGACTTGAAGAGGTTCTGGTTCTCCTTGAGGCCGAGGACCAGCGCGCTCGCGAGGCCCAGCTTGCCGAAGGCGTTGACCGCCTCCTTGGTGGACGGCTTCGCCGGCGCCCAGGCGTCGAGCACGAACAGAGCCTTGTCCGAGTTGCGCTTGGAGATGGCCGCCTTGATGGCCGCCTTCCGCACCTTCTTCGGCACGTGGTACTCGTGGTCGCGCATCTTAGGCGCCATCGCCTTGCCGCCGCCGACCCACTGGCTGGCGCGGATGGAGCCTTGGCGCGCGCGCCCGGTGCCCTTCTGCTTGTACGGCTTCTTGCCGCCGCCGGAGACCAGCGACCGGTTCTTCACGCCGACGGTTCCGGCGCGCCGCGAGGCGAGCTGCGCCTTGACCACCTCGTAAAAGAGGTGCTCGTCGACCGGCGCGTTGACGATCTCATCCGGAAGATCGATGGTGCCGACCTTCTGCTTCTCGAGGTTGATGACGTCGAGGGTGGCCATGGTCAGCTCTTGATCTCGACGTCCACGCCCGCGCTCAAATCGAGCTTCATCAGGGCGTCGAGCGTCTGCTGGGTGGGTTCGAGGATGTCGAGGAGCCGCTTGTGGGTGCGGATCTCGAACTGCTCGCGCGACTTCTTGTCCACGTGCGGGGAACGAAGAACCGTGAACTTGTTGATGCGCGTCGGCAAGGGGATCGGTCCGACGACCTTCGCGCCGGTCCGCTTCGCCGTCTCGACGATCTCGCCGGCCGACTGATCGAGAAGCTTGTAGTCGTACGCCTTCAGCCGGATCCGGATCTTCTGGGTCGCCATCAGTACCTCTTCGAAATCTCAAAGAACGTTGGGCCTCGGGCTTCGGGCCTCGGGCCTCAGCAAAGCTGAAGTACCCGAGGCCTGAGGCCTGAGGCCTGAGGCCTCTCTTACGCGATCACCTGCGTCACCACGCCTGCGCCCACTGTCCTGCCGCCCTCGCGGATGGCGAAGCGGACTTCCTTCTCCATGGCGATGGGCATCATCAATTCGACTTCCATCTCGATGTTGTCGCCCGGCATCACCATCTCCACGCCCTGGGGCAGCTTCACCGTGCCCGTGACGTCGGTGGTGCGGAAGTAGAACTGCGGCTTGTACCCGTTGAGGAACGGCGTGTGGCGGCCGCCTTCGTCCTTGGTCAGCACGTAGACGTTGGCCTTGAACTTGGTGTGCGGTGTGATCTCCACTTCCTCGCCCACCTTGATCTTGCCGCGCTCGATGCGGCCGGTGGCCACGGTGCCGCGGCCGGCGATGGAGAACACGTCCTCCACCGGCATCAGGAAGGGCTTGTCGGTCTCGCGGACCGGCTCGGGGATGTAGCTGTCCATGGCGTCCATCAGCTTGAGGATGGACCCCGCGCCCTGCTCGCCGGCGTCTCCCTGGAGAGCTTTGATCGCAGCCCCACGGACGATGGGGGTCTCGTCTCCAGCAAATTTATATTGCTTGAGCAGGTCGCGGATCTCCATCTCCACTAGGTCGAGCAGCTCGGGGTCGTCGACCAGGTCGACCTTGTTCAAGAAGACGACGATGCGCTGCACGTTGACCTGCGAGGCGAGGAGCACGTGCTCGCGGGTCTGCGGCATGGGGCCGTCGACGGCGGAGACCACCAGGATGGCGCCGTCCATCTGCGCCGCGCCGGTGATCATGTTCTTCACGTAGTCGGCGTGTCCGGGGCAGTCGACGTGCGCGTAGTGGCGCTTCGCCGATTCGTACTCGACGTGCGAGGTGGCGATGGTGAGGATCTTGGTCGCGTCGCGGCGGCCCTGCGAGGCGGAGGCCTTGGCCACCTCGTCGTAGGGGACGAACTTCGACCAGCCCTTGTCGGCCGACACCTTGGTGAGCGCGGCGGTCAGGGTAGTTTTGCCGTGGTCAACGTGTCCGATGGTCCCGACGTTGACGTGCGGCTTCTTTCTCTCGAACTTTTCCTTGGCCATGGACGTGCTCCTCGCTGGTGCTGCTTGGTAAAGATGGGTTCCGTGCAAAAGTTGGGGCGGGCTCTTTACGCCAATCCGCGTGACTTTGCAATGAGCTGTTCGCCGATGTGCGCCGGCACCGGCGCGTAGTGGTGGAACTGCATCGTGTAAATGGCCCTTCCCTCCGTCGCCGAACGCAGCGACGTCGAGTACCCGAACATCTCCGCCAGGGGAACGTGGGCGGTGACCACCTGCATCCCGGCGCGCGGCTCCATGCCGAGGATCTTCCCCCTGCGGGCAGAGAGGTCGCCGATGACCGCGCCCATGAACTGCTCGGGCACCACCACCTCGGTGGCCATGATCGGCTCGAGCAGGATGGGGCCTGCACGCTTCGCCGCTTCCTTGAAGGCGATCGAGCCGGCGATCTTGAAGGCCATCTCGTTGGAGTCGACGTCGTGGTAGCTGCCGTCGAAGAGCTCGACCTCGATGTCGACCATGGGGTAGCCGCCCAGCACGCCGCCCTCGGTGGCCTCGCGCACGCCCCTCTCGATCGGGTGGATGTATTCCCTGGGGATGGCGCCGCCGGCGACCACGTTCTTGAACTTGAAGCCCGACCCCTGCCCGCCCGGGCGCGCGCGCAGCCAGACGTGGCCGTACTGGCCGCGCCCTCCGGTCTGGCGGATGTACTTGCCCTCCGCCTCGACCTCCTTGGTGATGGTCTCGCGGTAGGCGACTTGTGGTTTCCCGACGTTGGCGTCGACCTTGTACTCCCGGCGCATGCGGTCGACGATGATGTCGAGGTGCAGCTCGCCCATGCCGGAGATGATGGTCTGGCCCGTCTCCTCGTCGGTGCGCACGCGGAAGGACGGATCCTCGACGGCCAGGCGCTGCAGCGCGACGATCATCTTCTCCTGGTCGGCGGTGCTCTTCGGCTCGACGGCGATGTGGATGACCGGCGCCGGGAAATCCATCTTCTCGAGGATGATGGGGTGGTCGGCGCCGGAGAGCGTGTCGCCGGTGGTGACGTTCTTGAGGCCCACCACGGCGGCGATGTCCCCGGCGAGGAGCTCGTCGATCTCCTCGCGCTTGTTGGCGTGCATGCGCAAAAGGCGCCCGATGCGCTCGCGGCGCTCCTTGGCGGAGTTGTAGACCGCCTGCCCGGCGGCGACCCGGCCCGAGTAGCAGCGGATGTACGTGAGCTGGCCGACGAAGGGGTCGGCCATGATCTTGAACGCGAGCGCCGCGAACGGGGCCTTGTCGCTGGTCTCGCGCACGGCGTCCTCGCCAGTCTTGGGCACCTTGCCGTGCACGGGCGGGATGTCGATGGGGCTGGGCAGGAAGTCGACCACCCCGTCGAGCAGCTTCTGCACGCCCTTGTTCTTGAAAGCGCTGCCGCAGAGCACCGGAAAACACCTGATAGCGATGGTGCCCTTGCGGATGGCGCGCTTGAGCAGATCGGGCGGGACCTCGCCCTTGTCGAGGTAGGCGCGGAGCGCGTCGTCGTCGTACTCGGAGACTTCCTCGAGCAGCTTGTGGTGCTGCTCGCGCGCCTGGTCGTAGAGCGCGGCGGGGATCTCGAAGGCGACCACCTTCTCGCCCCTCTCGCCCTCGAAGCGCAGCGCCTTCATCTCCACCAGGTCGATGACGCCTTCGAACTTCTCCTCGGCGCCGATGGGGAGCTGGATGATGACCGGCTTCGCCGCCAGCCGGTCGACCAGCGAGCGCACCGACATGAAGAAGTCGGCGCCGACGCGGTCCATCTTGTTGATGAAGCAGATGCGCGGGACCTTGTACTTGTCGGCCTGGTGCCAGACGGTCTCGCTCTGCGGCTCGACGCCGTTGACGCCGTCGAACACGGTGATGGTGATGCCGCGCTCCTGCTCCTGCTCCATCCAGTCCATCACGGCGGTGCCTTCGTGCACCTCGCCGATCTTGTAGCTGACCCCGGTGTAGAAAAGGATCCGCTCGGTGGTCGTGGTCTTGCCCGCATCGATGTGCGCCATGATGCCGATGTTGCGGCAGCGCTCGAGGGGGAAGGTGCGGGCCACGGCTCAATACCTCTGCGATACGGCGCCCTCGCGGGTGCCAGGACTGGATGAAGGACGACCTGAGAAAGACCACTTCCTCAGAAGAAGGAGTGCGGCTTTTACACAGTGCGTTGCCCCGCGTCAAGTCAAAGGCCGGGCGCCAGGCGCAGTCCTGCTTCCACCTCGCGCAGGCGGGAGTCCGGCAGCCAATGCGGTTGGCGCCTACCAGCGGTAGTGAGCAAAGGCCTTGTTGGCCTCCGCCATCTTGTGCGTGTCCTCGCGCTTCTTCACCGCGTTGCCCCGGTTGTTGGCGGCGTCCATCAGCTCGGCCGCGAGCTTCTGGTCCATCGTCTTCTCGCCGCGCTCCTTGGCGTAGTCGATGATCCAGCGCATGGCGAGCGCGACGCGGCGCTCCTGCCGCACCTCGACCGGCACCTGGTAGGTGGCGCCGCCGACGCGGCGGCTCTTCACCTCGAGCACCGGCTTGACGTTGTCGAGGGCCTTCTTGAACGTCTTGAGCGGATCGTCGTTGGTGACCTGCTGGACGCGGTCCATGGCGCGGTAGCAGACCTGCTCGGCCACCGACTTCTCGCCCTTGCGCATCATGTCGTTGATGAACTTGGCGAGCAGCCGGTCCTGGAACTTGGGATCGGGGAGAATCTTGCGCTTTGCAACTTCTCTACGGCGAGGCATTGAAGGCTCCTGACTGCATCAAGGTTCTTGGGGGGTCGAGGGGGGAGCGAGCTCCACCCTCGTCGAGGCGGCGCAGCCGCCGGATCTGATCACGCGGCCTGGGCAACCAGGTCGCTAGCTTGGCCTCTTTGCCCCATACTTGCTGCGGCTCTGCTTGCGGCCGGCGACGCCCACGCTGTCGAGGGTGCCGCGGATGATGTGGTAGCGGACGCCGGGGAGGTCCTTGACGCGGCCGCCGCGGATCATGACGACCGAGTGCTCCTGGAGATTATGACCCACGCCGGGGATGTAGCTGGTGACCTCCATCCCGTTGGTGAGCCGCACGCGTGCGACCTTGCGGAGCGCCGAGTTCGGCTTCTTGGGAGTGGTGGTGTAGACGCGCGTGCAGACCCCGCGCTTCTGCGGGCAGCGGGTCATGGCGGGCGCCTTGCCCTTGTACACGACCTTGTCGCGGCCCTTGCGAATCAACTGGCTGATCGTCGGCATCGATGCCTTTCAACACGTCGCCGCCGCCGGAAAGACGCCGGCAACGGCAAGTAAAAATCGCTCACTTGTTCTCGACGGCCGAATGCGCTTCCGGCCGAAAAGGCGCGCATCATACTGACGAAGACTCTGCTGTCAAGCGCCGCGAGCCCGCCAGTTTGGCTTCAGCGAAAGATTTCGGGCATTCTTGCGCCCATGCCCGCCAAGACTCCAGTCAAGAAGACCACTCCTTCGCAGAAAACCGCTGCCCGAAAGGCGCCGCCGAAGCACCAGGACGGCGCTCCGGCGGCGGCAAAGGCGGCGCCCGCGCCGTCGCTCGTCCATCCCGGGTACTCCGCGGAAACCGACGCGCTGCGCGCCGAAGCAGCCAGGCTGCAGGCGAAGATCCGCGAGACCACCGAGCGCTCGGCGGCCCTGGCAAAGGAGCTGGCGGGGGCGCGCGCCTCCGGTGCGAAGACGGCCACGCTGGAGCAGCAACTGCGCGAGTCACAGGCGCGGCTGACCACGCAGAGGGCCGAGTTGGAGGCGGCGCGCGTCGAGTCGCAGAACCTCCGCGACGAGGTGGTCAAGGCGCGCTCGGTGCCGCCGCCGCCCCGGACCGGCTGCCCGAACTGCGGCAACATCATGGCCGACTACCCGCTGGACCATGTGAAGGCCCGCCGCTGCGAGTCCTGCCACGGCATCTTCCTGGAGAACGGCGCGCTCGACGCGATGCTGAAGCACCAGAGCGAGCACCTCCAGGCCGGCAGGAGGCACTGGTACTCGGGCCTCTTCGGCAGGAAATAGCCCCGCCCGTGCCCGCGAAAAAGATGACCCTCCTCGACTGCGTCGGGCTGGGGATCAACGGCATCATCGGCACCGGCATCTTCCTCTTGCCGGCGAAGGTCTTCGCCGCCTCGGGCGGGCTCTCGTGGGCGGCGTGGCTCGCCATCGGCGGCGTCTGCCTGCTGGTCGGACTCTGCTTCTGCGAGGCCTCCGGCCGCGCCGACAGGAACGGCGGACCCTACCTTTATGCGCGCGACGCCTTCGGCCGCTGGGTGGGCGTCGCGGTCGGCTGGATGGCGCTGGCCTCGAACCTCTTCGCCTTCGGCGCCGTCGCGCGGGGGTTCGGGCGCAACCTCTCCTATCTGATTCCCCCGCTCTCGCGGCCAGGGCCGCAGATGGCCCTGGCGATAGCGGTGATCTTCGGGCTCGCCACCCTCAACTACCGCGGCATCAAGCCGGGCGCGCTGGTGGGCGATTTCTTCAGCGGCGCGAAGCTGATCCCCATCCTGCTCTTCGTCGCCGCCGGCCTCTTCTTCGTCGACTGGAGCCGGCTCGCCATTCCGCCACCCCAGGGAGAAAGCAGCCTCGCCGCGTTGAAGGCGGGCGGGTTCGCTGCGCTCTTCGCCTGCACCGGCTTCGAGTACATCCCGGTGCCCGCGGGCGAGACCGACAACCCGCGGCGCAACGTGCCGCTCGCCCTCATCGGCGCGCTCACGGGATCGATCCTCCTCTACGCGCTGGTGCAGATCGTCTTCATCGGCACCCACCCGAATCCGGCGCTGGCAGACAAGCCGCTCGCCGAGGCGGCCGGCGCGTTCCTGGGGCCGTGGGCGGGGCGCTTCATCGCCCTGGGCTCGGTGATCTCCTCCTTCGGCTACCTGACCGCGGTGGCGCTGGTGTCGCCGCGCTACCTCTCCGCGCTGGGCGAGGCAGGAGAGCTGCCTCCCTTGTTTGCGCGCGTGCACCCGCGCTACGCCACGCCGGGCGTCGCCATCGTCGTCTGCGCCGTCTGCTGCGCGGGTCTGGCGGCGTTCGCCGACTTCGACCGCCTGGCCGACCTCAACAACGCGGCCGTCTTCGCGCAGTACGTGCCGACCTGCCTCGCGGTGCTGGTGCTGCGGCGCACCCGGCCGGCGAGCGGCTTCGTGCTGCCGCTAGGGCCAGTGATCCCGGTGCTTGCCACCCTGGGTTGCCTGCTCTTCCTGAACGGCATCCGCCGCGACGACGTCGTGTTTTCACTGTGGACGCTGGCGGTCGGACTTGCCTTGCATGGGCTGTGGCGTTTGCGCCGGGTGACGAGAACCGCGACGTAGCTTCGCCGTCCTCGGTCACATCCACGTCCACATCCACGTCCGCGTAACGTCCGCGTCCACGTGCACGTCTACGTGACACGTGCACGTGCCACGTGCCACGTGTCACGTTAACGTGCACGTAAACGTGAACGTGAACGTGACCGTGCACGTGCATGAAAACGAGACGACGCCAGCCGCGTCACCGTCGCAAAAGCTTCGCCGCCTCCTCGTGGTGATTCTTCACCGCGACATCGAGCGGCGTGCCGAGGCTGCTCTTCGCCAGCGGGTCCGCCCCTGCGGCGAGGAGCATGCGGACGATCTCGACGTCTCCCGAGCTGGCGGCCTCGTGCAGCGCAGTGACGCCCTCTGCCTGGGTCGCATTGACCTGAGCGCCGTTCGAGAGCAGCACCT
>WNFI01061066.1_pt1 | contig 10202 bp, 9 predicted proteins | sample 5400471 | NCBI WGS metagenome assembly WNFI01 (sample SAMN13153348, study PRJNA577476) | soil metagenome | isolation source: 100 cm saprolite on Douglas fir-dominated hillslope | place: USA:California | collected 2013-09-17 | reverse complement strand
AAACGAGACTGCGAGTGACCACTCCTACAAACCGGAGACGGCGAGCTTGTCGCCACGAGGCGCAGCCGTTTGTAGAGCGGTGCAGCCGCGGCGTTATCGATGCAGAACCCTGCCCGCGAGAGCTCGGGCGGGAAGCACCGCTTCGGCGCCGGCGCATGGTGCTCACGGCCTGTGTGCTCGCGTCCTCGATGGCGTTCATCGATGGGACAGCGCTGCCCGTTGCGTTACCGAGATTGCGCGCTGATTTCGGAGCGGACCTCGCCTCCGTTCAATGGGTTCTCAACGGGTATATGCTGGCGCTCGCCTCGCTGACATTGATCGGCGGCGCGCTCGCGGATGTTTATGGCAAGGCGCGCATGCTGGGGCTCGGTTGCGTCCTGTTCGGTCTGGCGTCCGCGGCTTGCGCGCTGGCGCCTTCGCCCGCCTGGCTGATCGCTGCCCGCGTCGCGCAGGGAGCGGCCGCAGCGATCGTCACCCCCGCCAGCCTTGCTCTGATCGGGGCCACCTATCCGCGCGCGGAGCGGAATCGGGCGATCGGCGTATGGGCCGCGGCATCGGCTCTCACCACCGCCGGAGGTCCTGTCCTGGGCGGCTGGCTGACCGAGACCTTTGGCTGGCCATCCGTGTTCTGGATCAACCCGCCGCTCGCGCTCGTAGCAGTGGGAGTTCTGCTGGTCTTCGCGCCGAAAGATGGTCGCATTCAGCGCAGGTTCGACATGATTGGCGCCGCGATCCTCGCTTCGGCGATCGGGGCGCTCGCCTGGGCGCTCAGCCAGATCGGCCCGAGTGAAGCTCAGGCCGCCGCGGACACTCCAGCCCAGCCGGGCACGGTGCTCACGATCGTCGCCGGGCTTGGCATTGTCGGGCTCGCCGTCTACGCGTTCTGGGAGCGCAGAAGCGAACACCCGATGACGCCACCTCGCCTAGTGGAGAACCGCGCCTTCCTCGGGCTGAACGTCGCGACCCTGATGGTCTATGCGGGGGTTTCGATCATGTTCTTTCTGCTACCCTTTGACCTCATCGATCGCCGCGCCCTGTCGCCGACCGATGCCGGGCTGGCATTCCTGCCCTTCACGCTCGGCGTGGGGCTCTTGTCGAATCTCTTCGGCGGGATGGCGGACAAGATTGGCGCGCGGGCCATGCTCATCGCGGGACCCGCAGGTGCGGCACTCGCCTATGTCTTGATGGCGCTCGGCCGGGAAGAATCCCTGATGCTCGGCGTGATCGGACCCATGACCCTGCTGGGCCTGTCCTTCGCTGCGCTCGTGGCGCCGCTCACCGCGTCGGTCATGTCGAGTGTGGATCAGGCCGACGAAGGGCTCGCCTCCGGCATCAACAATGCGGCGAGCCGGATTGCGCAGCTTGCCGGGGTGGCACTGGCCGCCGGCGTCGCGTCTTTCGCGTCCGGCTACGAAGTCGGCCTCGCCGTAGCCGCCGCGACCTCAATCGGCGGCGCCTTTACAGCCTCAATGACCCTGACACCGGCCGCGGCGAAAGCGGGCGGCTCGGGAGGGCCTTAGAAAGCGCGGAATTCAACCAGATTCGATGTTTCCTAAGCCTGGCAGACACCCTTAACTTCACCGAAGTGGCCATGCGGAGCGGAGTGTCCTAGCCACGCTGACCCGCGCCAAAAAGGCCGAACAAGAGGGACACCAGCGAGATCGTCACCCATGCCGGCGGCAAGGTGGTCGGCTCGGTTCGCGTGCCGCTGAACTCGTCGGACTTCTCCTCCTTCGTGCTGCAGGCGCAGAGCTCGAAGGCGAAAATCGTCGGTCTCGCCAGTGCCGGCCAAATAGACCTTCCGGTTTGCGAGCGTAACATGCCCGGGAAGAAAACCGACCTCCGAGAATATGAGATAATTTGTCCAGGCTGCTTTAGGCCCCGCACGCTGTTGTCGCACGGACGCGCGCAGGCCTTCGTGATCACACCGGGTTATCGACTACATGCTCCATCTGAATGACGCTTGGGCGCCATCGCCGAATACTGTGCTGCCGTGTGAGGCAGGAGGACGGGCGATGGTCCCGACGGTTGAAGGCCCTGTTGGAAGTCACGACAACGACTGGACGTCCGCAGAGACTGCCGCCGGGCGCAACGTTGGCTTCTCCCTTTGGAGGGGCGTTCGAGGAAGGTGCCCGCGCTGCGGGCGCGGTCGCCTGTTTTGTGCGTTTCTCAAGGTCGGCGACCACTGCTCTGTCTGCCGCCTCGATTTCACCGGCCACCGAGCCGACGACCTGCCGGCCTACTTAGTGATCGTCATCGTCGGACACGTCTTGGTTCCGGTAATTCTCTGGATCGAGGTGGACTATGCACCGTCGCTGGCGTTTCAGCTTGGCGTCTACCTTCCGATTACGGCCTTGACCTCGATAGCTCTCCTGCAGCCGGTCAAGGGCGCCGTCGTGGCGGTGCAATGGGCGCTCAGGATGCACGGCTTCGGCGCGCACCCGCCCGACGAACTCCAGGCTTGAGGTGGAAGGTGCCTCAACAGAACGACGTCGAAGCAGCGGGCGCGAGCGCCAGCAATTTCATTCGCGGCATCATAGCGTCTGACGTCGAGACCGGCCGCACGCGCGTCGTGGTCACGCGCTTTCCACCCGAGCCGAACGGCTACCTCCATCTGGGGCACGCGAAGTCGATCGTGCTGAATTACGAGCTTGCGAAGGAATTCGGCGGCCGCTGCAACTTGCGTCTCGACGATACGAACCCGGCAAAGGAGAGGGTGGAGTACATCGACGCGATCAAGCGCGACGTTCAGTGGCTCGGATTCGATTGGGCGCAGGGCCTCCACTTCGCCTCCGACTACTTCGAGCAGCTCTACGCGTGGGCCTGCTATCTCGTCCGCATCGGCAAGGCCTACGTGGACGACCAGTCCGCGCACGATATCAGAGAGGGCAGGGGGACATTGACGAGCCCTGGCCGGAACAGCCCGTTCCGCGACCGCGGCGTGAAGGAAAATGTTGAGTTGTTCGCGCGGATGCGCGCCGGCGAGTTCAGGAACGGCGAGCGGGTGCTCCGCGCGAAAATCGACATGGCGTCAGCGAACCTCAACCTGCGCGACCCCATCATCTACCGTATTCTCAACGCCAGCCATCCGCGCACCAGCACGGCCTGGCACATCTACCCGAGCTACGACTTCGCGCACGGCCAGTGCGACGCCATCGAAAGGGTGAGCCACTCGCTGTGCACCCTCGAGTTCGAGGACCACCGACCTCTCTACGACTGGTTCCTCGACAACCTCCTGGTACCATCGCGACCCCGACAGTATGAGTTCGCTCGCCTGGGTATTACGCATACCGTCCTCTCAAAACGCGCGCTGACGGAGCTAGTGCGCGACGGCCACGTGGCGGGTTGGGACGACCCGAGGATGCCGACGCTTGCGGGCCTGCGCCGACGCGGCGTGCCTCCCGAGGCGGTGCGTCGGTTCATACGCGGCGTCGGGGTGTCGCGGGCCAACAGCACGGTCGATGACGGCGTCCTGGACGCAGCGATCCGGGATGTCCTCAATATGCGGGCCCCGCGACGAATGGCGGCGCTCAAGCCTCTCAAAGTGACAATCGAGAACTACCCCGCGGGCCGGATAGAGGAGTTCGACGCCCCAAACCACCCGGCGGACCCGGCCTTCGGGACGAGAGTCGTCCGGTTCTCCCGCGAGGTGTACATCGAGCAAGACGACTTCCACGAGGTGCCACCACACGGTTTCCGGCGCCTTGCGCCGGGCCGCGAGGTGAGGCTCCGCTACGCCTACCTCGTCACTTGCCATGATGTCGTGAAGAACGCAGCAGGCCGTGTGGTCGAGCTACGCTGCGCCTACGACCCCGACAGCAGGGGTGGCGCCGGCGGGCGAAAAGTCGGGGCGACAATCCACTGGGTGAGCGCGGTGGACGCGTTGCCAGCCGAGGTCAGACTCTACGGCCGGCTCTTCTCAGCAGCGAGTCCGAGTCCGACGGGCTTCGCAGCCCACCTCGACCCGCATTCCATGCAAACGCTAAGCGGCTGCCTCGTCGAGCGGGCAACCGCCTCTGATCCCCATGGCCAGGCATTGCAGTTTGAGCGCCAAGGCTATTTCACTCACGACGACGATTCCCGCCCAGAAAGGCTGGTCTTCAATCGAACCGCCTCGTTGCGCGAGAGCCCGGGAAAGCCGCCGACAGCGTACCTCGACCTTCTCAGGAAATGAGACGTGTTGCAGAGCATCCCCGTCATGGCCGGAGTTCACTCACTGGTTCGGCGAGCCGGCCGGCTTCATTTTGTCGGCCGGCACCTCAGAGATCGTCACCACGACGCTCCCCAGTTCGACGTCGGCGGCGCTCGCCACCGCAGAGGCCACGGCGTCGCGTAGCGCTGGCCCGCAAGAATGCCCCGCGTCGCCAGCGACGAAGCCATGGACAAAGATCTGATGGCACTCCAACGGTGTGCCGTGCAGCCAGAAGCATGCCGACGAGATTTCAAGCACGGTTGCTTGGGTGAGGTCGCGGGGTGCTCCGGTCGTGCTCGCGTGCGCGTCCTTAATCGCCTCCGGAAGCGCGGCCTTGCGCTGGTCGGAAAGCTGGCCTCCTGGAATCTGTATCGTGTAAGTCGCCATCCGTCCTCTCAGTTTTTGTGGAGGTCTCAGGTTCGCCCGTCCCGCGCGAGAGGGGCATGCGGTGCGCATACGCGTCCTGGCTGACCGCCTCGTCGACGATCCGCCCAATCCAGGACTCGATCTCCTCCTTGTAAGGCGACACCGGACTTGCGTGCTGGTCGTCGTCCGCCACGAACCGCGGGACGTGCCGCGACGCTCTACGCAGGCGCGCTACGAGAGCGTCGGCCGCCTCTTGCGTCGGCAAGAGTGCCAGGACATGTGCAAGCAGCGTCTGCACGACCGAGGTAAGGGCCGACACATGAGCCGCGTTGGGTGTGTATTCGTCGCTTTGCTGCATGCCAGATCCCATCGTGGAGGCTCCCTCTTAGAGACTGGGTACCACGACTGCCCGTGACGATCTCATCCCGGCTGGTTATCGATTGGATGCCCGCTTTCTATGATCTCGCCACGTCGGCGACCGCTACTCTCGCACTGTGGCGTCAGACCGGTCGGAGGAATCCTAACATGACGACGGAGAAGGCGGTGCTGGCCGGCGGATGCTTCTGGGGCATGCAGGACATGTTCCGCCGCTTGCGAGGCGTGGCGTCGACGCGAGTCGGTTACACCGGCGGCGACATCGCCAATCCGAGCTACGGCAACCACCAGGGGCACGCCGAAGCAATCGAGATCGTCTTCGATCCCACGGTCGTAAGCTACCGGGCCGTCCTCGAACATTTCTTCCAGGTCCACGACCCGACAACCTACGAGCAGCAGGGAAGTGACTTTGGGTCGAGCTACCGTTCTGCCATCTTCTACACGGACGAGCAGCAGAAGGAGACGGCCCTCGCGACGATCGCCGAAATCGAAGCCTCTGGTTTGTGGCCCGGTCCCGTGGTGAATGAAATCAACCCCGAGGAGCCGTTCTGGCAGGCGGAGCCCGAGCATCAGGACTACCTGCAACGGCGGCCGAGGGGCTACAGCTGCCACTTCATCCGGCCGAACTGGCGGCTGCCGTCGGCCCCCTGCGTTCCGGAATCCGCGGACCGCCGAGGAGCCGAAGAACTGATCCGCCCGCTAACGCCGATGATGAGTCAGGGACGAGGCTCGTTGCTAGGCTGATCGCGAGGCGAAGACGTCGGCTGCGCGGTACCGGCGCATAATAGCGGTGGCCGCCTCGAACTGCTCGGCGCTCGCGGGGTTGACGATCAACACGATGCCGCCGTTGTGGATCTGGCTCTCGGCCCACTCGTGCGCGTGGGCTTCGTGTCGCTGCCCGAACAAAGCTGCCAGCCCGCCCACACCACCCCCGGTAGCCAACCCCACTAGCATAGCCGGCGCGGCCGCTCCGCCCGTTGCCGCCAAGACGGCCCCGGCGCCGGTGAACGACGCGACGGTGGCCGCGAGCGAGGTCGCAAGCGTGCGAACCTGCTGCCGGTCGTCGCTCAAGCTGATCTCGACGCGGGGCAGCTGCTTGATGTCGCAACCGACGGCGCCGGCGCAGGACGCTGCAATTGCCGCGCACCGCGCCCGCCTCTCACGAGTAGTCACCGCCGCTGTGCTGAGAGAGGTTGCCGAGGTAGTCACGCTTCCCGATCTTCGCTCCAAGGCGCCGGAGGATCGCGTGCGCAGTCGAGATGTGGAAGAAGAAGTCGGGCAGCACCAGGTGCCGGATGTAGTCGTCGCCGCCGAACCACCCGCGCACGATAGGCGGCGTCAGCTCGTATGTGTGGGACTGCGCGCCGGCAATCTCGTCCGGCTGGACGTTTTGCAGGAAGCCGCGCGTCTCGAGGAGCCGCCCCTTCAGTGCCGGGTACATCATGGGGGTGTTGTGGGGTGCTGGCGCGTCGCGCTGCATCAGCTTCGCCATGTGCGCGTCGACCTTGTTGCAGCTTACGGAAAACTGTTCTCCGAAAGTCAGCATGTCGGACGCGAGCCGCTCGCCAAGGATCGTCCCAGGTTCAATCCCCCTGGTCCGCTCGAGCACTTGGGCGTGGTCGAGATAGTCGTCCATCACGTTCAGTCCGTGCACCATGACAGGGACCGTGATGTCATAGACCGAGAAGGACACGTCGAACTCCATGCGCTCGTTTGTACTCTGAACGTCGGCCGGACCCGCAAGGTCGATAACCGAAACGAATGGTCACAATAGGCTCTTCAATCTTCTGGCTTGCCGCACCAGCTTGCGGGATTCGACATTACCTCCGCGAAACTGCGGCAAGAGGAGAGCGCCCACGCATGCGGCCGCCTAGTGACGCAGGACGGGATATCCATTCACGTAAATCCAATCGGTGCCCTTGGCGGGCACGTGGCACCCCTGGCAATCGGAATGGTAGTCGGTCGAGGTGGTCTTGAGCGGCTTGTCCGCGTCGAACCACGACCATCCCCACCCGTCGCCCCACAACGGGTTGCCGGGGTGCGTCCCCTTGCTGTCTCTCACCATGACGAACCAGCCCTTGAGCTTGTCGGCGTGGCTTACCGTGCCGGTGGTCATCTCGTTCGTCGAGGTCGCGAAGACCTCTTTCACCAGAACGGCGCCGTCCGGGAAGTGCCCCGTCTTCCGGTAGGCTTCGATCGCCCCCGGGGATGCGTAGACGGCGTGCATTTCCTTTGAGCCTTCGCCGCTGTCGGCGGCAATCGCCGACAGTCCTCGGTAATTTCATGGGGGTCTCCTTTGTTGCTCGCGCGCGGCACGGACTCGGCGCAACGGCTTCAATCACTGTTTCAATCGCTGTGGCGCCGACCGCGTGTGCTCGGCCGGCCTAGTAGACCCAAAGATCGGACGTCGCCGACGAAATTAGAAATTCCCTTTGGGCATGCATTCGATAGGCGTGAGATATCGTCGTCCAAAAGCGCTGTGCGCGCCGGCGCCCCGTCCGTCCGCGATCAGCCGTCGAGGAGTGCGCCGTACTCGGGGTGCCGGGCGGCGTAGGAGGACATGAAGGGACACTTCGCGATTACTCTTTTCCCGTCGCGTCGCAACGCTTCGAAAACGCCATGCGCCAGCCTCGATCCGTACCCTAGGCCGGATAGCTCTTGTGGCACCTCCGTGTGGAGCAGGACGACGCGACCGTCTTCGACCTTGTAGTAGGCGACCGCGAGCGCGCTGACGCCGAGGGGCATTTCAAACCGGTGCATTGCCGGATTGTCCTGGATGTCGCTTTCCACCTTCTGCCTCCCTCACTAGGACGTGGAAGCGGCCTGGCGCAGCGAGGCCAAGATTTGCGCCGGGTCCTCCCGTCTCGTGAAGTCGGGCTCGACGAACGCGCTGCGGATCCGGCCTTCTGCGTCGATCACGTAGGTCGCGGGAATGGGCAGCATCCAGACCGGTGACCCGTGCCGGGCGCCGAGGTCGAAGCCTAGCCCGGAATAGTGCGCTTTGGTCTCGTAAGGCACCCGGAACAGTACGCCATACGATATGGCAACGCTGTAGTCGACGTCGGAGAGCACCTTCAGGTCTAAGCCCAGGCTCCGCTTGAGCTGCCGCGGGAAGTCCCTCGTCTCGGGTGTCACGACTGCGAGGGTCGCGCCGACGCTCTCGAACTCATCCTTCGCGGTCTGGAGGGCGCAGAGCTCAGCGGTGCAGAACGGACACCAGCCGCCTCGGAAGAAACTCAGGACGAGGGGTCCGTTGCGGCGCAGCTGTTCGGAGGAGTGGAGACGGCCGTCGGCGTCTGGCAGGAGGAAGTCCGGCGCGTCGTCTCCGACCTTCAAGGCGTGCGATGCCACGTCTGTATCGCGGAGCCAGCCCACGAGGTGGTTGTATGACTCCCAGTCCGCGGCGCTGAACGTCGTCAACAGCTCGGTGCGAATCTGGGCGAGTGTCTTGTCGGACTGGTTTGGCATCGGTACGGCGTCGTCAGGCTGCGGATAGCGGCGCCCCTGTACAGCCAGTAGCCGCACCTCCCGCGAAACCAGGTCGCCTTCGAGCGGAATGGTCATGAGCGTCGGAAGGCGCGGCATGTGCTCAGGCGCAAGTAGCACGCCGAAGCCAGCGGCGGCCATGTGCTGCAGGTGCAAGTCGTGACCGCTGCGGTAGCCGAGCTGGAGCGGATCCTCGGGGAAATACGACCGTTGGATCTTCGGGGCGACGTCGCATCCGGCGCGTTCCAGCAAAACGGTCTCGCGGAGGTCGTCGATGCCGATCGAGAGACGGTTTGCGAGCCGGTGTGTCGGCGCGAGAACCGCGACGTAGCGCTCCTCGAACAGCAACCAGTCGTCGATGCGGGCGGGCATGTTCTGCACGTCCCCGACCATTGCGGCGTTGATTTCCCCCTCAAGCAAGAGCTCGACGAGCTTCTCCGCTGCGCCCTCGCGCAGCTCGACGTGAAGTCCAGGGACGAACTTTGCGATCTCCGCGATCGGATCGAGGACAAGCGACGCCGAGATGGAGGGGGCGAGGCCGATCTTCAGTGGCGCGATCTCCTTGCGTTGGAACTCCTGGGCCCTGCGACGCACCGCCTCTGCCGAGGCCAGTGTGCGCGCCAGCATCGGAAGGACTTCCTTTCCAAGGTCGGTGAGCTGCGTCAGCTGGCGTTCGCGGTAGATCAACTGGCCGCCGAGCTCCTGCTCGAGCTTCTGCACCCCCTTGGTCAGGGCGGGCTGCGTGACATTGCACTGCTCGGCTGCGCGGGTGAAGTTGAGTAAGGACGCGACGGCGAGGAAGTAGCGAACTTGATGAAGCTCCATGGGTTGTTCTGTTCTCCGTCAAGTTGCGGCTCTACACTAACGAGCCCGTTGACTCGACGACGTGACGGGGCACGTCGCATTCATGGGGCATAGATGCAACTTGCATGCACACATTGGAACGGCCCGGTCTATTGGTTTGGACGCACGGACACGCTTTCTGGAGCCTCTGAGAGCCGGGCTAGTGCGCGGCGAGGTGGGCGAGGACCGAGATCAGTTCGGACGGGTCGCAGCGCCGCGTGTAGCCGACTCTGATGTCGGCGTATTCGATGGTCCTGCCGGCGCCACGACGTACCGGGCTGGCATGGTCAACGTCCAGCTCGGATCGCCGTTGAAGGCCGCGAGATCGACCCCGCAGCCCTCATCGACGGCGCGCCGTTCGTCGCTGGCCTTCCACCGCAGGCCGAAAGCGTGCGCGACCTAGCCTCGCGCATCGCCCAGGCTCGCGAACGAAAGCCCATTGCGCCTCTGGGTCTCCAGGCTGTTGTCAGACGTCTGTGCGAGACGACGACCAGCGGGGCGGGATCTTGCATCGGCGGGCAAAGTGACACTGCTCTTCGGCGCGCACGACATCGAGCGCAACAACGCCGTGCGGCTCGCGGACTATCGCCCTTCGGAAACCCGACGTCGCTGCACGGAATCTCTTGCCCGTTGTGAATGTTCACCCCGCATCTCTATTGGCTGAAGCCGGTTTGCGCCAGCGCGCCCGGCCAAGAGGCCCGCCGCTGCGCCTCGCGATGCGGAAGCACCCCAAGTCGCATCCGAATAGGAGCGCATGACGGCAGACCGGCCGCAAGGTTTGAGGGGGGGGGCGGATCTGGAAGAAATACGTGGAAAGCCGACGTACCAGATAGGTTGGTGCCCGCCCCGGCCCTCTGGGCCAGCGCGCCGGGCGCTCGGATGCACTTTTCGGTTGGACTACTTCGCGGACTACATTGCGGGATACACGCTTCGACACTTG
>WNFI01053302.1_pt1 | contig 10202 bp, 13 predicted proteins | sample 5400471 | NCBI WGS metagenome assembly WNFI01 (sample SAMN13153348, study PRJNA577476) | soil metagenome | isolation source: 100 cm saprolite on Douglas fir-dominated hillslope | place: USA:California | collected 2013-09-17 | reverse complement strand
GGCTCGCATTGTAGGCTGATGCCAATTCAAGGATCGCCCAACTGATGTATCCAGGCCTCACAGTCAGCACTTTCTGCCATGCTGGATCATTGAGGTCAACCATTTCAGGTTCTGTTGGTCGCGGGCCAACAAGACTCAACTCCCCTTTGAGCACATTGAATGCATTCGGCAGATCATCCAGCGAGTAGTTGCGAATGAAACTTCCTACACGGGACAGTCTCTCCTGCATGCTGAGATGAGCAGGTTTGCTAAGGTCTACCGTGCGAAAGCGAAGCAAGCGAAATGCCTTGCCATTTCTCCCTACGCGTGGAGAACCATAGATGATAGGGCCAGGTGAATCGCATATGATGAGAAAGGTAATCACCAAAAGAACAGGAGCGGTAACGATCAAGATGAGAGATGCTACGAGGACATCGAGAAGACGTGTCATAGGTATCCTTCCTTTTTTCTGACGGTGCTAGCGCTACGTCGCTGTGCGGGAAAGATGCTGCTCACAGGGATTACCGGCTGCTCTTGCCTCTGACACTCACTAGGAGTTGGCACCTCTTTGAGGCGCTCCAGGAGTCGATTTAGTGCCTGGACATCTCCATCCACTGCCGCTTTCTCCTCATCACTCAAAGGAATTTCCTGAAGCATCTTGAGCAGACCGTCCCGTGTTTGAAGCCAAAGCCCCCGGTCTGAAGTCTTAGGAATATAGCAGTCACAGCGAGCACAGGCCATACGATGCGGGCATTGGTCGAAAAATTCATAGCTGCACAGCGAGCACAGGCCATACGATGCGGGCATTGGTCGAAAAATTCATAGCTGCACCACCCATGCCCCAGCTCATAGTAGCGCCAAGGAGAGCCACTAGCTGCCGCTCCGCTGCTGATGGCCTCCCGGTCAATGAGTACCTCGATGGCGCGAACAGTGCGAGAGCAATAGCCGGCATCCTGGTACGCCTGGGCCAGCTTGGTTGGACTGGTAGAGACATAATGCTGCGTGGTGGCAGGTGATTGATGACCGAGCCAGACTTGCAATTCAAACAAGGTCATCGTTTGGTGAAGGAGAAACTGTAGGCCGAAGAGGCCGAACAAAAACCTTGTTTCGCACTCATAAGTACCTGTCTGCCAGTAGCATTTGTCATCATCTCTTCTTGTTCACAGCGGAGGTGGGCCGCCTTCATAGACATCCTGAATAGAGCGCAGTTTGTCTACTAGTTTTGTCTCTGCTTGGAACACCTGTCTGAACAGATCTTCGTGAAGCGTTCGCACTGCCAGATAGATTGGATGGCCCTCAAGCGATTGCCATCCCTCATCAAGAATTGCTTGTATCCACGTCAGTGGAGGAGGCGGGTAACTCCCCACGGGCGTAGCGCAAACGTCATAAATGCTGCGTACCGTTTGCGCTATGTTTCCCGCTACGAGCCAGCCAAGCGTTGCCGCTTGTGCCACTGGTGGAATTCAGCGCTGTTCGCTGTCTGCGTGATGGCTACCTGGATCAGGGGAGCAAGGATAGCGCTAGAAGCTTCTCGTGCAATTTGAATGGTAGTATTGTAGTCCTTGGCGAGTTGGAGTGTCTGGTTGAGCAATTGCCGGATTGATTCCGAGAAATCGAGACTGCGGGAGTCGGCCTTAAACTCTGACCAACGATGTAGGGTAGGAGGCTCTTCATTGAGCAGTTGCAAAGCACGAGGAGACTGCATCCCTGGCACATCGATCCACTGAAGATAGGGTTTGGAGCCTGCCTGTGTTTCTGCGAGACGTTCTCGCAGAGTTTGTAGCTCAGCGTGGAGTGGCCCATAGACCTCTGCCTTGCGCCGCAGATTGGCGTCCTTGGCCAACTGTTGACGATTACTCCATGTTGAAACGAGGACCGTCAGTCCTGTTCCAAACACAATACCCCCAACGCCTTGTAATGCTCCCATTGGGATCAGGAGCAAGATGAGGCCAAGGACAAACAGGGTGAGCGCGAATATTCCCAGGCGATCACGTGTGAGCGAGGACCACCACGGTGAGAGCTGTTTCCGACGATTCCTCGCGCTCTTTTGCTGGGTTGCTGGCATCATGTACACCTCCGTGCTACGCTGAACCAAATCACATGGCGTCATGAATGATGATCATTGCCATATGCTTCTCGCTGGACACGCTGACGCACCTGTTCAACGAAATTTCGATATGGCTCCAGTTCCGCCAACTTTGCCTCTACCTCTGCTACTCGCATATCCCGTTGCAGGCATGCGTCTGCAAGGATAGCGAGTTGCCGTTCCATAGTGTGGATCTGCTGTTGTGCTTCTCGCAGGCGGAGTACTACTTGTGGTTTTTTGTAGGCCATGAGGGAATCTAGCGGCTTTGGAGAAACATCCCCACCTGTTTTTCGCTTCCACTTGATTCGTTTCTGTTGCTCGATGAGATAGGTACTGTTGGCTCTGAAAAGGGCAATGGCTTCCTCATTTTGCTTTGCATAGGAGGCTCGCCAAGCGAGGGCTGCTCCCAGTTTTTCTGGGTCCTCCACATGGTAGGAACATCCTAAGCAGAGCGCTCGATCATTGCCTCGCGGACAAAGGCCAGGACACCCACACTTCCGTCATCATGAAGGAGTAATCTGAAACCTCTGGCACAGAAAGATCGCGGCCTGTCAAAGCCCGTAATCGATGATGGAGGAAGAAATGGGCAATGACCTCTGGGGGAACAGTGCGGTAATGGCGTGCGTGCGTAGCCATCACCTGACGTAAAATAGGCGCGGTGACTCGAATCGGTTCTCCCTGCGCCGTGTACAAGTCGAGTCCAGAGAAGATGAAGCGGAGAAGCATCTGGACATCATTGATCGGAATGCACGCATGTTTCCCGTCAGGGGAAGCAGCCCACTGGAACAGATATCGCTCAGGTTGAAGCTCCTCATATTTTGCATTGGATCGAGAGGGAGAAACGACTGGAATTTCGCCGTGGGCCTCTTCCAGCATCGTTTTGCTATCACCCATGAGCCGGAGGCATTCTTTACTGAGGGGAAAGAGTTGCCGCTCCTCTTCGCTTTTGGCTCCCTTGGGAAGAAGGGATTGGAAGTGGATTTTCACCTGCTTGGTGAGTGGTTGTCCATCCGTCCCAAGACACGGCTGTCCATCCGTTCCGAGCATCACCACGGTTTCGGTACGGGTGATACGGCGCTCTTTGTTCCAACTTACCTGGAGGAGTTCGTTGACACGGCTACCGTTCGAGAGGGCAAGCATGGCCAGCGTCGCCCCAAAAATGACCCCTCGGTACAGCGATTCTGGTTCAAAGACGCAGTCATCGTCTCGATGCCTTACCTCAGTGAACCAGCGATCGGTCGGGCTCAACAATCCTGGACGATCACCCTGACATCCGTTGGAAAAGCCGAGTTGTCGCGCAAGCTGCCAACGCTCTCGATATCGCGGGAGTGTGTAGTCCACCTTACTGAAGCGCTGAAACAAGCGATGTTTGATTAAATCTCCGCACCACAGAAAATCCGAGACTTCCCCTTCACATTGGACACAATAGCAGTTTTTCTCCGGGACATACGCGGCTCTTCTCGCCTTTGCCGTATCCACAATTTTGTCAGAGTAGCGATCCTGATGATGATCGACCCAGGTGAATTTGTCCCACAACATGAAGTGCATGGTCACCGGCCTTCCGATAACACGTACTTCTGAGACGGTTCGTGCGTCACGGTTGACCTCGGGAATCTCATCGGTATGGGAGAAACGAAAAGGAAGCTCTACCTCTCCTGCTTCGGCTTTCCGGCATGCCTCGCGTATGACCTGGATCGTTCGCGTTGCTAATTCCTTGCGAAAGCGAATCATGTGGCGTAAGACAGGATACAGGGGAACCAAGGTATCGGAGTCGGTCAGACTGAGTCAATCGCCAAAAGTAGCGCGGACTATGTCCGTGTGCGACTGCTCCAGAGGTTTTGATCTGGTGCTTGGTCGCCTCTCTTTTTTCACTGTTCGCGAGCCAGGCGTACCAGATCCGCTCATCACGCAGATCCGAGATCTGCTCCATATGGTACGTTGATCGCAGATCTCGTAAAAGATGGCTCAGTGCCCTGAGTAATTGAATCTGAGCATGCGTAGCGGGTCCACTTTGGGCTGAGGCGATCGCGACTGCCAGAACCCCAGCATCGGGTGTGTTGCCGATGGCATGGATACCATATCCCATGGTCCTGCTTGGAAAACGTGTCCAATCAATCCCAGGAGCGTCATGGAGTTCTTTCGGTAACCCGCGAAAGAACGCTGCTATTTGGTCTTCCCTGTCCCAATCTATGAAACGCCGAGCGTGCTTGCGCTTCTGTGCATTGGTGTTTTCGGGGGTCTGTGGTGAGGAAACGTCTTGCATCGATCGCGTTACTCCTCTTCGTACCAACTGAAGTCGTCATCCTCACAAGAGGGCGATGTCATCGGCGAGGTGACCACGCCTTGCGTCAAATGGTGATCCTGGGTCAGATTTTCTGGGTGCTCGCCTGGTGCGGCTGGGAAGATTTGCTCATCCCTGTCCGCCAGCGCTATCCTCAGCAGAGCATCCCGTTTGTTCAGGGTATGGGTGTAGGTGTCCATCGTTCGAGCACTTTTCCACCCCATGAGACGCCAGAATCCATCCTTCAACTCTGCTTCAACTCCCGTATCCCCTTTCGCCTCCTGCTTGATCTTCACAAGACCACGGGTGACTCGAAGGTGCCTCAGATCGTGTGGGGAGAACGCAACACGCTCCTGCTTGTTGAACTGCTTCTGAGCTGGCTCAAAAAGCTTGTTCCAGTGGTAGTAAAAGGCGGAGCGATGGTAGGGGTTTCCATCCTCCGTTAAGAAGAGCGGTTCCTCATCGGCAAGCTGATCAAGGCGTTTGCGCCCCTGTGGATCATGGGCGGCTCGTTCCGTCCGCATGTAGGTGAGTAACTGCGCTTCAACTGTATCAGTGAAGTACACCGTTTTCTCTTCCCGACCGCGGCTTCCTTTGTTTTTGACGAGCGCACGGCCTGTATGGCGAGCCTTCCGATAGCTGCCAATCGTCATTTCGATGACTTCCGAGAGACGGGCTCCGGTTTGCCGCAGGAGGAGCAAAAATACCTGGTCTCGTTGGAACGTCGCATGCTGAATCATGAAATCGATGGTCCTGCGCATCCGTTCCTGCACGGCCTCCGGCTCCATGACAACCTCTGGTTCCCAGACCTTACCTCGCTTCTGCCGGAAAAATGCGGTCGGGTACCGTTGATTCGTCTCCTGGTGGGTTTCACTTCTGATCCCCGCGTGATCGGGCGCGCCGGCATGTTTCACCTGGTGTAGATGCTCGCGCTTGATCTCTGCCAATCGCTCAGAGCGCATCGGGTTTAAGTAAGGATAGTAACCAGCGTGTGAAAGCGTCTCATACAGGTTCGTCAACGCGGCTAACAACACACCGAGGGAGCTTTTTGAGAGCGGAGAAGTCCCGGTCGGTTCAACCAGGTAGCCATCTTCTGGTGCAGGGCCGACCTGGCAACTCACACCCCTATGCAAAAACTCAACGAGGTAGGCTCGCACACAGTCAGGAGGGTCATTCCACCCGTAGCCCTTGTGGATGAGGAATCCAAAGTAGGGGAGGAGCATTTCAAGGTAGGTATCAGGTGTTCGGCTCACATCATATGCCTTTTTGCACCGATACCACTCACACAGCGGAAAGACAGGAAGACCAGCCGCATCAACAATGATCATCGGGAAATGGCTTTCAGGGGGACTGAGGATTTTTCTGAGTCCACCCAGTGCAACGAAACGTCCATGCTGGCGGCCTTTTGCTCGCATACAATGCCCTTTCCACATAGCTAAGGATTGAAAGCATCGTAACCCATTCATGGTAATTTGTCTATTTTTGTAGTACTCATGGAGGGACAGTTTTTACGATTACAGTGTGCAGACGTAATTTTTCCCAGGTGAGAAATGGGTAAAGAGACTTGAGAAGCTGTGCGCAGCGATTACTACGCTCTCTACACGAGCATACTCAAATTAACAGAGCGGTTCACGCGCATTGAAGAGTTGGCTGGCAATCGTGGAACGTGCGCGATGGCTACTGATAGACCCACGGGCGTCAGACCGGGGAATGCCCGCCCGCTGGCACAAGGCAGGAATGAGCGCTTTGTTCAAGTAGGTTTTGGAGAGGCGCTTGGCCCGGTAACAGAACAGGAACTGCACGAGCTCGCCTGTTTTGGGATCGACGAGCTCGGGTTGTGCAGGCCGGACCGCCTCCCAGGCGGCAATGGCCAGGAGAGCACGAAGAGCCTTCTTCGTCATGTCTCGTACCCACAGGCTCTCAAAAGCCGTAGAGGTTTCACACATCCTCGTGGAGTGTGCGGTCTGAAACCTCCATCTCTCACAGGTCTCTTGCCACCGATGCCGCAAGCCAGGAACGTTTCTGCCGTTGTTCCTTGACCCATTTGAGATGGCTTGACGCAGCTGGAGAGAGCGACCTGCTTCTTACACCACAGCCATGAAAGGACGACCCTCGCTTATGCGGGGACTCGACGGTGGGAGTACGGGCGACGGTGGTGCCAGAGGCGGTAGGTCAGCAGGTACCACAGGGCCGTGAACAGGCTCGCTCCCATCAGCGCTTTGAAGCGTGGCATCCCGAAGAGGACGGGATTACCAGGAATGATAAGGATTACCTCAGTGGTAACGAACCATATCCCCACCAGCGCGGCGATGATCGCGCCAATGATGCCGAAGGGGAGCCGCCAGCCTACCATGAACGCTGCGACAAAGCCGACCATGGCCGCGACGAGCACGTACCTGAGCTGACCCTGAGAGAGAGCCAGATGGAGATTACCTACGTTGATCGTGATGAGGGGGACCTCACCCAGAAGGGTGACCATGACGTCCTCCTTCTCGTGTTTGCCTGTCTCGTTCGAAAGGGCGCACGGTTTCGCAAAACCCAACTCGTTCTTCTTTGCTACACACCCCATCTCCGCGTTGCGTCTCCATGCTCCACAGGCTGTCTCTTCAACCGCGTCTGGGTGAAGATGAACCGGACGCCTAACACCATCAGGAAGCCAACCACACTCATGCCGGGGAGACCGAGCGCAAATCCCAGGGCGTATCTGCCTACCTTCTCTGAGAACCGTTCGGCAACGATCACGTTGGTCTTTTCTCTGAAGAGCGCTCCTCTGCTCCGCAGATGGCTCCTGGTCTGTTCGAAGGTGCTCGCCCCACCCAGGGCAGCCCAGCTCAGATCGGCTCCGCGCAGGTCAGTCGTGTCCAACAAAGCCCCGCGCAGGTCGGCTTCTTGCAAGTCGGCCCAGATCAGGCAAGCCTCGCGCAAGTCAGCCTCAGCGAGATTGGCCCGGCGCAGGTCAGCCCAGCACAGATACGTCCCGCGCAGGTCGGCTCCGTGCAAATCGGCCTTGGACAGCTTGGCTCCGCACAGGTTCGCTTCGCAGACCCTGGCTTGACTCAGGTTGGCTCCCTCCAAGTGGCCATTGATCAGGGTGATTCCTCGTAAATCCTGACCGCTCACATCCAACGGTTCGGGACGCCCTGTTTCCTGAAGCAAACGCACCAGGTCGGTTCTCGTGACGGCTGTGTCCTCAGTGTTTGCTTGCTGCTGCACTGGCATTGTCATGGTACTCCTCTTCATCCTTTCTGCTCGCCTCGCTGGCTTCCCTTGCCAGACGGAATGACGAGTGTGTTTCCACCGCTCGCTCGCGATGAAGCGAGGAGGGTTTCAATCGTAGCCAGGAATGCATCCAATTCGAAGGGTTTCAGGAAGGTGATCAGCTGGCGTTGTCGAAGCTGCTGTTGAGGTACGGAGCGATTCGCTGTGATCAAGAGAGTGGGGATAGCTGTTAACTCCAGATTGAGATGGAGGCGGTCATAGAGTTCGATGCCGTTCATCCCTGGCAACCCGTAGTCCAGAACAAAGAGGCAAGGCGTGAAGTGCCGCACCAGTTGCAAGGCGGCATGGCTGTCGCTTGCCACGATCGCTCGGTAGGGTGTCACCCGCGCGATAGCCTCAACGAGGAATGCGCTCATGTTCGGATCGTCCTCGACGAGGAGGATCGTGTTGGTTGTCGCCTGCGATTCTCCCGCTACCTGTTCTGTATCTAGAGACATAGCCTTGCTCCAACGCTTTCTTCGGTTGAGACCGAATTGGCTCTTTCTCTAAACACGAGAGTGACAGGCAAAGCGTTTCAAGGATGGATCGCCTACGCCAGAAGCACGCCAGGTACCTGAACGAGAGCATGGCTACTGAGGGCGGCAACCGCAAGCAATCGCTATTGACTTCGCCTCTCAAACTGCGATCTTCCATACCTCCTTTGGACTTCATGAGCGTTTAGCTGCATCTGTGTTCTCCGTTGTGGGCTCGCCACCATGTGGCAGCATGCTGAAGCAGGTACTGCTGTTGTCTAGAAAGCTTTGGAATTCGATGCGCCCACCGAGTTGTTCCACCATGTTACGCGAGACACGGTATCCCAGCCCCAATGCTGAACCCGGCTGTGTTGCAAAAACGACGGTGCTCTGGTAAACGCTGCCCTATTCGAGAACCGCAGAGGAGTTCCCTTCATGAGGAATCAAAACCTGTTCAAATGGCGTCATTGCGAAGCCGACATCATTTTGCTGTGCGTGCGCTGGTCTCTACGATACTCGCTCAGCTCTCGCAACTTGGAAGAGATGATGCTGGAACGGGGTCTGCAGGTCGATCACACCACGATTGACCGCTGGGTCCAACGCTCTGCCCCAGAACTGGAGAAGCGATGCCGGCCGCATCTCACAGCTACCCATGACTCCTGGCGCGTGGACGAGACCTCCATCCAGGTCAAACAAACTTGGATGTATCTCTACCGCGCTGTGGATTCAGAAGGAAACACGTTGGAGTTTCTGCTCAGTCCGACACGCGCTGCCGAAGCGGCCAAACGCTTCTTCTCCAAGACGCTGGCGGCTTTCCATACGGTTGAGCCCCGAGTGATCGCGGTGGACACAAACGCGGCGTATCCTCAAGCCTTCCAGGAGCTGAAAGAAGAGGGAACCATGCCCAAAGGAGGTGAACGGCGACCAGTCAACTACCTCAACACCCTTCTCGAACAAGATCACCGCTTCATCAAACGGCTCGTCAAGCCAGGGATGGGCTTCTTTGCGTTTGAGACGGCGTGGCGAACCTTACAAGGCCATGAAGCTCTGAACATGTTCAGGAAAGGACAGCTGTGTGGCGTGGAAAAAGGGGACATCCTGGGGCAAGTTGCGTGTATCGCCCGACTGTTTGGAATGGCAGCCTCAGCTGAACAGGAAGATGAGACTTCATGCCCATGGCGTTTCTCCACGAGTGTGTGCAACACAGCCCTCCCTGCGACAGCTCCTGGCTGCCTCCCGCTTTTCACCAGTGATGGGTTAGACGTATACTTCTCTGCCCTCACAGCCCATGTTGGACCGTGGCTCGAGATGGCTCGCCAAGGGCGGAAAGCACGCCAGTGGCAAGTGGCGGCGGGCCTGATCTCTGGCCAGGTGAAAAAAAGCTCCCGGCGGCGCAAGCTGGTGCGGGTCACGCACGTGATGCGCCTTGGGACAGATGCCGCTCTCCAGGTCGCCTTGCAGGGATTGGGCCTCTCTGGACGGCTGACTCCCGCTTGTCGTGAACGAGTGAATCTGACGGTCCGTCATGGGGTGGCAGCGCTGGCACGTCGCACCTGGGCATCGCGAAGCCCGCCCCACAACTCCTGGCCCACCTGGAATGGTGGCGAGCCTCCTCTCCTTGTGTGCGTCCTCATGCATCGCTCCAGGTAGCGCTCGTGCAGCCACGAGAGCGAGGTGGCAAACTTCTGGCGCAACGCTACCGGCAGCGTACTCCAGCGCTGGCAGCGGGGCAAACGAACCAACAGTGGACAGTGCGGGAAGTGCTCTGTTAGCCCTTGCCGCCGCTGCCACCCTTCACCATTGGAGCGTGCATGGAGTGAGGAAATGCACCGTGAAATGGCAGGGGGCAGCTTGGTGAAGATGAAAGCAGGTACAGGTGCATGGGGGCCTACCGGATGAAGTACCCTCCCTGTACAGCCGCATGAGGCGAAACCAGCCCAAAGGCGTGCGCAGGGGCTGCTCGAATGAACCACCTTATCCACTGGCTGGACCTACGTGTTGAGGTCCCGTTTGAAGGTCTCGATCGCTTTCTCCAGCGCGATCATCTTCAGTTCGCGGCCCACCACCACCTCTTCAAACTTCTCCAGGTCCAGGATCTTTTCCTGCAACTCGGCCTTGGATTCCT
>WNFI01047920.1_pt1 | contig 10202 bp, 11 predicted proteins | sample 5400471 | NCBI WGS metagenome assembly WNFI01 (sample SAMN13153348, study PRJNA577476) | soil metagenome | isolation source: 100 cm saprolite on Douglas fir-dominated hillslope | place: USA:California | collected 2013-09-17 | reverse complement strand
TCCGCGTAGATCCAAGCCAGGAGGCGTATGGAATCGTGCTTTCCGAAGACGAGCTGGTAGCTCGGGTGGCGACCGGGCGCCGATCTTGTGCAGATCCAGCCATGCAGTCCGAGCGCCGAGCGCAGGCGGCAGTGAAGCCACTGGATATGCTCTGCGCTCCCTGAGACGAATTGCGCACGAAACCACTCGTAGAAGTAGTCGGACCGACGAGACGTGTCGGCACGCCAGACCTTGTCGATGATGCTGCCTCGCCGTCCAGCAGCCCACGCACAACGTGCGCGAACAGATCATCGGGCACGTGTATCGGACCCAGAGTCAGGCTCTTGCGAGGTGTGAGCCCAGCCCTCTCCAGCCACTGATAGAGGACGCGGTCGTTGATCTGGAACCGATAGAGCTCGCGCCCGAGGCGGGTGTGGTCGATCCGGAGCTTCGGCTCTCGGCCGATACACCGCATCAGCGTTTCGACGAGCTGGCTGTCCTTACTGACGAACGCTACCGAGCGGCCGCGCTCGATGAGACAACCATCCGTGGCGATGAGGCCAACTGCATACGCCATGTCCGGTGTCCAGTCGAATGATGCCGGTCCTCGTGCACGCCGTGGCGTCCGGCGTTTGTAGGTGAGACCGGTGTGCGCCGCAGCCGCGCGCGCGATGCGTGGATCAGATGCGGCGGTCTTGCCTCGTGCCCAGCCTTTGCCGGCGCCCGTAACCATGCGCGCGGAACGTGATGAATTGCGCGCGTCGTGTCCATAGGACGAGGGTTCAAGTCCCTCCTCGCCCACCGTCGCGCGACCCGGACGCGACGTCACCGCCGCCGCGGATGCGCGGGTGCTACGGTCAGCGAGCCAGGAGCGCGAACCGACGGAGCGCGCGACCGGACACGGGCACCGGGGACGTGCCCGTCAGCTCCACCCGGACGCGTCCCATGCCGGGCCGACCGAAAAGGAGGCCGCATGGCGACAGCGCTCCTCGTCTCCGCGCTCGACGAGAACCGGATCCTGCGCGCGCTGCCCGAACAGGACCGGCGCGACCTCGCTTCGAAGTTCGAGCCGTACGTGCTCGAGCACGAGATCCTCGTCAAGCCGGGCGGCACCATCGCGATGGCCTACTTCCCCTCGGAAGGCCTCATCTCGGTCGTCGCCGCGCTGAAGGATGGACGCCGCGCCGAGGTCGCGACCGTCGGCTGCGAGGGCATGACCGGCCTCCCGCTCGTCCTGGGCTCAGGCACGAGCCTCTACGAGATCGTGTCCCAGGTGGCCGGTCACGGCCTCCGGATCAGAGCCGCCTGGCTCATCGACGAGGTCGAACGGCGCCCCGCGTTCAAAACGCGGCTGCTCCGCTACGCCGAGGCCCGGATGGCGATGCTCGGCCAGACCGCTGCCTGCAATGCGGCACATCGCATCACCGAGCGGCTCGCGCGCTGGCTGCTGATCAGCCACGATTCGGTCAGCGGGGACACGTTCGTGCTGACGCACGAGTTCCTCTCGCACATGCTCGCAGCCGAGCGGCCGAGCGTGACGGTCGCGGCCGGCACCCTGCAGAAGAGCGGTGCGATCGCGTACCGGCGCGGCCAGGTCCGGATCAAGGACCGCGCGCAGCTGGAGCGGGCCGCCTGCGAGTGCTACCAGATCGTCCGGCGCGAGGTCGACCGCCTCGTGGACGGCAACGGCACCGTCTGAACGGCCACTGGCCGAACGACCTCGCCATCCGTCAGGTCGCTGACAGACCACCCACGCAACCGATCTACCGTAAATGACCGGGCGGTAATGAAGTCCAGTAATCTGCGCCGCCACGGGGGACGCGATGGTCATCAACTGGACCCGGCTGCTCGGCTCACCGCGGATCGCGATCCACACGCAGGATCCCGCGGTCGGCCCCATGGTGGAAGAGGCGCTCGCCGACCGCTCGTTCGAGATCGTCACCGAGCGCGGCACCCGGCGGCACGACGGCGTACACCCTCCGCACATCGTCTTCGTCGACCTGGCGACCCCGCATTCGATCGAGATCCTTCGCAGCTACACCCAGGGGCCGAACGCGGTACCAGCGATCGCGGTCCTGCGCGCCGGCGAGCTGCAGCCGCGGCTCGCGGCGTTCGCCAACGGCGCCGACGACGTCGTCACGTTCCCGATGGCCGCGGCGGAGCTCGGCGCGCGGGTCCGCGCGCTCCTGAAGCGCTGCTACGGCGAGCGGCTGTCATATGTCCCGGCGGTCAAGGTCGGCGACCTCGAGATCGACGTGATGCGGAACCACGTGAAGTGCGGCGAGACGCGCCCGGATCTCACCAGCACCGAGCAGGCGATCCTGTTCGTCCTCGCGTCGAACGCCGGCCACACGGTGAGCCGGGAGTCGATCCGCCACGCCGTCTGGGGGAGCGCGGAGGCGCCGCCGAGCAACATCGTCGACCGTCACGTCCGCTCGCTCCGCTCGAAGCTCGGCGATTCGTGGCGCGCGCCCCGCTACATCGCGACCGTCCGCCAGCACGGCTACCGGCTGGTCCCCGCGTGAGCGGAGACCCGATGAAGCTCGTGCGGTTCGTGTGCGTCGCGAAGGCGCACGCGAACGGGCACAGCGACTCGGCCCTGACGATCCGCGAGGGCGCCTGGGCGTTCTGCAGCCAGGGCGCGGACGCCACGGGACACGAGTGGAGCCCGACGGATGGGCTACCGATAATGGAAGCAATGCGGTTCCCGCCGCGCCAGCCGAGCGCCACACCGCCGGGGCCCATCTTGGCACCAGCGGTTGCCGCGCCGGAGAAGCCGAAAGGCAAAGCGAGGTCGCGCTGAGGCAGCTCCGCCGTCCGGATGGGGACGGCCGCGGTACCCGGCCCCGAGTCCTCATCATCGATGACGACGACCAGCTCTGCGAGACGCTGCGCGAGGCGCTGCGCGACGACTATGCCGTCGCGTCCGCGCCGCACGGCGCCGCGGCGCTCGACCTCGTCAAGGTCCACGAGCCCGCGCTCATCCTGCTGGACCTGCGCATGCCGATCATGGACGGCTGGTCGTTCGTGCAGCAGTACCGCCGGCTCGCCGCCGCTCCGGCGCACATCGTCGTCATGAGCGCCGCGGCCGACGCGCCGAACATCGCGACCCAGCTCGGCGTCGACGGGTACCTCCGCAAGCCCTTCGATCTCGCGTCGCTGTTCACGTGCGTCGCCACGCACGTGAACGGAGGGATCGCTCCCGATGCGATACCACAGCCGCCGCCGCGCACTGACCGCCCGTCATCCGCGCCATTGAACTAGCGGCCGGGCGCGGTAGGGTCGCCCCAGGGGGAGGCGATCATGGGCGCGCTCATCGAATTCGTCTGTGTCGCAGCGGCGCATCGGCCGCGCCACGAGGGCGAGCACGCGAGCACGGTCACGGTGCATTTGGGACGCTGGGCCTACTGCGATTCGCCGCACGAGGATGGCCACGACTGGGTGGCCAGCGGTGGCGTACCGCTCGAGATGCTCCGCCACCATCCGACGCAGTCCGTCGCCTGAGCGCGCACCGCACGACCGCCTAGATCTCGACCTCGGCGCCCTCGCGCGCGACGATCACCCGCAGCCCGCCGCCCCGCCGGTCCGCCTCGCCCTGCGCCTCGATCGCGATCTCGTCGAGCGCGTCGTCGGTGCGGTCGGGATCGTGGTGGTACAGGATCAGCCGCTTCGCCCGCGCGCGGCTCGCGACGTCGATCGCGCTCGCCACGGTCGAGTGACCCCACCCCGGCTTGAAGTCGCTGTCGAGGAACTGGCCGTCGTGGATGAGCGCATCGGCGCCCCTCGCGAGCTCGACGACCGGGTTCGCCTGCCCGCTGAACGGATCCTCGGTGTCCGTCGCGTAAACGAGCGACTTGCCGTCGGCCTCGATGCGGTACGCGAGCGCGGGCGCGGGATGGAAGATCTTCGCCGCGCTCACGTCGTACGGCCCGATCTTCCGCTTCGAGCCGCTCTCGATCTCGTGGACCTCGAGGTGCACCGGCAGGCCATCGAGGTCGACCGGGAAGAATGGATCGTCCATCCCGAGGCCGAGCAGCTCCTTGAGCGGACGGTGCTGCGTCGGACCGTAGAGGCGAAGCCGGCTCTTCGGGTCGTACGCCGGCCGGAAGAACGGGATCCCCTGGATGTGATCCCAGTGGAGGTGCGAGAGGAGCAGGTCGACGATGAGCGGCGACGCGCCGTCGAGCTTGAGACCGAGCTCGCGGAGGCCGGTCCCCGCATCGAGGACGAGCAGATGGTCCGACGCGTCGCGGATCTCGACGCACGCGGTGTTGCCGCCATAGCGCACGGTCCGCTGGCCGGGCGTGGGGATGGAGCCGCGCGTGCCCCAGAAGCGGATCTTCATGCGGACGGCGCCGCCGAGCGGTCGCGCTCGGACAGGCCGCTCGCGGCCTCCGAGATGCTGCCCATGCCCTCGTCGCCGGGCTTCGGCCAGGTGCCCCTCAGGTCCTCGATCGTGCGCTCGAGCGCCGGCAGCGCGCGGTGCACGGCGGCGATCACCGTCGGATCGAGGTGCGCCCCGGCCATCCCGTCCATGATCTCGAGCGTCTTGTCGATCGGATAGGCCGGCTTGTAGTAGCGCGGCGCGGTGAGCGCGTCGAACACATCCGCGGCGGCGACGATGCGCGCGCCGAGCAGGATGGCGTCGCCGCTCAGCCCCTTCGGGTAGCCCTTGCCGTCCATCCGCTCGTGGTGCTGCGCCGCGATCTGGGGCACCTCCCGCATGTCGGGCGGGAACTCCAGGTAGCCGAGGAACTCCGCGGTCTTCTCGGCGTGGGCCTTCATGTACGCGAACTCGGCGTCGTCCAGCTTCCCGGGCTTCTGCAGGAACTTGTCGCGCACCGCGATCTTGCCGTAGTCGTGGAGCAGCGCCGCGGCCTTCAGGCGCTCGAGATCGTCGTCGGAGAGCCCCATCTCCGCACCGATGACCCCGGCGTAGCGCGTCACGCGCTTGCTGTGGCCGGCGGTCTGCTGGTCGCGGGCGTCGACGGTCGTCGCGAGCGTCTCGATGAGCGACAGCCAGAGCCGCTTCTGCGCGTTCACGAGCTGGGCGTTCTCGACCGCGACGGCGGCCGATGACGCGAGCGACCCGAGCGTGACCTCGTCCTCGATGGTGAACTCGCCCTCCTTCTTGTTGACCGCTTGGAAGACGCCGATGACGGCGCCGTCGTGGCCGGTCATCGCGAGCGTGAGGAGGTCCCGGGTGTGGAAGCCGGTGCGCTTGTCGCTCTCGGGATTGAAGCGGGCATCGGCATACGCGTCGGGGATGCTGATCGTCTCGCCCGTCTTCGCGACGGTGCCGGCGATGCCGACCCCGATCGGGAACCGGATCTCGCCCACGCCCGTGCCCGTCGCGACGCGGGACCAGAACTCCTGACGCTCCTGATCGACGATGTAGATGGTCGCGCGCTCGGCACCGACCATCGTGACGGTCGCCTCCGCGATGAGCCGGAGCAGCGCGTCGAGGTCGGTGACGGTCATGAGCCGCCGCGTCACATCGAGGAGCGTGTCGAGGTCGCGGCGGCCCGCGCCGCGCCGGCGCTCGGCGGCCCGGCGGTCGCGCGCCTCGGCGGACCGCCGGTCATCGCTCCGGCGCTCCTGGCGCCGCCGGTCGAGCGGCTCGGTCACGGCGTGCTTTCGGCCTGCGGGATCTGCGCGAAGACCGGTCCGACGCTTTCGCTGATGCGCTCGAGGAGCATCTGATCGCGGCGCTCGAACGGACCGCTCCGCTTGTTCAGGACCTGCAGGACACCGATGACGTTGCGTCCGGTCGGGTCCCACACCGGCACCACGAGCATGTTCAGTGTCCGATAGCCGCTGCGAAGGTCGACGTTCCGGTCGAAACGCGGATCGGCGTAGGCGTCGGGCACGTTGATCGTCTCGCCGGTGAGCGCGGCCTGCCCGGCGATCCCCGTTCCGAGCGGGAGGCGGATCTCGATCGCGGTCCGCGACGCGATGCGCGACCAGAGCTCTTTGCGCGGCTGATCGACGAAGTAGACGGTGCACCGCTCCGCGTCGGTCGCCTGGGCGCAGAGGTCGATGAGCCCGCGTAGATACGCCTCACGGTCGCGCTGCACGGCCAGGTGCGTCAGCTTCATCAGCACGAACGCGACCTTGTCGTCGATCGCCATCGGCGGGCCTAGTGGAAGCCGGCGACGGCGGCGGCCGCGATCGGCCGCTCCGGCGCGGGCGCCGGGTTCGGGGTCTCGATCGTGCCGACGCGGTTCACCTGGTAGCAGCGGACGGCCGCCGCGCGGCCCTTCACCTGGATCGCGCCGAGGTCGACGGTCACGACGTCGTCGCCGAGCTCCGCCAGCGTCTCCGCGCTGACCGCGACCTGGTCGCGGCGCGCGATGTCGTTCGAGGTGAGCCGCGACGCGACGTTCGCGGTGTCGCCGATGACCGTGTACTCCATGCGGCCCAGCGCGCCGAGGAAGCCCGCGACCACCGGGCCGCCGTTGTACTTGTTGACCGTGCCTTCGTAGCGATTCACGACGTTCACGATGCCTTCGAAGTAACGGTTGAGCGTGTCCAGCAGTACGCCCGGCGTCATTCCCTCGGAGAGCGTGGTGAATCCGCGGATGTCGCCGAAGAGGACGGTGACGCGCTTCTCCTCGCCGCCGAGGGCGAGCTTCCCGCTCTCTTCGATGTCCATGATCGTACGGGCGATCGACGGCGTGACGAACCGTCCGAAGGTCGTCTGGGTGCGGCGCACCGCGGTCTGCTCCTCGACGAGCAGGTAGCCGAGCGCGACGACCCACCAGAACGCGGCGGGCAAGAGGTAGCCGAGCGACGCGATCGAGATCGGGCCGTCCCCGATGTCGCCGCCGGTCGCGTTCAGGAAGAGCCCGAAGCGGACGAGGCCGTACCCGAGGAGGAGCGCGATCGCGCCGAGGAAGCCGTAGAGCCGGAAACGCGCGACGAGCAGGATCCCGCCGAGCGTGACGACGATCATCTGGAGCACGGTGGCGAGGAAGCCCTCGCGGATCACCGGGAAACGGTTCGTGAAGATCGACGCCGCGGCGTTCGCCCAGATCTCGACGCCATACATCTTCGCCCCGCCGCTGTTCGGCACCGGGTAGTTGTCCGGGACCGCCGATACCGAATGCGCGCCGACGAACACGACGCGATTGGCGATGAGCGCGCGCGGGACCTTGCCGGACACGACGTCGGCGAGCGCGACGACGCAGAACTGCAGCGGGTCGGCGCAGGGCTTCTGGTCCGGCGGCCGCGCGCCGAGCTCCGTCGCGGGCGGCGACGCGTAGTACACGGCCATCCGGCCGGTCTCGTCGATGGGCATGACCCGATCGGGCAGCTGCCCGCGACCCGGGAGCACGAGCGTGTCGCCGCGGTGGACGATCGCGGACTCGTCGCCGGCGACGAACTTCGCGACCGCGAGGGCCCGCGCCGCGGCCACGACCGGGAGCGCGTAGTAGCGGCCGCTCGGGGTCTCCGTCACGAGCGTGACCTTGCGCGCGCGGCCGTCCTCGTCGGGCTGGATGTTGACGGCCGCGAGGCCGGCGGCGGCCTGGCGGAAGATCGTGATCGGGACCTGCTCCGCGTTGTACCGCTGCCCGCCGTCGATATCGACGCTCGACCCCGAGCCCTGCATCGCGAGGATGACGTTGCCGGCGTCCTTGATCGCGAGCGCGAGCGCCCGGTCCTGGTCCGGGTTCGGCGAATCGTCGTAGAACCCCACGTCGAACGCCACGGTGCGCGGCGACAGCGGCTTGAGCGCCGCCAGAAGGTCGGCGTATGCCTGGCGTGGCAGCGGGTACCGGCCGTAGCGCGTGATCGTCGAATCATCGACCGCGACGATGGTCACCTGGTTCGACAGCTTGCCCGGCGCGTACGTGATGAAGGTGTCGTACGTCGCGGCCTGGAGGCTCGCGTCCAGGAGGTGCGCGTTGTAGGAGACCGCGCCGAGAAGGATGCCGACGACCGCCATGGTGGCGAGGATGGCGCGCTGGCGCTGCCGGCGGGTCGAAAACACCCTTCCCCCTTCGGCCCCGGAGAAGCCTCGGGCCGCGGGTCATGCTAGCGGCTGGCAGCCCTGCGGAGGATGTCCTTCAGCACGGCGATGGATCGTCCGTAATCGGCCAGCGCGAGGCGTTCGGTGGGTGTGTGATCGTAGCGCGCATCCCCGGGGCCGTACGCGACCATCGGGCAGCCCCACGCGGGCCAGAGGACGTTCATGTCGCTCGTTCCGCTCTTCTCCTTGAACGCGGTCTGACCGCCCACCGCCGCGATCGCGCGGGCGAACGCCGACGCGAGCGGCGTCGTGCGCGGCGTGCGCACCGGCTCCTCGGACGCGATGCGCTCGACCGTCGCGTCGGCCTCGCCGTCGTGCTCGCCCGCGATCTCGCGCGCGCCCGCCTCGAGCTCGTCGGTCGTGACCCCCGGCGGGATGCGGTAGCCGATGCGCAGCTCGGCACGCTCGACGAGGCCGTCGCCGGCCACGGCGTGCATACCCTCGAGCCGGCAGTCCACCTTCGCGAACGCGCGGGCGTCCGCGGTGCGCGATGCGGCCGCGGCCTGGATCCGCGTCCAGAGCCCGAGCGCCTCCTCCGCGACGGTCGGCCCAGGCGATGCGCCGTGGCGCGCCTCGCGCTCGAGCGAGATGCCGAGCACCAAGCGGCCCTTGTACGCGACGGTGACGCCGTCCCAGCCCGACGGCTCGCCCACCACGCACCAGTCGGGCGCGGCGAGCGTCGCGCGGTAGCGCGCACCCTTGCTCGTCGGCGACTCCTCCTCGACCGCCCCGACGACCGTCACGCGGAGTCCGGCGACCGGCTCGGTGGCGGCGGCGACGAACGCCGCGAGCGGGCCCTTCGCGTCGACCGCGCCGCGGCCGATGAGGTCTCCGTCCTCGACGCGCACCGGGATCTCGCCGGGCACCGTGTCGATGTGACCGAGCAGGACGACGTGCCGCGGACCGTCGCCGATCTCGCCGACCGCGTTGCCGGCCGGATCGACCGTCGCGCGGAACCCGCGCTCGCTCATGCGGGCAACGAGCCATTCGACCGCATCGCGCTCATTGCGCGAGACCGACGGGATCGCGACGAGGCCGCCGACCAGGGCGACGTCGTCCGGGGAGAGCTCGATGTCGCTAGGCGGCATCCACGATCTCCTGGAAGGACCGGAAGTACCGAGCATGCGTCTTCAGGAGATCGGCTCTGCTGTCCGCCCGAAGGAGCACGACCTCGACATCCGGGTCGGCGATCGCGTCGGTGATCAGCGATCGGCGGTGCGCCCAGACGCGATCGGTCTCGGTCAACGGGTACGTGTGCTCCTCGCGGATCTCGCCCCGGGCGCGGTCGTAGACGATGAGGAAGTAGGTCATCGTCCGGATGCTACCGAGCGGGCGCCGTCGATCAGCGGCACGATCTCGGCGCCGGCCTCACGCAGGGCCGCTCCGATCGCGAGCGCCGCGGCGTTGATGCCGCCGGTCAGCGAGGGATCCTCCTGGATGAGGCGCGCTGCCGCGTCCTGCGGCTTCACCAGCGGATCCGCCTGCACCGCGGCCTGGATGCGGGCCGAGAGCACGTCGGTCAGCCGCATGGTCTCCTGCTCGAGCTTCGCGATCCGGGCCGCGGCCAGCTCCCATTTCGCGAGGGCCTCCGAGCGGGTCGCGGTCTCGGCCGCGCCGCGGCCCTTGTGCGCGACGCCGTGCAGGATCCCTCTGCCCCACCGGTCGGCGAGACGCTCGGTGGCTTCCGCCCACGCGTGCTGCGCGCGCGTCCGGATCTGAAGCTCGACCGGGACGCCCGAATACCGCGCGACGACGTGGACCGCTCGGTAGCCCTGCACCGGTCTGCGGCGATGGTCGACGACCGTGGAGTCGGGGAGCAGCTCGAGGACCTTCGCGGTGAGCGCGTCCTGCTCTTTCAGGTTCATCGCTCCGACGATGCGGATCCCGACGATGTCTTCGACGGTGCTCAGCGACGAACGGCGGCGCAGGGCCTCGATGAGCGCCGTGGGCGTCTTGACGCGGGAGGTGATGGCGAGCGTCGCGCGTCCGGACCGGGGCGGCGTCCCGAATGCGCGCCGCAGCACGTCGCTCACCGCGTCGAGCGCGCCGGCCCGCTCCCGCTGAATGGCGGAGAGCGTCGCGAGATCCGCCGCCGAGGGTGACCCCTTCGCGATCCGGCGCCCGAGCGCGTCGACGGACGATGGGCTGAGGCCGAGTCCCACCTAGCTCAGCGCCGAGCGGGTCGCCTCGA
>WNFI01156723.1_pt1 | contig 10203 bp, 7 predicted proteins | sample 5400471 | NCBI WGS metagenome assembly WNFI01 (sample SAMN13153348, study PRJNA577476) | soil metagenome | isolation source: 100 cm saprolite on Douglas fir-dominated hillslope | place: USA:California | collected 2013-09-17 | reverse complement strand
GGAAGCGAACGGTAACCGCCGATCGCTTCGGCTCCGCGCATGACTTCGACCGCGCAGTTATAGAATTCAGCCGTCACGCGAGATTCCGATTTGTCCTTACCCCACGCGATCATGCCGAGACCGGGAATGAGAATCACAGTCGGGTTTGGATCGCGCATCGCGGGCGAGTTCGGGTGTTTGCAACGATTGTAGTAAGCCGCGTAGTCCTTGCGGTACTGCACGAGGCCAGCCGAAAGGGCAGCCTTGAGATCGCCCTCACTGCCTTGTTGAGGATTCCACGCAACGTAGAGCGGCTTGATCTTGGTCCGGAGGAAATGATCGGGACAAGAAGTGCCGAGTTCGGCGAGGCGCGGTGCGTCCTTGCTGTTGACGAAGCGCAGGATGGTTTCGTCGTCTTGGATCGTTCCGATAAAACGGCGCTGCTGGCTGATCTGACCGCGGAGCCAGGGGAGCAGTTTAGCCAGGATGGAACGGCGTTTTTCTTCCGGCAGAGATTGATATTGTTCGCCACCGAACGTTTGCGCACCGCGATCATTTTGCTCGATGTAGGCAGCTGCTTTTTCAATGAGCTGAATCGAAAGTTGGTAACAGGCTTTATCGTCATTGGCCCAATTGATGAGCCCATGTTGACCCATGATTGCGCCCTTCGCGTTCGGGTGTTTCTTGCAGACCTCCTGAAGCTTGAGACCGAGATCGAAACCGGGGCGCTGCCAGTCGGTCCAGATGACATCGTCGCCGTAGATCTTTTTGGTGAGTTCGGGACCGTTCTTCGCCGCGGCGACGCGCAGCGTTGTAGATTTTTTGGAGGCCGACCAACTTGTCTTGATAGAGCGAAGAAAAGTTTTCCGCTTTGCTTGTGCGAAGATCACCGCCGGAACCTTTAACCCAGAGGACTTCCACCGTTTCTCCGGTGAGAGGATCTTTTTCGAGAACCTTGGAGGACGTATTGCCGCCACCGGTGTTGGTGACGCGCAGGTCAGAGCCCAGCAAATTGGAGCGATAGACGAGGCGTTCGATGGCACTGCGACCGGCGACTTTTGAATCATCCCAGGGAAGGGAAGGAGCGGGTGTTTTCATAGAGATTTTGTTCGTTCGAGGTTTTGCGGAAAAAAGAGACGTCGCCGTCGATTAGGCGGCGATGAGAGAGGTGGCTTCTAAACGGATGCGCGCGGCGGCGAGCTTCGCGCGCGGGGCGTTGGTAACGAGGTGCGCGATTTCCGACCACTGTGCGAGCCGATGAGCGGTGACGTGGCCGAGCTTTGATGCGTCGAGACAGAGATAAACGTTTCGCGCGCACTCAATGACTGACCGTTGAAGCGCAACAATGTCTTCATGCGAATTATAGATTCCATGGGCGTCCATGCCTTCGGCGGAGAGAAACGCGATTGTCGGACTCCAGCGGCTCAACGTCTTTCCCGCCTTCGCATCGATCAATATTGCCTGGCGGCTCAACAAACGTCCGCCGAGCAGGATCACTTCTATTGCGTCTGCGGATCCGAGCAATTCAGCAGCGGCCAAGTTATTCGTGACAATGGTAAGCGGACCGACCGGATTTTCCACCAGCGCACGTGCAATTTCCAGTACGGTGGTGCCACCGTCAAAAAATACGGTGCTGCCCGCTTTAATCAGAGGACGACATACCGCGGCAATGCGTCGCTTGGCGGCAACGGCCACTTGAGCGCGTTCGTGCGCGGAAGCGAAGGTCTCGTTAAACTGTCCGAGAGCGCCGCCGTACGTGCGGGTGATTTTTTCCGCTTGTTCGAGCGCAGACAGATCGCGCCGCACCGTCGCTTCAGAAACTCCCAGGCGCGAACAGAGTTCGCTCACCGGCAAGTAACGATGCTCCCCCAACAGCCGGGCCAAGGTCTCGCGGCGGGATTCAACGATGTGGAGGGGGACACGCACGGAAAAGGAGGATCAAATTTATATGATTGACGTCAATCATATAAGTTTCAGGGTGGTTATCGCAGTCGTCCGTTATTAACCCCGTTTTCCTGTGTCTTCTTCCCCATCCTCGCTTCACGATCAAGTCCTCCGCATGTCTCACGACCTCGGAGAGCCGAGTCGCAATCTCGCCATGTTGGGCGAGGGGAATACATCGGCTCGGATCTCGGACGATACTTTCATCGTGAAAGCCAGTGGCAGTCAGCTTTCCACGCTGGCGCCGGAAAATTTAGTGGAGTGCCATTTTTCAAAACTGCTCGGTTTGCTGGAAGGCAAGGCCCTCGCGGACGAGGCTGTCGATCAGGCGCTGCTCGATGCACGCAAAGATCAGAAGGCGAAAAAACCGTCCGTCGAAGCCGTCTTTCACGCCTGCCTCTTGACCCTGCCGGACGTGAATTTTGTGGGTCACACGCATCCGATCGCGGTCAACCGACTCCTTTGTTCGAAATGGGGCCGGATTTTCGCGAAACGTCGGCTGTTTCCCGACGAAATTGTGTGTTGTGGTGTGGAATCCGTGTACGTGCCTTACGTCGATCCAGGCGTGACGCTGGCCAAGTACATCAAGAAGGAAGTGCTAGCGTATGTGAAGCGGGTGGGTCGCCAGCCTCGCGTAATCCTGCTGGAAAATCATGGCCTGATTGCTGTAGGCAAGACACCGAGCGCGGTCATGGCGGCTACCTTGATGGCCACGAAAGCGGCTGAAATTTTTTTGGGTGCCGCCACGAGCGGAGAGCCAGTCTTCTTGTCCAAAACCCAGGTGGAACGGATCGCCGGCCGGCCCGATGAGCATTATCGACAGAAGATGTTGAATCTTTAAAAAGGAGCGAGGAGCGGGAAGCGAGAGCGAGCGTATTGGAATGACTCGCGCAAAGTCGCCAAGCAGAGAGTCAGGAACGAGTTCCTTAGGCATTTTTGAACCACAGAGGACACAGGGCCAACTCGTTACGAATTGGAATGCCCTGCGTGGGATTTCACTCACGGGGTGAAATCGCTTTTTCAACGCTCACTTAGAATTTCACTCTGTGCGCTCTATGTCTCTGTGGTTCAATTGCTGAGTCCGGGTTCCTAGAAGGGACAGGTCAAAAAAGCGGGATGAGTGAAATGAGGTAATTATTTGATTTCGGATTTTGTCAAAATGATGCGTGGAGAGATTACAGTCCGCAGCGCAGCGTGTTTCTTGTGAAGCCGACCGGGTAGACGCTCCAGCTCTATGTGCACGAAGTCAAAAACGGCTGACGAGTCGACCTATGGGGGTCGCTGACCTGTGCTGCGGCGATAGGCAACCAGATGCTCCTCGACGAAAACTCGGCTGCCTAGGACCGCTCCGCATACGAAGTAGCGCAGTCGGCAGCGGAGGACTGTGCCCAAAGGGAGCCGACCCTGTGTCCGCACGACTTCGGTCAGTTGCTCCAGAGAAAGGCTCGCTTTGCCTTCGCTGGGAGCGGCACCGATCGAGAAGAGCATTTGGCGGTAGGCTTCATGAGCTTCATTCCAGTTGGCGAGACCTAGAACCTTGCACAGGCCTTGTTGGGCTAATCGGTTTCCGGCCACGGCCTCGGCGTAGCCACAGAAGCGGTAGTCCTTAGGATCGATGGCAAGCCCTGCTCGCACGCAATTAAGATCAACGTAAGCGGAACTCGCGCGAAGTGCGCGGCTTGCGGATTCAACGAGGACACTCTTGAAGCGTTCCGCCCAGAGAGTGCCGTAGCGCTGATGGGTTTTGTTGAACCAAATGGAGAAGCGCTGTTTGACCAGTTTCATATAGGAGGAAAGGTCACCCATTTGAGCCAGTTGCTGTCTCCGCCAAGTCTCGCCTGCTTCTCCGCCGGTCTTTAGTTGAGTTTCAATAACCTCCAGGCGCGCGGTTTGGTACTTCGTCGGCTTGGGATAAAGCGTTCGGTAACGCCGCAGGAGTTCTGCATCCGAAGGCACGGATTTTTGAGGCACGCGGACGATGATATGAAAGTGGTTTGAAAGAATCGTGTAAGTGAGCACTTCGAGTCCGCAGTAGTCGGCCACCAAACTCATTTGCGTGCGCAGCATCTCTCGATCGGCGGACGCAAAGAGTCGCTCGCCGTTCACCGTCCGGCTGATGCAGTGATACACCGAACTTAAGCGTATAGGTTCCGACGATGCCGGACGGATTGCCGGCGACACCTGAACCGAAGGTGTACTTGCGATCGAAGATGTTCGTCAGATTCACGCGGACGGTATTGCTCAACTTGCCGATCTTGAAGTTGTAACCGGCGCCCGCACCCCAGACCGCGTACGGCGCATTGAAGAGCAGTTCGCGACCGTCGGTCACATACACCGGAGGACCCGAGGTAATGGTCGCGCCAACAGGAAGGTTGGGGTAGGGAAGCTGACCATTCGACGCGAAGGGCACATTGTAGATGGGATTCTTCACGCTCGGCGAAAAACCTTTGCCCGACCCGAGATTAACCAGGGACTTGCTGAAATATTTCACGTTAACGAGGAAGTAGAGTCCCTTGAGCGGACCGCTGCCGATTTCGTAGCGCATCGCGGTGCCGAGGTTGTTGCGCGGTACGCGACGCGGCGTGGTGTTATCGAGGAACGTGAGTTGATTCGCGTTCAGGATCTTGGCATCGACGTAGCCGTAACCACCGAGCAACTGAAGACCGTTGGTGATCTGCCAATTGAAGTCGGCCTCGTAGCCTTTGGCTTGTTGCTCGCCGGTGAGTAGGACCTGCTTGAGGTTGGTGGTCGGGTCGGTTTCGGAAACTGCGAGGTTGTATTGGCTGATCACGAACCGAGCCAGAGTGACGTTGAACTGTTGATTAAACAGACCGGCTTTGATGCCGTATTCGTACCCCTTGCTCGTGTTGTTCGGGAGAGGATTGGCGTTTTGGTCGAGCTGCGATTGCGGATTGAAAGCGCTGCTTTGATTGACGTAGGCCGAAACGGTGTCGGTGATCTTGGCGGTCAGACCCAGTGCGTGGGTCCAGGCGTGTGTGTTGTAGGATGTGTTTTTGCGGCTGAACTGAGCGGTGGCCGGATCCTGGAAGTAATAGTTTTCGACCTGGTTGTGCACGTAGTCGTAGCGCCCGCTGACGAGAGCGATGATGCGACCCTTGAAGAACGAAGCGCGTTCACTGGCGAACAGGCCGTAGTCATCCGACGCGGTCCAGTAGTTCTGAGAAGTCGTGCTGTAGAGCGAAGAATTGTCAGCGTACTTCACGTAGTTGTAACCGGAAGCGGTGTAAGGATTCGCCGGATCGTAATAGGTCGTGGGGGATTGAAGCGTAAGAACCCGCTGGGAGAGATCGTAGTAGTCGGCAGTGAAGAGAAGCTTGTGACCAACGCTGCCAGTGTCGAAAGAGGCGAGCGTGTCGATCTGCGAACCGCCGCCTTTTTGCGGTTTAAAGTCGTATTGCGGCGTGCTCTTGACCAAGGGGGTAAACGGAGTGGAAGCCGTCACTGTGCCGATGCCGTAGGGATAATACACGCCGCTTGAGGAGATATTATCATTGTACGGATTCTTGAATACGTTCGCTGCGGCGCGTACGGACCAGACCGAGTTGAAGCGGTGCTCAATCGTGGCGGTGGCGCTGTCGAGACGGTTGTGATCGTAGCTTTGTGGACCGGACGGATTGTAGTTGTAGGCGGAGGTGTACAATCCGAAGTATTGGCTGTAGGCGACGTTGGTGTAAGGACCGAAGATTTTTTTGCTGACCGTCATGAGCTGCTGCAGCGGATGCTCATAGGTATCGGAATGCTCGAGAGCGATGCTCACGCTGGTGTTCGCATTCAGTTTGTAGAGCAATTGCGCAGAAATGAACGCCTGGCGCCTGCTGGAGAAATCCTCACCGAACTTGGTGGTCTGATCGGCGACATCGACGCGGTAAAAGAGTTTGGTGCTGGCTCCGACCGGGCCTGAAGAATAAGCAGCCGCGCGGAGGAAGCCTTGCGAACCGATGCCGAGTTCGAGGCCATTGACCGGCGTGGTCGAGGGCTTGCGAGTCAGGATGTTGACGACACCGCCAGGTTGGATAGCGCCGTAGATCGAGGCGGCCGGACCCTTGATGATTTCAATGCGCTCGATGTCGACGGTGTCGATCAGGCCAACGCGGCGAAAGCCGTTGACCAACGAAGTCGGTGCCGAGAAGCCGCGCAACTGATATTGGCCGGTGACTTCGGAAGGTGAAAACGAGCTCACATAGGCGAGCTGGTCATTGAGACTGAATGCGGCGAAATCGTTGATAAAGTCGCTCGTGACGACGTTTACGGCGAACGGGAGCTCACTGAGCTTGCTCGCAATGCGCGTGCCCGTGGTCGATTCGGAGGCAAGGTAGCCGTTGGCCTTGTCCGAAGTGACGTTAAATTCAGACAGAGAGATCACGTCGTCGGTGCGTTGCGAAGGCGCGTCCGCCGATTGCGCGAACAGCACGGCACTGGAGAGCGCGAATGTGCTCAGTGCGAGCCATTGGGAAAAACGGTTATTAAGGGAGGTCATGGAGGATATCAGGGTTTGCGAACGGCCATTGCCCACCACGCCGAGAAATCCGTTAAACCGAGTCACTGCAGATTTGCAGAAGGGGATGGGTAACAGCCGAAACGGCCATCCAATTGTAACGAAAAATGACCGTCAATTAAAAAGGACACGTGTCCGTTTTAATATCAATTGGAACGAAGAACGTCTCGATATACATTTTGCCGAGACAATTCTGATGGGAAATCAGCCGTATAAGGCTCCCAAAAACGCGCAAAGACGCAAAGTTAGGAGCCGGAGTCAGACTTTGCCTCTTTGTGCTTTACGTGAGTTCTCGCCGATAACTATGCGACTGAGCCAACACTTCCTCCGGCCTCTGAAGGGCGACGCCTGGTGTTGGCCGCTCAAGTCGGATTCGGCTTCACTAGCGATGCTGCGAACTGGAGAAATAACGCGTGTTCGAACACCTCGTTCGAATTTCAAACAGCGAGCGCGGATGTGGAAATTAAACAACCGTGAAATCGCGGTTTCTCGATATCCGAAAAATCGTTACACTATTAACTGAGACATTCAGTTCGAATGCTTTTAAAAAAATACGAACCTACCGGAAGGAAAAACGAGCCGCGCATGCATAGCATATCCGAGTAAACAGGGATACGACTCTGATGCGTTCGTTATTTCTGCGATTGTTCTCCCATGCGCGTAACCTGGAATGCGTGCACTCGTCTCCCTTCACTTTGACAAATTTTGCACAACGATTCGCGGCTTGGCGCGGGAACTCCAAAACGAATGCGTGGTCATCTCATTCGCAGGTTTGGATTAACCCCGTTTTCAATCGCGGTAGCAGTTCGGTGGTTAGTTGGTTGCGTTGCGACGATAATGGAATCACTTGAATTTGTTCCGCCACAGTTACTATGGAAAAAATTGCTTTTGTCGGAGTGGGTCGAATGGGCGCCAATATGGCGCGACGTCTCAAGGACTGCGGTTATCCGCTCGTTGCGTTATATGATGCTTTTCCCCAGGCGGCGGACAATTTATCCAAAGAACTGCCAGCCGCGCACGTAAAGTCTCTCGCAGAGGTCACGGCGAGGGCTGATGTGATCTTCACCGTGGTGACGGATGACGCGGCTCAACTCGCGGTTTTTTCCGAGAGCGGCGATTCGCTCCTGACTGGGGCGGAAGGCAAAATCTTCATTAACTGCGCGACAATCACGCCAAAAACTCATCTGGAAGTGGAGCGGCGCGCTAAAAATGCGGGCGCCTTCACCGTGGAGGCATGCATGGCTTCTTCCATTCCTCAGGCACGCAACGGCATGCTTTATCTCATGTGCGGTGGCGAAAGAGAAGCCTTCGAAAAAGTTAAGTCCATTTTAGAACGGATGAGCAGCGCTCTGCGTTATGTTGGCCCGACTGGGCAGGCCGCGCAGGTAAAAGCGTTGGTCAATATGGTCATGAACATCAATACGGCCGCCCTTGCGGAAGGATTGGGTGTGGGCGCGGCAATCGGTCTCGATCTGGATATGCTGCGCGAAGTGTTTTCGCAGACCGGAGCCAACTCCCAAGTGCTCAAGACGGACGCCGAGGATATGCAAAACCGTTCACACGATTGTTATTTCTCCGCGGCGCACGCGGCAAAAGACAGCACGATCGCCTGGCGGCTGGGCGCGGAAGCAGGCTTGAATCTTCCCTTGGCGGCAGCAACCAAGCTTCAGTATGAACGCATGGTCGCGCTGGGTCTGGGGCAACTCGACAAGAGCGGTATCGCCGAGCTCACCTTCAAAGGCCGGCACGCGTAGAATTCGCTGGTGAGGTGGACTGGCGCGTCCCTGCGATGGCATTTCACGATTGAGACACTCGTACTGCCTGTCATGCCGTCGCAGGGACGCGTCGGCCCACCTCAATCCGGTACCGTCATAGAGACGTTCTGTTAGAAGTAAATTGTGAGCGTTCTTGCGGTTGGCTCTCCAGATTAACTAAGTGGATAGGTGATTTTTTCGAATTCGGATGCTTCTTCTTTGGCCACGGTGCAAACGCCAGCGCTTGTTTTGGACCGTGGGCTTCTTTCTGCGAACCTCGCTCGGATGGCAGATCGAGTGGCGACGTTGGGCGTGAAATTGCGGCCGCATCTCAAGACGGCGAAGTCGCTCGATGTGGCCCGACTGGCTCAACACGGACCGGTGGAGGGCTTTACGGTTTCTACACTCAAGGAAGCGGAATATTTTTTCGAGCACGGGTTGAACGATCTGTTTTATGCGGTGACGATCGAGCCGGGCAAATTTCAGCGGGCCGCGAATCTTCTGAAGCGGGGTGCGCGGCTGACGGTGTCGTGCGATCATGCCGCGGTGGCGCGGGCTTTGACGGACGCAGGGGTTCAGCTGGGTGTGTGTTTTCCGGTGCTGATCGAAATCGATAGCGGCGAGCATCGCAGCGGTGTTGCGCCCGGCTCATCGGCGCTAGACGAAATCGCGGCTATCTTGCAAAGCTCCGCGGGAACCGAATTACGCGGGGTGTGCACTCACGGTGGTCATTCGTATGTGGGACGGACGGCAGAAGACCATCGTGCGGTTGCAGAACAGGAATGTAACGCGGTCGTGGCCGCGGCGGAACGGTTGCGCGGGAAAGGGATGGCGTGTCCCGTGGTCAGTGTGGGTTCGACGCCCACAGTTATTTACGGCGCCAAGCCGCAAATACGCTCCTGATCGATGCGGGCGCACTCGCTCTCTCCAAGGACCTGAGCACTCAAAAACTTCCAGCTGCACTCCAAGCGGGCTACGGCTGGGTGATGACCCTCGATGGTGAATTCATTCCCGGACTCTCGGTCGCGACGGTACACCAGGAGCACGGGCAAATTACGAGTGAAACGCTGATCGATTTTTCTCGGTTTCCGATCGGTGCGCGCCTACGAATTTTACCCAACCATAGTTGTATCACCGCGGCCGCTTACGATACGTATCATGTGGTCAACCAAGGCTTGGCCATCGAAGCGTTGTGGCCGCGAATCAACGGTTGGTAATCTCTTTATGCGTTCCATCGAAACTCCCCTCGCTCCGAAACCCGCTGGACATTACTCCCAGGGAATCGTCCACGGCGGTCTACTGTATATCGCCGGACAGTTGCCCATCGATCCGGCTACGGGGGCTCAAATCCATGGTTCCATCGAAGAACAAACCCAGTGCGTTTTGGCTAACGTCGACGGCGTTTTGAAAGGCGCCGGGAGCTCGCGCGATCGAGTATTGAAGGTTACGGTCTACGTGACCGACATTTCGTTATGGCCGCGAGTGAACGCGGTCTATGCCCAATTTTTTGGAACCCACAAACCGGCCCGCGCAGTCGTGCCGACGCCGCCGTTGCACCATGGATTCCTGATCGAGATCGAAGCCGTCGCGGCAGCCGAATAAACACGGCGGGTTTATGGTTTACAGTTAACGGTTTACGGTTGGCGGAAAACCATTAGATCCGAGCAATCACTTTTTCTGCAGACAGGTGCGGTTAGTTTTTCTGACAACTGTAAACCGACAACCGTAAATTTATCCTATGACCCTGACCCTCGCTGATATTCGCGCCGCACATGATCGCATTCGCGATAAAATCCATCGCACTCCCGTGATGACGAGCCAGTGGCTCAACGAGCAATGCGGCGGGCAATTGTTCTTCAAGTGTGAGAATTTCCAGAAGGTTGGCGCGTTCAAGGCGCGTGGTGCGACCAATGCGGTTTACCTGCTGAGCGATGAAGAAGCGAAGCGAGGAGTCGCGACGCATTCGTCGGGAAATCACGCGGCCGCGCTGGCGCGCGCGGCCAAGTTGCGAGG
>WNFI01615507.1_pt1 | contig 10204 bp, 7 predicted proteins | sample 5400471 | NCBI WGS metagenome assembly WNFI01 (sample SAMN13153348, study PRJNA577476) | soil metagenome | isolation source: 100 cm saprolite on Douglas fir-dominated hillslope | place: USA:California | collected 2013-09-17 | reverse complement strand
GGGTGGGTGCAGCGCTTCGAAATCCACCGACGGGAAAGCATCCGAAGAGGCCCAGCCGTTGGGGGCAAGCCTGTTCACGGTGCCCGAAGCGCAGCTTGCACATCTCCAAATCACCACCGTCAAGAGCGGCGCTTGGTTAACCACGGTTCATACCACGGGTACGGTGGACTGGGACGCGGATCATACGACCCTGGCTATCACGCAGGTCAGCGGCCCCATTTCTCGAATTCTGGTGGACACTGGAACCTCGGTTGTGGCGGGGGATCCGCTGCTTTATGTCTCCAGCCCCGACGTCGCCAACGCGTTTTCGGCGTATAAAAAGGCTCGAAACCGGCAGGAACTGGCCGAGCGCATTTTGCGGCGTACCAAGGACCCGGTGGACCATGGAGCGGCTGCGATCAAGGACATGGAGAGTGCCCAGGCGGATGTCAACGACGCCGGCACGGACGTGCAAAATAGCCTGTTGGCGCTGAAGATTTTTCGCGTCACCAAGCAGGAGCTCGACCAGGCGGAACGTCAGGGCTCCCCGATCGGTTCGGAATTGGCGGTCTACGCGCCGATCAGCGGCGTCGTAGTGCAAAAGCTGGTTTCGCCGGGCCAGTTAATCCAGGCCGGCGCGACCACCTGCTTCGTGCTCAGCGATGTCTCCAGCGTGTGGGTGCAGGGGCATATCTTCGACCGGGACCTGCCTTCCGTTCACCTCGGAGATGTGGTGGACCAAACCAATCCCTCGTTCCCACAATCGTTTGGTGGCACGGTCTCCTACGTCGGCGCCATGGTGGATCCCGCCACGCGCACTACGCCGGTTCGCATTGTGACCCGCAATCATCGATCGTTATTGAAAAAGGACATGTTCGTAAACGCTGTGATTCATACCAGGACGCAGAAGAAGGTCCTCAGCGTGCCCGTTTCCGCGGTGCTGCATAACGAGCAGAACGAACCTTTCGTCTACGTGCAGATGCAACCGAACCAATTCGCGCAGCGTCTGGTGACGACCGGCACCCAGCAGGACGACCAGATCGAGATCGCGAGCGGTTTGAAGGAGGGCGAGAACGTTGTCTCCCAAGGCAGCATCTTTCTTCAGTTCGCGAACAGTTACCAGTAAGGCGGATACGGCATGATCGCGCGCCTTGTTTCGTTTGCTCTTTCGCAGCGGTTCCTAATCGTCATCGGCTCGCTGCTGCTGATGATCTGGGGAGTGGTCTCCTTTCAGAGGCTGCCGATCGACGCGTACCCAGACCTTTCGCCGCCCCACGTAGAGATCGTTTCACAATGGCCCGGACACGCCGCCGAGGAGGTCGAGAGGCTGATCACGATCCCCCTTGAGATCGAAATGAATGGCATCCCCCAGCTGGAGTCGCTGCGCTCGATTTCCCTCTATGGGTTGTCGTCGGTTCAGATGAATTTCGAATATGGCACCGATCCTTACTTTGTGCGCGAGCAGGCGTTTGAGCGCATACCCAATGCGACGGTTCCGCAGGGCGTTACACCGGGCATTTCCCCCCTTTTCAGCCCTAGTGGACTGATCTACCGGTACGTATTGCAGAGTCCAGACCGTTCGGCGCAAGAACTGAAGACCATCGAGGACTGGGTGGTGGCGCGTCGCTTTCGGGCGGTGCCGGGCGTGGCGGACGACTCCGGACTGGGCGGGCTGACCATGCAGTATCAGGTCCTGCTCGATCCGAACAAGCTGCTCGCCTACGGAGTGACCGTTGCGCAAGTTTCCCAACAGCTCGCGGCCAACAATGCCAACTCCGGAGGGGGCTTTTACTCCCAGGGAGGGCAATTCTATTACATTCGCGGCCTGGGACTGGTCAAAGATACGGCGGATATCGGCCAGGTGGTGGTCGCCGTCCGCAACGGTATTCCCATTTACGTTCGCGATCTCGCGCAGGTTGAGATCGGCCATGCCGTGCGCCTCGGCCAGTTCGGATACATGCAGCAGGATGATGCGGTGGAGGGCGTGATTCTGATGCGGGTCGGGGAGCAGGCGCAGGTGGTTCTCAACCGGCTTGAAAAGGTCACCGACGATCTCAATCGGCACGTGCTGCCGGCGGACGTAAAGATCGTGCCGTTTTACGACCGCCACGATCTGATCGAGGAGACAACCCGCACGGTGGAAAGCAATCTGTTGCGCGGCATGGCTTTGGTGCTGGTGGTCCTGGGTCTTATGCTCTTCAGTGTCCGGACGGCCCTGATCGTCGCCGCCACGATTCCTTTTGCCCTGCTGTTTTCCTTTATCTGCCTGGACTGGAGACACATTCCAGCGAACCTTCTGTCGATCGGCGCCATCGATTTCGGAATCATCGTGGATGGTGCGGTAGTGATGGTCGAAAATGTTTTCCGCGAACTGGCGGCGCGGCAAGACCGGCCCCACAACGTGATCGACGTGATCCGGGCGGCGGCTCACGATGTCGAGCGGCCCATCTTCTACGCGGTCGCCGTGATCATCGCCGGGTACCTGCCGATTTACGTCCTGACCGGCCCGTCGGGACGGCTTTTCCAACCCATGGCCGATACGATGTCCTTCGCGCTGATCGGCTCGCTGATTTGCGCTCTCACACTGCTGCCCGTGTTATGCGCCTACTTCTTGAGAAAGCATGTGCGCGAACCCGAAACCGGTTTTTACGACCGTATTCGCGGGTTCTACGGCATCATGCTGGGCTGGTGCTTGCGGAACCGCGTGGTGACCGTGGCCATCTGTATGGCGGTGTTCGGAGCTTCCCTGCTGCTCATCCCGGGCATCGGAGGGGAATTCATGCCGCATCTGGATGAAGGAGCACTCTGGGTACGAGCCACCACGCCGTACACCATCTCGTTCGACGAAGCGACCAAGCTTTCGCCGCAGATTCGCCATATCCTGCTCAGTTTTCCTCAGGTAACCACCGTTGCCAACGAACTGGGGCGTCCCGACGATGGAACGGACCCAATCGGCTTTTTCAATAACGAATTCTACGTGGGCCTCAAACCCTACAACGATTCGTCGTGGGGCCGCGGAGTTCGAAATAAGCCGGAACTCATTGGAGAAATCCAGAAGAAGCTCTCGGCTTTTCCCGGCGTCATTTTTAATTACACGCAACCTGCTGAAGATGCGGTTGATGAAGCGGAAACGGGCCTGAAGAGCTCACTGGCGGTCAAGATTTTTGGAACGGACCTGACTGTGCTGGAGGAAAAGGCAAAGCAGGTGAAGGACCTCATCTCCAAAGTGCGTGGTATCACGCATGTCATCCTCGTGAGGGAACTGGGCCAGCCCAGCCTCACCATCGTGCCCGACCGCACCCGCATTGCCCGCTACGGGCTCAACGTGAGCGATTTGAATACGTTGATCGGAACCGCACTGGGCGGCACGGCGGCGACACAGGTTATTCAGGGAGAGCGGCAATTCGATCTGGTGGTGCGCATGCAGGAGCCATTCCGCAAAAACATGGACGCGATAAAAAACCTGCTGATCGAAACACCAGACGGGCAGCACCTTCCCCTAAGCCAGTTCGCCGACATTCGCGTGGAGAACGGGGCGTCCTTTATTTACCGGGAATCGAATTCACGCTACATCGGCATCCAGTTCAGCGTGGAGGACCGGGACCTGGCGAGCGCGGTTGGCGAGGCCCGAAAGCAGGTGGATCAGAACGTAAGGCTCACCCCCGGCTATTCGTTTGATTGGGGCGGCGAGTATAAAGACTATCTGGCGTCCCGGGCGCAGATGAAAATCATCCTGCCGTTGACAGTGCTCCTGATTCTGATGATCCTGTTCGCTCTCTACGGCAACTTGAAATTCCCGCTCATCATTTTCTTCAGCGTGCTGGTAACGGAACCGGTCGGCGGTTTGCTGGCACTGCGGTTGACCGGCACTAATTTCAGCGTATCGTCCATGCTCGGTTTCGTGGCGCTGATGGGCGTGGCGGTGCAGACCAGCGTCATCCTGTACTCATTCATCAATAAGCTGCGGCTGGAAGGCACCGATATCGTCACCGCCACGCACCAAGCCTCTCTGCTGCGGCTGCGGCCTATCATGATGACTGCGCTCGTCGCCTGCATTGGTATGCTGCCTGCGGCGATGTCGACCGGGGTGGGAAGCGACTCGCAGAAGCCGTTTGCCATCGTGATCGTGGGTGGACTCGCGTCGCGGCTCCTCCTCTCCATATTTCTCGCTCCGGTTCTCTACTCGCTGGCGGCGCAAGATGGCGACACACTGCAAGTGTAAGCGCCCGCTGGTGATGCCGCTGCTTTACTGGGTGATCCATCGGGCTCTCGAAAATAGCGAGCCACAAGCGGTGGCCGTCACGAAACGGGCTTGCGGACTTAGAATACAGGATGCTGTCGCGGCGGATGCGCCCGTAATAACCCGACGCACCGCAGGTTTTCGGAGGATCTTCGTTTGCCCCATGTTACAATCCATCGTTTCATGCCTTTTCAGGCTCCTTGCGCCATGTGTTGCGTCGCGCTGGCCCGTGCACCCGTAGACTCGGCCGTCCGGCCCGGGCTCGAAGGATTGGCACCTAATTTAAGCTCTTCCGCGTCGGGTAAAATAGCTAACACGCTCAGCGGCCGGGGAACGCTCCTAGCGAGACCGCGTCCGGTCCTATGACTATGCTGGAAGCCTTCGCGCTATCTGACGTCGGACGGGTCCGAACCAACAACGAAGACTGCGCCCTCATCCTGCCGGATATCGGCCTCTATCTTCTGGCGGATGGAATGGGCGGCGCGCGCGCCGGCGAAATGGCCTCGAAAATGGCCATCGAGACCGTGGCCGAAGTGGTGCGCCAGGCATGGCAGCGCGATCCTCAGCTGTTGCTGAGCGCGGTAGAAGAGGCCAACCGGCGCGTGCTGGCCGCTTCCAACAGCGATCCGCAACTCGAGGGCATGGGCACGACCCTGGTGGCCGTGCTCGAGACCGGCGACGACCTCGCCATCGCCAGCGTCGGCGACAGCCGCGCGTACCTGCTGGACGAAGCCGGCTTCCGGCCGATTACCGAGGACCAGACGTGGGTGCACGAGGTCGGCCGCCCGCTCGGTCTCGACGAAGAGAGCCTGCGCAATCACCCCATGCGGCACGTGCTGACCATGGCCATCGGCGTGGGTGGCGCGCTGACCATCCACTACTACATGATTCGCCTGCAGCCTTCGGCGCTGCTCCTGCTGTGCAGTGATGGGCTCCACGGAGTGGTCGAGCCCCCGGTCATCGAAAACATCCTGCGCGACGACGGCGCGGGGCATGAACAGCTCGAGTACAAGTGCAAGTCGCTGGTGGAAGCAGCCAAAGACGCCGGCGGTCCCGATAACGTGACCTGCGTAATCCTCCGCGGCCCTACTGCCTGGCCTGCTTCTTCCGACCACAATCGTTGATCCTGCCGTCTGCCGCCTCCGCTTCGGCGGAGAATTTTCGCGCTTCCGCGTCACTGTTTCTTTAAAGAACAGGAGCCTCAGGTATCCGGAATGACCAAGACATTGCGCATGACGTGTGTTTGTGCGGCGGTCGCTGCGACCCTGACCGTAGGGGCAGCGCAGGATCTGGCTGCGGAAGATCTGACTGAGAAAGCCGGGGCCACGCGCGGGCCGGCTTCACAAGATACGATCCTGCACATAGCCGTCGTGTCTGGTGAAGACGCGACGCATGCGCCCGGCGAGCATGTGGCGAAGCCGGTGACGGTCCAGGTAACGGACGGTACGGGTCGGCCGGTGGAAGGTGCGAGGGTCAGCTTTCAAGTTCCGCGGGAGGGCCCCGGCGGCCTATTTTCGAGCGGCCTCGCGACCGATCTCGCCGTTACCGATGCCAATGGCCGCGCGACCGTTCGCTCCCTTCAGCTCAATCGCATCGCCGGAAGATGCCCGATACGCGTGACGGCGGCCAAAGAGCAGGCGCGCGCCGGGATCGTTCTGCAGCAATACATAACCGAACGGAGTGGCGCACGAGAGAGCGCCGATAGGACGGCGCCTTTAACAGCGCCGGAAAAGGTGTCGCCGGCCTCGTTACAAGCTGCGCCGCCAAGCCAGCCTACGCCAACCATTCCACAAGCGCCGTCCGCCGCGCCGCTCCAGCCGCGCAAGTCTAAGGAACCGAAAGCGCTGACCGCCATTATCCAGCCATCCAAATCCGTGGGCCAGCTCGCCGATGAGACGTCGCCGAGGCCGCTGCGCGTCCCTACAATCGTCATTACGCAAGCCTCGGTGAAACGGGCTGCGCGCGAAATGGTCAACGGCGGTTACACCACGCACCAGGGCAGGTCCCACAAGAAATGGATCTGGCTTGGCATTCTGGCAGCCGGCGGCGTGGGCGGTGCTTTTGCCGGGTCTAGCATGACCGCGGGGCACAACTCGGTCGTCACCGCCCCGGTCACGATCGGCACTCCTACAATCAACATCGGAAAACCCTGATGAACCGGATTGTGGTCCTTCTACTGGCGTGCGCGTCATTCGCGAGAGCCGAATCGAACCTTGGCGCGCCCTTGGTGGGCGTGACGCGTGATTCTCACAGGCGACTCCGGCCGGTTTGTGGCGTTGCCGGAAACTTCGTTCTGCGGAACGCGATTCCCGAAACGGTTCGCAACTGGGCGTTTGACGGCACGGGCGGCCTCGCGAAGACCGACGCCGAACTGATGACGCTCGACCGCGCCGGCCAGGTGACAGCACGGCGCGCCGCGCCGCGCGGAGACGCGGTGTTGAGTGCGGGCGCGGCATTCTTTCCGGCAACAAGCGAATTGTGGTTGAGCGGTCCGCACTCGGACCGCAAGATACGCCTCGAGCCCGATGCACTGGGCGGCGATGTTGTCGCACTGGGAACTCCGGACGGGCGGAGTGCGCCGCTGGCAGTGTGCCGGGCCAACCACGTTTGGCTGGTTACGGTCGATGTAACCAGCAACGCCATAACGCGCGAAACGCTCGCGCCGGGCCTGATCGGCGATCAAGGATGCGCGGGCGCGCTCGCGTGGATTGACGGCAATTTCCTCTTGGCGACGGCGCGCGACTTGATGATTCAGACCGCAACCGGCGACGAGAGCCACCTGCCATTAGCCGGCTCAGGCGATGGCGCACGAACTGAGATGCACCGGGCCGGAGGCCACTGGGTGCAGGTCGAGGTGCCTGGTGCCCCCCCGATACTGGTTCTGGTCACCCGTGATGGCGGGAAACTTTACCGGCTCCCGGCAGTAGAGGCGCGCCCGTGATCCGCCGATTATTGCTCCTGGCATTTCTGGGCGCCGGTTCTGTCCCGGCGCAGTTGAGCCTCTTCGTCGTGCAGGGCGATTCGGAGGCGCCGATCAACGGCCAGTATGGTTTCGGGACTGTCTCCATGGGCGACGTCCGCGATATTCCGTTCCGGTTGCGCAATACCGGCAATTCGTCCACGCCGCTCACCGTGCTGTCGCTAGCGGGCGCGGATTTCTCTTTCGTCAACCCTCCGGCGGTGCCGCAGGATGTCGCGGGCGGGGTGGGGGTGGACTTTACGGTGCGCTACGCGCCCAGCGCGCCGTCATCGAGCGCGACATTCACCGCGGACGGCGTATCGGCGGTCTTCTTCGGCAGTGCTCTTGCTGCCGGCACGGTTTCGCTCGACGATGGCGGCGACGCGTTCCACCTCCTGATGGCGGACGCGGTCATCGACTTCGGCAGCGCCGTGCGCGGTTCGACCGTTACGCGGCAAATCGTCGTGGCCAACCCCTCCACCACTGACAAGATTTCGATCAGCAACGTAGTGGCGTTGGGCGCGGCGTTCCATCTGACGAGAGATCCGCTGCCCATCGTGCTGGCTCCTGGCGCTTCCGCCAGTATGCGGCTGGAATTCACACCGCTAACCAACGGCGTGCAGCCGGGTACGCTCGAAATCGACCAGCGCAGTTTCCATTTGACCGGTACCGGCTTGGACCCTGCGGCTCCCATTCCGTCAATCGCGCTCGACCTTCCCCAGCCGGCGAGCGCGCAGCAAGGCAAACTGACCGTGAAGATGGGTTCTGTCTCGAAGGCCCCCGCAACAGGCGAGGTGGACATCGACATTCATCCGACTACCGCAAACACCAACGCCGACGGCGGTGTCCAATTCCTGTCAACGGGCAGCCGGACGGCAAAGTTCAACATCAATCCTGGCGATACTGTGGCGCATTTCGGCGGTGAGGACAGCGTCGCTTTTCAAACCGGAACCACGGCCGGCGACATCATGTTCACGGTCAAGCTCGGAAACGCGACCGAGCAATCCACGCTCACCATACCACCCGCAATCGTTGGATTGGATGCGATGCTGGCGCAGCGCACTTCCGCCGGTATCGACGTGCGTGTCACTGGCTTCGACAACACGCGCACCATATCGAAGATCACCTTCACCTGCTTCGATCAGCGTGGAACCGCGCTCAACCCCGGCGCCATTACGGTCGATGCCTCCGCCGCATTCCAGCAGTTCTTCGCTTCATCGGACATGGGCGGGGTCTTCGCCCTGCACGCGTTCATCCCGGTCATCGGCAACCCCGCTCAGGTTGCCGCAGTCGAAGTCAAAATCGTGAATTTGGCGGGCACGGCGCAAAGCAGCCGGCTACGCGTCACACCATAAACATGCCGCCGTTAATCTCGATGGTCTGCCCGTGAATGAAGCGCGCCCGCTGCGAGCACAGGAACAGAATGGTGTCGGCGATTTCTTCATTGGTGCCCAGCGTGCCCGCCGGAGTCGCCGCCACGACAGAATCCAGAATCTGGCGCGTCGAGAATTGGACATGGAAATCGTTGTCCATGGAGCTGACGTTGACGATCACGCCACTCTTGGCGGCGAGCATGTGCGGCGTTACGGCCTGCGCGATGAACCATGCGCTTTTCACGTTTAGAGTCATGACGCGGTCGAACAAGTCGGACGAGAATTCAGCGAGCTTGGCGCGCTTCACCAGCGATCCGGCGTTGTTGATGAGAATGTCCACACCGGCTCCGGTGGCGGCAAGGCTCGCAATGAACGCCTGAACGCCAGCGTCGGCGCCTAAATCCGCCTGAATCGCTTGCGCCTGGGCCCCGGCTTTCTGCGCGGACGCCATCACCTTTTCAATGCCGGGCTTGTAAGAGTTGTAATGCAGAATGAGGCGGCTGACGCCGCTATTGGCGAGTGCGAGGGCGGTCGCCGCGCCGATGCCGCGCGACGCACCCGTCACGAGCGCTGTTTTTCCTTTGAGTTCCTGGTCCACGCCTTAGAGTATAAACGGGGACCCTTCGCGCTGCGTGGTGCCTGCCGGCGCGCCTCGCAAGCCTCAGGCCGACGCTTGCTGACGCAACCAGTCCCGCATGGCGTCGCGATAGAGCAGGATGCCCTTGCGCGAGTAACGCAGATAGCCGTCGCGCCGGAACTGATTCATGTAGTGCGTGACGATCTCGCGCGAAGTGCCCACGTACTGCGACAACAACTCGTGCGTGAACGGCATCATCTGCACCGAACCGTCTTCGCCGTGCTGGCCCAGGCGCTCGGAGAATCGGATCAGCGTGCGCGCCAGGCGCCGCGCGATATTGTCCACCGAGAAACTCTCAATCCGGTGGCCGAACTCCATGGAACGTTGCACCAGAATCTGCAACAGCGCAATGGCAAGGCGCGGACGCCGGGTCACGATATCTTCGATTTCCGCCGTCGTCCAGGTCATGACCTTGGTGTTTTCGAGGGCCAGCGCCTGTTCGTCCCTGGTGGGAGAACTGAGGAACGCTGATTCCCCGAAAAACTCGTCGGTCTGGTAAATGTCGACCACAACTTGGCGTCCATCGTCCGCCATGCGGCAGACTTTGACTTTGCCGTCGATTACCAGATAAATACTGGTGGACGGTTGATCCTGGTTATAGATCACCTGGCCCTTCCGGTACTCCAGAATGCTCGAACAGGGCAGATGAGCCAGCGGATCTTCGAGTTGCTTCTGCGGTACAGCTAATATAGGGCTGGTTGCCATATCTCTCTCCATTTTAGCGCTCCGGGCGGCGCGTAGAGCTTCAAGATTACTAGCGGTGTACGCCATAGGCTTCCTTCAGGCTCCCGCAGCCTTGCGCCTGGTTGCCAGCTCACCTCCGTCAGCTGATCCAAGCCAAACAACCGGAACATCCTTTCTAGTTCCTGTTGCCGATTTTCTGTCCTACCGGAACCAATGCTGGGTTTCGCTGCGTCTGCGTGACTTGTTACGTACGCCAGTAAGCAACGTCCTACCCGCATGCCAACAGCAACTAGAGTGCCAATTGTTACGCTTTATTCGGCTTCTAGGCAAGT
>WNFI01212799.1_pt1 | contig 10204 bp, 8 predicted proteins | sample 5400471 | NCBI WGS metagenome assembly WNFI01 (sample SAMN13153348, study PRJNA577476) | soil metagenome | isolation source: 100 cm saprolite on Douglas fir-dominated hillslope | place: USA:California | collected 2013-09-17 | reverse complement strand
TTCGGCAACGACAGCGACCGCCCCTGGGTGCTCGACGAGGACGGAGCCGAGCCGATCGTCAAGGCGGCGGCCGACGGCGCCACGGCATGGCGGCGTGCACCGTACTCTTTCTTGGTAGTCAGCGAGCGAGCCATGGCGAGGATGTGTCTCACGAATGCACCTGCTAGTCGTGGAGGACGCGCCGAAAATGTCCTCCGTGCTGCAGCGCGCGTTCCGGGAGGACGGATACGCGGTCGATGTACAGGCCAGCGGGCACGAGGCCGTCTGGATGGGCAGCGAATGCGACTTCGACGCGGTCATCCTGGACATCGGACTGCCGGACATCGACGGTTTCGACGTCTGCCGCCAGCTCCGCGAGCGCGGGCGGCGGATGCCGATTCTCATGCTCACGGCCCGCGAGACCGTTTCCGACCTGGTTCGCGGCCTGGATGTGGGCGCCGACGACTACCTGACGAAGCCGTTCGAGCTTGAGGAGCTGCGGGCCCGGATCCGTGCGCTGATCCGCCGCGGACCCGCCGTGCGGCCGGCCATCCTGACCGCAGCCGGGCTGGTCCTCGATCCCGCGGCCAGGACCGTCCACCGCGGCACCAGTCCGATCAGCCTGACGGCCAAGGAGTTCGCCGTCCTCGAGTACCTCATGTACCACCCTGGGGAGGTCATCTCGCGCGCGCGCTTCCTCGAGCACGTCTGGGACTTCGCCCAGGCCTGCGATTCGAACGTCGTCGACGTGTACATCAGGTTCCTCAGAGACAAGATCGACCGGCCGTTCGGCACGCGATCGATCGAGACGATTCGCGGAGCGGGCTACCGATTGCGGTCATGAGACGTCTCCCCCTGCGCCTGCGGGTCACGCTCGCCTCGGCCGTCAGCACCGCGATCATCCTCGCGGCGCTGAGCCTGTTTGTTTACGTGCGGCTGCAGGCCGAGCTGGTCCGGGCCCTCGACCTGGGGCTGCAGGCCAGGGCGGAGGCCATCGCCTCCGGCATCGGCCAGGCTGGCATCAGCGTCGCCGATGCCCCCGACGCGGGGCCCACCAGCCTGGCGCACATCGGCGCGCAGATCCTGACACCGGACGGCCGCGTCACGACGCGGGGCGGGTGGGCGACACCCCGACTGTCCGCTGAGGCACTGCGCACCGTCCGCGGCCCGACCTTCATCCAGCTCCCGGCGGCGCGGGGATCGCCGTCCGAGCCGGGGTTCGTGCTGCCGGCCAACGAGGGACGGCGGCTGTTCGTGGTCGTCGGGTCCTCCCTCGCCGGGGTGCACCAGACGCTGGCCGGGCTCCGGCTGCTGCTGCTGGTGGCCGACCCGGCCGCTCTCGCGCTGGCCGTCCTGGCGGCATGGTTCCTCACCGGAGCCGCGCTGCGGCCCGTGGAGTCCATGCGGCAGGAGGCGGCCGCGATCTCGATCTCGGAGCCGAGCCGGCGGCTGCCGGTCCGCCTCGCGAACGATGAGGTCGCCCGGCTCGGCCGGACCCTGAACTCGCTGCTTGACCGGCTGCACGACGCGCTGAGCCGCGAGCAGCGGCTGCTGAACGACGCCAGCCATGAACTCCGGACACCACTGGCCATCATGAAGGCCGAACTCGATCTTTCGCTGTCGCGCGCGCGGGCGCCCGAGGAGCTGGAGGCGGCGCTGCGCAGCGCGTCGGAAGAAACCGACCGGCTGGCGCGCCTCGCCGAGGATCTGCTGGTGCTGTCGCGGGCGCATGGCGGCGAGCTGCGCATCCATCGCATCAGCACGTCCCTGGATGAGCTGCTCGGCCGGGCCTGCGGAGGACACCGGGCCCGCGCGGGCGCACATGGTGCGCGGATCGAGTGCCGGGCTCCGTCGGCGTGGGTCATGGTCGATCCGATGCGGGTCCGCCAGGCCGTGGACAATCTGCTGGACAACGCGATACGGCATTCCCGTCCCGGGGCCCCGATCCGAGTCGACGCCACGGTGTCCGGTGACATCGCAACGGTCACGGTCGAGAACTCCGGATCCGGCTTCCCTGACGACATCCTGCACGCGCGGCCCATGGAGCCGGGCTCGGGCTGACCATCGTTCGTGCCGTGGCCGAGGCGCACAGCGGGACGGCCATCGCGCAGAACGTCCCGGGCGGGGCGAGGGTGACGATGACCATGGCCATGGCGCTCCCGGCCGCCTAGGCGCAGCGCCTGGGGACTCAAGGAGCCCGTGCGGGCTTCAGGCCGCGGGGCCCGTCGGCGCCCTTTTTGGGACACGGCACGCGTATCCCAGGACTTGTCCGTAATCGGGTACCGGCGTACATTTCACACCTTCCGTTTCGCGACGCCCATCCAAAAGGGCGCAAACGGGATAGTTACTGACTGGTAGGTGTGAAAAGCCCGGTCGCAGGCCTGTCCGTTTCCCGACCGCTGATCGGGCGGCACAGACGCGGGGGCCCCCATCCGCCCGGGTCACGGCGCCCCGGCCCCGGCGCGGTGACCTTGGGGTCGGCCGCGACAGGCCTGATCGTGCTGCTCGCGGGATGCGGATCATCCGGGCCGGCGGTACCGGGCGCGGCGCCCAGTGCGACCCATACGCCGGGCACCCGGGGGCAGGCTCCGGCGGCCGGTCAGGCGCCCGTTCCCGCCGAGAGCAACCCGCCCGGAGACATCCCGGACACCACCGTCTACGTGTTCTACCAATCCGCAGCCGGGCATTTCCAGCTACGGGTTCCCGAGGGCTGGTCACGGAGCAGCAACCCGTCCAGCACGGCCTTCAGCAGCAACCTGAATTCGATCACGGCCGCCTGGATGCCGATGGCGGCAGCCCCCTCGGTCAGCGCCGCTCGCGCCACCACGGTCCCGGCCTTGCGGGCGAGCACGCTCGCCTTCCGGCTGCAGGCCGTCCGCGCGGTGCCGCTGGCCAGGGGCACGGCCATTGAGATCGTCTATCAGGTCAACAGCCAGCCCAACGCCGTGACCGGCAGGCAGTACCGCCTGGTCATCGAGCGGTTCGAGCTGCAGCGGGCGGGACGCGCCGCCGTGCTGTCGCTGTCCTCGGCGGTGGGCTCGGACAACGTAGACCCGTGGCGCATCGTCTCAGAAAGCTTCCGGTGGATGTAGCCGAAGCCGCCGCGCCGCTGATCGACGCGCGGGAGCTATACCGCTTCTTCCACGCGGGTGACGACGAGACGTTCGCGCTGCGCGGTGTGTCCGTCGCGGTACGGGCCGGCGAGCTGGTCGCCGTCGTCGGCCCGTCGGGAAGCGGGAAGTCCACCCTGCTCGCCTGCCTGGCCGGGCTGGACGAGCCGGACGGCGGGCACGTGATCATCGCGGGTCAGCGGATCACCCGCAGGCCCGAGGCCACCCGGGCCGGGCTGCGCGCCCGGTGGATCGGCATGCTGCTGCAGTCGGGCAACCTGCTGGACCACCTGAGCGTGACGCAGAATATCGAGGCGGCTCAGGCGCTCGTCCCCCGCTGGCCGGGCCGCACGGCACGCGACGCCGCCACCTCCCCAGCGGCCGCTAGGGAGGTGGCGGCCCGTCGGCTGCTCGACGACGTGGACCTTGCCGACCGGGCCTCGGCCCGGCCCAGCACGCTGTCCGGCGGGGAGGCGGCCCGCGCGGCGCTGGCCGTGGCCATGGCGAACGATCCGCCCGTGCTGCTGGCCGACGAGCCCACCGGCGAGGTCGACAAGCAGGCCGAACGCCGCGTTCTCGGGCTGCTGCGCGGCCGGGCGGACGCGGGGAAGGCCGTGCTGGTGGTCACCCACAGCCACGACGTGGCGGAGGCCGCTGATCGCGTCGTGCACATGGTCGACGGCAGGATCGCCGATGAGTGACGTTCTGGTCCGCGCGGGCGGGCTGTCCCGGGCGTTCGGCAACGGACATGGCGCCGTGGTCGCGATCGCCGAGGCGACGTTCGAGGTCCGCGCGGGCGATCAGATCGCCCTCGTCGGCTCGTCCGGCAGCGGCAAGACATCGCTGCTGCACCTGATCGCGGGCATCGACCGGCCCACCGCCGGAACGATCGAATGGCCCGCCCTCGGCAGGCGAGAGGATCTGCGGCCGGGCCCGGTCGCGTTCGCCTTCCAGGGACCGAGCCTGCTGCCGCCGCTCACCGTCGAGGAGAACGTGGCGCTGCCCCTGCTCCTTGCCGGGCGTCCGCCAGCGGCGGCGACCGCGGCCGCCCAGGTCATGATCGGCAAGCTCGGCCTGTCCGACGTCGCGCCGAAGCTGCCCGAGGAGATCTCCGGCGGCCAGGCCCAGCGCGCCGGCGTGGCCCGGGCGCTGGTCGGCGAGCCGAGCCTGGTCCTCGCCGACGAGCCCACCGGCCAGCTGGACCGCGGCACCGCCCTCGCGCTCATGGACGTGCTGCTGCACCAGGTAGCGAGCACCGGAGCCGCGCTGATCGTGGCGACGCATGACGCGGCGATGGCCGACCGGCTGCCGCTGCGCTGGTCGATGAACGACCGGCGCCTCGAGACGGGAGAAGTGCAACGTTTGCTCTGACGTGGCTGTGGGGCCTGCTGCGGCGCCGCACCATCCGGCTCGTGGGGGCCGTGACCGGCGTCGCCGTGGCGGTCGCGCTGCTCGGGGCCCTCGGGGCGTTCTTCGCCGCCAGCAAGGCCCACATGACCAAGGAGGCGGCCGCGGGCGTGATCGTGGACTGGCAGGTGCAGCTCGCGCCGGGAGCCGACCCGGCCGCGGCGGCCCGGGTGATCGCCGCCGCGCCGGGCGTGGTCCGCAGCCTGCCGGTCGGTTATGCCGCCACGACCGGGCTCACCGCGTCGGCCGGGGGAACGGTGCAGACCACCGGGGCGGGCCAGGTCCTGGGCCTGCCGCCGGGGTACCAGGCCGCCTTCCCCGGCGAGATCCGCTACCTGGTCGGCGCCCGGGACGGCGTGCTGCTCGCGCAGCAGACGGCGGCGAACCTGCACGCCACGGTGGGCACGCTCGTGAGCGTCGGGCGGCAGGGCCTGCCCCCGATCCGGGTACGCGTGCAGGGCATCGTGGATCTTCCGGCTGTGGACTCGCTGTTCCAGGCGGTGGGCGCGCCCCCCGGCACGGCGCTGAGGCCCCCCGACAACGTGGTGCTGATCCCGCAGCAGCAGTGGCAGAGCGCGTTCACGCCGCTGCGCCGGATCCAGCCCGCGGCCGTCCGCACCCAGTACCACGTCCGGCTCTCCTCCGCCCTGCCGCCCGATCCCGCGGCCGCGTTTACCGATGTCACCGGGCGCGCCAAGAACCTGGAGGCCAGGCTGGCCGGCGCCGGGCTGGTCGGGAACAACCTCGGCGCCCAGCTGGACGCGGCCCGGAAGGACGCGCTGTACGCGCAGCTGCTGTTCTTGTTCCTCGGGCTGCCCGGGGCCGTGCTGGCCGCGCTGATCACCGCGGTCATCGGCGCGGCGGGCAGCGACCGGCGGCGGCGCGAGCAGGCGCTGCTGCGGATCCGCGGTGCAGCGCCCCGCAGGATCGTCTGGCTGGCCGGGGCCGAGGCCCTGCTGGTCGGCGTGCTCGGCTCCGGCCTCGGCCTGCTCGGCGCGGTCATCGCCGGGCACCTGGCCTTCGGCGCGTCCCGGTTCGGCACCACCACCGGCCAGGCACTGGTCTGGGGCGCGGTCGCCGTCCTCGCCGGGCTGGCGCTGGCCGCGCTCACGATCCTGGTCCCGGCCGCGCGAGACGTGCGGACGGTCTCGGTTCGCCGGGCGCGTGAGGTCGTCGGCCGGGCCCGGCGACCGCTGTGGACCCGGCTATACCTGGACCTCTGGCTGCTGGCCGCGGCGGGCGTGATCTTCTGGCGATCGGTGCAGAGCGGCTACCAGGTCGTGCTGGCCCCCGAGGGCGTGGCGACGATCTCGGTCAGCTACTCGACGTTCCTCGCGCCGCTGCTGTTCTGGCTGGGTGCGGCCCTGCTGTCCTGGCGGGCCGCCACGGCCCTGCTCGGCCGCGGGCGCCGGGTCGTGGCCGGCGCTGTGCGGCCGCTGGCGGGCGGCATGTCCGGGGTGGTGGCCGCGTCCATGTCCCGGCAGCGGCGGCTGCTGTCCCGCGGCCTGTTGATCATGGCCCTGACAGCCTCGTTCGCGGTCTCGACGGCGGTGTTCAACGCCACGTACGCGGCGCAGTCCCGGGTCGACGCGCAGCTCACCAACGGGGCGGACGTGACGGCGTCGACGACGGCGGCGGCCGGCCTGCCGCCCGGCGCGCTGCCAGCGGCCCGGCGGCTCCCCGGCGTCGCGGCCGCGCAGCCCATGATGCACCGGTTCGCCTACGTCGGGAACGACCTGCAGGATCTGTTCGGGATCGACCCCCGCCACATCACCGAGGCGACGCCGATGTCGGACGCGTTCTTCCAGAGCGGCAGCGCGGCCACGGTGCTCGCCGCGCTGGCGGCGCGCCCGGACGCGGTGCTGGTCTCGGAAGAGACCGTACGTGACTACCAGCTCCTGCCCGGTGACCTGATCCGGCTGCGGCTGCAGTTCGCCGGCGACCACGCCTACCACGTCGCCGCGTTCCATTACGCGGGAGTCGTCCGGGAGTTCCCCACCGCGCCCAGGGACTCGTTCTTCGTCGCGAACGCGTCGTACGTCGCGCAGGCCACCGGGTCCGCGGCGTACCAGGACCTGCTGGTCCGGGCGAGCGGCCCGCCGCCGGCGGTGGCGTCCTCGGTGCGCCGGCTCCTCGGCCCGGCCTCGGGCGCAATCGTCCAGGACATCGACACCCAGCTCAAGATCACCCTGTCGGGGCTGACCGCCCTCGACCTGTCCGGGCTGACCAGGCTGGAGCTGGCCTTCGCGTTCATCCTGGCTGCGGCCGCCTCCGGGCTGGTGCTGGCGCTCGGGCTGTTCGAGCGGCAGCGGACCTTCGCCATCGCCTCGGCCCTGGGCGCGCGTAGCCACCAGCTGGCCTTGTTCGTGTGGAGCGAGGCCATCTTCGTGGCCGCCGGGGGCGTCATCCTCGGCGTCCTGTCCGGCTGGGGCCTGTCGTTCGTCATCGTCATGCGTGACCTGTGATCACCGGCGCGCCAGGACCGGAGCGGCCGGACCCGCCGCGTCTGCCTCGCGGATGCCGTAGCGGCCGTAGAGGCGGCGCAGCGGGCGCGGCGCCCACCAGTTCGCGCGGCCGAGCAGCCGCATCACCGCGGGCACCAGCAGCACCCGAACGATCGTCGCGTCCACGATCAGCGCGACGATCATCCCGACGCCCAGGAGCTTGATGAACGTGATCCCCGACGCGGAGAACGCCCCGACCACAATGATCAGCAACAGCGCCAGGCTCGTGATCAGCCCGCCGGTCCGCTGCAGCCCGCTCGCCACCGCGAGGGCGTTCCTGCCCGTGCTGTCGTAGCGCTCGCGGATCCGGGACAGGAGGAACACCTCGTAGTCCATGGACAGCCCGAACATGATCGCGAACATCAGGATCGGCATGGTCGGGTCGATGGTGCCGGTGGGGGTGAACTGCAGCAGCCGCGACAGGTGCCCTTCCTGGAAGATCCACACCACGACCCCGTACATGGCCGACAGCGACAGCACGTTCATCGCGATCGCCTTGACCGGCAGCACCACCGACCCGAACGCGAGGAACAGCAGCACGAACGTCGCCAGTCCCACCACCAGCCCCATCCACGGCAAGATCTGTCCCAGGCTGGACAGCTCGTCCACCAGCTGTGCGGTCGGCCCGCCGACGTACGCGCGGGCGTCCGGCGGCGGCGCGACGTCCCTGACCTGCGCGACGATGGCCCGGGCCTGCGGTGAGTAAGGTCCGGGGCCATAACGTATGTCCACGGGGACGTGGCCGAGACGGCTCACGTAGGCGGCCAGCGCGGCCCGGCGGGCCGGAGAGCCGGGCAGCGGCCGCGAGAACTGGACCACGGACTCGATCGGGGCGGTCGGGTTGGCTGGGAAGTCACGATTCAGCGCCTCGGTGACCAGGCGCGGCGCCGCGTCGGCCGGCAGCACGGTCGCGTCAGTCCCGCCCCAGGCGACCCGCTGGAACGGCGAGCCCAGCAGGAGGAGAACCACCACGATCGGGATCGCGTAGGCCAGAGGGTAGCGCATCACGTTCCGCGCCAGCCGGAACCAGCCACCGCGGCGCGCAGCGGCCGGCCGGCGGGGCACCGTGTCGCGGATGCGCAGTGCGTTCACCTTCCGGCCGAGCAGGGCCAGCAGGGCGGGCATGACGGTCAGCGCGGCCGCCATGTCGACCAGCACGGTAGCCACCCCGCCGTACCCCATAGAACGCAGGAAGTTCTCGGGGAACAGCATCAGGCTGGCCAGCGCCGTCGCCACGGTGATCCCGGAGACCGCCACCGTGCGCCCGGCGGTGGCCACGGTCCGCGCCACCGCGTCCTCCACCGAGCGCTGGCTGTGCAGCTCCTCCCGGAACCTGCTGACCAGGAACAGCCCGTAGTCGATGCCGAGGCCGAGGCCGAGGATCGTGGTGATGTTGATGGAGTAGATCGAGACCGCGGTGACCAGGGTCAGCAGCCGCAGCGCGGTGAACGAGCCGAGGATCGCGATGCCGCCGATGGCCAGCGGCAGGCTCGCCGCGGCGAGGCTGCCGAAGATCACCAGCAGCACGATCAGCAGTACCGGCAGGGAGAACGCCTCGGCCCGGCCTATGTCGGAGGTGACCTCCTGGCTGATCGCCTCGTTGGCGGGGACCACCCCGCCCACCTCGGTTTGCAGCCAGGGCGAGAGGAGCTGCCATCTGATCGCGTCGTAGCTGCTGCGCCGCGCGCTGTCGTCCGACCCGGCCAGCTCGATCAGCGCGTAGGTTTCCCGGCCGCTAGCGCTGACGAACTGCGGCGAGCGGGTGGACCAGTACGTCGCGACGGAATCGGCCCGGCTCCGCGGGAGGCGGGCCAGCACGCTGGTCACCGCCGCGCGGAAGGCGGGCGAGCGCACGGTCTGCGTCGGGCTGGAATACAGCACGACCACGTCGCCCGCGTCCCCGCCGAACGCGGCCGCCGCCAGGCTGCTCGCGCGCTCGCTCTGGCTGCCGGGCGGGACGAACCCGCCCGACGTCTGCAGCTGCCCGAACACCGCCGTGCTCCAGGACGCCACGAGCGCGACCGCGATCAGCACGATCTCCAGGACCAGCCGCCGGCGGCGGTAGACGACGCGCCCCCAGCTGTCGAACACGGGTTCCTCCGCGGGCCTGGCTGGTCGCCACAGCAGTGAACGGCCGTTCACTGCGGAGGTGTAACTCTGCCCACGCCGCTCGCTACTGTCTACTTAGCCGCGGCTAGACTCGGCCGCCGCGTTTATCAGCCCGGGTGAGCGTCGCCCCCCTCCTGCGGGTCGACCTCGGCAGCGAGCTCGCGGGCCACCTCGGCGACCTCGGCGTCGCCGACGGCCAGCCCCTGCAGTTCCTTGCTGAGCTCCTGCAGCTCGCTGCCGCCCGCCATCATGTCCGTGAGGCCTTCCACGGTCGTCTCGCGCTTGAGGTAGGAGGCCATCAGCCGGCCGCGCTTGAGCAGGACGAACCGGTCTCCCACCGGATAGGCGTGGTGCGGGTTGTGGGTGATGAAGATGACTCCCTTGCCCAGCTCACGGGCCTGGATGATGTACCGGAGCACGATCCCGGACTGACGGACCCCGAGCGCCGAGGTGGGCTCGTCGAGAATGAGTACCCGGGCGCCGAAGTAGACAGCGCGGGCGATGGCCACCGCCTGCCGCTCGCCGCCGGACAGCGTGCCCACGTTCTGCTCGGGATCGCGGACGTCGATGCCCATCTTCATCAGCTCTTCGCGCATCACCTGCTTCGCGAGCGCCGTGTCCAGGCGGCGCAGCGGCCCCCGGCCGCGGGTGGGCTCCTGGCCCAGGAAGAAGTTGCGCCATACCGACATCAGCGGGACGGTGGCCAGGTCCTGGAACACCGTTGCGATTCCGTGGCCCCTGGCCTCGCGCGGGCCGGCCAGGGTCACGGGCTGGCCGTTGATGAGGAACTCGCCCGCGTCCGCGGCGAACACCCCCGAGAGGATCTTGATCAGGGTCGACTTGCCCGCGCCGTTGTCGCCGAGCACGCAGGTGACCTCGCCGGGGTAGACCTGGAGCGAGACGTCCTGCAGGGCGTTGACGCTGCCGAAGTACTTACTGATGCTGCGGACCTCGAGCAGGGGCGCGGCGGTGCGGTCTCGGGGGGACACCGTGCTCCCTGGGACTGTGCCTTCCCGGGGGACACCCCCGGACCCCCGTGGCCCAGACCCCGATGGCCCCAGACCCCCCCGCTCGCCTGCCCGGCGCTCGTTGCCG
>WNFI01027937.1_pt1 | contig 10204 bp, 9 predicted proteins | sample 5400471 | NCBI WGS metagenome assembly WNFI01 (sample SAMN13153348, study PRJNA577476) | soil metagenome | isolation source: 100 cm saprolite on Douglas fir-dominated hillslope | place: USA:California | collected 2013-09-17 | reverse complement strand
GTGCAAGGATGCTTTTTTTAGTTATTCTACAATTTCGCCTACAATCTGGGCATAGCCGCGCACGAATTCGTCCACGCTCATGGCTTTCTTGCCCTCTAACTGCACGCGATCCACCAGCAAGCTTCCCTGGCCGGTGGCGATGCGCAAGACTTTTTGCGTTATTCCGGCTTGAGGTTGAGTGGTAAGCGCGACCTTGCCGGGCTGCTCCGCTTGCGTGCTTGCGGAGATCGAGGGAGATGCGGAGAGAATTTTGAGCAGTTTGCCGCGCCAGGTGGTGTACGCGTTGGGCCAGGGTGTATAAGCACGCACAGCGCGTGCCAGAACCTCGGCGGGGAGCGACCAGTTGAGGCGCCCATCCTCCTTTTTGAGCATGCGGGTATGGGTGGCCTGCGCGTGCTCCTGTGGCTGAGGTGTGAGTTCTCCGCGCACCCAGCGAGGGAGCACCTCAAGCAACACTGAAGCTCCAAGGTCGGCGAGTCGCGGCGTCAAGCTGGCGGTCGTCTCATCAGCGGCAATGGGAACGGCACGCTTAAGCAGCATCGCGCCAGTGTCGATTCCAGCGTCGAGCAGCATAATCGTTACACCCGTCTCGGCCTCGCCCTGGAGAATGGCCTCGGAGATGGGCGAGCTGCCGCGATATTTCGGCAGCAGCGAGGCGTGGATATTCAACGTGCCGTGGCGCGGGAGATCGAGCACAGCCTGGGGCAGAATCTGCCCAAAGGCCGCTACAATAAACAGATCGGCCCCATACGCGGCCAGAGCCTGCTGATTCTCGGCTTTTTTAAACGAGCCTGGCTGCCAGACCGGCAAGCCATGCGCGAGCGCGGCCTGCTTGACCGGAGAATGGACCACCGCCTGACTACGTCCAGAAGGCTTATCGGGGCGAGTAATCACCGTGACAATCTCGTAGCCCTCAGGCAGCACGATCCCCGGCGCAGCCCCGCGAATCAGCGCTTGCAAGGCAGGTACGGCAAAATGTGGAGTGCCCATATAGATGATACGTAACATACTATCAGTATACTCCTCTCGATGAAACGTTGTCCACGTTAGAGGGCGTGAATGGGCGTTAGAGGCTGATTGGGTTGTTTGTGTATGGAAGCTGGTGTAAGTGGTTGTAAATTGCATTAGCTGTCAATTTAGCTGTCAGTTTGAGGGAGAATAAGACACTACAACGGATACTCATGGCAAGTAAATGGCTTGCCATACTTGACTTATGATATAGTAGAGCATATTGATATTCCATAGTGTTTGTCTTTTCACGATAGGAGGATATCAGACTTGTCAACAGTATTGCTTCCTTTACCAAAGACCTTTCGTTCTCGCCCCACAGGTCGTTATTTTTTTTCAACTATCCTTATCCTCATTGGGAGCATCTGTCCTCTCATCATCATCGGTGTTTTGCTGAGGCCAGTTATAAACACCTCTCTCCCCATAAATAGCATCCCCTTGCCTCTACTTTTGGGGAGCATCGGGCTGATTATCGTGTTACTTCTCTTGTCAGGATTTTTTTTGCGAGCGTACTGCCTTATTAGAGTTTCTAAAATCATCCTCAGGCAAGATGGTATTCTCTATAATGCCGTGAGCTTCAAGATGTATATACCCTGGAAAAACGTCGTAAGCCTTGGCAGTGTACATTACGGTATTCCTTTCCGAGGTTTGGCTTTACGCGAACCAGCTGTGATGGATAGCAAAGTCAGAGAGGGCATGCAACAGGGAATTGCCGTAATCGAATTGACCAGGTTTATAATAGGAAAAGCTCACTTCAAGCAAAAGTGTCCTTTTAGACTGGTTCTCCCTCTTGACGCTGGGTTAGTAGGAATAAACTGGGAGCAAGGTGAATTTGGGGCTTACCTACGTCAATATGCTCCCCAGATTTTCAAAAGTGAGCCGCAAAAGTGAAAAATGCCAAGGGACGAATGTGGTTTTCTTCGTCCCTTGGTTTTTGCTGTACTCGTCAGGTAGCTTAAATGGCTGGTTTACTATCCGTTGTGGCCGTAGTTTCCGCTCTGTATCGTGACTTTCGCTGCCAAATTCGCTGCCAGGTTTTTTGACTAATAGGAGAGTGGTATGGTGCCGAATAGCTTGCCATTAAAGCTTTAGGGGTGCTGTGTTGCTGATTTGATAGAGGAACGTCCTGATGAAAGAGAACGAGGGTCTACCTAAATTTCAGGTAGACCCTCGCTGACTCGTTTTAGTCCACCTTGCCGAGGGCTTCTCGGTATTTGTAACCAAAGTCTCCGTTACTTACGGTAGAATATTCGCAGAGGTTCATAACCTACAGCGTAGGCGTAGCGGTAGCTGTGGGAGTCGCCACTTTGGGCGAGATCACCACGCGGGTTGCTTGAGCCGTTGACGTTGCAGCATCGTAGGTGCCCATGATCGCTATGGTCTCGCCAACCTTTAAATCGCTAAAAGCGGCAGCCTGGCCCGCGTTGGTATATCTGGTCGACGCGCTTACAGCAACGGTGACGGTACGCTTGCCCTGGTTCACTGAAAGGACAAACGATTGATTGCCCAGCGACTGAATGACGCCGACCACTCTATGCTGATTTTTGGGCTTCTGGGCCGTGGGCGACGCGATGGTTGAGGCGGTCGCCGTCGCGCTCAGATTGGTGTTGGCCGCATTGGCCTGGCCCAGAGCGGAAAACGCGTAGGCCAATCCAATACCGGCGGCCAGCATGACCACCACTACTACCACGCCAACGATCAACAATTTACGCTTGCTTATAAACATCGAGAAACTCCTTAAAATTGCCACAGGATGGGTTTCTGTTTTATCACTTGACTCTTTTTCTTCCATGCATGGCTATACTTGTGAGAAGTATAGCCAAAAAGCCTCAAGAAAACCTCAAGAAGCATTCAAGAGTTTCTCTTTCTTTCGGATCACTCCCTTGCGGTTATGCCAGCAAAATAGCTTATAATAACAACGAGATTAAGCGAATGGGAGAGCCACCAATGCAGGAGCCAAACACCGCGAAGAACGAGGAGAGTCAACCAACTTCAACGGTCCTGGTGATCGATGACCAGGAGAATATTATTGAGTTTATCAAGCTTGGACTCAAGTACGAAGGCTTTCTGGTAGAATCCGCGACCGAGGGTGTGCAGGGCCTTGCCGCGGCACAGCGCCTCAATCCCGCCTTGATCATTCTGGATGTGATGTTGCCAGGTATCGACGGTCTGGAAGTCTGCCGCCGCCTGCGCGCGAATCCAATCACGCAGGATATTCCTGTCCTGATGCTAACCGCCAAGGATGATGTGCATGATCGTATCGCGGGCCTGGATACTGGGGCTGACGACTATTTGACGAAGCCATTTAGCTTCGAGGAGCTAGTAGCGCGCATCCGGGCGATTCTGCGCCGCCAGAGCCGGGGCCGGAGCGATGAGTTGGAAGCAGGGCACGGCCAGATTTTGCAATTTGGCGATCTCCAACTGAATACTTCCACGCGCGAGGTCCTGCGCGGCCAACGCCAGATCGAACTGACCGCGACCGAGTATAATCTCCTCCATCTCTTCATGAGCCATCCGCGCCAGGTGCTGGATCGCCAGACAATTCTCAACCGCGTCTGGGGCTACGATTTTCTGGGTGAAACCAATATCATTGAGGTTTACGTGAGATATCTAAGGGAGAAAATCGAAGATTCGCCCAGCACGCCGCGCTTGATCCAGACGGTACGCGGCGTGGGATACGTTTTGAAGGGGTGAATGGAGTGTCGGCTACCAAGAAGATCAAAAACGCCCACTGGTACGGCCCGTTACTTAGCTTGCGCTGGCGTCTGGCCCTTGTATATAGTGCCTTATTTAGCCTCTTCGTCATTCTGCTCAGTATTTTTCTGTACAGCTCGACATCAAATCTGCTTTTGAACAGCGCGCAGGCAGCCTTTCCTCAACGCGCCAGGGCGTTGCGTACACTCCTGGTCCAGGAAGTCTGCGGCACGCCCTCTTCATCGCAAGATTTAGGAAATTTTCTCCAACAGAATATGCCCATCGATGTGGACACGGCTTATCTCCTGGATAAAAGCGGCAAGGTAGTTGCTAGCAGCAACGGTAGCTTGCTCCATCTTCCATTTCCTTTGCTCGCGCCCTCGTTCTTCGCCAGCGCGCCGCCAAACGTCGCACATCCCTTTAACAGCAACCCACCCGGCAATACATCCAGCAATGGATTGTTGCTCTCGTTGCAAGCGCCGACAACCTGTCTGGCCCCACAACGCCTGCCGAGCTATATAGTTCTGCTCACCTCTTATAGCAGCGAGCAGAACACCATGAGCACTATTCTGCTTATGCTGGATCTCACATCTGTATTTATGATCGTAGTTGGCGCGCTGATCATCTCTTTCTTCACCGGGATTATGTTCAAGCCACTGGATCAGGTAACCCGCGCAACCAGGGCATTGGCGCAGGGCGATCTCCAGCAGCGCGTGCCGCTTGTGCAAGGTCGCGATGAGATCGCCGAGTTGGCCGCGAGCTTCAACCAGATGGCCGATCGCATTGAGCAAACCTTTGCAGCCCAACAGGCTTCCGAACGGCGTGCGCGGCGTTTTGTCTCGGACGCCTCGCATGAACTACGCACGCCAATCACGTCGCTGCGCGGTTTCACCGAAATATTGATTCGTGGAGCCAAGGACGATCCTGCCACAGCTCAACACGTCTTGAGCTTGATGAAAAACGAGGCGGAGCGCATGACCGACCTGGTCAACCATCTGCTTACGCTGGCCCGCCTGGACGAAGGCCATTTCCCAACGCCGCAAGCGATCGACCTCGTCGATGTGGTAATTGGGTCTCTCCAGGAAGCCAGGAAAAAAGCCCCGGAGGGGTATAAGCTCGCGCTAGATCTGGTGACGCAGGATCGGCTCCAGATCCAGGCTGATAGTGAACAGATCAAGCAATTGCTGCTGGTGCTGCTGGATAACGCGGTGAAATATGGGTGCGCGGGTGAACAGAAGCAGATCCTGCTGCTCCTGGACAAACGAGACCGCCAGATTCAGATCCAGGTTATGGACCATGGCATGGGCATCGCGCCGGACGATCTGCCGCATGTCTTTGATCGCTTCTATCGCGGGGAGAACACGCATAACTCAACCAGCACACCTATCCCAGGCACCGGCCTCGGCCTCGCGATCGCCCTGGCTATCACCCACGCCTACCAGGGAACGTTGAGCGTCAGCAGCCAACCAGAGAAGGAAACGATCTTCACAGCGACTTTTCCGAGCGTGGGATAATCTTCCGCACAATCGCCAATTGGATGAATACGCCAGCCACGATTGGCTCTTGCGTTGCTGGGGCAGGCATGACTAAACTCATGTAGGTAAACGACGGTTTCCTGCATATCGAGAAAGGTTACTTCGCATGAGGACAATTCAGAAACCGCTAGAAGGCGAATACGCCCCCTACGCGATCATGTACATTGATCTGGTCCCCGATGATGGCCTGGTTTTACAGTACTTGCGGGACAATTTGCAGATGGTCAAAAATCTCATTGCCGCTCAGCCTGAAGAGAAACTGATCACGCGTTGCGCTCCCGGTGAATGGACCATCAAAGAAATCCTCGTGCATGTCATCGATACCGAACGTATTTTTGCCTACCGCGCCCTCCGTTTTGCGCGCAATGACCGCACCGAGTTGCCCGGCTGGGAGCAGGACCCTTATGTCGCTTATTCAGGTGCAAATGAGCGCGGCATTGAGGATATTCTAGACGAATTGACAGCAGTGCGCGCGGCGAGCATTGCACTGTTCAATAGCTTCGATGCAGAGGCAATGGTCAGATCTGGTATCTCAAACGGACATAGCTTGAGTGTGCGCTCTGCTCTCTATCAGATAGCAGGGCACGAGCTACATCATATGAATAGTATTAGAGAGAATTATTTTATCTAATATTAAAACGTGTATATTGGCTGCTTCATCGGGCCCCGATGAAGCAGCCAATATACACGTTTTATACTTCAGCTACCGCCCATACACTACGCGAAAATGCCGCCCATCCTCATCCCTAACATCCTCAAACGATACTTCGTGCAAACTTGGCATTATCAGTGACCAAAATTGAGCTTGCCTCACTGTCCCGTAACGTGTAGCGTCGATGCTGGCCATCGGCGTGGGGGGCGGGACTGTGGGGGATGCTTCCCAAACACGTGGACTGTGGGGGATGCACCCACTGCCCGCGATAATTGGTGACACAGAATGATAGGTAAGATTGACGCAACTGCGCTTTTCGACTACACTATATCCAGGGCCAAACCCATCCCTATGCTTGTTCGCAGTGTCAGCGGAAAAGCGCAGAAATCTTGTTTCAGAAAGGCTGAGCAATGGAAACCAACTCGACCACTGAAAATCCTCTGGCGATGAAAGCTAGCAAAAAGAATTTGCTGATCAATCGTAACTTTGGCCTGCTGGTGGTTGGCCAGGGCATCTCACAATTTGGCGATTTTATTTTTACCTTTACGCTGATGGTCTGGCTTGTGGCCAAAGTTGCGGTGGGCCAGACATGGGCACCCCTGGCCATTAGCGCGTTACTGTTTTCCGCCTATGTCCCATACTTTGTCATTGGCCCCTGGGCGGGTGTATTCGTAGATCGCTGGCTGCACCGCCGCACGATGATGATGATGAACGCGATCCGTGCGATCATGATCACTCTGTTGATTATTGGCACTGGAGCTATTCCGCTGCCCTGGCAGCCATCTCCGCTTTTCCTCATCGTGATCGTCTGTATCGAAGGATTTCTTGATAGCACGTGCGGAGCCAAGCTGATCGGTCCACTCCTGGCCCCATTGCTCTACTTCGCGGTCGGCATCTTCTGGGGTCTGCTGATTAACGCGCTCTCGTTTGTGGTTTCGCTGTTGACCCTGCGGGCTATCCACGTCTCCCAAACGCAGGAGCCAGTGCAAGGAAAGAGCCAGCCCAACTTCTGGCGCGAATTCGTGGCTGGCCTGGGCTTTTCAGTAAAAGGACCCGTGATCCGCGTGTTAATCGTCGCCATTATGATCACCATGCTGGGCGCAGGTTCGCTTGATGCCCTGATGCTCTTTTTCCTGCAGCGCAATCTGCATGCCAGCCTTTCATTTACGGGGCTACTCATCACGCCAATAGGGCTGGGCACGATCGTTGGTGGCCTCTTCTTTGGCAGTATCGGCGAGCGCTTTGGCCTGAAGCGCCTGCTATGGCTATCGCTGCTTGGTGTGGGCCTGCTCTTCGCCATCTTTTCACGCTTGAGCAATTTCTGGCTCGCGCTGGTACTCCTGCTCCCCGTAGGCGCGCTGCTGGCCGCGCTCAACATTGCCTCTAACGCGCTCATTATCGGTGAGACGCCAAAAGCACTGATCGGGCGCGTCTCCGCCGTGGTTGGCTCGCTAGCGATGCTCGCCAACACGCTCTCGATTGTTCTTGGCGGCTATCTGGCCAGCGTTGTGCTTGTCTCGCTAGACTGGCATGTGCTGGGAACAACGTTCCGCGCGGTTGATGCGGTTTATATGGCTACGGGCATCGTCGTCTTCCTCGCTGGCCTCTACGCGTTGGTTGCGCTACGTGACGTGGCACGCAAAACAGCAGCATCAACAGAGCCTGAGGAGAACACAGCGGCTCCGGTAGAAACTCAGATATCATAGCGTTGGTCGTTGCACTCGAAGCGAACCGCTACGTTATCCCACAGGAGCCGCTTAACAACATTGCTGGTGTCGACTGCCTTGATTAAGCAAACGCTCCATGTCTAACATTCTAATGATCACGCCAGAGGCAAACAGACGCGAAAGGTGCTGCCTGCCCCTGGCGTGCTGCTAGCGGAAATCTGCCCGCTGAGTTGCTCGACGAGGGTCTGCGCGATGGACAGACCCAGGCCGGTGCCTTCACGCGAACGAGCGAGGTCTGCGCGATAAAAACGCTCGAAAATATGCGGCAGGTCCTTGCCCTCGATGCCGATACCCGTGTCGCTGACGCTCAGAACAGCCTCCGCACCCACGCGTTGCAGGGCCACGGTGATTCTGCCTTCGCCCTTCCCCTCCTCCGGACGCGTGTATTTGATCGCGTTGTCCAGCAGGATAATCACGATCCGGCGCATACTCTCCTCATCACCGCGCACCCGTACTGGCTCGATGGTGCCGATCTCGATTTTCAGGGCCAGTCCCTCGATATCCAGACGCCGTCGCACCTGCCTGACCAGTTTGAGTAGCGTACGGTCCAGTTCGACGATCGGCGCGGGGGGCGTGGGATTGATAGGCTGCTGGCCCATGTTGGCATCAGCGCGGGCGAGTAGCAGCAGTTCATCGACCAGACTGGCCAGGCGCAGAGTTTCGCCGTGGGCATCAGCCAGCATGGTGCGCCGCTCGGCTGGCGGGATCTCCTCGATATAGCGAATCAAGAAAGCCAGGTTGCCCTGAATCGTGGTCAGCGGAGCGCGCAATTCGTGCGAGGCATCGGCTATAAAGCGGCGCTGAACCGTGGTCGAACCCTCGATCGAAGCCAGCATTTCATTAAAGGCGTCCACAACCTGAGCCATCTCATCATGGCTTTCAGGTCGCTTCACGCGCTGGCTCAGTTCGCTGAGAGGCTTGCCATGTGAGGTGGCCGTGGCGATCGAGCTGGCGGCCCTGACCAGATCCGAGAGGGGACGTAGCGCGTAGCCAACCACAGCCCAGCCACAGGCGAGAAAGAGGATCAGGATGATCGCGCCTGTCAGAAAAAGATTCAGTGCGCTTGAGGCCAGGAACAGGACCAGCAGGGCAAAGCAAGCTAATCCAAGTGCGAGCAGGCTCCCATACCAGAGCATCAGGCGCGTGCGCAGCGAGTGCATGGGCCATCTGGTGAAGACGAAATGCGTTGAGCGAACGGAGCTACCGAAATGTTGAGCACTATTCTTTAAGGACATAACCAATTCCGCGCACTGTATGAATTAAACGAGATTTATTACCTGCTTCAAGCTTATTACGCAGATACCCAATATACACTTCTAGCACATTTGACGAGCCCTCAAAATCCAGCCCCCAGACGCGGTCCATGATCACATCGCGCGTCAAGACCTGGCGCGGACGCCGTAACAAGAGGGCCAGCAGCTCGTATTCTGTTGGTGAGAGTTCGATTTCGCGTTCGCCGCGGTGGGCCAGGCGCGTGCCGGTATCCAGGTCAAGGTCGGCGTAATGGAGCACCTCCTGACGCTCCGGCTGGTTGCGCCGCAGCATTGCCTTGACGCGCGCCACCAACTCTTCTGGAGCGAAAGGCTTGACCAGATAATCATCCGCACCAGAATCCAGCCCTTTGACGCGATCGCTGACTGCATCGCGCGCGGTCAGCATGAGTACCGGCACCTGATCCTCGGCAAGCCGCAGGCGGCGCACCACCTCCAGACCGTCCAGACCAGGCAACATCAGGTCCAACACAATCAGGTCTGCGGGCCGCTCCAGCGTACGTTTGAGGGCCTCCTCACCGCTGGCGGCCACCGCGACGCTATATCCTTCATAGGCAAAAATACGTCGCAACAGGTCTGTAATGCGCGGATCATCGTCTACGACTAAAATATGCGCTTTCATCGGATGGGCTCCTGTGGTGGAGATTAGGATGGGGCGTCCCTCGAGACTGCCCTCACTACTCGTATGAGGAGTATAGCATATTGTTGCGAGGCTCTCATCATCGCTAAAAGTATTCAGACGAAATGAATCGGACATACCGTTCTTCCCTCCCTGTGAGATGGTATCCGTGTTGTTACCGGGCACATCTTCCCCTTTTCGGGATATGGAACCAGCTACATGCCTGTTCCATGAGGGTCGCCTTCTATCCACGCCGCTACCTTCTTCCTCATCACGATCTAACAGTACCACCGATGTATGAACCGGTGCTGTGAACACCCTGAGAGAGACCTGAGAATGCGGTGATATCCGCTTGCTTGCCAGTCCAGACTGACAGCCTGCGGCCACTTATGAATGGGTAAGAACATTCAGACTTTTACGCGGCTGAAATATCAGGTATGATTAAGTAGAGCCGACAAATCAAGCAGTTGTTGATAACCTTCAACGGTTCTTCTCAGAAAGGTATGGGTAGGACAAATGGCAAAAATTGGTGACAAAGGGGTCCATGTACGGAACGAATATCGCTGCTCCTTTTGCGATAAGTCTCAGGACAAGGTGAAACGCTTAATCGCGGGACCACGCGGGGTCTTTATCTGTAATGAGTGTTGAAAACGTTTCTAGGAAATGATAGCAAATGCTGCTGAATACCTTCAAATGCG
>WNFI01669710.1_pt2 | contig 10205 bp, 7 predicted proteins | sample 5400471 | NCBI WGS metagenome assembly WNFI01 (sample SAMN13153348, study PRJNA577476) | soil metagenome | isolation source: 100 cm saprolite on Douglas fir-dominated hillslope | place: USA:California | collected 2013-09-17 | reverse complement strand
GCACGGTTCCCTGGGTGGAAAAATCCCGCAGGTTCCAGGAGCCTTTACCCTCGAACTGGGCCGTGCCTTTGCGAACCTGCGTCTGCCGTGCCAGGGATGCAAGTTCACCGAGATCCGCGACGCCGTGATAATCACCGCTCACCTGCGGGTTGTGGTAGTCCTGCAGGCGGCCCGCGAAGTGAATTTCAGACTTTCCGGACGTCAGCGTCAGACTGCCGATGTCGGCGTGTCCGCGTGCGAGAACGAGCGAAGCATCAGCCCGCCACACAAACGAGGGATACTGCTGAATGCGCGTGGCGACACTTCCTGCGACTACATGGGCTTCGTATCGCCGTCGCAGCAAGGAGTAGTTCAAAAGCAGCACCAGGTCGCGGGCGGCAAAATCGAGCGGTATTTTCTCGTTTTCCCACAGAAGCTCGCCCCGCTGCACCTCGATGTGCGAAACCGAAAGCGACATGAGTTGCTCCACCGGCCCCTGGCCGGACGAAAGGCGTGCCTGCGGCACGGGAGCGTTGGTGGTGCCATCGGGATAGGCGATGATGTGGACGACGGGATGCTCGAGCACCAGAGAGTGCAATCCGACGGTAGTGCTGAGGAGCGAAATGATTTTTATTTCCGCCTGCAGGCGGTCGACGCGGAGAAATGGGAGCTGGTCCGAAGCTTCGCGACCGTGGATGGTCAGGTTGCGAGCGTCCACGCGCAGGCGGAACGGGATGGTGTGGAGTTCCCCGAGTTCGACGCGGCCACCGGTCATTTTCTCAACCGACGCGACCACCCGGCGGCGGACCATCCGCTGAAACGAATCGGTTGTGACATACCAGCCGAGCAGGCCGAATGCAATCAGGCTGAAAACGCAAAATGCCAGGAAGAGTTTCCACAGGATGCGCCGGCGCTCGGGAGGAGCCGGCTCGCTCGATTGCTTGGTCGATTGCTCCCTCGATTGCTCGGTCAACGGTTCCGTTCTCCGGCGCTGGATTCAGGAGTCAAGATATGGCTCCCAGAGCGCAGACTCGCCAGCCACCCCGAGAGCAGTTCGTTCATTTTTCGCTCGGCCAGCAAGTCTTTAATTCGGCCAAAGACTTCGGTTAACGGCGCTGCAACACTGCCGGCCCGTTTCATATCCGGCAGCAACTGATCGTGGTAGTAGGTTTCCACCGCCTGCTGATCAATCTGGATCGAGGGCCGCAGACGGTCTTCCACGAGCCTCATGAGCTGGATCTGCTCCGCGAAACGCTTCTCCAGCGCGCTTTGGGTCAGCCCATAACGCTGCAACTTGGCGCGCCATCCGTCGTCGGTAGTGCAATCCGGATGGAGCTTGCGGACTTCGGCAACGCGAGCAGCGACCTGCTCGAGGGGAGCCGGTTGAGACGGCCGAAGCTGTTCCCGCATCAGCTCCCGATCGATCAGGCGATTGAGGGCCGCGTTGCGCTCGGCCGAGGTGAACGAGTCCGGATCGCGGGCGTTCGCAAAGGCCTCGAAGGCCACTTCCTGCTCCCAATCGCTCTGCAAAACCACGTGGCCGTTAACGTTGGTGACCACGCGGTCGATGACCTGACCGCCTTCAGATGAGAGGGCCAGGGACATACACAACGCCATCGAAACCGTGCAATGTTTCGCGATTTCAATCCAGATTCCGAGTTTGATTCCGCGGAGTTTCATCAGAAAGACTGCCCAACGCTGAACGAAAAATTAAAATGTCCGGCGCGTTGAAATGCAAACTGTCCGACCGATACCCCGGTCGTGGTGTTGGTCGTGATATTCGTGTAACTGGGAAAGTAGGGCGGATTTAAATTGTATCCGAAGTCGAAGCGCAACGGTCCGATCGGAGTCTGATAGCGCACTCCCACGCCAATGGCGTGCGAAGCATAATTGTAATTGCACTGCGAGAACTGTGGGGGCGGCGCCGCGTGAAAACAGAGTTGTTGGTCGGGCTGGTGAAAGCGCGGGAAATCCAGTGAACGGGTCGCGCGGCCCCGCCTGATTTAACCCGAACCCTCGATGAGAGTTGCCCCCGCCGCTGAAGAAACGCTCCGGCAGAGGAATGAGCGTTCCACCGGCACGCAGGAAGTGGGTCGCATCTTGCCCTGGATCCAGTAACCCCGTGCTGCCAAAGGGGTTCTCAACCCCGATGCTGGTGGAACGGGCGAAGACGAATCCTCGTCCGGTGCTGCGATTTCGAAAAAAGGTGTGATAGGAGGAGTTCTTGACCAGCAGCCGGCTGAAGTCGGCTTCGGAGCCAAAATAGCTGGCGGCGACGCCGCCTTCGATGGTGGTGTAGTTCCCCCGTGTGCTTTCCAGATCGTTATCGCGGCGGTTGCGCGCGTAGAGAAAATTAGGAGTTCCTACCCGGGTCGGCTTGGAGAGGAGCGGGATAAGGTTGTCGGTGACCTGGATGTTGCTGGCCTTTACGCGGCGGTAGGAAAAGCGGTAAGCCATGCTGGTCAGTTCGCGGCCAGTTGTCTGGTCTCGTTTCAGCACTTGCAAGGCTTGCAGAGTGCCCTCCAGACGTTCTGAGGTGAAGGTGGAGACGTCCACTGTGTTGTCGTAAAACGCTGTGACGGAGAAGCGAAGGTCCCGGTTCAGCAGTTTGGGAACGTCGAAATTGATGAGCCCCCTCTGCTGCAGGCGGCTGACGTTGCTCTTCATGGTGAGGGTCTGGTGGCGGCCGCCCACGTTGACGCGGCTAACGCCGAAGGACACTCTGGGACTGGCACCGGTCTGCCCGAGTGGCTGGTTGGTCCCGAAGGAGGGTTGCCCGGTCTGGAACTCGAAACCGATGCCGTAATCGAAGGTGTAGCGATCGGCCTCACGCGCGGTGACGAGCACGTTTTTGCGCGACTCAGTACCCTCCGGGTTCTGGATGGCTGTGTCCACCTGCTTGAAAAGGCCGAGGTCGTAGAGGCCGCGCTGGCTCTCCAGCATTCCCTTCTGGCTGAGTGGCGCGCCGGACTGCACCTGTATTTCCCGGCGGGCGGCTCCGGGGCGGGTGTAGTGCAACCCATCGAGAAAAACTCGATTGACAAAAAACTGTTCGCCTTCATGAATCGTGAAAGTCACGCCGACGCGGGGCAAGTTGTCCGGTGACGGAACGGGAATATAGGCGACGTCGACGGTGGCATTGGGAAAACCATTATCGAAATACTTTCCAAGAATCGTGTCGCGGTCGTCCGCCAGACTCGATTCGTCAAAGCCCTGTCGTTCGGCGGTCTGAATTTCGGGGAGCTGTTCCTGCGGAAGCGTATAACTGCCCTCGATGCGGACCCACGCCACGCGTGTCTGCGGGCCCTCTTTGATGTCAATCTCGATGGCAAGTTGCGACGGATCGCCCAGGTACTTGCTGACAAGTTTGCTGGTGACTTCGGCCTGCCGGAAACCACTCGCTCGGTAGAGACCTTGAATGCCGCGCACATCCTCTTCGAGCAGCACTTCGCTGTAGAGCCCGTGACTGAACAGGCGTCCGGCGGATTGGTTCTGCATGCGTGAGCGAATCAGGTCGTCGTCAAAATATCGATTGCCACGAATACGAATGGCAGCGAGTTTGTGGCGGTCCCCGGGATTGACGGCGTAAACCACCTGCAAATTCTTGCCATCCTGCGAGCTCTGCTGGCTCACACTCACCGTGGCCTCGAAATAACCAAGAGTCTGAAGATGGTTCTGGATGTTGCGCCGGCCTTCGTTGAGCAGATCGTCGTCGAGCGCGCCTTCTTCATAGATTGGCACCAGCTTTTTAAGTACGCGTTGGCTGATTTTAAAACCCTCGGCAGCAATCTCCACCACCGGACCGCGGTCTACTTTGAAGACGTAGTCCACAGTGTTGAGCCCGGAGTGATAGGTGCGGCTGGCCACTGAGACCTGGGCGAGCAGCCGGTTCTGCTTCTGATAACGGCTGCGAATTCGTTGCAGAGCGCGGGTAATGCGGTTGGAGACGACCCCATCGCCGGAATGCAGTTTCGCGATCTCCTTGATCTCTTCCATGGAATAGCCGGCGTCGCCATCCAGAGTGATCTCTCCGACAACGGCACGCGGCCCGGGCGCGACATGGAAGGTCATGTTGACCTGGTGTTGCTGCTCGTCTCGCTCTTCGGAGATGGTCACTTTCGACTGGTGGAATCCACTGTCTTCCATCACTCTTTGGATGCCTGCCAGAGCACGGTCGAGTTTCTCCCGAGCGTAGAGTTCGCCGAGTTGCAAGCGGGTTGAGCTAGCCAGTTGGTTCGCGGACGGATTGGTGGAAACGCCTTCAATGGCCACCATGCCGACAAAAAAATTGGCTGTTGTCAGAAAGCGCAACCTGACGCCCGCAGTGTCGGTACGGTCTGCTTCGGCCTGAATATCGGAGAACCGTCCGGTGGCAAAAAGAGCCTGCATCGCGCCATGCAGGGCTTCGCGCGTTAGAGGTTCGCCAGTCTTGAGCGGCGTGGCCGCCAGCAGCGAAGCCGCCTCATCCGGCGGAACGCCCGGCATCTCGATCTGATCAATCGTTAAGCCGAGATAGGGCGCGATGGTTCCGAACGTTGTTCCGAATTGTGTTCCGAACTTTGATCCTAACTGTGTTCCCGACTGCGCGGGCGATTCGGCTGGTTGCTGCCCGGCGGGTGGCGAACCAGCCGCCCAACTCACCCCGTGCGGCAGCACCAGGGCCAATAGAACCACCAGCACACTCCGAGCGGCGCCGCTTAGCCGCAAAACTCCCTCCCAAAATTCAGGATGCCCGACCATGAATGCTTTCGGGTTCGATGAACGGCTAAGCGCCACATGTTGCTCGCAAGGAAAAGTTTTACGACCGGCACCTATAATACTGGTTGGAAAGGCCCGGAAAGGTAATCGCTAAGGTAATCGCTTTGAAAATAAACGACCGTTACTCACGGCAGGTGCTGTTTAAGGAAATCGGAGCCGAGGGCCAGAAAAGGCTGTCACAGTGCCGCGTGGTCATCGTGGGATGCGGCGCTACCGGCTCTGCTCTGGCTTCGCTGCTGGCGCGTTCGGGCGTCGGGACGCTGCGGATTCTCGACCGCGACTACGTCGAGCCCAGCAATCTGCAGCGGCAATCGCTGTTCGATGAGAACGATGCGCGCGAATCGGTGCCCAAGGCGCTCGCAGCGGCGCGGCAAATCGCGCGCTTTAACTCGCAGATCGCCGTCGAGCCCCGTGTCGCCGACTTGACTCCGGCGAACGTCGATTCCCTGCTCGGCGGCTGCGATTTAATTCTGGATGGTACGGACAATTTCGAAACCCGCTACCTGATCAACGACTATGCGGTGAAAAATTCGGTGGCCTGGATTTACGCCGCTGCGGTCGGCAGTTATGCCGTGACCATGAACATCCTGCCCGGCGAGACAGCCTGCCTGGCCTGCATTTTCCCAGAATCCCCCCGTGGGACCGTCGACACCTGTGAGACCGCCGGCATTTTGAATTCTGCGGTGAACCTGGTGTCGTCGATTGCCGCCACCGAGGCGTTGAAGTTTCTGGTGGGCGCCCGTTCGAAAATGCGGCGGACGCTGCTTTCCTGGGATGTGTGGAGCAACGAACGGGCGGAGTTGGCGGCGATCGCCATCCATCCGCGGGCGGGATGCCGAGCCTGCTCGCGAGACTTTGTTCATCTGGCGGGAGAAGGGCGGCCTCATATTACGTTGTGCGGCAGGAATTCCGTGCAGATCCACGAACGGCAGCGGCCGGTGGACTTTGCCGAGCTGAGCGCCCGGCTTCAGCCTCATGGCAACGTCCGCCACAACGAGTTTGTGCTGAAGTTCTGGCGCGAGCCGTATGAGATGACGCTGTTCCCTGACGGCCGGGCGATCATTAAAGGAACGACCGACACTGCCATTGCGCGCAGTCTGTATGCCCGGTACATAGGTAGTTAAGCGCGGGAGTTAAGAATCGCGGCTGCGTCAATCGATTGCAGGTTGTGCGCACCAGTTTTCACCACCTTCGCGAGGGCCGTCGCCTGAGTCTCAGTTGTTTAGCCGATAGCGCCGCGAATCTCCGAACATTGTAGTTGTCTTCCGCCCAGCCGCAACTGGCCAACAAACTGCACTTGGGGCTGGGATGTGTTAGCCCCTGTGGAGGCGGTATGCGACCCTATTTGGTTCTGATGTCAGTAGTTTTGATAGCAGTAGCGGCTTTCGGGCAACAACCCTTTCCTCACTCAACGTACGGCCCTTGCCTTTATGGATGTGGTCCGTTTATCCCGCTTGTGACTACTCCGGAAGTATCTCTGGAACAGTATTCGCCGAATCCCGTGGGAGCGAGCAACGCCACCACCGGATTAATCGCAGGCGCGACCAACGGGACGCTTTCGCAGATTCAGGAACCGACGGACTCGGTTTATACCGTGCCCGTGTGGTACCACGGCGGCGACGCTCCGCTGACCACGCCAGAGGTGCACCTGTATCCCGAGATGGTTGGACGCGAAGGGCATCCCATGCACGACGCGATGCGTGAAGAACGATCGCATGAAGAACACGGTCGACGCGAAGAAGCGCGCGCCGGATGGACGTACTTTACGGGCTGGGAGCACACCGCGGATGCGGCCCAAGCGGCGAGTGACGCGAAAGGCTTCAAGAAGGCCGGTCACGTCTATACGAACGACGACATCACGCGCCAGAACGAGAAGAACGGCGCAGTGAAATACGATGGCAAGACGGAGAAGTTGTAGAGGAAGACGTTGGCCGTCAGGTCTTGGGCTCCCGGTCGCGATCGGGAGCCTTTTCATTTAGGTCAGTCCCGCCCACCCCTCACCGATACCTCACTTTTTCTTCAGCTCATGACTTACGCGGTTAGAGACCCGATCCATGGTCTGCAACAAGCTGTCGGACACGTTGGCGGAAGGCTGCGCGAGGATGGTGGCGTTCATCATGGCCGAAAGCTTCCCCGGACGGAACAGCGCGAGATCGATCTGGAGATTCTCGCGATAGACCGGCCCCGACTGGCCGCCTAGAGGATCGCTCGCGTCCGTGCTGGGGACTCTCCCTCCGACGGTAATCGATGGAACCCTGGGCTCAGTCAGATTGGCTTTGGGATTGGTAACTTGGGTGAGCACGATGTAATCGCACCCCAAACGCTTTAGCTCTTCGCCGTTCGCAAACGTTGGGTGAAGTTCACGGTCGTCGGTCGTGGCCGAGTCCATGGTCACCGCAGCCAATTTGTCCTGGACCAAGCCCTTGGTCACCCGTTCAGTCATGCGTTCCACAAACAGCGACGTAGTCGTCCGGTTACTGACTAGGGCTACGCAAACTTTCGATCGCGCCTCGGGCTGAGAAGATTCCTTCGTCCAAGACGGCAAGGCTGAGACGAGTAACAACAACATGGCTGGAAGGAATCGGCGAAAGCGATCAGAATGGTGCATGGAGCACTTCGCTGCGCCCCCACTATACAACGGATTGCGAGCACAATCTCAGCAATTGCATTCTCCAATCTGCTATCTTCGTCCGGTTGATTCTCTCTACACATACCATGCAGGCGCCGCGGCGCCGAGGATGAGTGCCTTCATGCCTGAGCTTGCACGTCCTGAACCGTCTCGTCTTTACCGCTGGATGGTACTGATCGTAATCAGTCTTGCGATGTTTGGGAACTACTACGTCTATGACTGCATCGCGCCCATCGCGGACCTGCTCTCGAAACAACTCGGGTTTTCTGATTCCAACATCGGCCTGCTGCAAGCGATTTACAGTATCCCGAACGTTTTCATGGTGTTAATCGGCGGTTACATCGTGGACCGCATCGGAACACGCAAGGGGATCTTCATCTTCGGAACCCTCTGCATGATCGGAGCAGTGATCACGCTTTACGCCAACAATTCATGGCTTCAAACTGGAGTTGTCGGATTAGTTAATATTGCTGTCCCAGTCGTCCGACTGCTCGGCCACATTCCCTTGATTTCAAGAATTGAATTCGTGGGAGACCTTGCGTACGTCGAGAAGATCCAGACCGCAAAGGGAGCCTTGGTGGCCGGCATGTCGGCCGGGCGTCTGGTCTTTGGAATGGGTGCCGAATCGCTGATCGTCGCCGTCACGACCGCCACAGCCAAATGGTTCCGAGGCAAGGAGTTGAGCTTTGCGTTCGGCATCAACCTCATGGTGTCCCGTGCCGGCTCATTGTTGGCCCAATGGTCTCCTTCGTGGGCCGGTTTCGCTTACAACAACTGGCGGGGACCGCTGCTAATTTCGGTCGTATTCGCGACTTTTTGTGTGACTAGTGCCCTGCTCTACTGGGTCATGGAGGTCCATGCCGAGAAGCGCTACCAGGTTGGTCCTGCTGGCTCAACCGATAAGGTGGTTTTCCGGGACGTTAAGTCATTCGGGCTTTCCTACTGGTACATCGTCGCGCTTTGCATTGTCTTCTATTCGGGAATCTTTCCCTTCGAGACTTTCGCCTATAAGTTCTTCATGGACGTCCACCACACAACCCGCGAAGCTGGAGGAGACTTGGTGGGAATGCTAACCATCTTCACCATGTTCGGAACCCCGTTTTTTGGAAGATTCGCGGACAAGGTCGGTAAGCGTGCGTTGCTGATGATGTTGGGGTCGGTGCTGCTGATCCCTGTTTACCTCATGTCGGCGTACATTCAGTCAACAAGCTACCTCACTGTGTATTTCCCGTCCACTTCAGCGGACGGGCATTTCGCGTTCATGCCACATCATCTTCCGCCGATTCTTCTACTGACCATGGCCATGATGGGCATTGCCTTCTCGCTGATCCCGGCCGTGATGTGGCCCTCGGTCGCCTATATCGTTGACCAGTCCAAGCTGGGCACGGCCTATGGCCTGATGACCATGATCCAGAACATCGGGCTGGCGGGGTTTAACTTGTTGATCGGCTGGGCGAACGACCACAGTTACGCCAGTGCCGCCAATCCAGCGGGATACCGGATGGGAATGTGGATCTTTTCCATTCTAGGATTCCTGGCGGTATTGTTCGCCTTCCTGTTACGGCAGCGGGAGCTAGGTCCACATGGGCACGGGCTGGAGACGATCACGGCAAAGGCCTAGGGTGAATCTAAGGGTCCCGTAGAGACGCGGCTTGCCGCGTCTCGCGAGTGAACTGGTGCAGGCAAGACACGGGGCAAGCCCCGTCTCTACAGGTGGAACTTCGGGCGCTCCCGAGCGATGGACCTGGGTTACGAAGACCTGGGTTACGAAAGTGATCTGGGTGCGGAGTTAATCGGCACTTTGGCCCGATAGATCATCCGGCAAGCTACGGTTTTTGGTATTCTGACGACTTAGGAAACGGTCGAGAGCGCTTCCGCGACTCCCCGGCAAATTTGTACAACGAAAAGAGTTCGAAGCCGCATCTGAACGAGTAGCGGCCGGAAAAGGCGACTTGACCGACCCGAAGAAAGCCATTACCGAAGCAGAGGCTATTGAGCAGGCGAAGCAGGGCCACGAAGCAGCGTTCGAAGTCTTGTATCACCTGCACAAACGCCGCGTGTACTCGCTATGTTTGCGTATGGTCTCCAATCCCGCGCAGGCCGAAGATCTGGCCCAGGAAGCATTTCTTCAGCTATTTCGCAAGATCGGCACCTTTCGCGGCGAGTCTGCCTTCTCCACGTGGCTGCACCGCATGACGGTCAACGTCGTCCTGATGCAACTGCGCAAGAAGGGCCTGCCGGTGGTGTCGCTCGAAGAGACTCTGGAAGCCGACGACGAAGCTCCCAGGAAAGAATTCGGTACCAAGGACGTGAAACTGACGGGCTCCATCGACCGCCTGCAATTGCAGCGCGCGATTGACCGGCTGCCGCCGGGCTATAAAACGGTGTTTGTGTTGCACGATGTGGAAGGCTTCGAGCATAACGAAATTGCCCAAATCGTAGGATGCTCGATTGGCAACAGCAAGTCGCAGCTCCACAAGGCACGATTGAAGCTGCGGGATTATTTGAAGTTCATGAGAGCCGAAAAGGCCAAGACTGGGTAGCGGAAGTTGCGGTATTGGGGAGAGGGTCGGCTATGACGTGTGCAGATGTACAGCGAGTTCTGCCGGAGCTAATCGACGGCGCGCCGGACGGTGCGTTGCAGACTGACTTTGAGACTCACCTGAAGGCCTGTTCAGCTTGCTCGGACTTGGTGTCGGACCTGAAGCTGATCGCGAGCGAGGCCCGGCAACTGGCAGCAACCGAAGAACCGGCGTCCAGGGTGTGGGTGCGAATTGCCGCTGAATTGCGCGCCGAGGGGCTGATCCATGATCAGTATTCGGATCAGTATTCGGATCAG
>WNFI01407657.1_pt1 | contig 10205 bp, 9 predicted proteins | sample 5400471 | NCBI WGS metagenome assembly WNFI01 (sample SAMN13153348, study PRJNA577476) | soil metagenome | isolation source: 100 cm saprolite on Douglas fir-dominated hillslope | place: USA:California | collected 2013-09-17 | reverse complement strand
CGATTTTATGCGTACTTCAGGCCATCGACCAAAACGCCAATTTCGCCGAAAATGCCAACCAACTGATTCTTTTCGACTTTTAACCGGACAGCAGTGATCTGTACTGGTCCTGCCTTACGAAGGCTCCAACTGTTAACAGTGTCGTCGGACTAATCAAGCGCGTCCATGTCGGCGCGATATTGAACGTGTTAATTAGCGACTGTTGGCCCTGCGTGAGCACCGTCCCAGGAAGCTGCGTGGGATGAACGAACTGCGTGTCGAGAGAGTTCGGGGTCTGGAACGAGGAACGCGTGTATCCAACGTTCAGGTGAACTGCATCCGCTTGCGTAAGCTGATAATCCACTCGGTCGAAGACATTTTGCTCATTGCCTCTTGCATGAAACACTTGAAACTCAGGGGGATCGAGGAACCGGCCCGTCTTGAGTCCGTTCGCTGAGATGAAGTTGCCCCAATTTTGACCTCCGAGAGCGAGATTGAAGCCACCATTGACCGAGCCAAACGACCCGTACGAGGCGGTAACGCTGCCGGTGGGTTGAGTAACACCCTGGCCCGAGCGGGTTGTGACTTTGATCACCAGACTCGTCTTGTCACCGAATTCTGCCGGCGGTGCGCCTGAGATGACTTCCAGAGACTGGATTGAATCGAGAGGAATCTGGTTGGAAAACACTTTACTCTGTTGATCGGTGATAGGTTGGCCATCCACCGAAAATGAGTTTTCCGCGTGGTCGCCGAGCCCGTGGAAGAGGCCGTTCGAATCCGCGACTACTCCGGGCGACGCGAGCGTCACCAGCGAGCTGACCGACGATGATTGACTCTCGAGCGGGAGCTTATCGAAGAGCTTACGATCTACGTCAGTGTGAAAGTTTGGGTCGGTTTCGACCAGGTCTCCTCCGTTTTCTTCGACGGTAACGGTGGTCGATTCGCTGCTGATCTTCAGACTGATTTGTAGCGTGACGGGAACAGAGGAGCGCACATCCACATCCTGCATGTAGGGCCCGAAACCACTGGCCGTCACAACCATGTGATACGGATTGAAGGGAACGTTGTTGAAATGAAAGTCTCCCAGGCCTCCCGAGGTTGTTTCGCGATGAAATCCGCTGACAGGATAGGAAATTTCTACTTGGGCGTTGGGCACGATGGCGCCAGAGGAATCCTCGATCGTACCGGCAATGGTTCCGGCGCTAGCTGATTGGGCCCAGCTGTCCGCCGAGATAAGAAAGAAACTGACACTCAAAACTGAGAGCGCCTGAAATACGATAGTTTTGTGCATTTCTCCTACCCGAGCAGGGTGTGCCGTTGCTTTTGCTTGGTCACCGCGTGCCGGCGACTTTCGATCGCCACGTCTCGCTGATTTACTTATGCTGAATTGCTTCCGGCGCTCTATCCCTGTCCAGCGGTATGACTCGCACTTCCCAAGAGACATCAGATTTCTGTGGCAGGTAGCATTTCTCGCTACCGCAGGCCTGGTAGAAGAGTGTTCCTTTCAGGGTAATTGTCTTGGCCTGGGTGACTGAGCCGATGAATGTTCGGTCGGCCGAAACTACCACGTCCTCGAGCAGACGGAAGTTAGCTTCATAGACCGGTACGGACTCGTTGATCGCTTGGAGAAATAGCACCTTTGCGCTGGGGTACCGCACGGGCAGCAAGCGCAGATCTGGCGACGCCTCAATCGTCAGTTGGATCGGCTTGTATCCTTTGACCCCGGGAGCATAAACATGCGTATCCGGTGGCAATGCGACTTCAGCCGCCACCGTGAAACGGCTCCCTGGAGCTACTACCTCGTCGGTCTGAAACAGGGTCAGTTTGATGTGCGGCGCGGCAACTTCACGGCCGTTTCCTTCCGTTAACTCTGGAAAGAGCTTTAGGATCACATTGCCGGCGGTGTACCGGTCGGTGTACGCCGTCTCAAAATATTTCTCCTTCACGGTGCCATTTGGCATCACGTAAAAATATCCCGGATGCGCCATGCCTTTGGTGAATCCGGTTGCTTCTGTGTTCAGCACCCCGTAACTCCGTATGACTTCGGACTTGGGATCCGCGATCAGCGGATACTCAATTCGGTGTCTTTGAGTGAAATCTCGGAGGATTGCCTCCGAGTCGTAGCTAATGGCAGCTAGCCCGATTCCCTCCTGTCGGAACTTTTCACGTGCATTTTGCAACTGGAACAGTTGCTGTTTGCAGAAGGGTCACCAATCCGCCGAGCGGAAGAACAGCAGCACCAGGCCGTTGGGTCCCATCAGAGACGAGAGTGTGCGCTCTTTCGCAAACTGATCTCGCGCCCGGAATGGCGGAGCAGCGTTGCCCGCGGGAACGCCGGGCATCTCTTCAGCCGCCAGGCTGAATGCCGCTCCAAGCAAGACAAGTCCCACCACTAACCGTCCCATGATCCTCCAAAACTGTCGTGCACTCGCGACTCTGTCCAGTCCGCATCTGCAAGTTCAAGTTCATTAAACATCCCGCCAGTGATGATTGCTCACCACTGCCGAGATCCACCCCCAGGAATTGGCGGACTTATGGAATCACATTACTGACGAACGTTCCCCAGTTCGCGAACACCGTGCGCGGCGAGTTGGGGATATATTCCGTGGCTAGCCAGATGTTACCGCTCTCGTCCGCGACCGCCGCGCTGTAGTCTCCCCAGCGTCCCACACGCGCTCCGTTGAATGCACTGTAGCCAGTAAAACCATCGTCGGGCAGAGCTCCCACCGCCGCAATCTGGACGTCTCCAGCACCGTTCACAACATCAAGGGATGCAAACGCGGCGCTGGGGAAAAAGTCCGGGCCAACCAGGGTGAAGCTGATCGCGCCTTTACCGGCCGCATTTACACCGATTGCAGGAAACAGCACGTAATTTTGGTTCGCGACCACATACCCCTGGTTCGCCACTGTCGCTGATACCGATCTCGAAGTCGATGTGGGTGCCAGAATGAACCACGCCGCCCCCACGCGTACCGGTCCATTTTCCGGCTTCACGACTGAGTTCAGCGCCGCCCACAGCTTGCCGTCGGCAAACACTACTTGCTGTAGACGATCGTCATTCGAGGCCACCAGTTCCTCGTGGTTGCCAACGCTGTCTGCCAACGGCGTGGTGCCCGGCTTCTGCTGAGCGGAAGGAGGCGCGCCGTACACCTCCGTATTCACCACCGCGTTCGTGAGCTGGAGAGCGGGAGCTGGGGTATCGAGCGAAGCAGTGTTCGTTAGTGCCCAAACCACCAAGCGATTATCGAGTTCGTTGCTGAAATCCAGTGCGCTGACGAAATATTCCGTCCCGTTGCTGGTGCCGGCGAAGGCGCCGCCCGGTGGCGTACTGGCTGGTTGAATGCTGAAGGCAAAGGGAGCATCGGCTTCGGTGAGTTGATTGAAGCGCACTACGGTCGTGATGGATCCCGCAGCGAGCGCACCTTTTGGTATCGCGTAGAGCTGCGCTCCGCGAAAGCTCAGCGTGCTGATGCTGAAGGCGTTCGTGGAGATGTAGAAGCCATTGGCGTCGGCGCCAATCAACGGCTGGTCGCCAAAGCATGGGCATTGCCCGAACTGGCCTCCGTCATTGGTCGTATCGTTGGAAAGCACAGTCCACGTGCTTGTCGGATCACGCGTCACCGCAACGAGAGTGCGTGACCTGGCCGCCGCTCCCGTCAGAAAGTTTCCGGTGGCCGGGTTGGTGTCGATTTCCAACTCGGTCGTGAAAAACGTATTCGTGTCCTTGTCGAAGTAGACCCGCGGATCGCTCACGAAGGGACCAAAAACGGGAGGGCTGCTGCGTACGATTTCTGAGCGCAATCCGAAAAAGCGGTTCAGGGCCATCGGACCAGCGAGAAGATTTCCGGCTGGGTCATAAACAGCGATGGCATTATTAACCGCCTCGACGACAAATCTGTTCCCGACGGCAAGCCCCTGGTCCGGAGGCTCCAAACTGAACTGATTCCCGTTGTCCGAAACACGCTGATCGCGATGTGTGATTCCGTTGAACCCTTGTACCGAATTGGGAGTAACGATGGCGTTGGACGGCGGCTTGGGAACCTGATTTGCTGCAACTCTGGCTGGCTTAACCGTTCCTGAAATTTGAGGCTTGCTGGTGTTTACGTTCAAACTTGGCCCAAACTCCAGTGCTCCGTTGCTCTGGCCGGGGCTGCCGGAGACTCCGGCGGATATTGTCGTTGTCCCCTCGAAGGTCAATTGCGCCGTAGCGACCTGTGGCCCGGTTGCATTCTGACCTAGGACAATCGGGACCGCCCCCAGGCCAAGAACCAATGCCAAAGCTAAAGCAGCCGCGGCGCTCGCTAGAACGCCGAACCCCGCAGTCATAACGCGCTTCTTCGTTTGAAAGGACGTTACGGTCGTTTTCCTTTTGACGAAGGTTAGCGAGACTGCACACATATGCACTCGTCCGGGTCGCATGAGGATCTCCTTTGACGCTAAATTTGGAACTCTATTACCGCCATGTTTAAGAACACACCTTGATACCGCCGAAATCGCGCGTTAGCCACTTTGCCAGGAGAGCATCACGCATTCATGTACTGCTTCCTGTGTGCACTGATTACTATTCGGGGATAATGGGGCGGCTGGGATCCCTTCCTCAGTTAGACCCACGTCGCGCCCCATCCGCTTCCTCTGCCAGATCGCGAAGGAGATTAAAGAACGCTTGCGATTGGCCGATAAAAAGGCCGTCGGCGGTGAGGGCCCTAACAGCCCCCATTGCGGCTCCCCTGGTCTCGGTAGGACGAACGATCGAACAGACCGGGAACCTGCGGTTGAGGAATACGGTTGGCTCGGGCATGATCAGATTGGTCTGGAAGTCCTCCCCGCCAAAAGGAGGAGCATTGAGGTTCGGAAACTCCACCTTTACCCCGGTGACGGGGTCGGTGGCGGTCAGCGCGGGCGCGTTGCCCGCTTTGTCATGCCAGACCTGAAAGTGCATTGCCTCGGTCGGCCCGATACTGAGGAGGATTCGCAAAACTTCCCGACTCTCTACCCTTTGAGCCAGCGATGGGTAGAGGCTGGTGCCACCTTGCTCGATAAATCCAAAGTGAAACCCCGCGGTGTTCGCGATCGCCTGGAGGAAGTTAGGATCATTCAGGTCGTTATCGGTTCTGGGAATGGCCGTATGCTGGCCAACCGCCAAGGTCGGGATTGCCTGAGCGAACGTGTCGCCGAAATCAGGGTTCTTTGTGCGGCTACGGTACCGAGTCCACCAACTGGTGTCCACGGTGAGCTGCATGAGGTTTGTGAGCCGGCCGATTTGCTGAGCCCCTGTCGCTTTGCTGCTCGGTAAGGTGCGGAACTGGTCCAGATTGACTGTAGCTGCGCCCTTCGAAGCTAGGAACGCGTTGATGAAGGTTGCGTGGGTGAACTCATCCTCGGTATTGTCGTGGATGTACTGGGGCTGGTCGCCATCAAGAACTTGCAGGGCGGCGATGTAAGGTGCACTTCCCCCGGTGAGTCCGGGGAGTTCGCTGTCTTGGACTCCTCCGAGTTCGGCGTACTGTTGCCACAGATCGGTCTCAATGATCTCGGCGGCAGCCAGGAATCTGAGAATTGCCGCGTCTCCCGGAGTGAGACGGCCGCTTCCCTCTTCGCCAAGGGCCGAAACCCCGCTTCCGAGCAGCCCGGCGCCCACCGTTGCCGCGCCCACCGCTAGGACTCCATCCTTCAAAAAAGTGCGCCGACCTGCATGATGCTTAGAGCCAGTGCTAGACCGCTTCATTGCTTTTCTCCTTTTCTCAAAAGCCTTGGGCTTAGATCGTTTGTTCAGTGGGACGACGATGACACGAGAATCTTTTCCTAAGTGTTGTCGATGTGCTTCGGGAAAGGTAACAGTGATGCGTAAACCAGCCAGATGCGAACCGCCGACCGAAAGTTACAGGGGCGGAGTGGTCGGCCCAGCACTGAGGCAAGGGTGCAAGTAATCGTTGTCGGGTTCCCATAAGGAGTGTGACTCCCTGCCTGTGAGTCTTAATAGAGCGCTGAATCCAGAATTGCTTTGCTAACGAGCCAGCCGTGTTCACTTAGGACAGAGGTCAGCCCAGTTTTCAATCATCGTTAGACCAGTGCCGTCAGAACAATGGCGGTCCCTAAACTCGGGACCGCCAACAAAGCCAGCATGAAATAGCTGTTCGCGTTAAGGACACTTCCGTTCCACCAATACAGAGCATTGCCATGGAAATTGTTCCCGCCCGACTTTGTCACGTAGTTGACGTTAGCGCCGGCCAAGGTCCCATACTCGCCGGAGTAGCCGTTGGTCACAACCGTGGCTTCTTGGACGTCGTTGTTGCCGAGTAGCAGATTCGTCGCGCCGGATTTGTTAAGGTTTAGAAAAGGGTCGTTCTCGTTCTGCCCGTTCAACGTAAATAGATTTGATGTGGCGGGCAAACCGTACGCGGAAAAATTTCCGTTGCCGCCCTGTGTGTTCTGAATCACGCCGGTAGCGGTCTGCGCAATGTAGCTCAGGTCATTGCCGGGGTTGGGGACCTGAGAGATCTGGGTCTGGCTGAAACTGGTAGAGACGTCGGCATTTTCAGTCTGCAGCACGGGCGCCGCTGAGGTCACTTCCAATGTCTCTGTGGTCTGGCCGAGAGAGAGAATTAGGTTAGCAGTCGTAGCCTGGCCTATGGTTACTACCGCGCTCATCATCGCTTCGCGAAAGCCAGGAGCAGCAACCGAGACCGTATATCTTCCCGGAGCCAGCAGTGAGAAGCGGTAGGCACCGTGGGAATTTGTAGATTGAACTTGGATGCTTCCCTTCGCTTCGCTCTTAAGGGTTACGGTTACGTTCGGCAAGATAGCGCCCGAAGGATCGGCGACCACTCCTACAATGTCGCCGGATGTGACAGATTGAGCCCTAAGCTTGGGGGTGTCCCCCGCGAGCACAAAGGCGAAGAGGATCACGGTGGAAATTGGTACCGAGAGCGCACAAAAGGCGTCCGACCATCTTTGTAGATGGCCGCTGTTTGACCGACGGGGCCGTACTGTAGTGAGCTTCACAGAAATTCTCCTCGTAGGAACGTGGCAACGAAAATACTGTGGTCGGAAGCAGGCATTCCTGCGTACGATGCTTTTCACCGATGCAAAGTTACAGTTCGAAACTAAGACTGTCGCAGTCGGACCAGAAGCCGAACTGAGGAACAGTAGCCTTGAACGCGAAAGTTCCAGCTAGTCGTCCACCTGCGCTTCAAAACAGAAGCTTCAGCGTGAACCGCAGGACGCGCGGTGTGGTTCGGGTTCGTAATGACGATCTTGCTGAGTCCCGAACTTTGGACCGCGTTCGTAGTGGGGGCGTCATTCTGGTTGTTAGCGACAAAGTAGTGTGGTGTATTCGTCAGATTGAAGGGGTCCGCGCGGAACTGCCGTTTGACGCCCGGTGATCGTCGACTCTCGGCAGTGTAGTTACTGGTGTGAACGTTCACTTCCTGTATTGCATCGAGTCTCTGCAAGGTCTTTCCACTGTCCCAAGAGGTCCCGCCCTCTATTGGAGATCACGGTGGTTTTTTCTGGAACAGCTTCTCTCCTAGAGCGCACGGGAATAGCCAACGAGGCTTGGAATGAGCGGCCCAGGGGAAGGCACGAACGCCACGACAACGGTCGCGAAAATTGACGGGCACTAACTTTGGAAGCATGCATGGATTCGATCTATGAGTTCCGGGACGACCGAGAAACCAGCGCGAGGATCATCACAACTAGGACCACAACGTCATTGCGCCATCTCAGTCGGGTCGAAGCCTTGGCCTTGAGGGCAGCAAGCTCAGATGCCGGGACAAGCAGGGTGTTGGTCGCGGGACCGACTCCGATGGTCCGGTCTTAAAATGGCCTTTATGTTTTGCCAGTTGTGAGTTCTTTCCAATTGCGTCAGTGCGTTGATGTAAGGCGGGCCCGGACCGGGCCCGCCCTTGTGCTGCACACTTCCTGACGAGGGTAGGACGACTTATGGGTTGCCCTGTCCCGACAGGAGATTGAGAGTGTAGCCCCTTACCCGCGCCGTCCGTCCGTCTCTTCCTTCGCCCTCTCCTCGCCTTGTGAAGGTCAGCGTCTGGGTGATGCTCTGGCCAGCAAGTAGGACACCATCGGGCAGAAACACGCGGATATAAGGATCGCCGGCGCTCGTGGTCCCGCTGGCGTTCTCCAGCCGGAACTGACTGGAGAGACCTTGGACTATTATCAGGAGGTGGGTGTCAATAACGGTTGAGGAGTTGGTGTTGGTGATCTGATAGACGTCCTGCTGCCGGTTGCCAGTTCTGGTAGAGCTGGTCAGCACAGTATTCGCCTGCGAGGTCACGTCCAGGAACTCGAGACCTGCATCGCGCCGTGAAAGAGGATCATTGTTTGATATGGGGCGTCCGCTCGGCATGAACCCATCCATCGCGCCTAAGGCCGCGAGGTCCGGCCGGTAGACCGAGTAGGTCAGGTCTCGCGCGTTCGGCTGCATCGTTATTGTCGTCGAGTTCGGATCGAAGTTGACGAACGCGGGATCGTAGAGGGCGTTCTCGAGGAAATCGGTGATATCGTTCACTTGATCGTCGGTGAGCCCCAAACCGCGAGGGAAACCTGGTCCGCGCGGGTTGGTAAAGCGAGGCGTCAGCGTATTCGCGGCGCCGGTCACTGGGTTCTGTGGCACACCGGCGTTGAAGTATTCCACCACGTCTCTCACCTTTGTAAACGCACCGTTATGGAAGAAGAACCTGCTGCCCTTGAGCTGCCGCATCGTCGTGGAGCGGAACTTGAAGGCGTCGCTGTCAAGGCCCGTAATCTCCTGCCGTCCATTATCGATGAAGTTGGGATCATTTCTCGCCAACCTGTTCAAGGCCTGGATCGGGTGGTCTGACAGCCCGATGTTGAAGAAGTTCTCTTCTACGAACTGACCGGTCCCGGTCACGTCAGGGTCGTTCGGCTGCTTGTTAAGCATTGGGCCGCTGTGGCAGGAGAAGCAACCTGCGCCGCCATTTGTCGCGGGCGTGAAGAAGAGTTTGGCTCCACGCCGCTGGCCGGCAGTGAGGGCGTGGTTATCACCGGCCAGGAACTTGTCAAAGGGCGTGTTCCGAGTGACCAGGGTTCGCATGAAGGTCGCCCTCGCTCGCAAGACAGTGTTGTCGTTGATGAGCAGATTCAAGTTGCTCGCGGCATCGGCCTGGGCCGCCTCTTCAGGAAACGCGTCCCGAAAGAGCTTGACTAAGGCCGGGACCTTCTGAATTTCGGCGGACTCAAAATCCTGCATCCGGTGAGCGTCGAGTAACAATTGCGCCACGTTTTCCTGCGCTGGAAAATTGAACGGGTTGAGGGCGCCGGGCAACGCGTCTATCTCGCCTGCGAACCCCCCCAACAATTGGCGGTTGTTAAAGGCGACTCCGACCATATTTGGCACATTTCGCCCTACGCTGTCCAAGGCGTCGAGTCGACCGGTTGCTAGTAGCTGAAGAGGGGTCGGCAGCTTTTCGCCCCGGGCTGGATTGTCCACTTGAACTACACCCGGTGGGGGGGGCACCAGGTAGACGTCCGTGAGCGTGGGGAGTGCGTCCACCAGCGCGTCACCAGGGAAAAGAGGGGTGTCCCGCAGGCGCGGAAGGATGTCGATCCGGGGCCGCCGGCGTGGAATGAAGTTCCCCGAGGCGTCCGTGTAGCTCCGCCCCTCGCCGCCCACGTTGAGGTTGATGAGGGTGCCGGATTTCCCCGCCACCTCGCCCAGGTGACAGCTGCCACAGGAGCCGGTCTGCCTAGTGGCGAGGACGCCGCCGAACGACGGGATAATGCGGGCCGTTGTAACGGGATCGAAGAAGGTCAATTTCCCGAGATAGCGCTTGGCTTCGGTGGTCTGGAAACGCGGGTCGGACGTCAGAGTTCCATCAGGGAGCCGCGCTTGGGGAAGGTGGGCATCGTCCGGCACCATCAAAGTTTGAATTCCGCCCACCTGCTCGCCGACGAACTCGCGCAACTGGTTGGGGCTATTGTCGGAATCTCCGCGCCGGCTGTCGTCCCGAGCGGGGCCGAATCCGCTGCACAAAAGGAAAATGGCCAAGGCACCGGCCGCCTGCTTCGGGAACCGATGGCGATCGACCGGCTTCGACGCCGGAGTGTCTCCTTGTCGATTCCCGGGCTCTGCAAACTGGACTTCCGATTTGTTCTTCATGTTTCGTGCACCTCAGGAGGTTAGATTTAGGAACACTCGCTCTAATGCCAAACGCTACCCACGAATGTGGCAGCGCTGGTGGAACTTGGGT
>WNFI01292029.1_pt1 | contig 10205 bp, 9 predicted proteins | sample 5400471 | NCBI WGS metagenome assembly WNFI01 (sample SAMN13153348, study PRJNA577476) | soil metagenome | isolation source: 100 cm saprolite on Douglas fir-dominated hillslope | place: USA:California | collected 2013-09-17 | reverse complement strand
CGGCGATCGTCTGGAACCGGATGATCCCGAGGAGCGCGCACTTGATGAGCACGCCCGAGAGCAGCGCCGAGACCGGCGTGGGCGCCTGGCTGTGGGCGTCCGGCAGCCAGAGGTGCATCGGCGCGAGTCCCGCCTTGGTGCCGTAGCCGATCATCACGAAGAGGAAGCCGATCCGGACGATCCCGGGGTCAAGCGTGGGCGCGAGCTGCATGATCGCCGCCCAGCTCAACGCGCCCGCCCCGCCCGCGACGGGCGCGGCGGCGGCATAGGCGGCGTACACGAGCACCGTGCCGAAAAGGCCGAAGGAGATGCCGATGGTCGTCACGATGATGTACTTCCACGCGGCCTCCAGGCCGTGGTGATGGCCGTGGTAGCCGATGAGGACGGCCGACGTGATCGTCGTGCCTTCCATCGCGATCCACAGCACGCCGAGGTTGTCGGCGAGAACCGTCACGACCATGGTCGCGACGAAGGCGTGCACGAGCGCGAAGTAGGACCGCAGCGTCTCGGCCCGCATGTTGCCGACCGCCACCGCCTGTCCGAGCCACCCCACCGTGTAGATGGAGACGGCCAGCGTGAGGACGACCAGGAGGAGAAGAAAGACGAGCCCGAGTGCGTCGATGCGGAGGAAACCGAGCGCCCGCGGGCCGCCGGAGAGCACCTCGCGAGCGAGCACGAGGCTGAGCGCAGCGAGAACCGCCGAGCCGCCGACGTCGAGGGTCGAGAGGATGCGGCGCTCGCGCGTCGTGAGCATGAGCAGGGCCGTGACGGTGGGCACGAGGGGCAGGACCCAGAGGAGCGTCTCAGCCACGGCTCATCCCCTCAGCTCGTCGAGGTCCGCGATGTCGGCGTCCACCGTCGAGCGTACCCGCAGCACCATGATCGCCATGACGAGCACGGCGAGGATGACGTCGAGGATCACGCCGATCTCGATGATGAGCGGCATGCCCTGCGTCACCGCCATCGCCGTGAAGAAGATCCCGTTCTCCGACGCGAAGAGGCCCACCATCTGGGACAGCGCCGTCTTCTGGGTCGCCATGACCAGCACACCAAGCAGGGTGAGGGCGATGCCGACCGGCAGCGCGTTGCCGGTGATCGCCTGTCCGACGGGCGCGAGCGACGCGCTGAGCTGAAACGACATCACGACGACCGCCACCGCGAGGGCGAGCGTCGCGGCGACGGGAAGCACGGGCTCCACCTCGCGGCGGACGTTCATGCGCTGCACGACCCGGTGCAGCACCCACGGCAGGGCGACGGCCTTGACAGCGAGCGTGATGCCGGCGATCACCCAGAGGTCCACGTTGCCGGTGGAGGTCGCGAGGACCGCGGCCGCGACGGCGATCAGGAACGATTGCGCGGCCACGGCGTAGATGGCGCGGTAGATCTGACCTGCCGCGACGATGAGGATCATCGTGAACAGCAGCAACGCGCCGAGGTCGTCGATGACGGCGTGGACCGTCTCGGCGCTCACAGGATCCTCAACGCGAGCGCGACGAGCGCGCACACGAAGCCGACGCCCAGGTACTGCGGCACCCGGAAGAACCGCAGCTTGGCGTAGGACGACTCGACGAGCGCGAGGAAGGTCGCGAGCGCGAGGATCTTCGCCCCGAACGCGCCGGCGCCAACGAGTAGGCTCGTGGCGTCCGCCCCGTCCACCGGTCCCGCCGGGAAGAAGAGGGCCGAGGCGAAACCGAGGGTCACGATCTGACGTGTGTGGGATGCGAGCATCATGCAGCCGAGCCCCGGCCCGGAGTGCTCGAGCAGCATGCCCTCGTGCAGCATCGTCAGCTCGAGGTGGGTATCCGGGTTGTCCACGGGGATGCGCCCCGTCTCCGCCGGCAGCAGCAGGAGCATGGCCGCGAAGCCGAGAAAGTCTGCGGCGCCCCAGTTGAGGAGCCACGACCTTCCACGGCGCGCGGCGAGGCCGCCGAGCTCGGTTGTCCCTGCAGTCACCGCCACCGAGAACACGATCATCATCAGCACCGGCTCGACGAGCGGCGCGACCGTCATCTCGCGCGAGGCCCCCATGCCACCGAACGCGCCGCCGGCGTCGAGCGCACCGACCGCCGTGAGGAAGCGAGCCAGCGCGAGCAGACCGAGGAGCATCACCGCGTCGCCCAGCGGGAAGGCCGGCGGCCCCGGCCGGAGGACCGGAACCAGCGCGCCCGCGGCCACCGTTGCGGCCAGCACGAGGACCGGAGTCGACCGGAAAAAACCGGAGGCGGTGTCCGCCTGCACTGTGCCCTTGCGGAACAGCTTGGTGAGGTCGCGGTACGGCTGGAGGACCACGGCCCCCTGGCGGAACTGGAGCCGCGCCTTGATTTTCTGGATGGTGCCGGTCACGAGCGGCCCCAGCAGCACGAGGAGCGTCATCTCGAGGAGCACGAGCCCGAGCGGCCGCTCACCGATCATCGGGGACCCGCTCCGAACACCAGCAGCGCCACGAAGAGGGCTCCGAGCACGAACAAGATGTATCCGTGGATACGGCCGGTACTGCGGGCGCGAATGGCCTGGGAGAGCGCCGAGATGTCCAACCAGACGCGCCGGTAGATGTGCATCTCCGCGCGAAGACGAGCCGCAGCGGCTTGGCAAACGCGGTCGCCGTGTAGTCGAACCGCGCCGTGGGACTCATCCCGCAGGTCCACGTCGGCGCGGCACGTGGCCGGACACGCCGCGATCCGCGGCGCAGGACCCACGCCATCCCGGTGAGCGCGAGGAGGAGCGCGGCCATCAGCGTCATCGAAATGGCCGTGGCGTCCGTCCCGGACGGCGTCAGCGCCGTCGCCAGCACGAGCGGGCCCCGGGCGGTCACGACGGCGCTCGCCCCGGAGCCGTGGAGCAGCGCGACCGTCGGCGCATCGAGCAGGCGCATCACGTAGCCCGGGACCACACCGAGGACCACGCATACCGCGCCGAGCCATACCATGGCGGCGATCATCGACGGCGGCGCCTCGACAGCGTGCGCGGCGTGGGGCGGTCGCGGGCGGCCGAGAAACGTGACGCCGAACGCCTTCGCGAAGCAGGCTGCGGCGAGGCCCCCCGTGAGGGCCAGCATCGCGGCGGAGAACACGATGCCAAGCCCGGCCGGGCCGCGGAAACGGCTGGCGCCGCCGAGAAGGGCCTGCAAGGTGAGCCACTCGCTGATGAACCCGTTGAGCGGGGGCAGCGCCGAGATCGCGACGGCTCCGAGCAGGAACAGCCCGGCCGTCCACGGCATGCGCCGGGCCAGCCCGCCGAGCTCCTCCATGTTGCGGACATGCGTGCGGCAGAGGACGCTGCCCGCGCCGAGGAAGAGCAGGCCCTTGAACGCCGCATGGTTGACGGTGTGCAGCAGCGCGGCGGCGAGCGCGACGGTCGCCAGCGCGACGCCGGCTTCCTCCCGACGCCACACGATCATGGCGAGCCCCGCCCCGATGAGGATGATCCCGATGTTCTCGACGCTATGAAACGCGAGCAAGCGTTTGAGGTCGTGCTGCTGGAGCGCATAGAGCACTCCGAGCACGGCCGAGGTGGTGCCCGCGAAGAGCACCGCCCATCCCCAGGAAGACGGCAGCGGCCCGGCGACCGGGGCGAGGAGGTCGAAGGCGAAGCGCAGCATCCCGTAGATCGCGACCTTGAGCATGACGCCCGACATCAGGGCCGAGACGTGGCTCGGGGCCGCCGGGTGCGCGCGCGGAAGCCAGACGTGGAGCGGGACGACGCCGGCCTTGGTGGCAAAGCCTGTGAACGCCAGGAAGAAGAGCGTCGTTCGTGTCGTGCCATCGAGGTCAGCGGCCGCCCCGCGAAGCGCCGCGAAGTCGAAGGCCCCGCTCCGCTCGGTCAGGACGAGAAAGGAGACGAGGAGCAGCGCCGTCCCTCCGTGGGCCATCACCATATAGAGGAGGCCCGCCCGGGCGTTCTCGCCGTGCCGATCGTCGGAGACGACGAGGACGTAGCTCGCGAGCGTCATGCCTTCCCAGGACAGGAGGAAGGTCAGCGCGTCCCCCGCGCAGCAGACGAACGCCATGCAGCCGAGGAACACGTTGAGCGCGAGCACCTGCGCCGCCTGCCGCGCCGGTCCGACGTCGGGCGAATGCGCCCGGAGGTAAGCCGGACCGTAGATGGCCGCTGCGACGGCGACGACGGAGATGACGAGCAGGAAGTAGGCCGAGAGTCCGTCGACGGCGAGCGAGAGCCGGGCGAACGGGAAGAGAGCTGGCAGCGGCTGGGTCAGCGTGCGGCCCGGGTCACCCAGAAGGACGCCCAGCGAGACGCCGAGGCCCGCCACGGCGCCCGCGAGCGCGGCGGCGTGGCCCGCGGCGAGCGCGTGTCGCCCCGACCATCGCGCCAGCAGCGACGAAAGCGCGCCTGCCCCGTAGCAGGCAGCCATCAGACCCGGGCCCGAGCCGACGTCCACGTCGTCCCTCCCCTCTTGTCCCGCGAACGCGCGCCCATCGTCGTCCAGCGACTGTGCGGAGCGCAACTAGCGAATCGTCACGGGCGTCGCATGAGTTCTTCCATGAACGCGAGGAGGGCGACTGCAGGCTTCGAGACCATCAGCGAATCGAAATGTTGGCCCCTACGGGACGCGATCGAAGTTACACGATTCAAGTGCGCGATTTCATTGCGCGCTGACCGAGATGTTGCCCATCTGAAACCCGGAATGGCAGTAGGTAGCGCCAGCAGCCCGTGCCGTAGTTTTCGCGGTTGAGCTGCGCTGAGCCCGCCGTCCTCTGATGTCCCGGGCTTTGCGCCGCTTCACGTTCGACCCCCGCGCGGGTGCCGAGAGGAATCCTCGGCAACCCACGCGAGGCAAGACGACGAGCGGCGCCGCCTACTTGGTCTTGATCGCCGCCCTCACCTTGTTGACGACGTCGGGCGGCATCGTGGCCATCCCGTGAGCGCTCTTGGCGTGGTCCGTGACCTTTTTCATGACTTCCGCATCGTCCCGTCCCTCCAGGACGGCGGCACATCCCGGCATCACGTCTCCGCACCTGAGGACCTTTGGCATGTCATGCCTCCTTCTGTGAGGTCGGATCGGCGTTCAGGGCCAGGCGGCGGACTGCGCACAGAGCGTTTGTACATCCGGAGCGCAGTGCCGGGGGTCGCGGGCCCAGTGACCCGCGGAAATTTCGGCGCAGGCCCGATTCCCTGTTTCGTCGGTGTCGCTCCCTACCGAAACCGGTCGTCATGATCCGTGACTTATCGGTCCAGAACGGCCGCCCGCGCCGGCGAATCTAAGTTCCAGACCGCTCGCGTTCTTGGCAAGTCAGCGCTCGGATACCCGCGGTCCCCTCGCCGCATTTCTTCCCACGCCCTCCGCAAGACATCCCGGTGATCGAAATAGGTGGGCACCAGCGAGCGTGCATGCTCGAAGGCGTCCACGGACTCCTTGTAACGACCGAGAAGGTAGGCGGTCATGCCAAGGTTGCCCCAGGCGTCGGCATAGTCCGGCTTAATTCGGGTGGCCGAGTTGTATGCTTCGAGGGCCTCCCGGTGGCGGTGCAAAAGGTTCAGCATGAGCCCCACGTTGTAGAGCGCCTCGGCGTCAGCTGGATTGAGCCGAACGGCCTCGCGGAAGGCGTCGAGCGCGTCCGACCAGCGCCGGAGCGCGACGAGCGCGACGCCGCGGTTGTAGTGGGCCGCCGCATACTGCGGCCTCGCTTGGATCGCCGCGCGATACGCATCCACGGCCTCATCCCAACGACTTAGCTTGGCGAACGCCGCACACATGTTGGTATAAGCTGCGGCGTAATCCGGCCTCAGTCGGACTGCCTCGCCGTACGCGCGCGCCGCTTCAACATGGCGGCCGAGATCGTAGAGTTCTACGCCGCGGTTGTACTGAGCTTCGGCTCGAATCTCTGCCGGCTCGTCTGACGCAATGACGTCCTCGCACGCACGCAGGGCGGCGTCGCCGTGCAAGACGAAGCACCGCAGCGGAGCAGCGTCGGACAATACGAGCTTCAAGATGAGGAATGCAACTATCGCGAGACTCGCGAGGCACGGCGCTGCTAGCGCGACCAACAGACGCAGGCCAGCCTGTTTGCCGCGCGGTTTGTCATGGCCCGGGATGCTCGCGCTTGCAGCGCTTCCCGATGGATTCAGCGACGCCGCCCGGGAACGGGGTATGCGGCTCGTGAACGTCCACATTACGCTTTGCCTGCGGTCCTCATGGAAGATCCCTGACGTGCCGCCGGGTACCTGCGACGCTCCCTAACACGCACACCAGCGCCGCGGTAGCAACAACGGCAATCGGCCGACTCAGCCAGTCTCCCTTTCTGCTCGATTCGGCGGGTCTCCGAAGGGCAACCGCGATGCCACACGAGAAACTCCGAGATCGCTCGCCGACAGACCAGACGCCTTAGCAGCCCGTGGTGGAAGTGATGGACTTCACCAGGCGAGCGCGACCGTTGAATACGTGCGCACGACGTCCGGCATCAGCCGTGAGGCGGGCCAGAGACGCGTGGCGGCCGTCTAGACGCGCTCGATGAACAATCCGAAGGCGATTTCCAGCGCATCGACGCCGAATCGGCGTCCTTGCAGCCCGCGCGGCGTGCCGCGCCCGCACGCCTGCCGCATGAGCAAGCCGAGATTGAACGCGCCCGCCGTACACCGGCGCCTGCGCGTCCGGCGTCTGCGTCCAATGCCGTCGCCCGCGCTCGGGCTCGGCGATGTAGGAGCGCACCGCGACGGCCTCGAGGTCGATCATCGTCTGGTTACTGTGATACCCCTTGTCGGCGACGATCTCCGTCAGCGCCGCGGGCGTGGCGCTCGCCGCGTGCGCCGCCTCGATTTGTTCCGCGGCGGCGATGGCGGTCTCGACCAGACTCGTCGTGTCCCCGACATCGGCACCGTGCAGCGTCACCGCCACGAGCGCGCCGCTGTCCAAATCGACGGCATGCTCGGCTTTGTGCGCGAGGTGTGTGCGGCCGTCCTTCATCTTCGTGATCTTGGCGTCCGGATCGGACGGATTCTCCCAGTCCTTGTTCGAGGTCCGTTTCTTGCGACGCCGATCGAGCCGCGCCAGCGCTTCGCGCGTCGGCGTCTTGATGCCGGACTCGACCGCGAGCCGCGTCAAGAATTCCTGGTAGCTCTCGCCCGTGTCGCGCCGCACGATGCTGCGCATCGCGGCGTTGGCTTCCAGCGTCGTGGCGTCGATCGCGACGGTTCGCCCCTTGAGCAGCCCGGCTGCGGCGAGGCGCTCCTGCACCCACGTGAAGACGGCGCGATGCGTCTCGACGTCGATCAATCGCCGCGTGCGCGAGATCGTGGAATGATCCGGGGCCGCGGCGTCGAGGCCAAGCCCTACGAAGGTGCGGATCGCGAGCGAATCGGCCGCGCGCCAGGCGATCCCGCGCTCGGAGTCGAGCCCTTCGAAGTAGCCGAGCAGCAGCAACCGGAAGTACCGTCCGGGCGGCAACCCGGGGCGCCCCATCATCGGCGCGTAGAACGCCTGACACTGCTCCTCGGCAAACCGGTCGAAGCCCGCTTCGTCGAGGATGGCGTTCAGCCGCACGTAGAAGGGATGGCCCGGCGAGACCGGCAGTTCGGTGGTGGGAATCCAGATCGGTGCTTGCTGGCTCTTGCGTTTGCCCATCGCCATGGCCCGCAGTTTACGGTCTCACCCGCGCTTCCGGCGATGGATCTCTCACCGACTTGCACCACGGGCTGTTAGCCCCCATCCAACAGCAACGCCCTGACGAGACGTCGTACCATCGCGGGTCTCTCGAGCCGGCGGCACAGCTGGATCAACGTGGGAATCAGGAGAGCAAGCTCAACGCGAGCGTAGAGACTTTGCTGTAGGCACTCGGTGGAGGTCTGGGCGAGCAGAATCCTCACCGCGCTCGCCAGGTGCCGGACAGCCGCTTTGCCGTTCCCAGCATGCAGCTCCGCGATTCCGAGCATCCGGTGGGTGCTGGCATCCTCCGGTCGATGTTGGAATCGCCGAGAGAGTGCTTCGATGAGAGCTGAGATCGCGATCGCTCCTCTGGTACGCGATCGGCAGATGTCAGATCCCTGGGGGGGTGCACGAGGCCGCCATCCGCGTCGCACCGGAGAGCAAGAGAACGTATTCACGTGGGGTAATGACCAATCCGACGTCTCCCGATGGGAGAGGAGGCCGTGTCGATCCGTAATAGAAGCCCATCGTCAGATCAGCCAGGTCTCGATGCGCTGAGCATCGTTCGGTTCTTCGTCGGAAACGGCCCCGACAGTGACGCGACCGTCCCGCCCGCAGAAGATGCACTCCATCGGGTGCCCCTCGATCACGCTGCTACGCTGCCACGTCTGGGCGCACTGCCCGCACGTGACGACGTACACGATCCCGGCCCGGCTCATTCTCGGCTCCTCGACCCGCCGGCGCCCGCCCTGACTACGGTCGTCGCGATTCAGGGTGTTGGACCGCGCGCTCCCCGAAGGGAAGGTGCACCATCGGCTTCTCACGAATGATCGCGGGCTTCCCGGGGCGAATCGGCTTGTCACCGTCGGGCACGCGGGCCAATCGTTGGAGGCGCGCTCGATCTTCAATGGCGTCCCCCGTTCCATCCTCGCATTGCCGATGCGTGAGGATAGTGGACGCCTTGGGTGAGGTGAATGTCCAATATATCTTTCAGGGATCTTCAAGACGTTTATGATATGGCTCCAGCCGTGGAGCTTCGACACCTCCGGTACTTCATTGCCGTGGCCGAGGAGTTGCACTTCGGCCGGGCGGCCGCGCGTCTCCACATCGCGCAGCCACCGCTGAGCCAGCAGATCCGGCGGTTGGAGGAGGAACTCCAGGCGCCGCTGCTCCGGCGCACGAGCCGTCACGTGGAGCTCACGAGCGCCGGTCGGATGTTCCTCCAGGAGGCCAGAGCGGTCGTCGCGCAGGCCGACCGCGCCGTGCGGATCGCACAGCGCGCGAGCCGAGGGGAAATCGGCCAGTTTGTTCGTCGGCTGCACCCCGTGGGCCGACTTCACAAGCGGCCCCAAGATCATCCGCGGGTTCGGGAAGCGCTACCCCCATGTCGAGGTCGAATTGCACAGCCTGTCGTCGGCGGAACAAATCTCAGCCCTGGAGGACGGCCGGATCGATGCCGGCATCCTTCGGCCACCGGTCCAGAAGCAGGCGCCGATGACGGAGCCCTTGATGGCGGAGCGGCTGGTCGTTGCGTTCCCTCAGGGGCACCGCTTCGCGGGGTCCCACCGAGTTCCCTGGCGGGATCTCGCGGATGAGCCATACGTTCTCCTGTCGCGTCGACGAGCTCCCGCGTTCGACGGCTTGGTCGCCCAGGCGTGCGCGGACGCCGGCCTGACCTTGAGCGTTCGGTACGAGGTGGACCATCCGCAAGCGGTGCTGGCGGAGGACCGGTCGCCCTTGGTGCAGCAGTTCCTCCACGTGGCCCGAGACGTCATACATCCGAGCCAACGCCTGTCTGCGTTGGTCGCCGCGAGTCGGCCGCGGCGATGATCTGCACACGGATCACCACCGTCGAAGGCGTCCTGACCTCTTGCCCCTCTGAGGGAAAGGGCGGCTCTCCTCATTTCTGGATGAGGGCCCAATGCAGCACTGAGCCAGGACGGACTCGTCTGAGCGCCGCCGCCTCCGGAGCTTGGTATTCAGCAGAGATTCCCCCGGGAGACCGCGAATGTATGAGCACAAGCGGTCGGCGGCAACTTCCGACACACGCCGGACTGATCCGGCGAGGCGGTGGTAGTACTTCTCCTCTCGCCAGTGCACGGCGATCTGCGCCTCGGAGAGCTGCGTCTCCTACTCGGTTGTCATCGCTCCACCTCACCGGCCATGGTGAGCGTGGGGCAGGGCGCCGACCCCACCCCATCGCTCGGGTTCTCTCATGCAGCGCGCGGGGGGACGACGGCAAGGCGATCCTCGATCTGAAAATCGGACCGAATTCGTCCCGCCTCGGCGCGAACGATGCGGAGCGCCGTCTCCCGTGCCTGGGGTGACGGCACCTGCCCGGCGACCTCGATGGTTGCGGGCGAGCCTCTCCACAGCGGCGCGCGAGCCGTCGTCATGATCGGCAGACCGAGAAGCAACTGCTCACGCAGAAGCGCGTCTGAAATCTGGGCCTGAAGCCAGACAGCCTCAGACTGCCGCCGGCGCCGAAGGTCATAGAGCTTGACGCTAACCCGGAAAATTCACGAACGATGAAAGAGAAGAGCCACCGAGCCCGGCGCAGGTGCTATAGAAGCGGTATCTGGACGCTTCACGGCACTCCAACGCGGAG
>WNFI01057417.1_pt1 | contig 10205 bp, 11 predicted proteins | sample 5400471 | NCBI WGS metagenome assembly WNFI01 (sample SAMN13153348, study PRJNA577476) | soil metagenome | isolation source: 100 cm saprolite on Douglas fir-dominated hillslope | place: USA:California | collected 2013-09-17 | reverse complement strand
CTGGTGTTTTGATATAAGCAGGAGGGGTTGCGGGGAAAGCGAGAAGGTGGTAGGGTAGGGGAAAACCGAGGAGACGAGGATGAGCCAAAGAGCAGCCACAGCAGCAGAGGAGCAGAGCGACCCAAGCGCAGTGATGGAACGATTAAGCTGGCAACTGGCGTACCGAGATGATGTGCGAGTAGGACAGGGGCTGTACGCCGGAGCAGAGATCGAAGAGATGCACGAACTGAGCGAAGCGGGGCTGCTGGACGAGTTTTTTGTATTCGTGGAGCAAGTGGGGATGATGGCGGTGTTGGAGCAGGTGCAATTACCAGGAGTGCAACGCGTGCTGGTGCCGACCGTGCAGTTTGTGCTGCTCTATCTGCTCAAAGTGCTCTTTGGGGGCCAGTCGATGAACGAATTGCCGCGCTGGCTGTTCAGTAATGTCGCATTGATGGAGTTAGTGGGCTTCAATGCGCGGCAAGTGGAAGAGGGCTTGACCAAGCGCGGGGATGGGCAACGCACAAACAAGCAGAAGCAGGGCCCGCTCTCCCCCCAGTGCCTGGCCGACAACATCAGCAAACTGACGGCAGAGCAACTGGAAACACTCTTCAACCAGATGGTGCAGTGTGTGGTGAGATGGGGACTGCTCGATGGGGAACGTATCGCGGCCCTGGATGGCAGCAAATTGCCGACCCCAAAGACCTATGAGGGCTGCGGCAAGCTGAAGCAGACCCGCAGGGTCAAGGTCAAAGGGCAGCAGGAGCGAGCCACAGAGGAGTATTATATCTATGGGTGGAAAGTGCTGGTGCTGATCGATGTGCCCACGCGCTTGCCGCTCTCCATGAAAGTCGTCAAGATCCAGGAGTATGAAGGCCGCTGGTTAGTGCCGCTCTTGGCGCAAGCGCAAGCGAATCTGGGCACGCGCGGGCACATCAGCACCATCGTCATTGATCGCGGCTATTTGGATGGCGAGGATGTGTGGCAGGTGCATCGGCAGGGGATCATCTTTGTGGTGGTGGGCAAAGCCCACATGGCCGTCACCCAGGATGCTCAGGCATTGGCCAAAGGCGAACGGGCGCGGGTCCGTGAACGGGTGGTACGGCATGGACATGGCAAAACGGCCACAGAGGAGCGCTTACGGACCGAACTGGTGGGGATCGCAGGACTGACGACCTATGATGCCTATGGCGACCCTCAGCAGACCCAGTACGCCCATCGGCGCGATTACCAAGGCCAGCCCATCAACGCTGTGGTCGTGCGTCGCTGGGATAATCGCGTGCCAGCCACGGACGGGACGGTCTACTTGACCAATGGCTCAGTCAGCGACCCGTTTGTGGTCTTTGATCGCTCTGATTGCCGCTCGGTGATCGAGAATGGCATTTTCAAGGAAGGCAAGTATCCCTGGCACTTGGGCCGCTTTCCCAAGCGAACTGAGGCCGCCGTGATCATGCATGTCCACTTTACCTTGCTGGTCATGGCTCTGTGTACTGCCTTCCGCTTGTGGCAAGCTCAACAGGCTGCTCCCTCAACACCGCAGACCGAGACCCGTCCCAGCTTGAGTACCGCACTGCTGGACGGCGAGGGGACCGCACGCTGGCGCTTGCGGCTCAAGGAGGAAAACCGCGACAAGGTCATCGTCTTTCTCGCCGATGCCTATGGCATTTTCCACTTGGCTGAACTGGCCATCTTGACCGGGATGCGGGATGCGCTTGCACCGTCTCCCCTCCCATCTCGGCTCTCGCCAAGCCATCCTTCAACGCTATGGCATCAGCACCTGATCCTTATATCATAATTCCAGCAATAGAAAAGAGCTTGAAGTCATAGTACGTATTATGATATGGTAAAGGCACAGATTAGGGTTTCACAGAAGGGCAATTTTGATGAGTAGAAGATACGAGCTATCCCCAATTATAGAAGCATTATGCCAATTCCAGTTTGAACCGGATTCTTCTTGGGACCTTACAATTCCCGGTCTTATATATGAGAAAGTTCAAAAGACTTTTCCTAAGCGAAATCAGGTTGCGCAGATTAGTATTGGCATTGCAGCTAACGCGGAGGTAATCGGGCAACAAATCGGAGCTTTACCTTTAATGCAGTTTCTGAATGAGGCTGGAAATACTCTCATTCAGGTGGGTCAAAATCTTCTGACGGTTAATCAATTGAAGCCCTACTCTTCATGGCAACAGTTCTTGCCATTGATAGAAGAAGGACTTCAAGCTTATAGGAATGTGGCACATCCTAGAACTATTCAACGAGTAGCATTACAGTATCTTAACCGCATCGAGTTTGAACATCCTGTTAAGTTGGAAGATTACCTCCATTTCTATCCTTTCCTCGGGAAAGAACTTCCTCAGGATATTGGTGCATTCGTCGTAGGCGTGCAGATATCACGAGAGAATGCGAGAGATCTCTTGAATCTTCAATTAACACGCCTCAATGTAGAGGCGCCCAACGAAGTCGCTATGATACTCGACCTTAATTATATGCTTGCTAAACCAGGCGAGGTTGCGCTCGATCATGTTCTTGAATGGGTGAATAATGCACATGACTATGTTGAAGAGATTTTCGAGGCTTGTATCACAGATCAACTGAGGCAGCGATTTAAGGAGGTAAGAGAATAAATGACATCACTTACAACTCTCCCAGAATCAAGTGCATCTACTTCTCAAAGCTCGCTACGTGGTTTACCTGCATTCGATCAACAAGTAGCTGAGTCTAGGAAAGACCTGGTAGCTGTGACCAACAGACTAGCTAATACCGATTCCTCAAAATATACCAGCACGATGTTTTCTCGGCAGCTTTTAAAAGCCGTCCAGAGGTTCTCAGAAACAATGTTGAGTTCCGCCAGAACCTCACGGGAACTTTTACAAGCGATATATACCTGGAAAGAAACAGGAACATCAACCTTTTACTTCTTCAAAGCTCAGCTTCAATTGCTTGAGTCAATTTACACCTTGAGGGAACCCAGGAAGGTTTTTCGATTTCTTGAGAGAAATACGTTTTTAGCACCTCTTCTAATAGAGGCATACCCCAAATTAGAAAATCGCTTTCCAGATTCACAGATCTTCCTTGAAGTTGACACTGATCCAGAAGAAGGAAACGATCAGCAGTTATTAGTGCTCATTGCTACAACGTCCTCTCCAAAAGAGGCCCTTCGAAGGCTCAAAGAACTTGATGAAGATTGGTGGTTGGATGCATTAGATCGAGCTCAAGGGAAACTTTGTATCAATTTGGAGTTTGAATGAGTTTTGATTGGTCTGATTATCTTGCTTTAGCAAGGGAACTGTACAGACAAGGGATAGTCCACTCAAGTAAAGAAGCGGAGTTACGCTCTGCAATTAGTAGGGCTTATTATGCTGCTTTCTGCAAGGCAAGAAATTATCTGCTTGATAAGGGAACCCGCAGTCTTTCTGAGGGACCAGAAGCGCATATGGAAGTCCAAAATACATTCCTGAGTAGCAGTGACAAGAGACGCAAAGAAATAGGTGAGAATCTAAATCGCCTGCGAACATTCCGTAACCGAGCAGATTATAGAGATAGATTCCCAGGATTAAGCAATACAACAGTTGCCTCTATAGAGCTCGCTGACGACGTGATTTCTGATCTTGGTAGGTTATGAAATCCTCCCAAGCTATTTGCCACTGGTTTTCATACCTTCGAACTGCATCTAGTCACGTTGCTCCCTCCCCACATCTGACAGCAAAATTGACAGCAAAACCCGTGAAAAACTGCTGTCTTTGGTGATACAGAGCGAACAAAGTTCCCCTTGTTTGAGCACAAGGGGAACCTTGGTGAACACCAGCGAACAAGCAGTGGCGACCATGAAGGTCTCCCGCGTGAGAGGCCACCAGAACACTTCTCAAAACACGTCAAAAAGCCTCTTGCAGAGTTCGACTCTCCCTCGCCTACCCTTATTGCTATATGTAGCAACGAATGTGGCAACACCGACGATTTTCAGCGAAAAATTATGATAGGCCGCGAACAGAGCACAAGAAATTAAGCGCGAGAGGAACATGAGCGACCGGCTATAAACGGCTCCTGCCGAATCCCCCCTTCTAGAGCCTGTTAAAACTTTTGTGTAAATAGCACGTGATCATCACGGAAACCAGCATTAAAAAATTGGCACTACTGCAACCATACTGCAACGCCAGCAGAACAGGGCGAAAATCGTGACACCCGGCGAACAACAAAACGGCTTTTTGAGCACAGAGAGAACACCCACGAACGCCAGCGGACGACCTCGACCTAATCCGTCCCTTGGTACCGAGCGATCAATGGCAAGCCGTTAGAAAGCCACCAACTCATTGTTGAGATGAAAGACACATGTTTGTGCCACATTGAAGTGAGGGCATAAGTGAGGGCATTACAACCCAACATGCATCGACAGCGATAGATACAATTGGACACAATCAACATGTCTAGAGCTTGGGAAGCCAATCAAGGCACTTCCCAAGACCACTCAAAAAGCCTCTTGCTGAGTTCAACTCTCCCCGCTCGGTCTCGAATAGAAGCCATTTTACCCCATCGACCTAGCCAATCTATGATATACTAGAAACGGCCTATAGGTCAGATGTTTCGTATCTGGGAACAAGACCACCACTTTTTATCAGGGCGTTAGATTATTCGGATAGGCTTTTAGAGGGGAAAAGATGGTCAGAGGTGAGCATCCCATGCAAGAACCACAACAAAGCTACTGGGCCTTTAGTGCGAAACCAAGGGTTTACAAAATTGAGGAAGCCATTCGGGACAGGATTATAGATTACTGGACTGTACCCCACCGGAATGTTCGAGCAGGTGACCGAGCTATTATCTGGAAGGCCAAGGGCAATAGTCAGCAGAGAGGAATTATCGCTCTTGCCGAAGTACTGACCAATCCTATTCCATGCACCGACCCTAACAAAGACTACTGGATAGATCGGAATGCGCCAAATGAGATCGTAGATCGAGTACAAGTACGCTACCTCGCCCCACCGAGCTTACCACTCTGGTTGGATGAGGCCAGTCCACAAGTACTCAGGGAGTTGAGTGTTGCCCGTGCCACAGGTGGTAGCGTGTTTCATGTCACCCCTGAACAATGGGATGCCATTATGCTAGCAGTGGGAGGTTGGCCTGTTCCTGGTGTTCTCTGAATTAAAAAGGGTGAAAGGCCAGTTCCCTATTCCAATACAAGAAGAGCGATTGGAAACAGTTGATTTAAACACAGCCCTCTCTATATAAACCTGAAACATTGGCAGAAAGGAAGCTACAGTGTCAATTGGACAAGCTTACTCTCATGCCCTCACTCCACCTGAGCAACAGGCACTTAGCTGGGCATGTGATGTACTCATAGACAGTATCTTTGAAGATGTCCAGAACGTAGAAGAACCGGAAGATATTGTCGATACCATGATAGGCATATATCTACCCGAACGGTACTTGTATAAGTACACACCACGTTTCTTCCGAAAGTTCGCAGTTTGCATTATTACCGTCGCATGGAAGCTGGTACAACCAGAGCATATGGTACTTTCCTCTTTAGCAGAAGAATTGGCCGCATGGGTCATTATCCAGGAGGCAAAAAGACATCTTGAAGATGAGACAGATGAGGAAGTAGAAAACGCTTTTGATGCATTTATAGACACATACTTTGAAGATCTCGACTTTGAGTTTCTCTATGATAATTCCTTTGATGGTATTGAGAAGACAGAGCTAGCTCAGAGAATAGACCTCTCTCCGTTAGCTTTTAGTGATTGGTTTTCTCCAATTTCTGATGAGCCTTCTCGGACACCGCATCCATTTGTAAGTGAAGGCGATTCACCCAACCCATGAGAGCAAAACAGAGAGCAAAACCGTTCAACACGAAGTGATAAGACTCAACAAAAATGGACAAGAATATCACGAATTTCCGCGCTACAGGCCCGTCGAGGCTGTGTCTAAGCCAGCCGAAAAAGAGGTATTAGGTAGTTCAAGTCCCCCATTCGGCCTCCAATGTACTAGCCCATATAGTTGCACTGTCTCCTCTCCAGGACCTTACGATAGAAATAAGTACTTGTAAACTCTCTTCCAATTGGATATAATCTCAAGCAAGCATACACAAACTAGGCTTAGATGTAGTTTCAGGAAGGCAGCAATGCCATGGGCGTCAGTGATAACGGGTGCATGTATTGGCCTCGTAGTCCTTTCTTTTGCCCAATGGGCTAGCTTAAATCTTACGATGTTGGCTAGCGCAAAGAAGGAGGAAAAGCCTATGAGGAAAATGGCAAGTCAGTTCATGTTGTTAGGTTCTTCATTGATCGAGACAATTTGGACTATCGAAGCCAGCATCATCGCCAGCATCCTGTCGTCCTGAGCCTATATCTAACAAGGAGAGAAGGGCGACGAGGACACCGCCGAACGTCCACAAACAAGTTCAGTAGTTTCCGTATTCGGCACTCAACCGTGACAGCAAAACTTTGACAGCGTTGGCGAATTCGATTTTTCCTATGCAAACAGGGGATAACTTCAAGGCAAGCGGCATCAACTACTTCATAGAGGTGGAGGACCACCTTCATAAGTATCCTGAATATAGAGCAATTTGTCCATCAGCTTCTTTTCTGCTTGTGAGACTTGCTTATATAACTCTTTATAAAGTATCTGAACCGAGCGATACGTTGAGTGCTTCTCCATCTCCGGCCAGGCCGCATCCAGAATAGCACGTATCCAGTCCAGAGGCGGAGGAGGATAACCACTTCCTGGTGAAAAACAATCTCGACGAATTCTACAAGTCGCCATTTCAGGGTTACCTGACAAAAGCCAACCCAGCGTTTCTGGCCGATAGTTCCCTGGAGAGATGTTGGCTAACCAAGAAGTCGCCCAAACCATTTCCATAGGCACCGTTGGTGTCTCTAACGCATGGTAAATCCGAAAAAACCAGTCGTTCGGCGAAAGAGACGAGAGATTTGTGATAATTCCATTTGGATGCTCTTTAAGCCATTGCTTATAATCTTCACTTTGTTGAATACAGGTAATTGCTTCTTTGATATATGGAGCAAGAAGTAACTCAAAGGCGTCTAAAGCAGCATTAACAGCATTATTATAAACCATTGCAAACTGATACGTCTGATTGAGCATCTGCCTACTTGTTTCCGAGAAATCCAAACTACGATAATCCGTTTTATACTCAGGCCAACAATATAAGCGAGGCGATTCTTCTAAAAGATGAGGTGTAGTCTGCTCAGGTATCTCGATATGCTGAAGACAAGGTTTCACAATTCCTCGAAGAGTATCCCGAAACTCAATGCGTAAGAGATCATCTGTAGCACTTTCGAGAAGACGATCTCGAAGATTTTGTAATTCTGCGTGCAATGGACCGTATATCTCAGTCTTTCTTCGCAAATTGGCTTCCTTCGCTGATTGTTCTCGATTATTCCAGGTTGAAATCAGTACGGTGAGACCGGTACCAAACAGTATTCCCCCGATGCCCCGTAAAGTATCAACCGGAATGACAAGACCAACCAAACCCATTATGAAGAGGACAAGCGCAAAAATCCCCAGACGATCGCGGATTAAAAACTGCCATGACGAGAATCTATTGTTTGGAAATTTCTTCTTATTGCTTTGATGGCTCACTTGCATCATACTTTACCTCTCTACCCCACACAGATTACTTCCTGGACATTTCGGAATTAGATTCCAAGTGTAACTCTTGCATCTTCTTACGTCAATCGGATAGGCAAAAGTGGGTGCGCGTCATTTTTTGGCGAGGATGATGGAGTACAATAGAGCGCAAAACGACACAGCGGCCTTGTGAAGCCAGCCGACGAAACGGAGAAGAGAGGCAAGCAATGGCGAATCAGCCCGCGTGCATTGTACGTTCCTTCAGGCTTAAAATCTTCAAAGCGAGAACACCCAAGACCTGTGCTAGAGCAAGATGAAGTCTGATCAGATTTCCTCATGACAAACTATCTGTGCTACCTCGGAGAATATCGCCTATCTTCTTTTTCGAGCTCGTCTTTGATGGACCTACACAAGTCGCTAAAGCTCACTTGAATGACTTTTTCACCTGTACTGTCACAGCTAGGGCACGAAGTACCTTTTACGCCTCTTCCTTGCCATCCGGCACATATTCTATCAGATCAGCAGGAGTTACACCAAGAACCTTAGACAATTTATCCAACGTAGTCGTCGTTACCTCGTGATCTGGCTTCCTCCATATTGTTTGTATCGTCTTATAGGCCATATTCGCTTCCCTTGACAACCTGGACATACTAAAGCCCTTCTCTATGGCCACCTCTCTCACCTTTAAGCGTATCATGCCGGTCCCTTGTCTTGCGTTATGTGCCAATTGTACCAACCTCTACCCTCCTACGGAACTACGCCTAGAAGCATGGTATATAATGTGATAGTATGTTATATACTAGTAAATGATGATAGTAGATAAATCGACACGAGAAGGGAAATGCGACAATGGATATGCCGGATTTCGCAGACCCCATAGCCGTAGAGGAAATACGAGAGTTTAAAACTCCACCTGATCTTGAGGAAGAAGCAAAAATTATCTTACAGAGGCACAACTGCCAAATTGAAGAACATCCAGAAGGATACCTTATCCACTTTCCACAAGGCACCACCTGTGCGAGAATATGTCGCTATGGAGTCACTGAACACCGGCAGATTACCTTACCAGACGGCTACCAACTGCACGACTTCTACGACTGGCATAGAGATACCAGCATACTTTACTACACCCTTGAATGAGCGAGGATAGCCCACCACCTAAAAGATTACTATCGTTCTATGACCTCTTGCATGTGGTATCTTACCACTAGAACAAAGCAAACCTTTGCGCCCGATTTCCATTACCTTTTACACCGGCTTCAAAAAGGACGGTCACATAGCACAAACATGTCAACCACCCCGCCAGCCAACCCAGACATCAAGCGCGAACTCAAAGACCAGTTGCTGACCATGTCACCCAGAGCCTTCGAACTCTTCGCAGGCGAATTCCTGGTCTACGTAGGACTTGAGAAAGTCTCAGTCACCCGTTACATCGGCGACGGCGGCATCGACGCCCAGGGCGACTTGATCGCAGGCACATTTCGCCTGCCCGTGGGAGTCCAGGTAAAGCGCTACCGCAACAACGTGCAGCGCACCGACATCGACAAATTCATAGGCGCATTATCAGGCCGCTTCCCGCAGGGTATTTTCGTTACCACCTCCGGCTATGGCACACCCGCACTACACAAAGCATCCACCTCCATCCCCAGGATACTCACCTTGAGCGGCAGCGAAGTCATATCCATCATGCTGCAAAACAGCCTGGGCTTAAGACCAGCGCAGAGCAGCCCACAAAAGCTCACCATCGATCCCGACTACTTTGCAAACTTCGAAGCTCAGAGACAACTGCTCATCCGCAAAATCAGCGAATCGCGCCAGCATTACACTCCAGGCTCACCACAGGAAACACATGAAGAAACTATCGACCTCGAGCCAGCAGAAGACCTGATCTCACTGAACGCTCTCGGATACACCTTACGGGTCGACCCCAACAGGCTGCGCCGTTGGCTCGAAAGCGGCAAACTGCAAGCCGATGGCGATCAAAAAGTCGGTGAACGTCATAACTACTATTTCAGGCGCGACCGCATCGAGCAGATTCGCGCCGACCTTAACCTCCAGGCCAAGCCGCTTGCCAGCGACGAGTGGCGGCAAGAATTCCTCGACTTCGCCAAAAGCCGCAACCTATCCAGGTCCTACAAGCCCGTACTGGTAAAGGCCCTGTTCAAACTCATTGACCGGGAAGGCAAAGTAAAAATGGACGACCTGGTGAGAGAATTCAGAGACTTTTACATGCAACGCGCCAGTCAAGGCCTGCCGGTAGAAACCGGCGCCACTCTTCTCAATAACCCCACCACAGCCAGCGATAACGACCTTAGAAGGCTCATCATCACCAATCCCTTGCAGCGCTTTTTAATCAAAAATTACCTTGAATACCACCAGGATGAGGATATCGTACAGATCGCCCCACAGCTCTGGCACGACCTGCGCTACTATGAAATGATGGACGTATTGAAAAGCGCAGCCGAGCAAATCACGTACTATTACAGTCGCAGCTCCAAAGCAGAGCAATAGAAACCCCCATGCTCACCTTCCCCCACCACTACATCCGCTTCAACTACCGCTGGCGCAACCAAAAAGAGTTCGGCAGCATCACCCTGCCGAACTCTTGAGAAACCAGGTTGATCTACCCTGCGGATGGCCCCTGGTAC
>WNFI01683407.1_pt1 | contig 10206 bp, 8 predicted proteins | sample 5400471 | NCBI WGS metagenome assembly WNFI01 (sample SAMN13153348, study PRJNA577476) | soil metagenome | isolation source: 100 cm saprolite on Douglas fir-dominated hillslope | place: USA:California | collected 2013-09-17 | reverse complement strand
GCCCGAACCCCACCGCCGCAAATTCCATCGCAATTACCGCTGCCGCACGCATAAGGCCTCTCCGGTATTGCTATGAGGTTCTGCAGCGCGTGCCGCGTTGAATACCGCAATCTTTTGGGCTACGTCGGCGACTGCTTGCTCGATGCGGACAAAATCCGGTCGGACGATCATTCCAAGATTGGTCAAGCGAATAGTCGACTTACTCCGTTCGAAGAGTTGTCCGCCAAATTCGTGCTCCAGCTGCTGGATCGCGCGGGTGAGGGACGGCTGTGCGACGCCGCAGCGCTTGGCCGCGCGCGTGAAGCTACGTTCCTCATAGAGCGCGAGAAAATAACAAACCTGATGAATTTTCATCGGTGCGCCCGTGACTTACCGTGCTGAAACTTCAATTGCGTGTGAAGCGAATGGCGACGCGATCGCGACTCCGAGGGCTATCGCGTAAAATGCAAGCCAGATCGTAGCCACCGCGGTTTCAGCGCGATTATGGTTTTCAATGCGTTGCCGACGCGAGGCTCTTCGATTGATGAGTTTACGCATGGCGACCTCCATTGCGAAGTTCGCTACCATGCGATCGAATCTGCGATGGTGAACTAGCTCACACTGAGCGGAGCCAATTCTTGCGGTCCGCAGATTTCACGTATGCCAATACCTCGTTCACCGTGCTGACCAGAAATCACACGAATAGGCGGCCGCGGATCGTTAATTGCCTCTCCCAAGAGAGGCCTGCTGTTGCCGCCACGAGCCCTACGTGGCAATCTCTCTTTGACCGTTTTCGGCGCGGGGGCGGCGAAATGAAAGCCCTTGTTTTAGCAGGCGGCGCTCCATCTCCTCATCCGAGAGCGCTTCGTCCATCAGCGACTGTTGCCCGAGCAGCTCCGCGGTTTCGTATGCCGCGCAGGCGACTGCCGCGAGCTCGGTGGCAGTAAGCGACTCGAAGAACGACAACTGTTCGTCGACATGAGCGCTATCCGCGCCGACGCTGCTGTGAACCTTGAGAAATCGGTAGGCGCGGGATTTCGGCGGGCAGACCGCTTCAACTTTACGGATAAAAGCCTCGTCACGGCCCACCGCCATGCGCTCCAGGCAGTAGCTGAATCCGAATAGCGCAATCGGGCAGGTCGATTCCACATAGGAGCGGAAGCGCTCGGCGAACACCTCAGCGCTGGGTGGCTGAATAAGCCGAATGACCTCCGCGGCCGGAAGACCCAAACCTTCGAGATCTCGAAACGCAAGATTTGCATGCCCTTGTTCCTCGTCCGCCTTTTGGGAGGCGAATTTCGCAAGGTCGCGGCGGCCGGCCGCTTCAAACCGTTCGGCAGCTCGACGGAAAAGGCCCGGGGTCTGTCCGGCAAAAACATAATTGCCGGCCAGCCAACGAATGTATCGGGGGAGTGTGTAGGAGACGGCCGAGCGTGCCTGCTTGCTCCGGGCAAGACCTGCCGCGATCGCGCCCTCAACGAGGCTTGCGGCCACACTCGAGCGCTCGGCTGCGACCGCCGATACGGGAAGAGGGGTGATAGATGAAGTTCCTACATCCGTCAGCCAGGACCGTCCATCCGGCATAGCAACCAGAAGCGTCGTCGCGGAGACGGGGACGCACTGCGCTAGTGCGGCGTTCTCAATGTCCATGGCGTAATCCGGATTTCGTGTACTCTGCTAACACAGTCTGTATCACGATCTTGAGCGCATTCGGATCTGGAAATCGTCGAAAGACTTTTCCGCTAGTTGCCACCACAAATAGCTGTCATTTCGAAAGGCGATGAGGCTCTCATAGATTCGCTTGAAGCGCGGATTTTTTGCTCCGATCTCGGCGTAAACGTCGTTCGCCGCCTTGTAACAAGCCTCCATGACTTCCGTTGAGAAAGCGCGCAATAGCGCCCCTTCGGCGACGAGCCGCTTCAACGCGGGAGGATTCGCCGCATCGTATTTGGTGGTCATCCAGTGTCCCGCATCACGCGCCGCGGCGAGGACGGCAGCTTGGTATGGTTTGGGCAGGCTGTTCCATTTCTCTAAATTGACGAGGGTGTGCGCGTTGGCGCTGCCTTCCCACCACGCCGGGTAATAGTAGTACTTCGCGATCTTGTAAAAGCCGAGCTTCTCGTCATCGTGCGGGCCGACCCACTCAGCGGCGTCGATACTGCCCTTTTCAAGTGCAGTATAAATGTCACCAGGGGCGAGCTGCAGCGGCACGACGCCCAACTTACTGATGACCTGTCCAGCGAAACCGCCGATGCGGAATTTCAATCCCGAAAGGTCCGCGACCCCTTTTATCTCTTTTCGGAACCAGCCCCCCATTTGGCAACCGGTATTGCCCATGGGGATGCCATAGCAATTGAAGCTCGTGAAGACCTCTTGCAACAACGCGTTACCGCCGCCTTGTGCGAGCCACGATTCCATTTGCCTTGTATTTAGGCCGAACGGAATTGCAGAACCCAACGCCAGTGCCGCATCCTTGCCCCAGTAGTAATATGCTCCGGTGTTGCCGATCTCGACCGATTGGTTCTGTACGGCATCAAGAACCGTCAGGGCGGGGACGATTTCACCCGCCGCGAACACCTGGATCTGAAATCGGCCATCCGTGATCTCGCTGATGCGTTTGCTAAATACTTCGCAAGCACCGAAAAGCGTGTCGAGCGACTTCGGCCAACTCGTCGCGAGCCTCCATTTGATCTGAGGCGCGGACTGAGCGATTGCTGGCTTTGCAACGGTAATAGCGGCGCCGCCACCGACGATACTGAGAAATTCACGGCGTTTCATAGGGTGGTCTCTGAAATAAGGCGGCGCACGATTAATTATCCCGGTTGCTTGGTGGTCAGTCGGTGGTAGCTAATCTTGCGGTTGTGAAGTCTATCCGAGTGATTAAATAGTTTACACGATTTACGGCGCACGCAAAAGCAAGCTGAGACGCCTTCCTGTGCAAGTTCAAGAAAGTAAAAACAATGTCATAGATCCTTTCGGGCTGGATGTACGCTTGACACACCATCCCGGCTTTCCAAGAATGTGGCGTCAGAACAGGCAGCGGGGTGGACGATTCTTGAAATAGCAGTGTAGCAGTTTGGGACTCGGAGGCTCCAGGTGCGGGACATTTCGGTATTATTGCAGGAGCTGGGGCTCAGCAAATATGCGAAGGCATTTGAAGAGAATGAGATTGATCTTGATTCACTTCATTTTGTGACCGACGAAATGCTGGAGCAGATCGGCATACCGATCGGTCCCAGGGCCAAGTTGCTGGCGGTAATATCCGAAACACCCTTATCGTCGCGATCCGAGGCAGAACACCGGATAAAATCGACAGTAGTAAGTGAGCCGACGGTCGATTTTCGAAATGAACGACGTCAGGTCACGGTTATGTTCTGTGATCTTGTCGACTCCACCAAACTTGCGGCGTCCTTGGATCCCGAAGATTTCGGATTGATTCTCGAGTCATATCAGAAAGCATGCGGAAAGGTTATAGAGCGGTTCGAGGGACACATCGCACAGTATCGCGGCGATGGAGTCGAGGTCATGTTCGGATGGCCAATCGCACAGGAAGACGCCGCTGAACGCGCCGTGCGCGCCGGACTTCAGGTAATTGAAGCTGTAAAGGCGATAGCCGGTCCTGAACCGTTGTCGGTGCGGGTCGGAATCAGCACCGGAGTTGTCGTGACCGGATTAGGCGATCCGTTGTCACCATCAGGTGCGGTGGGCGAAGCGTTTCACATAGCCGCCCGTCTTCAATCTGTCGCAACACCCGACACAGTTATCATTTCGAATACCACCAGCCGCCTCGTCTCCGTACGTTTCGACCAGGAGGATCTGGGCCCGCAGCATTTGAAGGGCGTCACGGGCCCCGTTCGTGCCTTCCGAGTGGTTCGCGTCCTGGAGGATACGAGTCGGTTTCAGGCCGCGCTGGGAAAAGCGATGACACCGCTCGTTGGGCGCGGCCCCGAGCTCGCTTTTCTGCATCAACGTTGGTCGGAAGCAATCGACGGAGAAGGCCAGGCGATTTTTATCTCGGGCGTGCCTGGCGTGGGCAAATCGCGCATCCTCTATGAACTCGCTAAATCGATCGAGAGTCAGCAACATTGGACGCTTAACTTTCAGTGCTTGCCCCACTGTATGCAAAGCCCACTGTTCCCGGTCATCCAGCGCATAGGACGCCTGGCAGAATTGACGAGCGATGACTCCGACGAATTGAAGCTCGAAAGGATCGAAAAGCTGGTTTCAGGGGCCACAGGCCAGATTGCTAATGCGGTGCCAATGATTGCGGAAATGATGTCTATACCGAGCGGAGTCGCTTATCGTCCTTTGTCGTTGACCGCCCAGCAGGTGAAGACCCAGACTTTGTTCGTACTTGTCGAGTTGCTCCTCGGACTTGCAGCGAAACGCCCACTTTTCTGCGTGTTCGAGGATGCCCACTGGATCGACCCGTCAACTCAGGAGCTGCTCGATCTTTTGGTGAGTAAGATTGAGAAGGGCCGAATTCTATTGGTCGTGACACACCGGCCAGAATATCGGTTGTCCTCGGGCCTTCATGCAAATGTGACCGGCTTGACCATAACGCGTTTGGGCCGGCGCGACGTCGCACAGATGGCACGATTGGCGCTCGGCGACGAAGAGCTGGCACGCGGTACCATCGAATCAGGCGGCATCAGGGAGCGCGACCACCACGGCCAACGAACGGAACTGGCTTCCGATTTGGTGCCGGAATCGCTGCGCGATTCGCTTATCGCCCGTCTCGACAGAGCGCCTCAAGCGCGCAACGTGGCGCAAGTGGCAGCGGTGATCGGCCGTGAGTTTTCTTATAACATGCTACATCGGATTACGGCACTGAGCAGTTCAGAACTCGCGACCACGCTCGTGCACCTCCGGCAAAACGATATAGTGCAACTCGTCGACACCACCCCGGTTCGTTATTCATTTAAGCATGCGCTTTTACGTGATGCCGCGTATGAATCCCTTCTGCGGTCGAGCCGGCGAGCAATCCACGCAAGGATTGCGTCTCTGCTCGAAAATGAGCCGGAGGTCGTGGCCAGTCAGCCCGAGTTGCTTGCGTATCATTACAGCCTTGCCGGCAAACCCGAACCGGCTGTGCGCCATTGGCTATCGGGCGGTCGCCGTGCTCGGAGTCGGTCGGCTAATCTCGAAGCCATTGTCCAATTCGAAAAGGCCCTGGAGTACTTGGGCGCATTGCCGGAAACCCCGGAGCGCATTTCCACCGAGTTGGAGATTCACCTGTTACTCGGGCTCTGCTTCATTGCCGTACACGGCTATTCAGCCGAAAGCACCCGGAAAGTATTCGAGCGGGCTTACACATTGAGCGCCGAGATCGGCGATTCGCATAAAGAGATACAGGCCATCTTTGGCCTGTGGGGGCATCACTGGATGAGAGCCTCCCATGATCGAGCGATGAAGCTCGCTGAAACGCTCCTCGCCAAGGCCGACCAGCTTCGTGACCCTGTCTTTCAGATATTGGGGCACCGTTGCCTAGGAAGTACTTTATTCACCCTTGGAGAATTCATTCGAGCGCGGGAACAGCTGGAGGGGGCAATTGCGTTAGGCGACCACACTTCGACTGAGGAGATTTTCTTCGACCCCCGTGTAGCCGCTCAGCTCATGTTTGCGTGGGACCTGTGGATTCTGGGCTACCCCGATCAGGCGCGCGACAACGTGCTGCAGTCCCTTAGTCGGGCTGCTGAGCGAGCCGATCCATACACGCTTGCATTTGCCCACTACGTTACGTCCGCCGTACATTTGCTGCGCGGGGAGTTTCAGGACGCTGTGGTGCATGCCGATCGCAGCTTCGAGCTGTCGCGGGAGCATCGGATCAATCTTTACGCCCTTTATTCGCGATTTGGACGAGGTTGCGCGCTGGTGAAAACCGGACACATGGAGCGAGGACTTATCGAAATCAGCGAGGGAATTGAAGAGGCACAACGAAGCAATCTCGGGTACATGCGAGGCTTCATGCTTGGATGGCTTGGAGAAACTCAGGCCGGGAACGGAGACCTGGAAGAAGCGCTGTCGACGATTGGTGAAGGGCTAAAGGGGATCAATGATGTCACTGGGCGAGCCTGGGAGGCAGAGCTTCGCCGGCTGCATGGAGATATCCTGCTGCTGGCGCATCCAGATGCCGTGAGTGCAGCCGAGCGCAGCTATGATGAAGCGATCGTTTTAGCCCAGAAGCAGTGCGCCCGCTCTTTGGAACTCCGCGCGACGGTCTCTCTGGCGCGGTTGTTACAGCGCCGTGGCAGAAACGACGAAGCACGCGAGCGTCTCGCTTCTATCTGCGGCTGGTTCACCGAAGGGTTTGTCACAGCAGATTTCAGGGCTGCGAAGGCGCTGCTTGAAGAGTTGGGAAACAATTGATCCGCTGATGTTTTGGGTCGGTCCCGGGTCCCTTAGTGTCCCAACGCGTGTTTGATAAAATCTTTCAAGGAATAATGTGGGCCTGCCTGTGGTCGCCAATTTGGTTCGAGGTTTAAGTAGGAACGTTTGTCGCCAAACATCAGGCCAATAAACACCTCCGCGAGAATCCGGCCGCCTACAGGCCCCAGTCGGGGCGTCATGATCGCGATGTTTTCCTTTACCGGGATTTTCACGCGCTCTTGGTGATGCATGGCCTCAGCAAGAATGTAGACCCAAAGTGGGCAATTGTTTTTGTATATCGGCGAAATTGACAAAATGTTGGGCGCCGACTGCCGGCGCGCCATAACAGCTTTGCCGATGATAATGTCGTTGTCTGCGAGAGGGGTAACGCCCATTGCGCGGGCTACTTCTTGACCAGATGGAAGACCCAACCTCCATCCTCGCTCAAGATTACGCCCAGCAAGAGAAAAAGGGGCGCTGCTCACGACCGAGGTCGGCAAGCGGGACAGTGGACTGACCAGCGAGGTATCGATCCGATATGCGAACTGAAGGCGCCGGGCATTAGCGGCATTTGATCCATCATACTTGCGGACGTCGATGTTGATGAGCCGTCCCCAGTCGATGCCCCACGCGGAATTCACGGCCCTGAAACCCCTAAGTCCTTCGTGATGTTTTGGGGTGGGGAAAATCGGCAGCAGCTTTGCGTCGTTGATCCGGTAGCCTGGGCGAACCATCGAATGCCCAAAACGATATGCCGCCACCGAGAATTCGACTGGCATAAATGGTTCGTTTTTCCACCGGAAAAATCTGAGCTTTTCCTGCTTAAACTTGCCGTCGACCTTAAGTTCTCGCAGCACACTTGAGTGGACGATTCGCGGCAAGAAATCGTTCAGTACGACGTACTGATAGTGAAAGCGGACCAGTCGCTGCGTTTCAGCGAAAGCAAGCTTACCGTCCTTTACGGTGCGCGTTATGTCCTTGAGCGTGCGATTGTGGAATCGGAGCAGGAGCCCGTGAAGCTGAGATATTAGGACATTCTCATCATTCCGTGGATCACCGATGAGCGCTCGACTGCGGTCGGGCGGTGCCCCGTTTCGCGGTAGGTCAAACGCATCGTGATCCGTTCCTCCATGGATTGCCCTGCCGAGGAGGAAAGAATATCCGCCGTCATACATGTAAGGTTGATCATCCGGTCCGCTCCCGTAGACGGAATCCAAATCGAAGGCCGGAGTACGGTAGTCAGTGAGAGCATCGGGATCGTTCTGTTTTTGCAGGCTGCTATCGGGGTCGAACGTTATGTCATGATCAATAAACTGGCCGAAATAGGTGTAGAGTGCGGGGATCCCGCTCTCTTCTTCGTCTTTACCGTTTTTAGGATCTTCGGGCTCGGCCGACATAGCGTGACCGAGCCTTGTTAGATTGGCGATGTTTTGAGCGTCTGTTGCGCCGAAAGTAGCGGCTGGGAGTCTCCGAAACAGTCTACCAAATCGACCCTGAAATAAGGTTGACCGCGCTGTCGACATCAGACCGCGCAGCAAATGTGCACCGTGGCTTGTATTCACGGATATCCGCCCTGTAATCCGGCAACGAAACGTCCCTTTTTGACGCCGGGCTACTTTCTACATTCCATAGCCGTCCACTATTGCGTGGTGCCAAGCACCCTCCCACGATTGATCTTCCTTATAGTCCTTTGATTTTTTTCTGCGGGGTACTGGCGGCATTAGCAAGAGGTAGAAATCGTCTCGTCGTGGATTTATGCGACCAAAAGATTTGGTGCGCGCATTCTCAACATCGACGAGCATAATCCGAACACCTCGCTTAACTTTGACACCTTCCTTGTCAAGCATACCTGGTGACCGAGCTTTTTGGGGTCATAGGTTTTGGTAGGTCCCGCCATTGTCCGCTCCCCCCTCAATTCGTTCGAATAGGTCCGGTGTTTCGGTAACAATTGCGCAGCATGCAATAATAGACCGGCCGATTGGACGAGCGCAACCGTCAGGCGCGCAGCCGGATGTCTTTTGCGGCTGCGAGCGATTGTCCGGCTGCTTTGGGTCGCCCACGCCCTGCATTTCGACGCCGGCCGGCCAACCTTTGCACCGGACCGGCGATGTTTTGGCCTCTAATGATGTCCAAAAAGCATTGTGACAATTGGAGCAATTTAGCCGAATTAATTGGCCGCGACCGGTTTGAAAAGGAGGCAAAGGGATTTCGAGGAAATAGCTGCTTACGGGGCAATATTGTCGTATGTTACGTTTTATTGAAAACTCAATTTTGGTAAGCTCTAGAATGGCTACAGGGGCACAGTATTTCGACAAGCATGCGCTGCTTCGCACTCACCCATTTTTCAAAGACCTGGGTGCGACGGTCATTGATCGTCTGGCGCCTCGTATCATATCGACCAGGATAAAAAAGGGCGCTGTCATATTTCGCAAAGGCGACATTGGCTCGAAGTTGTATGCGGTTCGTCTGGGAGCAGTGAGAATAAGTGCTCCGTCGGAGCAGGGAAAAGACGCAATATTTAATCTGGTTGTTCCTGGTGAACTTTTCGGAGAAGTCGCTTTTCTCGACGGCGGGCAGAGGACAGCCGATGCTGTTGCGATTGATAACTGCGAGTTGATGGTTATCGAGCGTCGCGATTTCATTCCCGTAATTCTAGATAACCCCGAAATTGCGATAAAGTTGATCAAAATATTATGTTCGCGGCTTCGTAAAACGAGCGAGCAGGTTGAAGACATCGTCTTCTTGGGTTTGCCGAACCGTCTTGCGAAGGCCCTGTTGCATCTTTATCGGCCTTCGGCGGAGGCCTCGCCGCAAAACAAAATAACGGTCACGCAGCGCGAAATAAGCCAAATGATCGGTGTGTCGCGTGAAAGCGCGAACAAGCAGTTGCAAGATTGGCAACGAAAAAAATGGCTGAAGCTTGAGCGCGGCGGCGTCGTTATTTGTGCTCCTGACGCGTTGCGCGATCTTGTGTCCAAAAACGTAGCTTGAATTTCTCTATTGAGCTCAGCGCCGTGCTGGAATCGCCATGTCTACGATCTGCTGCATTTGCCTCATTAACGCGGCATAAATCCGGTAGGTGGCGATATTAACTTTTATCCGGCGATCGGGCGCACGCGCGCGCGCACGTCAGCGCAAGAGCGACTTACGCAATATAAATCATTAACGAGGGTGTTGCGCTTTTTTGTCGGAATCGGGAGGCGGATGTCGGTCGTCTAAATAACGGAAAATCAATGGCTTTCAGCTAATTACTTGAAATGATTGACGTGATGCCCTCGAGCTCAGCGGCGTCCATTGAATGAGCAATTTTAAAAAAATTTGGCAGCCGCTCATTAGGCTTCGGTCAGTGCTACTCGGAGCAATCCTGATTAGCGTCGTTTGGACGACTCTATTTTTTTTCCTTAGAAACGAACACGATAGTGCCGAACGTGCGGCCATTCAAAATTCAACCAACCTTGCTGCAGCATTAGAAGAACATCTCTCGCGGTCGCTTAGTGAAATTGACAGGTCATTGAAGATCATTCGGACGCTGTACGCGCGCGACCCAAAGAAATTCGATTTGGTGGACTGGCTCAAATCAAACCCAATTCTGAGTGACAACATCGTACGGGTCAGCATTATCGATCGTAGCGGACAGACAAGGCTCGACAACTCTGCAGAGGTGGAACAGACCGCGTTAGAGTCCCGAGACACCGACTACTTTCGCGCTCAGGTCGGCGCAAAAAATGACGAGTTTTTTGTTAGCAGGCCTGTCACCGATCCAGTTTTCGGAAACCGGTCACTCATGTTTTCGCGTCGCATTGAGAACAGTAGCGGCTCCTTCAACGGTGTTATTGTTGCCACTCTGGATCCAGCGTA
>WNFI01416562.1_pt1 | contig 10206 bp, 9 predicted proteins | sample 5400471 | NCBI WGS metagenome assembly WNFI01 (sample SAMN13153348, study PRJNA577476) | soil metagenome | isolation source: 100 cm saprolite on Douglas fir-dominated hillslope | place: USA:California | collected 2013-09-17 | reverse complement strand
CGGCGGGCAGATCCTCGAATACTTCGCGCATCTCCGAGGCGGCGTCGATCAGAAGTACCTGAAGCAGCTCGTGGAGCGGTTCGACCTGGACACGGGGCGCAAGTTCCGCCAGTACTCGACCGGCAACAAGCGCAAGGTCGTTTTGATCCAGGCCTTCATGCACAAGCCGCGCGTGCTCATCCTCGACGAGCCGACCAGCGGTCTCGACCCGCTCAACCAGCAGGAGTTCGACGGCATGGTCCGCGAGGCGCGCGAAGAGGGCCGCACGGTGTTCCTCTCTTCGCACGTCTTGAGCGAGGTCGAGAAGACCTGCTCGCGCGTCGCGATCATCCGCGACGGCCGAATCGTCCGCATCGGCGGCGTGCACGAATTGAAAGACATCAAGCGCTACGAGATCACGATCGCCTTCGCGCGCCCTGTGCCCGCCGACACGTTCACCAAGCTCGACGGCGTGGCTGAGGTCGAGAGCCTCGACGGCGGGTCCGCCGTGCGCCTCGCCATGCAGGGCGCCGCGGACGCTGTGATCAAGGCCGCCGCGCAGTTTCCTGTCGTCTCGCTGACCAGCTACGAGCCCAGCCTCGAGGACATCTTCCTCCGCTACTACGAGCGCGACGGCCAGGCGCCGAGCCAGGAGGCGGCTCGTGTTTAGAAGCGTCTACCTCAAATCGTTTCGCGACTACCGGGTGCCTATCCTCGGCTGGGGACTCGGACTTGGCGCGTTGATGGCAGCCGTCCTCGCCGCCGTCCCCACCGTGTTCGCCTCGCCTGCGGCCAAGGCCGCGGTCGTTGCGATCGGCAGCTCCTATGCGTGGATCGCGGAGCCGATCAAGATCGACACCGCAGGCGGCTACGCGACGTGGAAGTACGGGATCACGATCCTCGTCGTGTTGATCTGGCCGCTCCTTGCCGGCAGCGGCATGCTGCGCGGTGAAGAGGAGCGTGGCTCGCTCGATGTCCTCCTGTCGCTGCCCCGTGGGCGCGTCCGCGTGGCGCTCGAGAAGGTCGCGGCACTGTGGACCGCCCTGCTTGTCTTCGGTCTCGTCGTCGGCCTTCTGACGTTCGCCGGGGGCGCGAGGCTGAACGGCGAGATCAGTCTTGGAGCGACGCTCGCGTTTGGCGGGAACCTCGCTCTGATCTGCGCCGTCTTCGGGTCCATCGCGGTCCTCGTGTCGCAGTTCACCCAGGAGCGCCGGACCGCCTCCGGGCTGACCGCCGGCATCCTCCTCGTGGCCATCGTGGTCGACATGGTCCACCGTGTCGTGCCCAACACCGTGTGGCTGAGCCAGCTCTCGCCGATCTACTACTACAACCTCAGCAAGCCGCTCGTGCCGGGCTACGGCGCGAACGCCGGCGCCATGCTGTTCCTGCTGGCGCTGTCCCTCCTTTTCACGGGCGCCGCGGTCTGGCTGTTCGCCCGACGCGATGTCGGGGGAGTCGCGATTCGCCTACCGGAGCGAGATTCGGGAACCGCGCAGGCGCTCCCTCGATCGGACTTCTCGCTGCGGTCGGTTTACCTGCGCAGCCTTGGGATGATCACGACCGCGACGTTCTGGTGGACGCTTGCCATCGCGGGATTCGCGGCGTGGATGGTCATCATCGTCAAGCAGACCGAGGCCCAGCTGAGATCGCTTCTCTCAGGTTCGTCGGCCATCGCCGGCTTCATCAAGCTCGGTGGCAGCGACAGCGCAACCAACGCCGGGATCCTGGGCGCGTTCTTCCTCTTCCTGCCGGTCATGTTGATGGCCTTTGCCGTGACCCAGGCCAACCGATGGTCTTCCGACCAGGACGACGGCCTGCTCGAACTGGTGCTCTCCACGCCTCAGCCTCGCCTGCGGGTGATGCTGGCCCGGTTTGGCGCGCTCGCCACCGCGACCGTCTTCATCTCGGCAGCGACGTTGGTGGCGACGCGGCTGGCCTCGGCGGCGTGGGGTCTTTCGCTCGACTACGGCAACCTTGCGGCTGCCTCGCTGTCGATGATCCCCCTGGGGCTTCTCGTGGCCGCGATCGGGTATCTGTTCGCCGGGTGGCTGCGCGCCGCCGTGGACACCGGGCTGCTGAGCTTTTTGCTCGTGATCTGGGTCTTCATCAGCTTCATCGGCCCCGGGCTGAGCCTGCCCGACGCGACCCAGAAGCTGTCGCCATTCTTCTACTACGGCACGCCGCTGCTGCACGGGATCCAGGTCGCGGATCTACTCGTCGTGCTGGCGGTCGGGGCGGTGGCCCTGGCCATCGCCTCGGCGCGCTTCACGCGCAAGGACATCCCCGCTTAGCGTCTTACACATTTCTTACCGGAGACCAACCCGGGTGGGACTAGCGTTCAACTTCCACTCGGGATGGGGTTCCCGGGATGGTTTTCAGTTTTCGGAGGGATGGATGATGAAGAGGGTGATCGTTGCCGCCATGCTGGCGGCGGGGATCCTGGTCCTGTCGCCGACCACGGCGGGGGCCTGGGCAACGTACTGCGACTGGGACCCGCTGGTGCTGGTCGTGACTCCGGGCGGACACATCGTGCCCGTCTACGACAGCGTCTGGACGCCGAGCCCGCTCGACCTCGGCGTACCGCTCGAGAGCTATACCGCGACCCGCGTCTACGACAGCTTGGGCAGGCCGCACACGGCCGTCGACATGGCGATCTGGGTGCCCACCGGCCTGCTGTTCCGGTACTCGACCATCGACGAGGTGACGACGGGACTCCTCGGCTCGGGCCAGCTGCTGGCCAGACAGAGCGGGTACAGCGGGACGACCACCCATCTGAAGTTCACACTCGCCGCTTCGTAGCGAAGCCGTGACGCCGCGGCAGCGGTCCGAGCTCTATAGGGTCGGGGTAGGCCTCGTCGCGCTGGCGATCTTCGCCGGGACGGCGGGGCCCCTGACGCGCGACCACCCCGACTGGTGGCTGGTCACCGCGCTTGCCGTCGCGGGGATCCTCGCCCTCGAGTTTCCCCTCCACGTCAACATCAGCGAAAAGGTGAGCGTGGCGACGGCGGTGTTCTTTGCCGCCATCCTCCTCCTGCCCATGTGGCAGGCAGCCGCGCTGGTTGGCCGCGGCGTTCCTGCTGTCCAGCTTGGGTGTCTCGGCGCGGGCCGGCCTCGCGGGACCCGCCGCCGTCGTCGTCCTCGTCGCAGCCGCCGTGACCATGTACGCGACCAACCTGCTATTCGTCGCGATCGCGATCGCCATCGGAACCTCGCGCAGCCCGCTGCCGCTGTTTCTCAACACCCAGAAGCTGGTTTACGTGCAGTTTGCCGCGCTGTACCTGGTCGGCACCACCGCCGCGTTCGCCGCCGTGCGCTACAGCTGGTTGCCGGTGCTCGCCATCGTGCCGGCGGTGCTCGTCTATCACTCGCTCCGGCAGCGCGTCGAAATGCGCCGCGACGCGATGCGCGCCATGGAGCGCATGGCCGAGGAGGTCGACCGGCGCGATCCGTACACATACAACCACTCGCAGCGGGTTGCGATCTACACGCACGCGATCGCGCGCAAGCTCGGGTTCGGCTCCGCGGACGTGGAGCTGCTCGTTCTCGCGGCGAAGGTGCACGACATCGGCAAGATCCGCGTCCCGGACTCGGTCCTCATGAAACCGGCGAAGCTGACGGCTGAGGAGCGGCGGATCATGGAGACCCATCCACGCCTGGGGTTCGACATCCTCAGGCCGTTCTCCGAATACGCCAAGGTGCTCGACCTGGTGCTCGCGCATCACGAGCGGTATGACGGCAAGGGCTACCCCAACGGGACCGTCGGCCGGCGGCTGCTGCTGGTCGCGCAGGTCATTCCTGTCGCCGACTCGCTCGACGCGATGACGAGCGCGCGCGCGTATCGCGGGGCCCGGAGCTGGGAGTCCGCCATGGAGGAGCTGCGCGGCGGAGCGGGGACGCAGTGGAACCCGCTGGTTGTCGACGCGGCTGTGGTCGCGTTGGGTCAGGAGGAGCGCGCGCCGGCGCGCGAGGTCAGGCCGAAGCCCGCGCTGGTCTAGCCGTTCACGGGGCCGAAGCTGACGTCGTGATCCTGGCCAGGGGCCAGCAGCTCGAGCAGCCCTAGCGCCTCATCTGCGATGGATGCCTGGTCAGGTCCCCGCAGGGCTTTGACGAATGGGGTGACATGGAGCCTGGTCGCACCGCGCTCAGGCTTCGGGTGCCACATCGCGCGGACGAAGCCATCGACCAGGACCGCGCCCTGCATCACGCCGTTGGAGCTGAACATCCCGAGGTGGCGGCCCTCGGGCATGATGCGGGTGCGGTCGGCGTGGCCGAGCAGGATGTTGTCGTAATCGGGCAGCAGGCGGACCGCCGCCGGCGTATCGCCAGCTGGACGCGGTGCGGTGGGGACGTCGAAGAGCTCGGCGCCCCTGGCGTCGCGAAATGTCCTCAGTCGCGGCCGCAGCTGCTCGAACACGGCGCGCATCGCCAGGCCCGACCATGCTCGGAAGTCCGCAGGGGACGCGGGGCCGAACGCGGCGAGGTAGCGCAGCACCAGCTTTTCCGGAGTTGTTGGCGGGCCTGGAGGGCGGCCGAGCCAGGCCTCCATGGTCGTCAACGCCACCGGCCCTCCGGCGCCCCAGACGCCCCGCGGCGGGGTGAACACGAGGGGGACCATGTAGCGGACGCCGTAGGCCATCGCCAGAGCGTCGCGCCCCGGAAATCTCTGGGCGAGCAGCTTCGCAAGCTCGGCGACGGTGCGCGGTTGCTCGCCCATGATCTCGCGACCCTCATGGATGATGGCTTCTATGTCCGCGTCGCTCACGCCGCGGCCCCACGGGCTGCCCCGCATGTAACCGCGCTCGCCCAGGAAGGTTCGGGGCCTGGCCCTGCATGCCGACCAGGCGCTCGATCGTGGAGGCGGCGGAGGCGCGGCGGCGCTCGAGCAGCAGCTGGCGCTCCAGCAGCGCGCGGTTCAGCTCGCGCCGGTCGAGCACCTGTGGACGCAGCGGCATCGACCCATTCTCATGGGTTCGCAGCTCCCCTCCGGCGGTTTGTCAGAGGCTGGGGAGGGGGCGCGCGGGGCGCCCCCTCGGGTCGTCAGACAGGCTTGAACATCGCCGCGAAGATGTCGGAGTTGCCGAAGTTCGGCTTGCAGTCCGTGAGCGGCGCCGGCTTCGAGACACCTCCGCTGCCGCGAAGAGACAGGCGCCAGGTGTCGATGGCCGGGCAGTCGGCCGCGAATCGGGTGTCGTTCCAGACCGCCGCTCCGTAGCTCCGGGTTGCGGTGGCGTAGACATAGTCACCCAGGAACTCGGCGGTGAGCCCGTTTTGACTCGAGCCGCGCGGGTCGCCAGGAGCTCCGCGGTGGACTTCGGTGAAGGTGCCCGACGCGCCAGCGTGGAGAAGGACGCCGACCAGGACCCTGGGAGTGGACGTGGTGGTCTGGTAGGTCGTGGTGAAGGCGTTGTAGACGACGTACACGTCCGACCCGTTCGGCGAGATCGCCGGTGCGGTGTAGTACCCGTGGTCACCGGCCGTTTCGACCGGTTGTGGCGTCGACCACGTCGCCCCACCGTTCGTCGACTGAGTGAAGAAGACGTGCTGGTGGTCGATCGTGCCGCTGACATAGCTCATGACGATCCGGTTGGTGGCGTCGGAGCCAGTCGGCGCACCGTTGGCGATATCCACGCTCGGCGCCGGCGCGAGGTCGCTCCGCGCGCCGCCGATGCCGTCGATGGTCGGCCTTCCGAGCCCGGGGTCGAAGACGCCCGGCTGAGTCACGGGTCCGGCTACCGGCGTCGGGTTCGACCAGCCCTGGCCGCCGTTGGTCGAGGTCGACATGAGCTCGAAGCTGCCGCCTCCCGCGGAGGAGACGGTGCCGATGCCGAAGACGTATGCGGTCCCGTCGCTGCCGGTGCGCACGGTGCAGCCGTCCAGGGGGTTGCGCTGGCCATTGTTCGCCGCGGCGCCGATGGGATGCTCGGCCCACGTGTCGCCGCCGTCAGAGGAGACGGCGACCTGGAGCTGCGCGGGCGCCGCGTGACCCTTCTCCTGACCCTGGAATCGCGCCCAGCAGACGTAGACGTTGCCGAAGAACGGGCTCGACGACGCGTTGTCCGCCCAGATCTGCTCCTTGTCGGAGAAGGTCGTGCCGGACTGTCGCGATATGACGACCGGCGGCATCCATGCGCTCTTGTCACTCGCCGCGGCGGCGGCGACGTGGTCGGTGCGCGAGATCGCGATCGCCTCGAACCCGTTGAAGCCCTCGTTGGCGGGGGCCGCGCTGAAGTTCGAGGTCAGGTTCGAGTAGTAGAGGCGAGAGCCGCCGGCCCAGGTGAACTTGCCGTTGACGATCCTGGGGCCGAAAGCCACGCCCGGGTCGCCGTCAGAGATGAGTCCGTTCTCGAAGTACAAGGGCAGCGTGCCGATGGGGCCGGTGTGCGGTGTGCAGGGACCGCTGAGGCAGTGGCGTGCCGACCAACCCGTGTAGGTCGGCTGGGTCCAGGCGGACACGCCGATGCCCGCCGTGAAGGGGCAGGACGATCCATTGCACCCCTGCTCGTCGATCTCGTCGTTGCTGCCCGCGACGAGGACGTTGGGCGCGTTGGCGTCCGCAGTGATCGTCGGCTCGTTCTGCTTGTTCTGTGAGAACGGCGTCGTCGGGCTGCCGTTGGAGACGAGCGTATCCGGCGTGGACGCGAACGCCGTGGCCCCCGCTATGAGCGCGAACAGAGCGGCGACCGGGATTGCTGAAACCCTCTTCATGTCGGTTCCCCCACTGAACGGCGGCTGAAGAATGTTGTCCCGCCAGTCTAGCCACGTCCGTCTGGCAGGCCAAATTGCGAATATGGAAGCCCCCCTCGACGCGCTAAGTTCTAATTCGCAATGTCCAGGCGCGGTCTTCTGCTGTTCGCCGCGATGTGCGTGATCTGGGGCCTCCCGTACCTCTTCATCCGCATCGCGGTCGGCGAGCTCTCGCCGGCGACTCTGGTGTTTCTGCGGACGGGGGTAGCCGCACTGATCCTCATGCCGGTGGTGCTCGCGCGAGGCGGGCTGCGTCCGATCGGCAACCGGTGGATTCCACTCCTGGTGTTCGCGGCGGTCGAGGTCGCAGGCCAGTGGTTTTTTCTCTCGAGCGCGGAGTAGTACATCACGAGTGCGCTTGCGGGTCTGCTTATCTCGGCGGTGCCGCTGGTCGGCGTGGTGATCGCGCTTGCGCTCGGCGCGCGGGAGCAGATGGGAGCCCCCAGCATCGCGGGCTTGCTGCTGGGACTGGTCGGGGTGGCGCTGATCGTCGGCCTCGACCTTCGCTTCTCGAGCCCCATCGCGCTGCTCGAGATGGCGCTGGTGGTGGTCGGCTACGCGCTCGGCCCGGCGATCCTCTCGCGCTTCTTGACCGGCATACCCTCGGTGACGGTGATCGGCGTGTCGCTGGCGATATGCGCAGTGGCGTATGCGCCGTTCGCCGCATTGCAGTGGCCGCACCACGTGCCGAGCGTTGCAGTGCTGGGTTCTGTGGCCGTGCTGGCCGTGGTGTGCACGGCGATCGCGTTCCTTCTCTTCTTCGAGTTGATTGCCGAGATCGGACCTGTTCGTTCCACGGTCATCACCTACATCAACCCCGCTGTGGCGGCGATCCTGGGGGTGGGGGTGCTGCACGAAAGCCTGACCCTCGGCATGGGCCTCGGTTTCGTCCTGGTGCTCGCCGGCTCGGCGCTGGCGACCCGCCGCCAGGCCCCCTCGCAGGCCCCCGAAATGACCGCCGAGGCCCAGGCGCAGGAGGCCCTATGATGCCTTTGGTCCCCAGGGAGGGGAGTGCTGCCGGCTTGCTGGTAGAGGAGCGAACCATGGCTGGATTCGACGCGACCGTCCTCAAGCTGATCGAATCCGAGGTGCGCACCATCAAGGCCGAATACCGGGGCAAGCTGCCCGAGGAGTCCATCGACCTGGTCGCCGACGAGTCGATCCAGCGCCTGGCCGATTCCAGGGTGCCCCAGTTCGTCCCCCTGTTTGTAGGCCGCTTCACACGCCAACGGCTGCGCGAGCTCGTGGCTTCGGAGGCCGGCTCCCGGAGCTAGTACTTCGGCCGAGCGGCACGTTTCCTCGGTGTCATGCGAACGTGGGCGAAGCCTGTCTCGCTGGCCGCTTCGTTCGCTTCTGTCGCGGCGGCTGTGTGCGGGGCCGCGGCCGGCGCCCTTCTCCTTGGCGGTTGCGCCAGCTGCGAGTCGACCGTGCGCCAGACCGCCATCCCGGTCATCACGGCCGGCAGCTTCGACGGGATAGAGGCCGACCAGGCAAGCCACCGGGTCTTCCTGGCCGACAGGACCGCCCATGGCGTCGACGTGATCGACGTCTCGGGCCCGACGCCACGCTTCGCGGGCACAGTCGACCTCGGCGCCCCTCCAAACGGCCTGGCCTACGCCCCCGACCGCAACCGGCTGTTCGCCGGCCTCGAAGGGGGCGCCGTGGCGGTGGTCGACATGGACAGGAGCTCGGCGAGGTACCTGACGGTGATCGATCGCGTGACTGTGGATGGAACCTCGGCGGACCTCATGGACTACAGCCCGAAGACGGGGCGCGTGTACATCGGCACGTCTCAAGGCGGCACGGTCGTCGCGATGGACGCTTCGAATGACGTCGTGATGGACCGCTACGACATCAAGTCGCCGGTGGGGCAGCCGCGCTATGACCCCGCGGACGGCAAGCTCTACGTCGACGCGACCGGGGCCAACATGCTGCTCCAGATCAACCCGGCGGACGGCAGGGTGAGCCGCATTTACACGCTGGCGCCGCACTGCCATCCCAACGGCGTGGCGATCAACCCCAACCGCCAGCTCGCGCTCGTCACGTGCGCCGGCAGCACGACGTTGATCAAGCTCGACACCGGCCTCGACGAGGTGTCGATGAACGTGCCGGGCGGTGACATCGTCACCTACGACTCCGCGCTCGACCGCTTCGCGATCGGCTCCTCGCACGGCCCACGCGACAGCTCGATCGGGGTGCTGGACGGCCAGGGCCGGCTCGTCGGCTCGGTGGGCGCGTCACCGAACGCCCGCGGTGCGGTGTTCGACGACGCGAGCGGGCTGGTCTACGCGGTGGGCGCGGCCGGCCTGTTGAGCTTCTCCCCGTCGGCGTGCGCGCCGCCACCGGACTGGCTGACGTTCACAGGCGGAGTGGCCTTCTACGCAACGCCCCTGCTCCTGTTCGCGCTCTTCTGCGTGTGGTACGCGCGGCGCAGGGCCCGGCGCGATCCGAATGCGCCATCAGGCCCGACGTGGGAGCAGCTGCGGGCAGCGGACCTGGCCGCGGAACGAGAGCGGATCCGGGCGCTCGAGGATGCGATCTATGGTCCGGTCGTCGACAGCTAGCCGCTGATCCCGAGGACGACGTTGCCGGTCTTCTGTTCCGTCTCCACGTATCGCGCCGCGTCGATCGCCTGCTCCATCGGGTAGGTGCGGTCGATCACGGGCTTGAACTTCCCGGTTTCGACGAGCTCTTTCAGGAGAAGGAGGTCTTTCTGCGCGTACACGGGCGGGAGCTGGAACCTGACCTTCTTGTCGCCGAACCGCTGCGTCCAGAAATGGAGGAGGAGGTTGCGGAACCCGTCGGTGGCCAGGTAGACGCCGCCAGGTTTGAGCGAGCTCTTGGTGTGCTCGAAAGTGTTCTTGCCAACCGCGTCGAAGATGGCGTCGTATCTCTTGCCGTCTTTCGTGAAGTCTTCCTTCGTGTAGTCGATGACTCTGTCGGCGCCGAGCGATTTCACGAGCTCGAGGTTCTTGGTGCCGCAGACGGCGGTGACTCTCGCGCCGAGGTACCTGGCCAGCTGCACGCCGGCGGTGCCGATGGCTCCGGACGCGCCATAGACCAGGATCGTTTGGCCCTGGTTGACGTTGCCCACGCGCAGGCACCACAGCGCGTTGAAAGCTCCGTCCGTGATCGCGGCCGCCTGCTCGAAGCTCGCGTTGGTGGGCATGCTTGTGATTCGGGCGCTCTGCCTGACGCAGGTGAACTCTGCGTGGGTGCCGAATCTCAGGCCCGTGTTGCCGAAGACTCTGTCGCCGAGCTTGAAGTCGGTGACTGTCGCGCCTTTCTCCACGACCTCGCCCGCGAACTCGCTGCCGAGGATGCGCTGCCTGGGGGCGCGGACACCGGAGACGAGGCGGCTCAGGGCGCTGACGAAAAGACCGCTTTTGCGGTTGGCCTCGCGAGTGTGGACGTCGAGCCGATTGACAGTCGCGGCGTGGATCTTGACCAGGACCTCGTCATCCTTCGGGGTCGGGCGCGCGA
>WNFI01293906.1_pt1 | contig 10207 bp, 8 predicted proteins | sample 5400471 | NCBI WGS metagenome assembly WNFI01 (sample SAMN13153348, study PRJNA577476) | soil metagenome | isolation source: 100 cm saprolite on Douglas fir-dominated hillslope | place: USA:California | collected 2013-09-17 | reverse complement strand
GCGTGGCGGGGATCAGGGAGATGTCCACGATCCAGACGCCGCCCGAGGAACGGCACCCGGTGCTGACGTTCGTGGGGCCGTACGACGAGAAGCAGATCGGCGCGGCGATCCGGCGCGAGTTGCTCCGTGACGGCCAGACGTTCTTCGTGCACAACCGGGTCTCCTCGATCGGCCGGGTCGCCGCGCGGATCGCCGAGCTGGTACCCGAGGCCAGGGTCGCCGTGGCGCACGGGCAGATGAACGAGCACCTGCTCGAGAAGGTGATGGGCGAGTTCCTGGCCCGCAGCCACGACGTGCTGGTGTCTACCACGATCGTCGAGTCGGGGCTCGACATCGCGAACGCCAACACGCTGATCGTCGACCGCGCCGACGCCTACGGGCTGCCGCAGCTGCACCAGCTCCGCGGCCGGGTGGGCCGGGGCCGGGAGCGCGGCTACTGCTACTTCCTCTTCCCGCCGGAGAAGCCGCTCACCGAGACCGCGCACGAGCGGCTGGCCACGATCCAGCAGCACTCGGGTACGGGCGCGGGCATGTACGTCGCGCTCAAGGACCTGGAGATCCGCGGCGCGGGCAACCTGCTCGGCGGCGAGCAGTCCGGGCACATCGCGGGCGTCGGATTCGACCTGTACGTGCGGATGATCGGCGAGGCGGTCACCGAGCTGCGCGGCGACGGGCCAGCCGAGCGGCCGGAGGTCAGGGTCGAGCTGCCGGTCGACGCGCACATCCCGCACGACTACGTGCCCGGCGAGCGGCTGCGCCTGGAGGCCTACACGCGTATCGCCGCGATCGACTCCGCTGACGACATCCGCGAAGTCCGCGACGAGCTGGCCGACCGGTACGGCCAGCCGCCGCAGCCGGTGCTCAACCTGCTCGCCGTGGCAAGACTGCGGGCCAGGGCCCGGCGGGCCGGGCTCACCGACATCACCCAGCAGGGCAGCCACATCCGGTTCTCGCCGGTGGAACTGCCCGAGTCCCGCGAGGTGCGCGTGCAGCGGCTGTACCCGAGGACGCTGCTCAAGCCGGCGGTGCGTACCATGCTCGTACCGGTGCCGAAGGCGGACGGCGCACGGGCAGGCTCCGGCCGGTCAGCACCGGCCCGGTCGGCGGTGTCCCTGGGCGCCCCGCCGCTGCGTGATCATGAGCTGCTCGCCTGGTGCGAGGAGCTGATCGAGGCGGTACTCGGCGGCATCGCCCCGGCCGCAGAGCAAGCGTGAGAAGGAGCGTCGACGTGCCTCGGACCTCGATCAAGTTGGCCGCCGCCCTGGCCGCCGCCGGTGTCGCGGTCGCCGCGTGCGGGACGGTCAAGATGGGCGCCGCCGCGATCGTCGGGAACCAGCGGATCTCCACCACCAACCTGGCCGAAGAGGTTTCCAGCCTCAGCGCCGGATACCAGTCCTACAAGAACCAGGTCCAGCTGCAGTACCCGGTGTCCGAGATGCCGCAGCAGGTGCTGGCCTGGCTGGTCAGGTTCCGGGTCCGCGACCGGCTGGCCCAGCGGGAGGGGATCACGGTGACGCCGACCGAGGTGCAGCAGGCGCTCGCCGCCATCACCGCCCAGATCAAGCAGAGCGCTAGCACCGCGACGCTGGCCGAGATCGCCGTGGCCAACGGCCTGCCGCCGGACATGCTCAATGAGCTGGGCCAGTACCAGGCCATCGAGACCAGGCTGCTCGACCGGCTGGACGGGGGGAAGCTGCCGAGCGCGACCGCGGCGCAGCAGGCCCTGCTAGCCGAGTTCAACGGGTCGCAGTGCCGGGCCGCCAAGAGCCTGGACATCCAGATCAACCCGCAGTTCGGCACGCTTGACTACGGCACGTTCGCGATCGTCCCGGCCACGACGACCCTGTCCAGGCCGCAGTCCCCCGCAGCCCCGTCGCCCAGCGCGTCCGCGCCGCGGCTGACCCCGCCCTGCTGAGTGGAGTGCGCGACACCATGACCACGCCGGACCGGCCGGGAGGCCGGCTGCTCGAGCTGGTGGCCGTCATGAGCCGGCTCCGGATCCAGTGCCCGTGGGACGCGAAGCAGACCCACGAGTCACTCGCGCCGCACCTGCTCGAGGAGAGCTACGAGGCGCTCGAGGCGCTGGAGAGCGGCGATCCCGGTGCCCTGCGCGAGGAACTGGGTGACGTGCTGCTGCAGGTGATGTTCCACGCGGAGATCGCGTCGGAACGGACCGACGGCACCGGCTACACGATCGACGATGTGGCCGAGGGGATCGCTGACAAGCTGATCCGCAGGCACCCGCACGTGTTCGGCGACGTCAGCGTCTCCGGCGCGGACGAGGTCAAGCAGAACTGGGACGCGATCAAGGCCGCGGAGCGCGCGGCCAAGGGAGGCGGGCCCGGCTCGGTGCTCGAGGGCGTGCCGTTCGGCCAGCCGGCGCTCGCGCTGGCCGCGCAGCTGCAGCGCCGCGCGGAGCGGGCGGGGGTACCGGCCGGCCTGGCCGACCTAGCCGGCGCGGACGGGAATGCCGCAATCAGCGAGATCGGGGCCGAGCTGTTCGCGCTCGTGGCGCGAGCCGGTGCGGCGGGCCTGGACCCGGAGCTTGAGCTGCGTGCCGCCTCCCGCGCATACCGCGACCGGGTCCTGGCCTGGGAAGAGGCCCGCCCGGCCGGATAGCCCTAGGTCCGGGTGACGCCGCGGTGGCCGGCCCCGCAGACCGCAACCCGCCAGGGGCCCAGTTTCGTCCCCACGGGAGCGCCGCCCATCGGCGCAGCCTGGCTCGTGTCCGGCGTGGCCTGCGGCACGGGCGCGCTGCCTCTACTAGGCTCCAATGCGGACATGTCATCGCAGCATCGCCGGGAGTCTTCTTGTCCTCCATCGAAGCAGTTCACGCCAGGCAGATCCTGGACTCGCGCGGCAATCCCACCGTCGAGGTCGAGGTCGTGCTCGACGATGGCACCGTCGGGCGCGCCGCGGTGCCGAGCGGCGCCTCGACCGGCGCCTTCGAGGCGGTCGAGCTCAGGGATGGCAGCGACGAGTACGGCGGCAAGGGGGTCGGCAGGGCGGTCCAGGGCGTGATCGATGAGATCCAGCCCGACCTGCTCGGCTACGACGCCGACGATCAGCGGCTGATCGACCAGGCCCTGATCGATCTCGACCGGACACCGGACAAGTCGCGGCTCGGCGCGAACGCGATTCTCGGGGTCAGCCTCGCGGTGGCCCGGGCCGCCGCGGAGTCGGCGCGGCTGCCGCTGTTCCGCTATCTCGGCGGCCCCAACGCGCACGTCTTGCCGGTCCCGCAGATGAACATCCTTAACGGCGGCGCGCACGCGGACAACAACGTCGACGTGCAGGAGTTCATGATCCTCCCGGTCGGCGCGGGCACGTTCGCCGAGGCACTGCGCTGGGGAGCGGAGACCTATCACGCGCTGAAGTCCGTGCTCAAGCAGCACGGCCTGGCCACGGGCGTCGGCGACGAGGGCGGATTCGCGCCCGACCTGCCCAGCAACCGGGCCGCGCTCGACCTGATCGTCGAGGCGATCGGCAAGGCGGGCCTCACCCCCGGGGAGGACGTGGCGCTGGGCTTGGACGCGGCCGCCTCCGAGTTCTACTCCGATGGCGGATACAACTTCGAGGGAAACCAGAAGGCCGCTGCCGAGATGACCAGCATCTACGCCGGCTGGCTTGACGCGTACCCGATCGTGTCGCTTGAGGACCCGCTGGCCGAGGAGGACTGGCCGGGCTGGAGCGAGCTCACTGCCAGGCTCGGTGGCCGGGTACAGGTGGTCGGCGACGACATCTTCGTCACGAACCCGGGGCGGCTGCGCCGCGGCATCGACGAGCGCTCGGCGAACGCGCTGCTGGTGAAGGTCAACCAGATCGGAACGCTGACCGAGACCCTGAACGCCGTGGCGCTCGCCCAGCGCAGCCAGTTCAGCTGCGTGATCAGCCACCGGTCCGGCGATACCGAGGACACCACGATCGCCGATCTGGCCGTGGCCACGAACGCCGGCCAGATCAAGACCGGGGCGCCAGCCAGGTCCGAGCGGGTCGCCAAGTACAACCAGCTGCTCCGGATCGAGGAACTACTGGGCGACGCGGCGTCCTACGCGGGGAGGGCGGCCTTCCCGCGATCCCGGCTGACCAGCCGGGCCGCCCTTCTGGCCGTCGTACTCTGCGCGGTCGCGCTGAGCCTTGCGTACCCGGTCAGGGAGTACATCGCCCAGCGCCGGCAGATCGACCAGCTGGAAGCGCAGCGGCAGTCGATCGCGGCCAGCCTCAGCAGGCTCCAGGCTGAGCAGCAGAAGCTGACGAGCAACGCCTACGTGGAGCAGCAGGCACGAGACCGGCTGCACATGTGCCTGCCCACGCAGACGTGTTACGTGATCATTAGCCCCAGGCCGCCCGCCGCGCGCGCCGCATCGGCGCATGGTGCCGGCACGCCCTGGTACGAGCGCCTGTGGAGTTCGGTCCAGAAGGCGGACAAGACATCGGCGACCCGGTGACGGTGACCGTGGCTGTGCCGGCTCCCTGGCCCTCCGCGGCAGACCCGGCGGACGTGACGGCCGTCACGCTGCAGCTCGGGCGGGCGCCGCGAGGCCTGCTCGCCGTCGCGCACCGCTGCCCGTGCGGCCTGCCGGACGTGGTCGAGAGGCCTACCTCGCGGCGCACCGCGACTACCTCGTCCGGCGGGACGAGGCGGCCCGCGCCTCGGGCGTCGAGCCGCTCCCGCCCGGCACGCCCAGCGCCGGCGGGATGCCGGACCGCGTGAAGTGCCTGCACGCGCTCGTCGCGCACGAGCTCGCGGCGCCTGGGACGAGCCCGCTCGGCCGGGAGGCGCTGGCGGCCGCGGGGGAGTGGTGGCGGGCGGGCCCGTGCGTGACCGCGCCAGCTGAGCCTCGGGCGGCGGTCCCGTGAGCCGCGCCCAGTGTCCGAGCGAGCCCCGTGGTCCGAGCGAGCCCCGTGGTCCGAGCAAGCACAGCGTCCGCGTCGCGGCCATAGATTGCGGCACCAACTCGCTGCGACTGCTCATCGCCGACCTGGACCGCCGGGCCGGCGAGCTCGTCGACGTGGACCGCCGCATGGAGATCGTCCGGCTCGGCGAGGGCGTGGACGCGACCGGCCGGCTCGCCCCCGACGCGCTGGCGCGTACCTTCCGCGTGCTCGACGCGTATGCGGGCGCGATCAGGCAGGCCGGTGCCGCCAGCCTCCGCATGGTCGCGACCAGCGCGACGAGAGACGCTGCGAACACCGACGAGTTCGTCGGCGGGGTCACCGGGATACTGGGGGTCGCTCCCGAGGTGCTCAGTGGCGCTGAGGAGGCCTATCTCTCGTTCACCGGGGCGACCGCGGAGCTGCGCTCCGAGTTCCCGCCGCCCTATCTGGTGGTCGACATCGGCGGCGGGTCCACCGAGTTCGTGACCGGGACCGTCGAGCACGGGGCAGGTGCGGAGGCGGCGGGCGTGGCGCAGCCGGCGGCCGAGCTGTCGGTCGACATCGGCTGCGTCCGGCTGACCGAACGGCACCTGCACGGGGACCCGCCGCGGCCCGCCGAGATCTCGGCCGCCACGGCCGACATCGACGCGGCGCTGGACACCGTGGCGGCGAAGGTACCCGTGGACAGCGCCCGGACGCTGATCGGACTGGCCGGCTCGGTCACCACGGTGGCCGGGATCGCGCTCGGGCTGGCCGCCTATGACCCCGCCCGGATCCATCACGCCCGGATCCCGGGCGCACGGGTCCATGAGGTGACCTGTCAGCTGCTGAGCCAGACCCGCCGACAGCGCGCCGGGCTTGGCGTGATGCACCCGGGCCGGGTCGACGTGATCGGCGCCGGGGCGCTGGTGCTCGACCGGGTGATGGCCCGGTTCGGGTTCGGTGAGGTCGTGGCCAGCGAGCACGACATCCTGGACGGGATCGCCTGGTCATTGGGGCCCGCCGGCCAATGACGACAGCCAGTGAGCGGGGCGGTGTGGGAGGCGCGTCCCTCCCGGTCGGCACCGACGACAGCCCGGTGCCGCCGGGAACCGGCTGGCCGGACGACCCGGCGACCGCCGCGACTCCCGTAGCGGACAGCCCCGCTGCCGTACGCGCCCTGGCGGCCACGGCCGGAACGCTGGCGGAGCTCGCAGCGCGGCAGTCGGTGTGCCGCGCCTGCCCCCGGCTGGTCGCATGGCGAGAGCAGGTCGCCACCCAGAAGCGCCGGTCCTTTCTTGCCGAGCGTTACTGGGGCCGGCCGATTCCCGGCTGGGGCGCGCCGCGGCCGCGGGTGCTGATCGTAGGCCTGGCCCCCGCCGCGCACGGCGGCAACCGGACCGGGCGGATCTTTACCGGAGATCGCAGCGGCGACGTGCTCTACGCCTCGCTGTGGCGGACCGGTCTCGCGGCCCAGGCGACCAGCATCGCGGCCGGGGACGGGCAGCGACTCGTGAACACGCGGATGGTCGCGGCGGTACGGTGCGCACCGCCGCAGAACAAGCCGTCGGTCGCCGAGCGGGACGCTTGCGCGCCCTGGCTGACGGCGGAGCTGGGGCTTGTCGTCGGCGGCCTGCGGGCGATTGTCTGCCTCGGCCATTTCGCCTGGCAGGCCATCTGGCCGCAGCTGGCCGCCGTCGGGTTCGGGGTGCCGAGGCCCCGGCCGCCGTTCGGCCATGGCGCCGAGGTCCTGGTGCGGCGCGTCGGCCGGGACGTCATCGACGGCGACGGGAGAGCCAGCGGGGACTCGAATGACGGCAGCGCCGGCGAGGAGGCCGGGAGTCCCGTGCTCGTCATCGGCTGTTATCACCCTAGCCAGCAGAACACCTTTACCGGCCGCGTCACCGACGTCATGCTAGACGAGGTGTTCGAGCGGGCAAGCCGCCACTCTGGCACGTAACGCGCGGGCGCCTCGCGACGATATGTTTACTGAGCGTATGTACTGCCGCAACAATAGTTACTCGCCGTATCCGCTCTCGTAGATCAAGTCAATTGGATAGGTGCCTTTGGGGGAGAAACAGACTCACCGTAATTCCATTATCCGTGAGTTATCTGAACGGCGCGGGGTATCATCTCTGAGCCCCCGTAGCCCAAGGGAAGAGGCCGGCCCCCTAAAAGGGTCCCCAGTGTCGGTTCGACTCCGACCGGGGGTACGCCTGAGCTGTCTGAACTCCCGCGCCTAGCCACGGACCCCGCCTGACAGTCAAGATCGGCCGCCGATTGATGACGGCGGCCGATCTTGTCAAGATCGGCCGATCGCCGCTGCGGCCGGGGTTAAGTGGCCCAATCCAGCTACGTATCTCATTCACCGGTGAACCGCCTATGCGCTCGCACGTGCCATCGCAATAGCATTTGCAAGTTCGCACGGTGCCTTCGCACGGTGCCTTCGCACGGTGCCTTCGCACGGGGGCTTCACGCTGCGCGTTCACGCGGGGCGCGGAAGCGCGGGCAGCGGCAAATGATCAGCCGCTTGCGTCCGGACCGGCGCGAGTGATCGTGATCCTGACCATTACCCGGCGCTCGCGCCGCATGGCCTCGCGGTAGTCATCCCAGTCCGGATGCTCGCCGGCGATCCGCCGGTAGTAATCCACCAGAAGGTCCATCGCCTCCGGCAGGTAGACGATCTCGGCGGTGCCCTCGGCCTGGATCCACTCCCCGAAGAAGCCGTCGTTCAGCAGGCACAGCGAGGCGCGCGGGTCGCGGGCCAGGTTCCTGGCCTTGATCGCGGTTTCCCTGGTGCTGATCAGGATCCGGCCCTCCGCATCGACCCCGGCGGTCACCGGCGAGAGCTGCGGCCGCCCGTCGGACCTGGTCGTCGCCAGCACCGCATGATGATGGACGCGCAAGAACTCCCTGGCGCGCTGCGGATCCACGTCAGGCGAAGTTCAGCCTGCTTCGGCGCTGCAACTCGTACTCGTGCACGATCGCGCTGGCGTAGCCGTGCGACAGGCCGTGCTCGTCGGCCAGCCAGTTCGCACGTTCCTCGCAGCGCAGGAATGCAGGGCCGGACTCGAGGCTTCTGAACCACTCCCGGAGTTCAACTCCGGTTACCGACGGGATGCGGGCGATCAGGTTCTTGTGCATCATCGCCATGCCCTGGCCGCCGCCGACGCACATGGTCTCCAGGCCGAAGGTCTTGTCGTGGAACTGCAGGCTGTTCAGGATCGTCGAGGTGATCCGCGCGCCGGTCATGCCGAACGGGTGCCCCACGGCGATCGCCCCGCCGTTGACGTTCAGCTTGTCCAGGTCAATGCCCAGGTCGCGGTAGGACGGGATCACCTGGGCGGCGAACGCCTCGTTGATCTCCACCAGGTCGATGTCGTCGATCGTCATCCCGGCTCTGCCCAGCGCCTGCCGGGAGGCCTCGACCGGGCCCAGGCCCATGATCTCCGGAGACAGCGCGGTAACCCCGGAGGAGACGATCCGTGCCAGCGGCGTGATCCCGAGTTCTGCGGCCTTCGTGTCGCTCATCACGATCACCGCGGCGGAGCCGTCGTTGAGCGGGCAGCAGTTGCCGGCGGTGACCGTTCCGTCGGGCCGGAACACCGGCTGCAGCGAGGCCACCTTCTCCAGCGTGGTTCCAGGGCGCGGCCCGTCATCGGCGGACACGACGGTGCCGTCCGGCAGCGTCGCCGGCGTGATGTCCCGCTGCCAGAACCCGTCGGCGATGGCCTTCTCAGCCAGGTTCTGCGACCGGACGCCGAACTCGTCCTGCTCCTGCCGTGTGATGCCGCGGGTCCCGGCGACGTTCTCGGCGGTCTGACCCATCGCGATGTAGATGTCGGGGACCTCGCCGTCGTCGCGCGGGTCGTGCCAGACGTCCGCGCCGCCCTTTTCGAGCGCCTGGGCGCGCTCTTCGGCCGCGGCGAAGACGGGGTTCTTGGTGTCCGGCCAGCTATCGCTGCTGCCCTTGCCGAACCGGCTCACGCACTCGACGCCCGCGGAGATGAACGCGTCGCCCTCGCCCGCCTTGATCGCGTGGAACGCCATCCGGGTGCTCTGCAGCGAGGACGAGCAGTACCGGGTGATGGTGGTCCCGGGCAGGTGGTCGTGGCCGAGCATGACCGCCACCACCCGCGCCATGTTGTAACCCTGCTCCCCGCCGGGGAGCCCGCAGCCGAGGATCAGGTCGCCGATGTCGGCGGGGTCAAGCTGCGGCACCTTGGCCAGCGCCGCGGCGATCATCTGCGCGGTCAGGTCATCGGGACGGATGCTGGTGAGCGTTCCCTTGAACGCACGGCCGATGGGCGAGCGTGCGGTGGCGACGATGACTGCCTCGGGCATGGCGACTCCCAAACTGGTTGTTTACTCGACAGTAGCTTATGCCGCTCCTACTGCCTATTTCCCTCCCGCGCTGACCGCGCATCCCGGTGATCACTCTCCTCCCGGCCTGAGCGGGCAGCCCTCTATGCTCGCGGAGCTTGCTCCGCGGCGGGGGGTTGACGGGGGGTCGTCCCCCCTAGGGCGAGCACTGCGATACGTTCGGTGGCCTGAGGGCAAGGTGGTTGACATGCAGGTACACGAGTCTCTGATCGAGCTCTTCGGCAATACCCCGCTGGTCAGGCTCCGCAAGGTGACCCGGGAACTGGGGGACGCTCCGCAGGTGCTGGCGAAGGTGGAGTACTTCAACCCCGGCGGCTCGGTGAAGGACCGGATCGCGCTGCGCATGGTCGAGGCGGCCGAGGCCTCCGGCGCGCTGCGCCCCGGCGGCACGATCGTCGAGCCGACGTCCGGGAACACCGGGATCGGCCTGGCGATCGTCGCCATGGAGAAGGGCTACAAGTGCCTGTTCGTCTGTCCTGACAAGGTCGCCCTGGACAAGATCAGCGTCCTGCGCGCGTACGGCGCCGAGGTCGTCGTGTGCCCGGCCACCGTCTCCCCGGACCACCCGGACTCCTATTACTCGGTGTCGACCCGGCTGGCCCGCGAGACCGAGGGCGGCTGGAAGCCTGACCAGTACGCCAACCCGGAGAACCCGGCCTCGCACTACAGCTCCACCGGTCCGGAGATCTGGGAGCAGACCGAGGGGAAGGTCACCCACTTCGTGGCCGGGATCGGCACGGGCGGCACGATCTCCGGCGCGGGCCGGTACCTGAAGGAGGTGTCCGGAGGCCGTGTGCGGGTCATCGGCGCCGACCCGGAGGGCTCGGTGTACTCCGGCGGGACCGGCCGCCCGTACCTGGTCGAGGGCGTCGGCGAGGACATCTGGCCGCAGACCTACGACAAGAACATCTGCGACCAGGTCATCGCGGTCAGCGACGGCGAGTCGTTCCGGATGACCCGCAGGCTG
>WNFI01613653.1_pt1 | contig 10208 bp, 4 predicted proteins | sample 5400471 | NCBI WGS metagenome assembly WNFI01 (sample SAMN13153348, study PRJNA577476) | soil metagenome | isolation source: 100 cm saprolite on Douglas fir-dominated hillslope | place: USA:California | collected 2013-09-17 | reverse complement strand
CCCCCCGAGCCCGTGCCCGAGCCCGAGCCCGAGCCCGGCTTTTGACTCTTCCGTCCCACGAAGGCTCTGGATCCGCGTAGCCAGTGCCTGGGTCGTCAAAACCATTCGTGCCCCACTGTCCTCGAGCATGAACTCGACCCGTCCAGTGGGATTGTTGGGATCGAGCGGCAGATACGCCGCGCCAGCCTTGAGGGTGGCGAGCAGCCCGACCACGATCTCGATCGAACGATCGAAACAAAGACCGACGATGGTCTCCGGTCCCGCCCCTTCGCCAATCAGGCGATATGCGAGACGGTTGGCGGCTGTGTCGAGCGCCGAGTAGGTCAGCCGGGTCTCGCCGAAGACCAGAGCCTCGGCATCAGGGCTCCGCTTGACCTGGGCCTCGAAGAGGTCGGCCAGCGTGGCGCGCGGCACGTTCTCATCTCCGCCACCAGAGCTCCATTCCCCGAGGGTGCGAAGCTCGTCATCAGGCAGGACGGACAGCTCGGACACCGGCCGTTCGGGATGGGCCACGATCTCCCTGAACAACGTCACAAGGCGCGCCGCAAGCCGCTGCATCGTCGCTCCGTCGAAGAGCTCGACGTCGTATTCGAACACTCCTTCCAATCCTCGGGGCGACTCCTCCATCAACAGCGTCAGATCGAATTTGCTGATCCCGGTATCGATCTCCTCGGAGCGGATGGTCACTCCCGGAAGCTGCAGCGTGACGTTCGGCGTGTTCTGGAGCACGAACATTACCTGAAAGAACGGGTTTCGGGCGCGGTCGCGTGTGGGCTGCAGCGTTTCGACCAGCATCTCGAACGGGATGTCCTGATGCGCGTACGCGCCGAGCGCCGTCTCCCGGACCCGGTCGAGCAGCTCCAGGAACGTCGGAGCGCCCGAAAGATCGACGCGCATGACGAGCGTATTCACGAAGCAGCCGATCAGGGCCTCGAGCTCGGACCGCGTGCGATTGGCGACAGGAACGCCGACGGGGAGATCGGCCGCGCCTCCACAACGATGCAGCAGGGCCGCGAACGCGGCCAGGAGCGTCATGAACAGCGTGGCATCGTGACTCCTGCCCAGTGCCACTAGCGCCTGATGCTCCTCGGCGGGCAGCCGGAAGCGATGCGCACCGCCGCGTCCACGCGGCTCTGCCGGCCGCGGATGGTCGGTCGGCAATGGATCGCCGGCATCAAGAGCGGCCAACCGTTCGCGCCAATACGTCCGTTGCGCCTCGAGGACCTCGCCCTGCATCCGCGTGCGCTGCCAGTGCGCGAAGTCGGCGTATTGCACGGCGAGCTCCGGCAGCGGCGACGGCCGTCCGTCGACGTAGGCCTCGTAAAGCGCCCGCAGCTCCTTGATCATCACTCCGAAGGACCAACCGTCGGACACGATGTGGTGCATGGCCACGAGGAGATAGTGTTGCTGCGGCTCAAGGCGCAACAGCACGCCTCGCAGGACCGGCCCGGTCTGGAGATCGAACGGCTTCGCGGCCTGCTCCCTGGTCAGGCGCCTGAGCCGATCGTCGCGATCGGCTTCGGTCAGGTCCTGCCAGTCCTCGAAGGCGAGTTGCATGCGGCGCGCGGGCTGGATCACCTGACCGGGCTCTCCATCACCGGCGGTGAAGACGGTCCGCAACGTCTCGTGCCGCCGGACGATCTCGTCGAAGGCGCGGCGAAGCGCGTCCACGTTCAACGTGCCGTGGAGGCGAAGAGGAACCAGGGCCGTTGTTGGGCGAAGGAGAGCGGCATGCGCTCCCTGCGCTCGACACGCTCGAGTGTGAGCTCGCCGGCGACGCTGCGGTTAGGCTGGATTTGGGCGATCTCGTGGGCCAGTCCGGACGGCGTGGGGTGATTGAAGACCGCGCGCAAAGGCAATTCAATCTGGAAGGCGCCGCGGACCCGGGAGACGAGCTGCGTGGCCAGGAGCGAGTGTCCGCCGAGGACGAAGAAGTCGTCGCCGGCCCCGACCTGATCGATACCAAGAACCTCCGCCCATATCGCGCAGAGGCGCTCTTCGATGGGAGTGCGCGGCGGCTGAAACTCCTGGTCGGATTCCGAACGAACCGCGGCGGGCGATGGCAGCGCCGCTCGATTCAATTTGCCGCTCGGCGTCAATGGGAGCCGGTCGAGCAACAGGAACGCGGCGGGCACCATGTAGTCCGGAAGCTTGGCCGCGGCATGCCGTCGCAGATCGGGGATCAGCCTGGCCAGAAAACGCCCTCGGGACACGTCATTCGTCTCAGCATCACGTCGCAACCGGCCTCGGACGCTATCGAAGTGAACGCGCTGGGGTCGATGCCATCATTACCGAGTTCCCCGGCACGCCTGAAATGGGCCACGGTGCTCCGGTCGTCGAGCCCGTCGAGCCATTCCAGACAGCGCTGGTCTGAGGCGAGACGAGCGTTCGGAATGTTCGTGATGGACAGCGTCAAACGATCGCGGAGTTGCGCTCGGATTTCCGCGAGCGACGGGCGGTGACGATTCCAATCGATCCAGGCCGGGCGTGTTGCGGTCGTTGGTCCAGTGCCCAGCACGACGTCATAACGAAAGGTCGTCAGCTCATTGCGGGCGGAGCCGGACTTGAGGCGCACATCAACGCCAGTGATTTGCGGGAAACGCGATCGAAGCGCCGCGAACAGGGCGGGATCGATCGTCAGCTCTTCTTCGCGATCGATTCCCTGATGCACACGGGCACGCAGATCCTGCCGGGTTACGGAATCATTAGCCTTGAAGGACTGCACGGAGGCGTGAAACGCGCGCAGCAGATTGCGATTGCGCAGGTCGCCGAGGATCACGGAGCCGCCCTGGGCCAGCGATCGGAACGCGCCATCGAGCACGTTCATGAGGTAGTCGACGCCGGGAAAATACTGAATCACCGAGTTCAGGATCACTGCGTCGAAAGCGGCGTCCGGCAGATCGCTGAAGTCGCGCGCTTCGCGCTCGAGGAGTCGAACCTGCGGCAACCCTCGACGCTCCACGCCGCGACGAAGCGCATCGAGCGCTTGCGCTGAGAAGTCGGTTCCAACGTAGGTCTCCGCATCCGGCGCCAGGCGGTACAGCAGCATGCCCGTGCCACAGCCGAGCTCGAGAATCCTTCGCGGCTGAAGCTGGCGGATACGGGCCACTGTTTCGTCGAGCCATTGCCGCATCTCGTCGGGCGGGATGGGATCGCTGGTGTAGCTGCTGGTCCAGCCGCTGATATTGAAGGTGTCATCATTGACAGAAGGGACAGCAGGGAGAGCAGGGAGAGTGGGAGGCCGCGAGTAGGTGTCGTCGAACGTGTGACTCCACTGCGTCACCCATTCCGACTCGTCGATCTCCCCTGCTCCTGCGCGGGCAACGACATACGCGACCAGCCGCTGGTCGCCGGGCCGATCTTCGCGGACGGTGACGAGCACCTGCTCGACGGCATGGCTTTCGGCCAGCACTGCTTCGATCTCGGGAAGCTCGATCCGGAAGCCGCGGATCTTGACCTGATCGTCGGCGCGGCCCTGAAACTCCAACTCGCCGCTTGGCAATCGTCGGGCAAGGTCCCCGGTCCGGTAGAGCCGTCCCTCGCCAAAGGGTTGACGTCGGCGAGACGGATGGGACGATAGGTCACGTGCACGGTGGTCTCGGTGATCCCGTACATGTTGATGAGGCGCGGAGACTCGTCGCCGTGGCGATCGATCCACGGCTCGAGCGAAGCAAGATCGAGCGCTTCGCCGCCGAAGATCACGTAGCGAAGCGCGACCTCCCCCTCGCGGGCGAGCGCCTTCTCGGCCTGGATGAGTTGGCGAAAGGCGGAGGGCGTCTGGTTGAGGACCGTGACGCCCTCATCGCATAGGAGGTTGTAGAAATCGTCCGGCGATCGCGAGACGTCGTAGGGAATGACGATCACGGAGCCGCCGTAAAAGAGCGCGCCCCACAATTCCCAGACGGAGAAGTCGAAGGCATAGGAATGAAAGAGCGTCCAGACGTCGGACTCGTTGAAGTTGAACCAGGGGTGAGTCGCGTCCATGAGCCGCACGACATTGGCGTGCGTGACCACGACGCCCTTGGGCCGTCCGGTCGATCCGGAGGTGTAGATGACATACGCGGCGTTTTCGGGATGGACGGTGACGTGCGGCGCTTCGACGGAAAGGCGAGCCACGTCATGACTAACCGCGTCGACCAGGAGAACCCGCGCATCGTGCTGTGGAAGCCCTGAACCCAGCGCAGCGGTGGTCACGATGACGGCCACGCGGCTGTCTTCGATCATGAAGGCGATGCGATCCTTGGGATAGGCAGGGTCGAGGGGAACATAGGCACCGCCGGCTTTGAGGATGGCCACGAGGCCGACGACGAGCTCGAGCGAGCGCTCCATCCACAAGCCGACGAGCGTGTCGGGTCCGACGCCCATCTCGACGAGACGGTGGGCGACGACGTTCGCGCGCGCGTCGAGCTCGGCATAGGACATGGCACGACTGCCCAATCGGAGGGCAGTTCTTCGGGCATGCATCGCTGCCTGACGCGCGAACCGCGCGTGGATCGTGTCCGTCACCTCGATCCGCTTGCGGTCGTGAGTGATGAGCGCTCTGGCCTCTTTCTCGTCGAGCAACGTCAGACGGGAAACCGGCCGGTCCGGATCAAGCGCGATGCTCGACAGCAACGTGGTGAAGTGCCGCGACAGGCGCACGATCGTTTCGCGAGCAAAGAGATCGGTGTTGTAGTTGAAGACGCCATCCAGGCCGTCGGCGCCTTCCTGCACGAACACTTCGAGATCGAAACGCGCGGCGCTCTGTTGCAGCCGCTCGACCAGCGTTTCGTAAGGCAGATCGGCATGGTCGAAGCCGTCCAGGACCACCTTCCTGACTCGGGCCAGGACCTCGCGGAAGGTCGGATCGCCGGAGAGATCGACGCGCAGGACCAGCATGTTCACGAAGAAGCCGATGAGTGCCTGCGTGTCACGATCGTCGCGATGGGCGATCGACGTTCCGATGACGATGTCGCGTTGCCGCGTGTAGCGCGCGAGCAACACGACGAACGCCGCCGCCAGCATCATGAACGGCGTCGATCCTTCGCGTCCCAGGCTCCTCAGCACGCGCGCAATGTCTCGTGGAACCTGAAACGTCAGGACGTCGCCGTTGAAAGTCTGCACCCTCGGCCGCCGGAAGTCGGTCGGAAGATTCAAGGTGGGCAGGTCCTGCAGTTGCGTTTCCCAATACCGGAACTGCTCTTCGAACCGGGTCGCATCGAGAGTCTTGCGTTGCCAGGCGGCGTAGTCTGTGTATTGGACGCGAAGGTCAGGAAGCGGCGCTGCGGTTGCCGACAGGATTCCCTGGTAGAAGCGCATCACCTCGCCGACGAAGATGCCCAGCGACCAGCCGTCGGCGATGATGTGATGCATCGTGAGCAACAGCACGTGATCCTGCTCGGCCAGTCTCACGAGGCGAATGCGAAACAGCGGACCAGTGGCGAGATCGAAGCGCGCCCGGCTCTCGAGCTTGATCAGCGGCCCGAGCGCTTCTTCCTGCTCCGCCGAGGGACGGGTGCGCCAGTCATCGAGGACGAGGTCGGTGGGTCCGGGTGGCAGAACCTTCTGCCACGGTTCGCCGTCCCGGTTCTCGAACACGGTCCGGAGGATCTCGTGCCGCCGCACGGTGGCATCGACCGCCGCGTTGAAGGCCGAGTGGTCGAGGCTTCCGTCGAGACGAAGGGCGGTGGCGATGTTGTACGCCGCGGAGTCAGGCTCCAGCTCGTGGAGAAACCATAAGCGACGCTGCTGAAACGAAGCCGGCGCGTCGGCGGCGTGGAGCGGCTCGATGGCTGCCGAGTCCACGAGCGGCTCGACACCTTCTTCCTCGAGCAGGTCCTCCAGCAGATCGAGATCGTCCTGGTCCACGCTACGGGATGCTCCCCTCGTGGCGCGCTTGGCGCTGCTCGAGACGCCGGACCCGCTCTTCCGGCGACATCGCTTTGATCTTCAGCAGCGCGGTCGCGGTGCGCTGCAGGCGGCCGGACTCCTGATCCAATCGGCGCAACACATCCGCCAACTGCTCCACCGATGTGGCTTCGAAGAGGCTGCGAAGCGGGACCTTGATCTGGAAGGCCTGACGAAGCCAGGCCACGATCTGCGCCGCATGCAGCGAGTGCCCACCGAGTGCGAAGAAGTGATCGCGCACGCCGACGCGATCGACGGCGAGCGTTTGCCTCCAGAGATCGGTCAGCACTTCTTCGAGCGCGTCGCGTGGAGCGATGAATTCCGAGTCGCGACCACCGTCGGCGACCAGGTCGAGAGCCGGGAGCGCCTTGCGATCGACTTTGCCGTTCGGTGTGAGCGGAAGCGCGCCGAGGTCGACGTAGATGCCGGGCACCATGTATTCGGGGAGCCGCTCGCGCAGCGACGCCGATAGCTCCGCCGCGAGATTGGGGCGTCGCGCAGGAGTTGCGAGCACCAGGTAGGCCACGAGGCGGTGCTGACCGGGCCGATCCTCGCGTACGGCGACGACGGCTTCGCGCACGTCATGATCGCGGCGCAATGCTGTTTCGATCTCGCCTAACTCGACACGGAACCCGCGGATCTTGACCTGGGAGTCGATGCGTCCGAGGAACTCGATGGTGCCATCCTCGCGGACGCGAACGCTGTCGCCGGTTCGGTAGAGACGCGCGCCGGGAACAGACGAGAAGGGATCGGGAATGAACTTCTCGGCGGTCAGTTCCGGCTGATCGCGATAGCCACGCGCCAAGCCATCGCCACCGATCAGCAATTCGCCTGGCAATCCAACTGGTGTGGGATTCCACTGTTCGTCGACCACGTAGAGCGTCGTGTTTCCGATCGGGCGTCCGACCGAGCGCGCATCGGCAGCGCGATGGATCGCCCCGATGGCCGACCAGATCGTCGTCTCGGTGGGACCATAAACGTTCCACAGCTCGCTGCCACCCGCCACCAGCTCGTCGGCGAGATCGCCGGGCATTGCTTCGCCGCCACACCAGATCCGCAGGGAAGCGGGAGGCTTCCAACCGGTCGTGAGCAACAGACGCCAGGTCGCCGGGGTAGCCTGCATGACTGTGGCGTTTTGCGCGCTCAGCAACGCCGCCAGGCGCTCTCCGTCGATGACGTCCTCGGCGCTGGCGATGACCAACCGGGCGCCGCCCATCAGCGGCAAATACAGCTCAAGCGCGGCGATGTCGAACGAGAGCGTCGTGACCGCGACCATCACGTCGTCCGAGGTGAGGCCCGGTTGTCGGGTAAACGTCTGGAGGAGATTCGTGAGCGCTCGATGCGGGATCTGGACGCCTTTCGGTCGCCCCGTGGAGCCCGAGGTGAAGATCACGTAGGCAAGGTTCTCGGGATCGACTGGATGACTGATGCCAAGCGGCGACTCTGAGGCGATTCGCTCCCAGTCCGCGTCGATCTTTACGATCGGGCATTCGATCCTCGGCAGTCTGCTTGCCAAGACATCGTGTGTCAGCAGCACCGAGGGAGCGCCGTCCTCGTGCATCATCGCCAGACGTTCGGCTGGGAATCGGGGGTCGAGTGGGAGATAGGCACCGCCGGCCTTCATAACGGCGAGGAGCGCGACCATCATCTCGGGTGAGCGCTCCATGAGAATTCCGACCACCTTGTCCGGCCCGATGCCCAGGCGCCCGAGATGGCGGGCCAGTTGGTTGGATCGGCAGTCGAGCTCGTGATAGGTCAGGCTCTGCTCTTCGAAGATGACCGCGGTCGCCGCGGGAGTGCGTGCCGCCTGCGCGGCGAAGCGCTCGTAAAAGGGACGCGATCGTTGATACTCCTGACCCGTGTCGTTCCAGGAGTGGAGTAGCTGCTGCCGCTCCGCCTCGGAGAGCAACGACAGATCCTCAATCCGAGCATTCGGGTCCTTCCCGATCGCAGTGAGCAACGTCTGCGCATGCTCCAGCAACCGGTGGATCGCCGCATGCTCGAATCGATCCGTCCGATAGGCGAGCTTGATGCGGAGCTGCCGGCCGGGAGTGACGAAGCAGGTCAATGGATAGTGCGTCCATTCGACGGCGCCCACGCCGCGCACCGAGAAGTCCGCCAACGTCGCTCTAGCCTTGGACGTCGACCAGCCGGCTGAACTCGAACTGACTCATGGCCCCCTGCCGGCGCTGCACGTCCTGCAGCAAGTCGATGATCGAGGCGCCGGGATCCACGGAGACACGCAGCGGCAGGGTGTTGATGAAGAGACCAATCGTGTTCTCGATCCCGGGAAGATCGGCAGGTCGCCCGCTCACGGTCACGCCGAAGACCACATCCGATTGCCGGCTGTAGGTGGAGAGCAACAGTGCCCACAAACTTTGAACGACGGTGTTCAGCGTGACGCGTAACCGCTGCGCGAGCTCGGTCAATTGGGTTGTGAGCGCCTCAGGGAGGAAGATCGCGGCGTCGTCAAACGGAGCATCGCTCGGGGTCGCAGGCACCGGCAGAGCGATCTCGTTCGGCTGCGTGAATCCGACGAGCGCGTTTCGCCAATACGCTTCCGCCACGGCATGATCGCGCCGCTCGAGCCAAGCGATGAACTGCGAGTACGCGGGAGGCGAAGAGAGCCTGGACGCGAATCCTTCCGACTCTTCGCGGTAAAGAGCCACGACTTCTCTGAGGACGAGCGGCAATGACCAGCCGTCGAGAAGGAGATGGTGATGCGTCCAGAGCAGGCGCCACTGCTCCGCCCCTTCCCGAATCATCGTCAGGCGCATCAGGGGCGGACGCTCCAGGTCGAAGCCTTCGAGCCGATCGGTCTGAAGCAGCGCTGCCCAGTCCCCTTCGCGCTCCGCTTCCGAACGCGCACGCCAGTCAAGCCAGGTCACCGGGCAGACCGCTTCCCGATGCACGAGCTGCAGCGGCCGCGGGAGATCGCCCCGATGGAATGACGTTCGGAGAATGGCGTGACGCTCGATGGTCCGGTTCCAGGCCCGCTCGAATGCAGACCAATTCGGGCGGCCGTGGATGTGGACCGCGATCTGCTGAACGTAGACGCCGCCCTGTTCCTCGTCGAGCGCATGGAATAACAGTCCTTCCTGCAGAGACGACAGCGGCAGAAGATCGACGACATTCGTGCGGCCGGCAAGCAGCGCATCGAGCGAAGCTTGATCGAGTCGAGCCAGCGGGAAGTCTGCCGGCACGTAGCCACCGTCCACAGAGGCGAGAACGTCCGCGATGAGGATGCGTAGCTTGTGCAGGAACGTGGTCGATAGTCGCTCGATGGTCTCGTCGCGGAAGGCACGCCCGGCGTAGATCCACTCCACGTTCAGGCGTCCGTCGACGAGCCGTGCGGAGACGTCGAGCAGGTACTGGCGGCGCCCGGCCGGATCGTGGTCAGAGCCAACGGACTCCGAAGCGGGCCGGAACGACGAATCCGCCTGAGCGAGCTGGTCGAGACGGCCGAGGTAGTTGAACGAGAGCTCGCGCGGACGCATCGCGGCCAGTCGGGAGCGCACAGCCGCATCAGGCGAGAGATAACGCAGGACGCCGAAGTCGAGCCCTTTGGCCGGCACTTCGCTCAACTGAGCCTTCACTGATTTGAGTAATCCGAGAGAGCTTTGCTCGCCGGCGCGACTGAGCGAGAGCGGGAAGATGCTCGTGAACCAGCCAACGGTGCGCGATACATCCAGCCCTTCGAAGAGATCCTCGCGCCCATGTCCTTCGAGGTCCAGCCAGAGTGTGTCTCCGCCGGTCCAGTCCGTCATCGTCTCGAGCAGCGCCACAAGAAGGACGTCACTGATCTGCGCGCGGAACTGCTTCGGCAGGTCGTGCGTCAACGCGCGAGTCGTGTCGGCATCGAGCTGACCGCGGAACGACTTGGCGCTCTCTTCCGGATTGTCATCGCGACCCGCGGGCGCCTCGATCGGGAGGAGCGGCATGCTGCGAGCAGCGAGGTCCAGCCAGTACGTCTGAGGCACCGACGTTGAATGGGACCGGAGTCGCTCGACCCATGCGCGCACCGATGCGGTTTTCTCGGGCAGCGCAATTGGTTGATTCTGTCGCGCCTGTTCGTAGGCGGTAGCAAGATCTTCGAGCAAGATTCGCCACGAGACACCATCGACGACCAGGTGATGGATGACAAGGAGAAGACGTCCCTCGTTCTCGGCACCGTAGTCAAACCAGGCGGCTCGCATCACCGGGCCAACACCGAGGTCGAGACTGCCCTGAATGCGCTCGGCCTCGATGGCCACTCGGTCCGCTTTGAGCTCACCCGGAACGCTCGACAAATCGATCCGATCGCACGGGACCTCGGCCGTTTG
>WNFI01470847.1_pt2 | contig 10208 bp, 9 predicted proteins | sample 5400471 | NCBI WGS metagenome assembly WNFI01 (sample SAMN13153348, study PRJNA577476) | soil metagenome | isolation source: 100 cm saprolite on Douglas fir-dominated hillslope | place: USA:California | collected 2013-09-17 | reverse complement strand
GAATGTGCGCGACCGGCCCTGGGCGCTGTTGTCCGGGCGTTTCTGGCTGAAAACCGCGCGCGCCTCTGGTGCATTATAGGAGCCATGCGAATGCGCGTTTCGTGATTCGCGGCGTGTCCGAAGCCGAACGTTTCGCGCTGGCCGGCGCCGCGGCCGTGCTGCTCCTGCAGGCGGCCGATCTGGGATCCACGCTGGAATATCGGCGCGCTTTGCTGGCGACCGAGCCCTGGCGTCTGGTCACCGGCCACCTGGTTCATGCGAACTGGCGCCACGCGATCGTGAATGCGCTCGCCTGGTTCGCGACCGCGCGCCTGTTCGCGTACGAGCTGCCGCCGGCGCGCCAGGCGTGGCTGCTGGCCGCCAGCGCGCTCGGTGCCAGCCTGCTGCTGTGGCTCGCGGCCCCGCAAGTGGCCTGGTATCGCGGGCTGTCCGGCGCGCTGCACGGCCTGTTCGCGGCCGCAGCGGTGCTGTGGCTGGCGCGGGCTGTCAAGGTGCGCGACGCGGGCGCCGCGCGCCGGGCACTGGCGCCGGCGCTGCTGCTGGCCGCCGTCTGGGCCAAGGTGCTGGCAGAGCAGCTGGGAGGGGCAGCCATTACGAACCCGAGCTGGCTCGGCGTTGCGGTGGTCAGCCAGTCGCACCTGTTCGGGGCCGGGGTCGGCACGCTCGCCGCGCTGCTCGGCTGGCTTGTGCCGCACCGGGGCCGTTGACCCTCACCCCTTTCCCCTTTCCCCGAGGGAGAGGGGAAGAGGCCGAGCCCATTGTCCCTCACCCCTTCCCCCTCTCCCTGAGGGAGAGGGGAAGAGGCCGAGCCCATTGCCTTCCCCCTCTCCCCGAGGGAGAGGGGAAGAGGCCGAGCCCATCGTGACATCCAGCATCCGGTTGCTGAAGCCCCGCTCGTTGTCGTACCAGCTGCTGACTTTGACCAGGCGTCCGCTGACCTTGGTCAGGGTGGCGTCGAAGACCGAGGAATGGGCGTTGTGGTTGAAGTCGATCGATACCAGCGGCTCATCGGTGTAGGCCAGGATGCCGCGCAGCGGCCCGTCGGCGGCTGCTTTCATGATCCGGTTGACTTCGTCGACCGTGGTGTCGCGCGCGGCGATGAAACACAGGTCCACGATCGACACGTTGATGGTCGGCACCCGAATCGAATAGCCATCCAGGCGCCCGGCCAGCTCGGGCATTACCAGGCCGACCGCGCTGGCCGCTCCGGTTTTGGTCGGGATCAACGAGTGGGTCGCCGAGCGCGCCCGTCGCAGGTCCTCGTGGTAGACGTCGGTCAGGACCTGGTCGTTGGTGTACGAGTGGATGGTCGTCATCAGCCCGTTGACCACTTTTTTGCGCCCGCTTTCAGGTGCTGGCTGGCCTTCTCCTTGGTGGTAAACAGCCCGGTGCACTCGTGCACCACGTCCACACCCATGGCGGCCCAGGGCAGCTGGGACGGATCGCGCACCGACAGCACGCGCACGCGGTCGCCGTTGACCACCAGCGCGTCGCCGTCGACCTGGACGGTGCCTGCAAACGGACCGTGCACCGTATCGTGGCGAGTCAGGTGCGCGTTGATCTTGGCGTCGCCCAGATCGTTGATCGCGACAATTTCGATGCCATGTCTTTTTCCTGCCTCGTAATGCGCACGCAGCACGTTGCGACCAATGCGGCCGTAGCCGTTGATGGCGACCTTGATTGTCATTGCCCTGTCCTTAGCGTTAGCCTTCAACCATTAACCAATGCCCAGCAGTTGCTTGACGGTCACCACGGCGTTGGCGGCTGTCAGCCCGAAATGCTGGTAGACGGCAGGGGCCGGCGCCGATTCACCGAAGCGGTCCACGCCCAGCACCGGCTCGGCCAGCTCCTTTTGCGCCTGCGCCGCGATCGGCAACTCGGTGCCGGTAGCGATCAGCACCGCTCTGGCCCGGTTCACACCTCCGGCGGCCTCGCTGAATACGTAGCCTCCACGCCAGATCGCTGGTACATCGGTCGATGTGCGCACGTGCGGGACCGCCTGGCGCGACAGCAGCAGGCTGGAGGGGCCGTTGCGCCGTTCGATGGCGGCGGCCCAGGCCACCAGCGTTTCGACCGTGTCGCACGGACGCCACACATCCATGTTCGGAATCAAGCGCAGGCTCGACGCATGCTCGACCGCCTGGTGGGTCGGACCGTCCTCGCCCAGTCCTATCGAGTCGTGGGTGAACACGAAAATCGAGCGGATTTTCATCAGCGCTGCCATGCGCAGCGCGTTGCGCGAGTAGTCGGAGAAGGTCAGAAAGGTCCCGCAAAATGGGATCAGGGCTCCGTGCAGGACCATGCCGTTGGTGATCGCGCTCATCCCAAACTCGCGAACGCCGTAGTTGATGTGGCGGCCGGGCACGAATTCGGCGCCGGCCCGCATCGGCACTGCCTTGCTCCAGCGCGTCAGGTTGCTGCCGGTCAGGTCGGCCGAGCCGCCGATCAGTTCGGGCACCGCCTCGGCGAACACTTCAAGCGCCAGCTGCGAGGCCTTGCGGGTCGCGACCGCCTCGCGCTTGATCTGCGCGGCGTCGATCGCGTCGTGCAAGACGGTCGCAAACGCCGCCGGCAGATCGCCGGCCACGCGCCGCTCGAACTCGGCCGCCTCAATTGGACGCTCGCGGGCATATCGCTCGAACAGCTGCCGCCATGATCGCTCGCGCTCGGCACCGATGGCCCGGGCATTCCAGGCGCGGTAGATCTCGCCGGGCACGTGGAACGGCGGATGCGGCCAGCCGATGGCCTGCCGGGTGGCCGCGATTTCGGCCTCGCCCAGCGCTTCGCCGTGCGCCTTCTCGGTGCCGGCGCGGTTCGGCGCCCCCTTGCCGATCACGGTGCGAGCGATGATCAGCGTGGGTCGATCCGAGCCCTTGGCCTGGCTGATCGCCGCATCGAGCGCCGCCGTGTCGTGACCATCGATCGGTCCGATCACATTCCACTGGTAGGCACGGAAGCGGGCCGCGGTGTCGTCGGTGAACCAGTGCCGCACTTCCCCGTCGATCGAAATACCGTTGTCGTCGTAGACTGCAATCAGCTTGCGCAGCTTCCAGGTGCCGGCAAGCGAGGCGGCCTCATGGGAGATTCCCTCCATCAGGCAGCCGTCGCCCACGAACACGTACGTGTGGTGGTCGACCACGGGCAAGCCGGGACGATTGAACTCGGCGGCCAGCAGTTGCTCGGCCAGCGCCATGCCGATCGCGTTGGCCAGCCCTTGCCCCAGGGGCCCGGTGGTGGTTTCCACGCCAGGCGTCAGGCCGGCCTCGGGGTGCCCCGGAGTGCGGCTGTGCAGCTGGCGAAAGTTGGCAAGCTCGCCGATCGGCAGGTCGTAGCCGGTCAGATGCAGCAGTGCGTACTGCAGCATCGAGCCGTGTCCATTGGACAGGACGAAGCGGTCGCGGTTGGGCCAGCCCGGATTGCCAGGGTTGTGGCGCAGATGCCGCGCCCACAACACGTACGCCGCCTCGGCCATACCCATCGGCATTCCGGGATGGCCGCTGTTGGCTTTTTGCACCGCGTCCATCGCAAGCGCACGTATCGCGTTGCACATGTCGCGCTCGAGCACGGCGGAGGAAACGGATGCAGTCATCGCAAGCTAATCGCAGTAGGCAGCCATTTTATCAAGCGGGTCTTGCCGGACGTCCCCGGCTTCGCCGGGCGAAGCCCGGCCCGACACGAATCGCACGGCGCCTTGTAACAGCAGCCCGCGCGGCGCGCCATTGTGACAACTCAAGCCTTTCATTGCGCGCGGTTTTGCACTACGATACGGGCCGAAGTTTCGGTTCGGACCAACACTGGAAGCAACGGGCCGCCTGGCTCATTTCATCGGTCAGGCACTTCTCCCCCGCCAGAGCCAATCGACGCAGTGCCACGTGCACTGCACAGACCCGGCGCCGCGCACCAGCGAGCGGGTCCCGAGCCGATGGGTTGCGGTGTCACAACCGCGATTCAGGTCGATTGGGCGGACCTGCAAGGGGGATGAAGATGCAAGCATCACCGGCGCGCTGCTGCTGGCCGAATGGCATCTGGCCGTGCACACCTGGCCGGAGCGCCGCGGCGTCACGCTCGACGTGTACGTGTGCAATTTCACCGAGGACAACGGCGCCAAGGCTCAAAGCCTGTTCGACGTCTTGATGGTCGCGTTCCGGCCCGCTCGTCAGACCGTGAACCGGATCGATCGCGGCGACCTGGCCGGGGCGGTGCAGGCGGCCGCTGCCGGCGCCGGCGCCGGCGCGGACGCCCAGAGTGTTGCGGCATCCAACGAGATCATCTTCGACTGGCTGAACGCGAATGCGGGCTATGGATTCACAGCGCTGAAGCGCCTGAAGACCGTGCAGTCGCCGTTTCAGCGGGTCGAGGTGTACGACACCGCGCAATTCGGCCGGCTGTTCCGCCTTGATGGCCGACTGATGACTTCCGAGGGCGACGAGTTTTTTTACCACGAGTGCATGACGCACCCCGCCATGCTGACCCACCCGAACCCGGAGTCGGTGCTGGTGATCGGGGGTGGCGACGGCGGTTCCTCCGAGGAGCTGTTCAAGCACCCGTCGGTGCGGCGCATCGTGATGGCCGAGCTCGACCAGGCCGTGATCGACATCTCCAAGCAGTACCTGGGCAAGATTCACCGCGGAGCATTCGACGACGCACGGCTCACGGTGCGCATCGGCGACGGCTTCGAGACCGTGCGGACGATGCAGGAGCGGTTCGACCTGATCGTGCTCGATCTGACCGATCCCGACACGCCGGCTTTTCACCTGTATTCGGAGCAGTTCTTCCGCATGTGCCGTTCGATCCTGAACCCGGGCGGCCTGTTGACGCTGCACCTGGGCTCCCCGGTATTCCAGGAATCGACGGTTCGCAAGAACGCACAGAACCTGCGCAAGGTGTTCCGCCAGGTCCATCCGATGGCGCTGTACATCCCGCTCTACGGCTCGCTCTGGTGTCTGGCCGTTGCCAGCGATGCGGCCAATCCACGTGCGATCAGCGCCGAGCTGATCGAGGCGCGCATGCGCGAGCGCGCAGTGGGCGATCTGAGGTATTACAACCCCGAGTTGCACGGCGCCTTGTTTGCGCTTCCCAATTTCGTGCGCGACATGACTCGCGCTCCCGACCCCGCTGTGCCGGGCAGCGATCCGGTGGCACGGCTGGCTGCGTAGGCGGCGCCGCCGGCGTTCGTAGCCCTCGTGCGGGCGCCCCGGTTTTATCTGGACCAGGCGCTGGCGGTGTCAACGCGCGTCGAGCTGCCCGCGCCGGTTGCGCATCACGCGCAGACGGTACTGCGCCTGCGGCTGGGCGACGCCATCGTGTTGTTCAACGGCCGCGGCGGCGAATTTGCGGCGCGCTTGGCCGGCGCGCCGCCGGCAGGGACGCGCAAGCTGCAGGCCGACGTGATCGGGTTCGACCCGATCGAGCGCGAACCGCGCTTGCGCATCACGCTGATCCAGGCGCTGGCCGCCTCGGACAAGATCGACTGGATCATCGAGAAGGCGGTCGAAATCGGCGTGGCCCGCGTCATCGTGACGGCCGCGCTGCGCAGCGCGGTCCGGCTCGACCCGGTGCGCACCCCGCGCCGGCTGCAGCGCTGGCGCGAGCTGGCGATCGCCGCCTGCTGCCAGTGCGGACGCAACCAACTGGTACCGATCGAGGCTACCGCATCGCTGGACCAGGCGCTGCGGGCTGCCGGGGACGCCCAACACAAGTGGGTGCTGGATCCCGCCTCACTACACGCTCTGGCGCCGGCACATGCGCAGTCGCCGGACGTCGCGCTGGCGATCGGACCGGAGGGCGGATTCGACGCGACCGAGCTGGAATTGGCCGAGCAGGCCGGTTTCGTGCGGATTGCGCTGGGTCCGCGCATCCTGCGCACCGAGACCGCCGGCCTGGTGGCCGCCGCGGCCTGGCTGGCCTTGAACGGCGAGTTCTCGGCCCCATCTGCCTGAGCTCGCTGTCTGCGAATTCGAAAGCAAGCTCCGGAGTGCGGGCTGCGGCCGTTACGGACAGACTTCGACCATCGATTCGGAATATTGTCGAAGGAAACGCGATCATGATGCCCACCAAGATGCCCTCCGCGAGCCGCAGCCGCGCCACAGCCACCACCGGCGATCCCCGCTGGCCGGCCGTCGTCGCCCGAGACCGCAAAGCCGACGGCCAGTTCTTCTACGCGGTCAGCACGACCGGGGTCTACTGCCGGCCTTCCTGTGCGGCGCGTGCGGCAAGGCCCGAGAACGTGTCGTTTCATGCGACGGCGCCCGACGCCGAGCGGGCGGGATTTCGCCCCTGCAAGCGCTGCAAGCCGGATCAGCCGGCGCTGGCCGAGCAACATTCGGTCCTGGTGGCCGAGCTGTGCCGCCTGATCGAGAACACCGAGCCGGTCCCCAGCCTGGAGAAACTCGCGCAGCATTGTGGGCTGAGCGTCTACCACCTGCATCGCGTCTTCAAAGCGGTCACCGGACTGACCCCCAGGGCGTATGCGGCCGCGCACCGCGCGAGGCGAGTGCGCACCGAGCTGGGCCGAAGCGGTAGCGTGACAGAGGCGATCTACGGCGCCGGCTACAGCTCCAACGGGCGCTTCTATGGGGAGTCGAACCAGGTTCTCGGCATGACACCGAGCGACTTTCGCGCCGGCGGCACCGGTCTGCCGATCCGCTTTGCGGTCGGCGAGTGTTCGCTCGGCTCCATCCTGGTTGCTGCCAGCGAGCGCGGCGTGTGCGCCATATTCGTCGGGGACGATCCCGATGCACTGGCGCGCGAACTGCAGGACAAGTTCCCGCGGGCACGCCTGATGGGGGGTGACGCCGACTTCGAGCAGCTGGTGGCCAAGGTGGTGGGCCTGGTGGAAGCGCCCAAACTGGGCCTTGAGCTGCCGCTGGATGTGCGGGGTACGGCGTTCCAACAGCGGGTGTGGCAGGCGCTGCGGAAAATTCCGGTCGGCAAGACCGTCAGCTATTCGCAGATCGCGCGGCGCATCAAGGCTCCGAACTCGGTGCGGGCCGTGGCCCAGGCGTGCGCCGCCAACCCTCTGGCGGTGGCGATTCCATGCCATCGCGTGGTGCGCAACGACGGCACCCTTTCGGGGTACCGCTGGGGGGTCGAGCGCAAGCGCGCGTTGCTCGAGCGGGAAGCGAAGGCGTGAACGCGCGTGAGCGCGGGGCGCGATTGCCCGTCGCGACCCGTTCGGCGGTCGATCGGGTTGGCTCGATCGACTGGGACCGGATCACCCAGGAGCTCGATGACTGGGGCAGCGCAACAGTCGAGGGCCTGCTCGAGCCGCGCGAGTGCGGCGCGCTGTGCGAGCTGTATGCGATCGATGCTGGATTCCGTGCCCGGGTGGTCATGCAAAGCCACGGCTTGGCCGCGGCGAGTACAGGTACTTCAGCTACCCGCTGCCTGAGCTGGTCGCCGAACTGCGCGACGCGTTCTATCCGCGCCTGGCACCGATCGCCAACCGGTGGAACGACGCGCTGGGCGTCGAGGCCCGCTATCCGGACCGGCTCGAGGATTTCATCGAGCGCTGCCACAAGGCCGGGCAGCGGCGCCCGACACCGCTTCTGCTTCAGTACGGCGCGGGTGACTACAACTGCCTGCAGATCCTTCTGTCGGAACCCGGGCACGATTTCTCCGGAGGCGAGTTCGTGATCACCGAGCAGCGCCCGCGCATGCAGTCGCGCGCGGACGTCATACCGCTTCGGCAGGGCGACGCCGTGCTGTTCGCGGTCCACCAGCGTCCGGTGCGCGGCGCGCGCGGGCACTACCGGGTCCAGCTTCGTCACGGCGTCAGCCGCGTGCGTTCAGGGCGCCGGCATACGCTGGGTATTATTTTCCACGACGCGGCGTGACCACACCCTTTCAGAGCCAGCCTAATCTATAAGCAGAAAAGGAGGACGCAAACGTAGATTCCAAAAACCCGACTTGATGCGAAGGGCCAAGATTCCGACGCCGTTGGTGAGCGTCCGTGCACTGCCGCGTAGAAACATACTCGGCACAGCCAAGCTTCGCCCGGCAGAAAGATCAAGTCGCGCAATTGTTGAACAGGGGAATATCCAAGCCTCGCCGCGATTCCAAGCTTCGCCGCGATTGATACCCCAAAGGCAAGGAGAGACGCCACAAGAATGAACGCAGCAAGCACGCGAAATGGCAGGCGTACCGATCGCGGGCCGACAGATGAGTTCGGAATGGCCTCCATACCGATCTCCTTCCAGTTTTGTCCTTTGACCCCGGGGCCGACATCGCTGGCGCCGAATTCGGATCAGAAATCGTACGTCGGGTTTCGGCGTTCGTAAATCCCTACTCGTAGACCTTCACGCGACGGGTTGCGGTCTCTCTAGGGACGGTCCGCTATGTGGCGTGGGACCAACTATGGACCGTCGACGTATTTTGCCGCCTGCAACGTGGCCTGGAAAGCGCCGCCACTTCTTTCGGTGGTTACCAACGTGTAGAGATTTCCTCGCCGCTCGTTGCCTTCCGCTGAAACACGATAAATCAGCGTGTGGATCGTCCCTGTCGGCCCCGAGTCGTTGCTGTCCTTGACAATATTTACGACGAGACCGGGGCGTGCGGCTCCTTCGAGAATCTTCCTGAAATAACTCTCGACCTCTGCGGGATTTGCCGCCCGCGCGTAAACAGCGCAAGCGTGCGTTGTGCCGCGGATAGACAGCGCGAAGCTCCCAAAGGACATGGGCACGGCCCAGGCCGCACCGCCGCTGCCGGGACCAACGAACACATCGAATGACACCCGTCCTGCGGGGATTTCGGCCAGTTTCTTTTCCAAGGCCCATGTTCGAACGTTCTCGGGGTGACCGACATTTGGAATACACACGTCCATGAACATTCGTGTCACGAACGAAGCTGACGGATCGTCGGCAATCGCTGTCTTGGAAAAGAATGCGACCGCAAAAAGAAAGGCCAGGACTAATCGCCGCACTAGAACCTCTGGAGACAACATCAAGGGACCGTCGGCGCGCTGAGCGGTCCCCGCGTTCACATCACGACCACGCGCGAGGTGTGGCTCGGGCTGGATTCGCGTCGCTCGGTCAGGAAATTCATCACCTCGTCGCGGCGCGCCATCGTGTCGCCGAAACCCATGTCGATCAGCGCGCGCGTGTAGGGCGCCTCGAACAGCAAGTAGCTGGCCAGGTTGGAGCCGCCGCCGCGATGGGCGCCCAACACTTCGAGCAGTGCCCGCACCGGAGCCGGCAACGCGTCCAGATACTGGGCCGCCACGCCATCCAAGCGCTCGCTGGGCGAGATCACCAGCGTCTCGACCTCGCGCAGCCCGATCGCCAGTCTTTCCTGGGGCGACAGGGCCGCCGTGATCTGGTTCATCTTGTCCAGTCGCTCGATGTCCGAGGCCAGCGCATCCAGGAAGATGCTCGACATCGCATGGCCCGCCATCTGAGCCAGCGTCGGGTAAGCCGAACCGTCCACCCCCGGCAGCAGTCCCGGGTGGCCGATCTGGCCGACGCCGACCACCAGCACGCGCTCCGCGCCCAGGTGGATCGCCGGGCTGATCGGCGTGATCTGGCGCATCGAGCCATCGCCGAAATGCTCGATGCCGACCGCGCCTGAGTGCGCCAGTTCCAGCGAGACCGCCGGGAAAATGAACGGAATGGCGCTGGAGGCGAGCAGGTGCTCGTAACGAATCGAACATCGCACGTACAGGCGTTGCAGCTTGTCCGGGATCTGGTAGTCGTTCAGCGCCTGGTAAAAGGTGACGTGGCGCCCCGAACTGTAGCTGGAGGCACCGACCGCCAGCGCCCGCAGGTGCCCGTGTTCCAGACTGCGCTGCAGCCGTTCGAGCTCGATCATCCGGGTCAACAAGGCGCCCAGCGGAGAGTTATCGAGCAGCGACTTGGGTCGCACCCGCATCGACCGGCGCACCAACCAGCCGACCGACATCAGGGTCAGCCAGCGCGCACCGGTGCGGATCACCCCGATCAGATCGGAGCGGTAGACCTGCTCGGCACGAAAGTTCTCCCAGACGTACACCATCTGGGCCACCGCTTCCTGGAAGTTGTCGGCGCGACAGGCCAGGGCGGTCGCGTTGATGGCGCCGGCCGAGGTACCCACCAGAATCGGAAACGGGTTATGACCCTGGGCGATGCTCGGATCCAGACCGCGGCGAGCGTCGCGCAGCAAAGCGGCGATCGCCTTGAGCACGCCGACCTGGTAGGCCGCGCGCGCACCGCCTCCGGTCAGGATCAGCCCCGCCG
>WNFI01407324.1_pt1 | contig 10208 bp, 9 predicted proteins | sample 5400471 | NCBI WGS metagenome assembly WNFI01 (sample SAMN13153348, study PRJNA577476) | soil metagenome | isolation source: 100 cm saprolite on Douglas fir-dominated hillslope | place: USA:California | collected 2013-09-17 | reverse complement strand
TTCCACCTGCCGGTCGTCGCCGAGACCTATGACGGGTGGCTGAGCGACATCGCAAGTTTCGCGGTGACGCAAGAGCTCGCGTTCGCGGCCCTCGATTCGGCGCGAGGCGGGCCGATTGCCGAAGGCAATGTCGGCGGCGGCACCGGAATGATCTGCCACGAGTTCAAGGGCGGCACCGGCACGGCATCGCGGGTCGTCACCGAAGACGGCGTTCGCTACACCGTCGGGGCCCTGGTTCAGGCGAATTACGGGATGCGCGATCTCCTGCGCGTCGATGGCGTCCCGGTCGGACGCGAGATCGGGCCCGACATCGTGCCAGCGCATCGCTCGGCACCGCAAGCCGCGAGCCCGGCTCAGGACGGCTCCATCATCGTCATCCTAGCGACCGACGCACCGCTGCTGCCGATCCAGTGCCAGCGCCTGGCGCGCCGGGCGACGACCGGGCTCGCCTGGGTCGGCGGCATTGGCGCCAATGGCAGCGGCGACATCTTTCTCGCCTTCTCGACCGCCAACCATATCGGCCAGAGCGACAAGATCACGACGGTGCGGATGCTCGCCGCCGATGCGATGACCAGCCTGTTCCGCGCCGCCGCCGAGGCGACCGAGGAGGCCATCCTCAACGCGATGACCGCGGCCGAGACGATGACCGGCCAGCGCGGCAGGACGATCCACGCATTGCCGCTCGACCGGCTGCAGACGACGATGCAGCGTTATCGGCCCGTGCCCAATCGCTAGCCAAAGCGTGGCCTTGCGGCAACTAGTGGGAGAATAATGCAACACCCGCCGTGATTTAGCGGTCTTTTCCTTTGCCGAACCAAGTGGTTGCGCTGTACCAATTGCGCAACGGCTTGTTCATGCTTTGATGATAGGGAGGGGCGCTGGCGCCCCGACCTCACAAAGCTGGTTATGGCATTCGTCTGATGATTTCGTTTCCGCGCATCCTCACCAGGGTCGCGCTTGGTTCCTGGATGATCTGCGCGCTGCTGCCGCTCGACCCGATCGCGGCGGCCCTGGCCGGATCCGGATCGACCAAGCCGCCATCTTTTGTCGCGACCGAAGAGCAGCGTGCGGCCGTGCAACGGCTTCTCGAGCGCGACGATCTGACCACCGTCGAGGGGCAGGCGGTCGACGCGGCCGCGCTCCGGCGGCTCTACCAGCTGCGTGGCTATGACCTCCTATGGGCCACGCGTGATGATCGCGTCGCCGCGCTCGCCGCGGCGTTCGACGACGCTGCCGGCGATGGGCTCGATCTGCTCGCGCCGCTTCCTGACCCGCGCAAGATGAAAGGGTTCGGCGTCGTCGAGCGCGACCTCTTGCTCAGCGACGGCGCGCTGCACTTTGCCACCGCGCTGGCCGTTGGCCGCGTCCGGCCCGAGCAATGGGAAGAGGATTGGGCCATCGGGGCGCCGAAATTCGACGCGGTCGCCGGTCTCGACCGCGCGCTGGCGACCGACAAGCTCGGGCCCTGGCTTGCCGGTCTCGCGCCGAGCGATCCGCGTTACCTCCAGCTCAAAGGAGCGCTCGCTCGTTATCGCGACCTCGCGCGTCAAACCGCTTGGCTCCAGATCCCCAGCGGCCCGACGCTCAAGCCGGGCATGATCGAGGATCGGGTCGGCAAGATCCGCGACCGCCTGGTCGCCGAGGGCGATTTGCCGTCCGACCATATCGGCGACGACAGCTTCGACGCCACGCTCGAGCAGGGCGTGCGTAGCTTCCAGAAACGCCACGGCATCGTCGAAGACGCCGCTATCGGAGCGCGGACGACGGCGGCGCTCAATGTGTCCGCGCGCGCCCGCGTCGAGCAGATTGCCCTGACGCTCGAGCGTTGGCGCTCGCTGCCGCGCGATTTCGGCAAGAACTACGTCTTCGTCAACGTGGCCGGCGAGTCGCTCGAAGTGTTCGAGGACGCGGTGCCGGTCATGACGATGAAGGTCGTGGTCGGCGATCCGTTGCATCCGACGCCGGTGGTGCAGAGCCGCATCGCCGCCGTCACCTTCAATCCGATGTGGCGGGTTCCGACCTCGATCGCCAAGGCGGAGATCGCACTCAAGATCAAGGGCGACCCGCACTATCTGGAAAAGAACCAGATGGTGCAGAAGGGGGCTTATGTCTTCGAGCAGCTGCCTGGCCCGAAAAATCCGCTCGGCCAGCTCAAGTTCGAGACGCCCAACAAATTCGACGTCTATCTCCACGACACCTCGACGCATGCCAGCTTCGAGCGCGTGGCACGCGCGCTGAGCCATGGCTGCGTGCGCGCCGAGAATGCCCGCTGGCTCGCCGCCTACGTCCTCGGCGATTTGAAATGGAACCCCGAAGAGATCGAGAAAGCGATCGCTCTCGGCGAGACGCAGAAGGCCGACGTGGCGCGCAAGCTGCGCGTTCACATTCTTTATTTCACCAGCTTCGTGGATGCCGACGGCACCGTCGAGTTCCGCGACGACATCTATGGTCGGGACAAGCGGTTGCGCGAGGCGCTGCAGGGCGGCCTTTCAATCAAGACTGTGAATTCCAAACCAAAATCGGGCATCATTTAGAGACTTTTAACTATCCCCCTGATAATCGATGACATTCTCTGCAACTTTGGTTAACAGAGTTGCAGACGGTGAAACTTGTGCGCGAGGGGGCGCCAATGACCGACCAGCCAAAGCCGACGCGTCGTCACCTTGTCATTGGCCTTGCAGCTGCTGCGGCGCTGTTGGTCGCTATCCCTCCCGCTCTCGCCGCGCGCCGACAATTAGGCATTCGCTCCCTCGCTCTCAATAACCTGCACACTGGCGAGCGCGTCAACACCGTCTATTGGCACGACGGCAAATACGTTCCGGAGGCCCTGCGGCACATCAATTGGGTGCTGCGCGACCACCACACCGACGAGGTTTGCCGGATCAACCCGGAACTCCTCGATCTCCTCACCCAGCTACAGCTCAAGCTCAGAACGCGCGAGCCGTTTCAGATCTTTTCCGGCTATCGCTCCCCGGTGACCAACGCGATGCTCGCCGCGATGACCGACGGTGTCGCGCAGAACAGCCTGCACATGCAGGGGATGGCCGTGGACATCCGCGTCCCCGACCGCTCGCTCGTCAAGGTGCAGCACGCGGCGCTCAGCCTCGAGGCGGGTGGCGTCGGCTTCTATCCGCGCTCCGACTTCGTCCATGTCGATATCGGCCGCGTCCGCCGCTGGTAAGGGTCTTGCGCTAAACCGACAGCCAACCAGACCACACGTTTCTCAACGCTGCTACGATCGCGCGTCTTCGCGCGGTTGACATTGTCGAACTGCGTCGGCTGGCCTAGTTTCCCGTCGTTACTCGATGGTCGATCGATCCTTGGGCGGAAGACGGAGAAAGCGGATGAGCAGGCCAGCGGTCTTCATCGACGGTGAGCACGGCACGACTGGCCTGCAGATCCGCGCCCGTTTGCGCGGTCGCGACGATATCGAGCTCGTCAGCATCGACCCGGAGCGCCGCAAGGACAATGACGAGCGCCGGCGCCTTTTGAACGAGGTCGATGTCGCGATCCTCTGCCTGCCCGACGAGACGGCGCGCGAGGCGGTCGCCATGATCACCAACCCGCGCACCCGCGTGCTCGACGGCAGCACGGCGCATCGCGTGAGCCCGGGCTGGGTCTATGGCTTTCCGGAGCTCTCCGCCGACCAGGCGGCGTCGATTCGCGCCGCGCGCTTCGTCGCGGTTCCGGGATGCTACGCGACTGCGACAGTCGGCTTGATCCGGCCATTGGTCGACGCCGGGTTGTTGCCGTCCGACCTCCGGGTCTCCGTTCAGGGTGTACAGGGCTATAGCGGCGGCGGACGCCAGCTCGTCGACGTGATGGAGGGGCGCGGTGGCGAGAATCGGCTCGCCGGTCCTTATCGCGCCTACGCCCTCGAGCTCGCGCACAAGCCGCTCTTCACGCCGGCTGTCGGCGCCTGGCGACAGGGCCAGCTCGTGCAGATCCCGCTGCATCTCGCGACGCTGTCGAAGCGGGCGACGGGGCGCGAACTGCATGCGGCGCTCGCCGCGCGCTATGAGGGGCAGCGCTTTATAAATGTCATGCCGTTCGCACCCGGCGTTCCGACGGTGCTCGCCGCGGAGGCGCTTGCCGGGACCAATATGATGGAGCTCTTCGTCTTCGAGAACGCCGTCGAAGGCCATGTGCTCCTCGTCTCTCGCATGGACAATCTCGGCAAGGGCGCCTCCGGTGCGGCGACCCAGAATCTCGACATCATGCTCGGCTTGGCGGGTGAGCGCACCTACGCCCTCGCGGCGGAATAAGCGCTCCGCCGACCGTCTCGGCTCTTCCGGGTGGGCTTCGCCTCACCGTCGAGGGGTGCCATCGCGCGCCGATCGCAAACGCATCGACGACGCTCTGGACGAGTTCGACAATCTCTGGGTCGATGCCACGCTGCGCCGGCGGGGAATTGGCCGTGAGTTGATGGCGCTCTAACGCGGCTCGAGCCGCCGCGTCCATGCCGCGAGGTTGGTCAGCAAGTCGCGGATGAAGCCGCGCGTCGTTTCGTCGGTCAAAGTACCCTTGTCGTCGAACTTCGTATGCGCCGCGGCGATCATCACCTCGGGCTTATTGAGCACATGCATGTTGAGGAAGACGCAGCTCTGTCGCAGATGATAACTGCGCGCGGCCGGTACCGAGCGCGCTCGGGCTTGCGCCCAAGATCCCAACCGGCTTGTCGTCGAACGGTTGATCGGGCGGCCGCGACGCCCAATCGATCGCGTTCTTGAGCACGCCGGACATCGAATAGTTATATTCCGCACAGGCGAAGAGCAGAGCGTCGGCCGCCTTGATCTTGGCGCGCAGCTGCTGCACGACGGGGGGAAAGCCCACCGCCTTCACGTCCTCGTTGTAGAGCGGGAGGGGCGCCAGATCGAATGTCTCGATCGTCATGCCAGCAGGCGCCAGCTCTTGCGCCGCGCGCAGCGCCGCCGTGTTGTAGGACGCTTTGCGCAGGCTGCCCGAGATGCCGAGCACCGTCAGGGTTTTTCCGTCGCTCATCGTGCGGGCTCTTTCCTCGGCTGATCCTGGTTGCGAGTTGCAACAGCAGCGACTGATCCGACCGGGCGGTCGCCGGCGATGGTCGTGCGATGCATCAGGCGACGCTGTCCGTCATAGTCATTGATGGCGTAGTGCATGGCGCAGCGATTGTCCCAGAGGGCGAGCGAGCGCGCCCGCCATCGGAAGCGGCAGGTGAATTCCGGCCGCGTCGCGTGGGCGTAGAGGAAATCGAGGATCGGCGCGCTCTCCTCGCGGGTCATGCCGTCGAAGCGAGTGGTATAGATCGGGTTGACGAACAGTGCCTTGCGGCCGGTCTCGGGATGAACGCGGATCGCCGGATGGCGGCGCTCGATATCGGCCTCTGGATTGTTGCGGCTGATCGCGATAGAGCGGCTGGTGCGCAAATCCTTGGGAATGCCGTCGACGCCGTAAACGCTGCCGCTATGCAGGGCGACGAGGCTGTCGAGGAGCCGCTTCATGCCGGCCGACAGGGCATCGTAGGCCGCGTACATGTTCGACCACAGCGTATCGCCGCCATAGGACGGGGTTTCAAGCGCGTAGAGCACCGAGCCGAGCGGCGGCTCATCGAGAAAGCTGAAATCCGAATGCCAAGCGCCGCCGAAGACGCTGATCTTGCGTTCGTCGGCCTCCTTGAGCACCGCGATGATGTCGGGGTGATCGTCGAGCGGTTTGACGTACGGCATGCGGCTTAGCGCGCCGAACCGGGCGCTGAACGCCTCGTGTTGTTGCGGCGTCAGGGTCTGATCGCGGAAGAAGATGACGAGATGTTCGAGGAAGGCCCGCCGGATCTCGGCGAACTGCCGGGGCTCGAGCGGCCGCGCGAGATCGACACCGCCGATCTCGGCCCCAAGCGCGCCGGCGAGCGGGCGAAGTTCGAGCGTCTCGTAGCCTGTCATTGTCATCGCAGCCCTCAGTCGGTGTAGTCGGGCTCCTCGCGGTCTAGCACGCGACGCCAGGCGTCGAGATGCTGCCTTGCGTCGACCTTGTCGCCCCACGGCCCGGTATGGCGCCGGCGCAGATTGTCGGGCTGCTGGCGCAGGGTTCCACCCGCCATGCGCGCCGTCATCTGATACATGCAGGTGCGCTCGGTGGCGTAAAGCTCATCGAACGCCTCGTGCACCGTCGGCCCCACGACCGTCACGCCGTGATTGGCCATGACGAGGACGGTCTTGTCGCCGAGCGCATGGGCAAGGCGGTCACCTTCATCGTTGCTGAAGACCGGCCCTGTCATATCGTCGTCATAGGCGATGCGGCCGTCGAGGATCAGGTTGTTATGGTGCGCCAGCGTCATCCTTCCGCCCTCGATGAGCGACAGCGCGGTGAGGTATTGGGGATGGACATGAAGGACGCACTTGGCCCCCGGGTTGGCGAGATGGATGCGGGCGTGGATGTGGAAGGCGACCTTGCGCAACTCGCCCTCTCCACGCAGCACCTTACCGTCGAGATCGCAGGTGATGAGGTTGCTCGCGGTGATCTCCTGAAAGAGCAGACCGCGCGGGTTGATCAGGAAGAGGTTGTCGCTGCCCGGCAGCATCAGGCTATGGTGATTGCCGATCTGCTCGTTCCAGCCGAGCCGCGCGCAGACGCGGAAGACCGCCGCAAGATCGCAGCGCAATCTCCACTCCGGATCTTCGGCTTTGCTGATTTCGCGCAATGCGGTCATGAAGACGATTCCCGGTCGATTTCGTTCGACGATGAGGCTGCCACGCTCAACGGCAGGCGGCAAGGACCGCGGCGAGCTGTCCGCGCAGCGAGGGCTCGCCAGGCAAGAAGCCGCGGTTGAAAAGCGCCGATCCGATCGTGAAGGCGTCGACGCCGGCCTCGGCGAGCGCGGCGATATGATCAGGCGAATCGATCGAGCCGGCGACGATCAGCCGCCCCTTCAGCGTGGCGCGCGCCTCGCGCACGAGATCGAGCGGATCCGAATCGACGGCCCGGTAGGCGAGGAGGTCGATGCCGGTGCAACCGAGCGCGTCGCTGCGCCGGCAGTCCTCGGCGATCCGCGCGCGATCGCCGCGGAGCTTCGTCGGGTGTCCTTCCGGACGACCGACGAACGGAAAACAACATATCGCCGAGCCGGAGACCGCAGCGCGCATGGCCGCCATGTCGGTGCCGCCGAGCAGGCAGTCTACGCCGATCTCGCGCGCCCGCTGGGCGGCGCGGGCGGCGTCGGCGGTCGACAGGCTGACGACTTCCAGATAGCTCGTTGCCCCCGCCGCCTTGATCCGGCGGTTGAGCTGGTCGAGCACCGTGGGGCCAACGCCGATATCCTTGAAGCCGATATGGCGGATACCGAGATCGGCGATCTCATCGAAGACGCTGAGGCAGTCCTCGACCGTCAGGTCGTTCTGCGTCAGCATGAAGATGAAATCCATGGCGACCCCGTCGATCAGGTGGCGCGGCGACCGCTCGTGAGCATTTTTGCGCCCCGGCGATCCCCCGTGACCCGGCCTCGCGCCGGAACCGCCATGCCTGACCCGCGCGGCGCTTCTGCCACTGTCGCTGTCTCCTCATGCCGATCGCTCGCCCATGATATGGGATCGCAGCGCGAGATTTGAGTGCGCGGATGGACGCGGCGCTTTGCGATAGGATTACGTCTCGCTGTGATCAGAGCCGAGATGGAAGAGGCAGTCGCCGCGCTCGGTGCGGCCCGGGATGCGCTTGCAGACGACAACCCCGTCGCGCTCGAAATGTGCAATCGTCGGCTCGCGCCAGGGCGTGTCGGGGAAGTTCACCGCCCCCGCCGCTTGGCCCGCCTTGACATCGTCGCCGAGCTCGACATAGGGCTCGAAGAGGCCGTTATCCGGGGCATAGGTGTAATAGCTCGGTCCGGCGACGACGACGAGCCGCGTCTTGCCTGGTTTCTCGTTGTGCAGCGGCGTCCGCAAGACGCCAAAATGATCGAGGAGGCGCGCGGTGCCTTTCTCGGCGACGGAGAGCGCGCCCGGCGTGACCGTGCCGCTGCCGCCGAGCTCGGTGCCCATATGGAGAACGCCGACCCGCTCGGCGCCGCCGGTCAAAGTGCGATCCTCGCCCTGCGGTGCGTCGATCAGCATGCTGACGGGGGCACCGAAGATCTGCATCAGCTTGACGGTCTTGGCGCGATCTCCCTTGCTCTTGGCGCGGCGCGCGAGAGCGCTCGGGATGTACATCAGCGAGCTGCCGCCGGAATGCAGGTCGATGGCGATGTCGGCCATCGGCAGCAGCACCGACTCGATGAAATGCGCGATCATCTGCGTCGGCCCGCCATCGGGATTGCCCGGGAAGGTGCGGTTGAGATTGCCCTGGTCGATCGGCGAGGTGCGCGTGCCCGCCATCGCCGCTGGGTAGTTCGCCGCCGATAGGATGATGATGCGCCCTTTGACGTCATCGGCCTGCAGTCGCCGCGTCAGCTTCATAAGGGTCACTTGGCCCTCGTACTCGTCGCCGTGATTGCCGGATACGAGGAGGACGGTCGGACCCTTGCCATTCTGGATGCAGGTGATGGGCATCGGCAGCCAGCCATAGGCGGAGCGATGCACTGAATGGGGCAGGCGCAGAAACGCCGATTGCTTGCCGTCCTTCGTAAAATCCACTTCCGAATAAATTCTTGTTCTACTCATCGCGTCGCTGACTCCAGGTGCTGCGGGTTCATGTCTGACGGCTGGTGAGCGCCGATCTGACGCGCTCGGGGATAAAGGGCGCCCGCCGCAGCCGCACGCCCGTCGCGTCGAAAACCGCGTTCGAGACCGCTGCCGCGGCGAGGGTGGTGGCGGGCTCGCCGACGCCCCAGGGCGGCTGGTCGAGGCGCTGGATGAACTCGTGCTCGATCGCCGGCATCTCGGGGAAGGTGAGCAGCCGGTAGGTGCTCCAATCGACGCTGGTGACCCGCGACCGGTCGAAGGTGACCTCCTCGTGCAGCGCACGGCTGAGCGACTGCAGCACGGCACCCTCGATCTGGTTACGCGCACCGTCGGGATTGACGGCGAGCCCGCAATCGTGACCGACGACGACACGGGTGACGCGGATGGTCCCGGAGCCGCGATCGAGCTCGAGCTCGAGCACCATTGCGACATAGGTTTCGGCGTTGTTGTACTGGATATAGGCGAGGCCGCGTCCGATCGCTTTCGCGGCATTGCCGGAAGCCGGATTGGGCGATGGCCGTGCCGTCCAGTTCGCCCGCGCGGCTGTGCGTGTTAGCAACTCGATCCCGCGCTTGTCGGCGAGATGGCGGATGCGGAACTCCAGTGGATCGGCCCCTACCGCCGCAGCCAACTCGTCCATGAAGCCTTCGTTTGCCAGGATGTTTGCCATGCGTCCGGGGGCACGCAGATGCGACGGACGCAGCGGCGTGTCTTTCAGCCAATGAGCGACGACGCGCAGATTGGGAATGACATAGGGCGGCTTGGCGTTCTGCTGAATCTGGCCGCTCGATTCGCCCGCCGGCTGGTCCAGACCGGCGGCTTCGGGCGCCAGCAATGGGATGTTGGGCAGGCCCTTGGTGCTCTCCGGCATCCAGGTCTGGCTGTCCCACGCGACGATCTTGCCGCTGGCATCGAGCGCGCCGCGCAGCTCGAGCATCTGAGGCGGCGCCTTGGGGTCCCAGCCATGCTCGTCCTCGCGCATCCATTGCACGCGTACCGGCCGGCCGAGATCCTGCGACAGCAACGCGGCTTCGATCGCGGCATCCTCGTGGCCGTTCATGCCGTAGCAGCCTGAGCCCTCGACATAGACAACGCGCACCTTCTCGGGCGGCAGGCCAAGCAGCTGCGCGAAGGCCGTCCGGAAATGATGCGTGCCCTGCGATGCAGTCCAAATCGTTGCGCTCTCGCGCGTCACCTCGGCGACGCCGCAGGATGGTCCAATGGAGCCATGCGTCTGGATCGGCCATTGGTAGAGGGCCGTCAGCGTCTTCGCGCCGGTTGCGGCGGTGACGTCGCCGGCCTCGCCCAGCATCTGGTCGCGCACAACCGGGGTTGCACGGACATGCTCGTAGAGCTTGTCCTGCTCGGGCAGTGATGTCGGCGTGGTCCAGCTCGCTTTGAGTTCGCGGGCGCCGCGGATGGCGCCCCATTCGCTGTCGGCGACGATGGCAAGGAAGTTTCGCAGCCGAACGGCGCGTGGATTGCCAGGCAAGCCTTTGAGCGGCTCGGGGTCGACCGAGAGAAGCTCGGCGCCGATCGCCGGTGGCCGGATCGTACGCGCGT
>WNFI01711650.1_pt1 | contig 10209 bp, 16 predicted proteins | sample 5400471 | NCBI WGS metagenome assembly WNFI01 (sample SAMN13153348, study PRJNA577476) | soil metagenome | isolation source: 100 cm saprolite on Douglas fir-dominated hillslope | place: USA:California | collected 2013-09-17 | reverse complement strand
AGCGACAAGCCGATGCCATCATGCCAAAGAATCTTGGCGAGATCGCCCCGACGCCCGCGGAAGATATAGAGATCGCCGGCATGGGGATCGCGCTTCAAGGTCTCCTGAACCGTCAAAGCCAGGCCCTGCATGCCGCGGCGCATGTCCGTGTGTCCAGTGGCGATCCAGACCCTGACGCCGCTCGGTATCGGGATCATCGTCGGCTCAGAACATCGAGAACCCGCCCCAACGCCTCAGCGTCAACATTCTCGTCAACGCTGACGCGCTTGCCGTCACCGAGCTCGATCTCGATCAGACCGCGGCGCTTCCGGGCCGGCATCGCCGTTGGGGCTTCAATCGATCCGACGCTTTCGGCCGCAGCCGCGGTGACCCGAACCGGGACAAGGCGTGGTCCCCCCGAAGCGACAGTCGCCAGGCGAGCTCGCCGCCGCCACGTGAACACCAAACTCGTCGCAATGCCGTGCCGCCGCGCGATCTCCGTCACCACCGCGCCCGGCGCCAGCGTCTCCTCGATGATCCGCATCTTGTCGTCGCGAGACCAGCGACGACGACGCTCAACCCCGCCCAGAACCTCTACCCGCATCAACAGACCTTAAGGCTAGCCTTAAAGCCACATGCTTCGTCGGAAACCTGTCACTGAACAAGACGGCCTACCGCGGAGGCATACGGACTATCTGGCTTGCGCGGGCGGCAGGAGCGCGGCCGAAATATCGAAGAGACCAAGGCGGCGTCGTCATTTCTCTTTTATTGGGCTTTTGCCGGTAGGCAGTGGGGGCAGGTTTACATCCTGCAATTTCAGTTCATCGCGTAATGAGTAAACGCAATCCGCCACGCGGTACATGATGTCTAGACATCGATCTGCCATGTAACAGATTTGGTTGACGGTTTCCTTATTCGCTGGTTTGGATCTTTCCCTAAAGATTGGGTCGTGAGTGTTCTTTATTGGCGCCAATCCCCACTGATCGATCTTGACGAGGATTTTGGCTGTCTCGTCCGTAGCATATTGAGCGTGACAGAAATAATTCCGAGATTCGGTGACGGTCTTAAATTCGTCAAGACACCGAAAAAGTTCGCTCTTAGTTTGTTCGCTAAGATCGGGGTCGAATCTAACCAGATTATAGAGAAGGTCCATTCGTCGGCGCGTACTTAGGATAGAGGCCCATGCAATATCTGCATTTCCGTTTGGTCGCCCTGACAAGCAAAAGTAGGCCGCATAAAAGCAAGACTCGCAATTCGCCCAAACCACGATGAGCTTTCCTATGCTGATAAGGATTTGCTCGGTTAAATCCAGGTTCGCGGGAAGTTGCGAATATGTCGACGGTTGTTCGGACATGACGCGGTGTTTCTTGGTCATCGTTGAGTCCTTTTGCCGCGCGCTCCGATGAAGGTACAATTCCAAGGCTTGCCCATTGTCTCACAGGTTGAAATCTGTGCAATATGCCCGTTGGGGATAAGGACATCATATGGAGAAAATAGAGCAATTCTCCGCGTCCGCCGTTCTTATGCTTGCGGCACCTCTGGAGCATCTTCAACGCGCGAACACGCAGACCCCAATTGAACAGGCAAGAAGTGACATTGCGAGGAGCTGTATTGAATATCGGTCGGGTAGTTGAATTAGCACACGCCCTTTTACCGGAAGCACCAAGACCACCTTTACATTAACGGATTGCGCCGAGTTGAACGGCGGTTGCCCCCGCCAAGCTACCAGACTATGAAAATTCGGGGATTGACACTCCGCAGGATGGAATCAATTTGTGTTGGCCATCGAGTGAGTTCACGGATTTCATCACGAATACTCGCCACGTTTTCGCTTGTCCTCCCAGTCTTCAGCTACCTTTATCATTTCGGTGTAAGTGCCACTCTGGCCCGGCTGTGCTTGCACGTACTTGATGAGTGGCATCGCGCCCTGGTACGCGCGCCGCATCTCGCCTGCCCAGAAATCATGGCAAACATGATCATCGAAAACGTTTTTCAAAATGCCGACTGCCATTAGCTCGTGAAGATTTAGGTAATCTCTTATCGCCCAATATGCGTCCGATCCCACGAAGCCGCTTTGCATTTCTCCTTTACCGCCAAGACCGCTCGATAATTCTTCCAATGCGCTGGTATATCGCTTGTGCGACTCCAATGTCTCATGGTCCATTTCTGTCTTAAGAAAGAAGTCGGTAGCTGCACGCTTCCGCGCGATTTCGCGCTGGCTCCTTATCGATACCGCAGCGGCAATCAACGCCCCACCGGCAATCGACGCCGTCAGCCACTGCGGCACAGTTCCCAAATTAAACAGGTTCGATGGTAGATACAAAAGGGGTAGCCCGACGAATAGCCATGCCGCAAAAGCGATCAAGGCCAGGAGGGCAATCTTCTCGTCCGAATTCCTTAGCATGAAACGTCGCCCGTCGAATAATGCGGCACGAGAGCTTTTATAATCTCATTGCGCACTCTTGCAGTTCTCAATTGTAGCACATCCGGCTTCATGGCAAGTTCAGGTTGTGGATAACAGGGAGACGGCGATGTTAAGGCTGTCACTCAATTACCTCATATGCGAAAGTAGTGCCCTCTGGATCGTTCGCCTTGAACCAATCGTCGGCGATCTCGGGGCTGGCGAACACCTTGAGATGGTCGGGATGGCCAACGCGGTATCTTGTGTCGACGTAAATCCAGACGGTTTTCATCGATCCCTCGCCAATTTGCGACGCCCCCAATGATGGTCCTTGCGCGATGAATTAAACACCCGCTCGACGTTCCGGTTCAACGCCCTCATGACCCCGATGCGCGCGAGCATCGCTGGCCGATGTCGCCGTGGCCGCTCAGCGCGGCTCGTGGTGGCCTCAAACCTTCGCGGCCCCACCACACCCGACCATCGCGCCGCCGCCTGCGCGATGCCTCGCGGCCCTTGTCAGGGATATCCTATTGCAGCCGATCCGCTGACGGAGGTGATCCATCATAATCGGGCACCGCGCCGAGATCACCAGTCCCAATTGGCGGCAGGGCGGTTCTTCATTGCCCCGATGACTTGCTTTGCAAACGCGGTACCCGGCGAGATCGGCTTCGACTGTTCGCCGTTGATCTTTGTCCCTCGATCGTTCAAGCGGACTTCGAAGGCGTCGAGCTGCAAAGCGAACGTCGCCAGCGCCAATCTGAGGTTAATCAGTTCTTCGGCTCGCTGGTCGTCCCGGTGATCCATGGCGCGGTCTCGTGCGGTCGCATGCGCGGATCATAGCCTGTTTTCTCGTTCAACAAAAAGACCGCCCGAAGGCGGTCTCTCTGGAGCGCTGATCGGGGGCTGTGGGATCAGGCCGCGCGAACCATCGCGGTGTTGTTGCGGCGGCGGTAGGCTATGAAGCCGAGACCGGCAAAGCCAAGGATCATCATGGCCCAGGTGGAAGGCTCGGGGACTGCTGCAATTTCTAGGGTGAGGCTGTCAGCATTGTCGCCCGTGCCCCAGGTCCAAACGTACGTTCCATCAGTGACCCCGAGGGCTGCAAGTGTGGTGTTGTCCCAGGTTGCCGTGGCAGATAGGACATTCCCGGAGATGTAACTGACTGGCACAACAATGTCAGGTCCTGGGAACAAGCCAAAATGATCGCCAGTCGAAGAACTTGCTGGGATGTAAGTTCCGCCACCGAAATTGGACAGTCCGGTGAGCGCGCTGTAAAGGGTGCCGCTTGTGCTGCTGCCCAATATGAGACCATCGTCAGACGCCAACACGGCGGCTACATCACCCTCGCCTCCAATATTCGTCAGGTCAGTTAAGTTAACAGTGCCGTTGCCGATCGCGACAACGTTACTTCCTACTTGATCCATTGTTATGACGAGCGCCGCCTTCGCTTGCGGAGCCAGCCCGCAAACAGCGAGCGCTGCCATGGCCAAAGCCAAGAAAATTGATTTAATTCTCATTTGGATTCTTCCCCCCATTTAAAGCGCTAACTGAGAGTTTCAAACCTGCGACATCCTGTCAATGCGCGGGTCGCGATAAATCTGTGTGCTCGGCTGGTGAGTTTGGCGTCATCGCTGAAGGTTCCGCGATAGGCGAAGCCACCCCGCTTCGCCGGCCGGCGTGATGCAAGCAGATTGCATGTGCCGATCGAATCTTACCTCGACGAACCCGTGAAGCTCGAAGGTGACCAGCTTGCGCCCGGCGGGCAGCTTGATCGGATCGAAAAATCGTTGATCCCACGACACGAATTGACCCCGCCCGCTACGCCGCGCCATGATGTAGCTTCCAGGCTATGCTGGAGACGCTGCATCTGCGAAGCCAACTTCGGCGTGGCATGATTTAGTGGGAAGGGGAACCCATGATGCGGATAGCCATTATCACTGCGCTGCTGCTCGCCACGGGCGCGCGCGCAAGCGCGGAGAGTTGCACTATCCCGACCGATGACGAGGTTCAAGCGCGAACCGCCCAATGCCTGCTCAGTATCGACGGAAAGCTGTTGGTCAACGAGCGCTGCAATTTCAATGTCTCGCCGGACGGCCACGCCAGCATCCTTGATGCCGGGAGATACTACGCTGCGGTGAAAGTTACGCCCAACGGTGTGGCTATCGCCTCTTGGAACAGAGGCAGTGGCCCAGCAATCAGTTGAGTTCGCTCGGACCGGCCACTGGTTTCGACCGCAGTGGCGCGTACTGCTATCATAACCGGCGGTTCGAGATGTGCGCGTCAGACTATCTGACCTGCAAGTGCGGTCCGAACGAGGACTATGGCTGCAAACCTGCCGACTAGATCGATACCCGCCACGGCGCAGACGGCTACGGTGCGCCTGTACTGGTCGCGATCAACTTCGACGCAATCGACCGGGCGACGTGCGATCAAGGCGTCAAGGTCGTTCGCGGCTTTCTGCCCGCAGCGATAATGTTCGCTGTCATCGCTCCGGCAAAGCTGATCGCTCTCAGGCGCATCAATGCCCCACAGGCGAATACGCGTCCCGTGAATTTCGAGCGTGTCGCCGTCGATGATGCTGGCGCGGCCGGTAAGGTCGGCGGGCGATGCCGTGCTGCTGATTGATGAGAACAGCGAAAGTGAAATGAGGAGGAAGAGCCTGGTCTTCAATGGGTCTTATCGTACTCCAAAATCGTTCTTCGGGAACCGCCCTTTGATCGTGCCCACCGGCGTGTCACCATTCAGGATCACGTAGACGCCCGGTTGAACGAGCTTGATGACAACTCGCTGCTGCTTGTCGCAACTAGCGTCCCATCCTTCGACTACCAGTTTGGGAGAGATTGCCCCTACAACAACCTGATTACGATCATGAATGGAAAAACCTCCACGATCGACAGTTATCTCGCCTAATAGGGCGCCAAAGTTTTTGTTAGGGTCCTTGAAAGTCGCGGAGCGAACAATCGCGGTTTCGTAATCGGCCTTTCGCAATATATCTAACTGTATGTCCCCAAACATTATATCTGCCAGCTGGCATGAAGCGGCCATCGCGCTCAAAGGAGCGGCAGCAAAGAAAATTGCGAGTGACAGCGCCTTGATAAAGTTCATTCGGACCCTTTGCTTAATTCTCAGCGCGAAAGCGGACAGCGGTTGTGAACAAATGAATACGTCCTTCCACTATCTTGAAAAGAACGTCGGATCTTTTGTTCTCCTAAAACCTCTATAACCTCAGAGCTTCGAGCCTGCATACCCTCAAAGCTGCAGATCATCCGCAGCGCTAGAAATCGGCCGTTTGCTTTCGATCCTACAATCTTGCAGTCATTCTCGTAGCTTATGAGGTGCGCTCCTCGAAATGCTATCAGACCTTCGGTCTCGCCAGCTCTTCCTTTGCAAACGCTCTGGCTGTCTGAATACCAATCGCCTTCAAGAGCCTGAACTGATGGAAACAGTGAGGGAGATAGAGTGGAAGATGGGCCACCTGACTTAAAGCATGCTCGCAAACTGTCTATCACCTGTCCGGGGTTCTCCAAGTCAATCGACACCTTCTCGCGTCCAAGCTCCGTCACTTTGATCTTTTCTGACACGACAAAGGTGCCGAGAAACGTTTGATCCACCTTCAGCACAACGCCCGGCGTTCCCCTGTATCCGTACGGCTGCACGTTGCCCCATCGATTGTTAGCGAGAGCAATCTCTATGGAGGGCACTTGCTCCTCTGTCCCATCCAGTTTCGCCGAAAACCATTTTGAATAGACAGTTATCAACAATTTCAAATCATCGACACGTTCTCCGCTAATAGAGAGCTCATAGCCGTCGCCATATTCCAAGCGAGCGACGCAGCCGATGCCAAATCGAGCGGTCGATATGCTCCATTTTCCTACCGAAGATATCTTCTTGTCGGGCTCCATCTGAGCATAAACGGGCATTGACGTGATCATCAGGCACAGCAATAGAGCAGCCCTAGACGTTACCTCGTACACATTCATCGATTTCATTCCTCGGCCTCTAACCCAACTCCAACTGCCCGATCCACTTTGTCCACCCGGCGCATCACGATCCTGAGCTCATCATCCGGCAACGGCCGTTGCAGCGCCTTCGCCTCATCCCACGGCGCACGCATCCAAACGTCGCGCTCCTCCTCGGTCATTCTGACAGCGGTCGCCTGATTTCCTAGGGGACGGACACACCCAAATTTTGTGAGTTTCCTGTGTAGTTTCGAACTGCAGACCTAAGAAGGTTTAGCGAACTTTGGTATGCCGGAGATGGCGGTAACGGGCACAGTTCGATGCCGATCTTGACCATGGCATCAGAATGGCGTTCCAAGATTTCAAACCGCTTGGGCACCTCGTTGGGAAATCCAGAGTCGTGGACTGGGATCAATTGTTGGCCTTGAACAATCCATAGGCTCCTGCTCTGTGTCCAGTCTCGCGCTGTCCCGTTTACCCCGACATAGTCCCCATTCACCGCAGCTACGATATGTCCTATGCCATCAATCGTGCAGAGCACCCGGACCTCTTGACCATCGAGTGTTACCCTTCTTTGACGGACACCTACGAACAGTCCCCGCTGCCCGTCACTGAGTTTGAAGGCAAAAGCCCGAACAGTTGCGGCATCGGACTGTGCCGTCGTCGTTACCGGCCTCTCCACCTTCGTCCCCTCATAGATGCCTACAATGGCTGCGGAGCTGAAAAACAGAAGGGGTGGAACCAGTAATACCGCCCAGATAGTACGTCGTCGCCTACGTTCGGTTCGACCTTTCGTTTCCCACTCATCGCTAAGCGGCTCGCCGCAAAGGGGGCACGAATGGGCGGACGATGAAATCCGCTTTTTACAGGCGGGACATGCCAACAGAATTGAAGCCACTTTACCCAGCCATACCTGTGGGCAGAAGTGGGAGTCCCCGAAGCCCATTCTGTAGATTACCGAGGTAGCCTTTCATCACTGCCAAAATCGCCTCTTTATTCTCGTTGCTCTTGTCCCAGACGTAGCCATGAGCGAGGCTGATTACGATGCCGCTGCTAAGGTGCAGCAAAAAACCGCCCGGTATAACGGTGATTAGCAAAATGGTTGCGCCGCTGCGCGTCAACCCTTTCAAGGCTGGCGCTATTAACTCTTGGAGATCATCTTGCTCGGATTTCCTGATCAGGAAGTATGCTCGCCCGAGGGCGATTAAACTAACCAGCGGAGACACCACGTTGGCAAAGACAATGCCGCTGCACTCAGTTGCCGTGGCCGCTACAACCAATTTGGCCGGATCGTTCCAGTTGCAGTAGATTGACACTCCGCAAACTTCGCCACCTATAACCTGAGCTACATTCACGCAATCCAAGTGCTTGAAATATTCGCTGATCTGATCGGCGTGATCGAGGATTACTATCGGCATACCGCGCGTGGTGATTAGGTCTTTCCAATATTCATTCGCCCATATGCCAAGTTGATCGAGCGCGCTTAGATCGGGCAACGACGAGCTAACGGCCCTCCAGCTACCGGCAAGGCTGTGACCGCCATCGTAGAGCCGGTGCCAGCCGCCGCCGATATGCGTGCGGAGATACTCAGCATCCATAGCCTTGCTCGCAAGGGTCGCGCGCTGGTTGCTCAGATGATCTGTCAGCCAATTGCTGAATTCGCTGTTGTTCTTCCAATCGAGCGCGGCTGTATATGCCTCACCGGCAACAGATGCCGTCGCGCTCAATCCGCCAACCACTGAGTTGCTGACCCGTTCAGAGGCCATGCGTCCGGCGTCCCGCCAGCCCGATGTGACTTGCGTGGCACGTTGACGCCAAGCATCCAGAAAATCCATTTTTGCCCCCGACACGCCAGTTGAATTTCCAATCAATGTGCTACAACCTTGCCGAGCGCAACCCATATTTAACTCTATGGGTACCGCCAAAGGGGGGTGAATGAGAACGCTTTCGATATTGGTCATGCTGCTCGCGATAATCACTATGGCTCACGCTGAGGAAACCGCACCGAGCCGGATTGATAGCATCACCAAATCAGCGCGAGACATAATGCCCGCAATGCCTTCGCTGCCCTCTGTCTCGTTGCCCTCGATGCCGGACCTATCTCTGCCAGACTTTTCCGATGCGACCGGCAGGGTGATGTCCGAATTCAATACCTTCACTCAGCAAGTCGGCGATGCTCTGCCGGTCCTCGAACAGATGGGCTATGAGGTCACGGTATTCAAAGTGACTTGGGGCCTTCCGCCCAAGGCTCGGCTTCGATTGAAGTCGAACGGTAACTCCGACATTGCGAAGGTGAATGCCATCGCGGCCAAAGCGGCGAGTAGCGGTGTGCTGGTGTCCGCGCTCATTACAAGTGCAGCAACAGCGAAAAGCATCCAGAGCACAATGAGAATGGGAACAGCGTATCTCGACGTGGATTTTGCTATCCCTCCTCGGGTCAACATGAAATTCCTCAGCCTCAAAGCGAACGAAAAAGATGAATTGCCGCGCGACAATGACGAATTAGAAATTAGCTGCAAATAAATTGATCGCCCGGCAGGTTTGCAATCTCAACATCGAGTGTCATCGTGTCGGGCAAGAAACAACATCATGTTCCGCAATCCTTGCAGCGCGGATTTCTTTTCGACGAGAAAGCCGAAAAGACCTATGTCCATCGCAGGAACGGCCACAGCTCCCCCAAAAAAATTTGCGACGTGCTGGCGCAGTGCTACTTTTATGGAAGGCTCGACGGCAGGATCACGAAGTACGAAAACAGGTTGGGCGGCCTGCTGATCAAGCTGCGCGCCATTCGGATTGATGACAAAGCGGATGCCGATGTAGCTGCGGAGGTGATCGCTCACCTGACGCCGCGCAGCGCCAACATGCGTCGCATTTTCGGCAGCGGCATGGAGCAGCTCATGACGGCGACGGCGGAAGCCTTCGCTGACGAAGACACGGTTGTCACCATGCTCGGCTTGGTGGAGCCGGAGCCAAACCCGACGTGGAACGAGCATATTGCGGGCATGCTCGAAAAGGAGTCGCATCTCAAGACGCTGCTCGGCCTGTTGCCGATCCCGAAGAGCCTGCTCGACAGGGTAATTTTCATGACTGCAAAAGAGCACTTCGTCGGCAGCTTTGACGCCACGACTCTCGGCATCGCGGAGGCGTTCACCGCCGTGCTAGGCGGCCTAGATAACGCGGTGCGCGAGAGCCACAACAAGGCGCTCGGCCAAGGGCTGGTCGCGGAACCACGCAAGACCTCTTTGGAAGCGCTTGAGTGGTACGTTCGCGCCGCGCCGCCAGAGGGCGCGGTCCTGCCCGATTGCGTGGCGCTTGGCGTTGATGAAGCGGGAGGGATATTCCTTCCCTACATGATGACCAAGCCGAAGACGGTTTCCGCCGTGGTCATGCCTCTCACATCGGAAAAGCTGCTCGTGGGCGTCCGGCCCGGACATGCCGCGCCCGATCTCGCCAACTTCAATCACGACGCCGCAGCTTGCAGCGACGAGCTTTTCATCACCGCTTCACCAGCACCGATCTTCGCGGAATTGGGCGTGAACATGGGCGCGCGCTGGACGAGTGAAATCGATGCCGTCATTCGGGGCGTCCTGAAAGACGTGCTTCCGAATAAGAGGGCATCAAGCGAAGGCGGCAGCGAGCCGCCGCCGCTGCCGCCGCTCAGCTATCAAATCTCCTTTACTGGCCTCGGCACTGAAAAGGAGGTCGCGCCGCTCAGCGAAAAGACGCAGCGCCTCGTCGGCCAACTCCGGCCACTATTCGATCTCGACCGCTTAGACCGAAGTTTTCACCCATAAACCGCACAAGTGGTTGACGCGGCTCGATCATTCTTCGGCGCGGCTTTTCCGTTACTGGACACGGACAGGATCGAGC
>WNFI01447796.1_pt1 | contig 10209 bp, 10 predicted proteins | sample 5400471 | NCBI WGS metagenome assembly WNFI01 (sample SAMN13153348, study PRJNA577476) | soil metagenome | isolation source: 100 cm saprolite on Douglas fir-dominated hillslope | place: USA:California | collected 2013-09-17 | reverse complement strand
GCCTGTTGCACCTGAGCCTCCGGGAATTTAGATGACAAGCTAAAAGACCACAATTTTGTACAGTAACTCGTGCTTGAGCCCCTCATACGGAGATGAATCTGACTTCGACCCTTCGCCTCTTTTCCATAACCTTATCACCACCCCATTTTCGCTGGGTTGCTCGAATCATTCGCACGATGACGGCCGAGGCCCCGGATCTTCGTCCATCAGTCGACGAGCAAAGCGTTCTAGGTTCTGGTACAATCGTCTCCCCAGGTCCGAGTGAGCCAGAAAACGTAATATCATGGCCATCCATCGGCCCTTAGTAGAATGGGGCTATCTATATAGGCAGCCTAGGTTGATTGTTATTGCGGAGTCGAGGGAACTGCCCAGGAAAGGACCATATCTTGAACTATGGAATCGATGTAACGGCGATGAGTTGTGTAGGTGAGGACAATGGGAGGACAATGGGAGATGCCAGTGATATGTATTTCCTTGACTGTCGGCGCGGGTGATGGTCTGAACTGTAAATGGGTTGTAAATGGGTTGTAAATGACATTACAGTAATGGGCGAAGTGCCCTTGCAAGAGACCATCCTCTGGACCTCAATACGGCTCTCCCTCCATTTTTTGCCGTTCATCTCGCGTCCAAGGGGAGCACCACAATTCTACAAAATTGCAAAGCCTCACGACCATGTCCAATAAAGGCTCAACACTGAGGAGCAGCTAGCGCTAAGGTCTTTCACCAAAAGTTAGTTCTCACCACTCTAAGCAAAGGTAGTCTCATTGATACCTGTTTAGTTCAGCGACCTTGGGTCACCCCCTCAAACCCCGGCATACCTGCCGAACTGTCACAAAATGGAGGGAGAGCCGTATTGAGGTTCAGAGAATGGTCTCTTACAAGGGCACTTCGCCCATTAATGTCATTTACAACCCATTTCCCGTTCCGACCATCACCTGCGCCGACAGCCAAGGAAATACATATCGCTGGCATCTCCTATTGTCCTCCCATTGTCCTCACCTACCCAACTCATCGCCGCTATATCGATTCCATAGTTCAAGATGTGGTCCTTTCCTGGGCAGTTCCCTCGACTTTGCAATAACAATAAACCTAGGCTGCCTATATAGCCCCATTAGGGCCGATAGATGATGATATTACGTTTTTCTGGCTTACTCGGACCTGGGGAGACGATTGTACCAGAACCTAGCCTAGAACGCTTTACTCGTCGACTGATGGATGAAGATCCGGGGTCTCGGCCGTCATCGTGCGAATGATTCGAGCAACCCAGCGAAAATGGGGTGGCGATAAGGTTATGGAAAAGAGGTGAAGGGTCGAAGTCAGATTCATCTCCGTATGAGGAGCTCAAGCACGAGTTACTGTACAAAATTGTGGTCTTTTAGCTTGTCATCTAAATTCCCGGAGGCTCAGGTGCAACAGGCAATTTCAACGCTGGACAGAGCAGCAGAAATTCGTTGTGTTCCGATGATGGGCGGTACCATCAGGACGATGTAGTATACCTTTTTTCTGGACCAATACATCTCCTCTGGTGGCCTGCGATTACATTTTGTGACTGCTTGGGAATTAGGCTTTTTCGTGTAATTCGAATACCGAATTCATTCAGATCATGGGCATCAGACGACTGGAAGATGAACTGATTCCTCCTATATCCACATCAAAGATGCCAGTGGCAAGTCATTCCTGATGCCGTCGCGTGTCCACACTGTTTGATTCAGACAAAAAACACTTTGGCTTTCGTATGCAGTCTACTACCATTTATATATTATATTATATCCACATCGATAATCATAAATGCGTCGTCAGTCATAGCGTGTGGCGTGATGAGATGAGATAGATGAGGCACGTGATGAATGTGGCACGTGCACCGGTTTCGTGGCGGGTAAAGCGGTGCGGTGAGCACGGGGATCCGGGGGATTTGAAGGGAGACCCAAGGTCACCGCTAAACTAATATCGGGTGAGGTATCGGGTGAGATGCCATGCATAACCACGAGGGAAGCGGCGAGGACTCACTGTGTGATAAAACAATACAGAGAACCTTTTCAGCTGAGTAGTGTTGTCAGCCTTCATTCGACATGCTCGTAACATTCTCGCTGCCTGTCGGTGGCTCACAGGTGGATGTCGCCAAGGCTTTAGTAGAATTGTGGTGCTTCTTGTGGGCGCGCGCGCGCACTCTCTCCTCAGCTTGTTTACGAGACTCCATCCAAAGGCGGAGAGTGTAATCTCGGAGGGACTGGGAGTAGAGGACAAGAGGGTCGCTGGGAGATTTCATGGAGCCCTGTTGTGGGGGCATTAACATGATAGAAATCGGGGGACGCCAATTAAAAATGGGTAGTTGAGACGGGGGGGAGACGAATGGGCTGATGAGCGGGGGAGTCGAGCAGCTCGCACGAGAGATTTATAGGACGCGAGATGAACGGCAAAATGGAGGGAGAGCCGTACGGCATGTTGAGGTCCGGAGGAAGGCCTCTTATTTCTTCCGCGAGTGGAGCTTGTGTGGCAATCCATATCAAGAACAAAAAAAAAATACCACCAAAAAATACTACACTACCTCTAAATTGCCTAGACCATCCTCCAGTTTCAAACATCACCGCACCGACAGCCAAGGAAATACGTATTATCTCCTGTCGTCTCACAGCCCTTTCATAGCTTTTCGTATTCCTTGGACACAGGATGCAAAAAAAGACCGTTGCTTACATAACCCAACTACACCACGACGCCGACTCGGACTCGGAAGCGACTCTACCGCAGTTCACTGCGGGCATTTTGAATCGTAAACCAATTCAGTTGCTCTCGACCAACCAATCAGATTGCAATATTTAGCCAACTGAATTGGTTTACATTGTACAGTGCCCCGTAGTGGTTATTGTTATTCGCTACACTTTCATAATCTTCACAATTTTCTCACTCACAATTTTCTTAGATACTGCCGCGACTGTCCTCCACACTGACTTATTTACACTTGGATTATTGCCATGCCTCGGAAAGGTAATGAGGGCGATAAGACTGCCTGTGACAGACTGTCTTGCCATGGCACACAGCCTAAGCCAACAATTAATCGAATCTGCTCCTGAAAATATTTGGCATATATATCTTGTGATACAATTATAGTGCTATTCTACACTGCTTCCCGCAGATGATATATGTACCACTCAGGAATTATTGGGGAGGTATCAGAGACGCAAAAAAAGGGCCAAAACGTAATTCCAAAGGTACCTCAAAATATCACTTTCATGGATCTGCTTATGTGCCGGACTACAATAGATGCTCTGATCTGATGTTCAACGGGTAACTCCTTCGCTGAAATCAAAACACTCCGGATGGTTTTTTTTCGGATCTCGATCATCTCGATCTCCGCAACGGGCACACAATGGGCACACAAAGGTTGGGGATAGGCGTGCGTGGGACATAATTTGCCCAACAGCACCACAGTCGAGCGTAACCATGCTTTGGTCTTTGATCGTCTCTCGGCTCCGGGTCGGATTGTTTCTGGAATGTAAATGATCGACTCCTCGTCCCTAATGCGGTGGAGAAGCTTTGGTGAGAAAGTGACTAGTGTTGCATGCCTCAACGATCAAATCATACGTGATTATCACGGTATTCGGATACGTCTTTTGAGACTTGAGGCATGAGATATCCTTTGATAACGGCCTGGTATCACACATGCGTAGGAAGTCCGCCAACAACCGTGCTCACTGACTCCACAGTTTCCAATGGATTCCCCCATGGAGGTTATCGGCGTTCTGCATTGAATCATTATGTGAAGCTGACAAAAGATTCCGTTCCTTTTCCGCCAACCTTGGCTACCGGGGTGCTTGTTATGTTACTCGTGGGGGAACTCAGATCAGAGAACACAAGACTGGATCACCTGGCCACATCGTAATCTTCAGCGTAGCCCGAGTACTACCCCTCTTTCCTGGCATTGTTTTCCCGTATGAAGAAATCAGCACATTCTCTAAGGAGCCGTCAGTGGCCTTGCTCCCTGCGGCGAAACATATGGATAGATTAAAATACCTTACTAACCAAACCAAGAAAGACGACTTTGGTTCGCTGTTCGCACGACCTCCTTCCTAAAACTGTGCGAGTCAAAAGGCGTTTCCCGAATCGTGAGATTAGATATGGCCATATGGGCAAGTAATGTTGGAAAGCGTGGGTTTTAATATTTAACTGTGACCGCGACAGGCGTCTTTGGCTTGCACTTGGCTGGAGTTGGTGAGGTCGGTTTTTGAGAGCTTGTAGTATTTTCAAGTCGTGTTTTCCTCTTTTTTTTCGTCAATGGATATGCGTAACGCTGGTGGACGAAGATGAGACGTTGGTAGTGCTGGATGCAGGAGAATAGGGTGGAGGTTGTGCCATTGTGGGAACGCGGCGGTACACGTTTAAAGGGCGTCTAACCTGGCCGGCCTGACCCGTCCGCTTGAAAAACGATTGCATCATGCGCAACACCCAGTGGCCCGTGGGCCGTGGCCACCTCGGCGTCTCTTCTCTGGGATAAAGAACACGATCACCGGCGTCTATTATATCGTTCCAAACCTCGAAAAAGTAGTCTGCAATAGAGGTGGTTAACGTACGCAAGGAGCATTGGATCATTTATCCTCGAGGTCCCTTCTGACCGAGGGGCGATGCTAGTGGGTATAATGGTCCCATTATTGAGTATAGAGACAACTCGATTTCGTTAATTGGAATCGTACGCACAAGTACTGATCTCGTTGACTGGTTTGTTGAACCCAATCACCGAAGAGGCGCTTCAATGCGTTCGATGTAAACTTCCGGGGCATCCTGGTTCAAATTGACAGTAAGATCTGCATTCTTTCTAAGATCCAATTTTTACTTACCCTCGACGTTCTTTTGCAGGCATCTAACCCGCCTCTTCCGTACACCTACCTACACATTTGGTTCCTCCGTACTTTGCTCGATTCTGTCTCGTTTCAAAGTTCGAATAGATTTCAACACTCCAATCCCCAATCCAGAACAGCTTCCGTTTTATCCCCAGAGTATCTTCAAACCCACGCTGCATGTGCAGAAGTCGCCAACTGAACTTATCACGCGCTGCTGAGCACATGGAGGGAATTTTGTGGCAGCTTGAAGATATCCTTAGCTGTCGGCGACGTCAGGAACGATTGTGTGGCTATTTTCGCGTTCCTAGATGGGAGCTAGCCAATTTTCTTTTGCGCACAGTGCAATCGCGTTCACTTCTTGGTCGCAACTCTCGCCTTATTTCCGCTCCTTCTCCCCCATTGGTACCTCCTGACCGTCCACGCACATCCCAACTATGACGTACTCTGCACAAAATGTGTACCTGCAACCGAAAACGTCACTCTCGTTTACTAAAACACCGTTATAACAACATTCACATATTCTTCGCATCGCCAGATTGTCATGCATGAGGTCATGAGGTAAAGACAGACGGTCGACCTTTCCTCGCGTACAGGGTGTGCCTTTCTACCGAGTCACCGTCTACTACTACATTAGTTCTACAAGCTCATTTTCGATGTCCCTCTCGGCCTCTCGTGCCCTTTCGGCACCCAAAAGGGGTCCATTCAAATCTCCGGAAAAGCCCCAAACGTGCACCAAATGTGTCTTCCGGGGCCTCCGCAAGAGGGACCAAAGTCACCAAAGTCAACAGTATTGCTCCTCAAAGTGTACTTTTTGATCCTTAACCTGTACGTAACGAAAGTGCGGTCGCTTTTCATGACCAGAAGCACGAGGGGGCTTCAGCTCGAGTGACGACGAGACGGGTAATCATGATCATGGAAAAGGGGAAGAGCGGACCCTCCACAAGTCTGACCAGATGGCTGATGAGATACACTGATAGTGAACCTACCCTCGGAACATATAATTCTGCATTTAGAATGTATGTTTCTGATCAGACGCAGGCCCGATACATCCCCTCTAGTAAATTATAGGCATGTCGCCGACATCAGCGGCACCTGTCCGTTTCGTCAATGCAAGTGATGAGGAGCCATAATAGTAAGCAGCGGCCTTCATTATTTCACCCGAGGGTTTGAAGCGTTCAATTCTCTCCAACAAAGAGAGTGGATCACGAGACTGGGTCAGTCTCGGGACTGTAGTGGTGGGGCCGCACGTTGGAAATTGGAGTCGATTATTGCATAAAATAGCATCGAGTAATGGAGCGGTGGAGTGATGTGGTGTCAAATATATCTGAAAGAAGCACAAAGCAAAGATACCCGAGTCTTTGGAATTTGATCATCAAAACATGTAAGGACGCGGCAATGACTCCAACATGCAACGAGCAAAAAAAAAAAAAAAAAAAACCAAAAAAAAAAGGAGAGGGTGGGGGAACATGATCATCCGCGCAGGTCAGGTGCATGCGATCATCCTGGGTGAAAAAAAAAAAAAGTTAGATTAACTATCCAACCAACCAACAACATACCAGCACGCGGTGGCACGCACCTATGCACTCACTAATAATACTCATGCATACCATCACACGCATGCCCACCAACTCTTTCCCTTCCATTTTTCACACAGGAACGAACATCTCGCCCCACCTCCGCACGATAAATATCCCACCCACGAACAACCCGACACCAGCAACAATATTGACGTTCCCGGGTAACTTATCAGGCGCGAAGACCTGCGTGCGTAAAAAGCGCGACCATGCGCTCTCGTTTGGGTCGATGAGCGTGCCGTTGGGACCACCGCCACGCGCTAGATGAGCCGGTGTGTAGTACGCAGGTCCTGAATTGGGCGGTGCGGCTCGTCGTGCCATTATTCTGCGGATTACTTCTGTTTTTTTTTTTGGTCGCGGGTAAGGTTTTGTAGTGTGGTTAGATAGGTAGGATGTGAGAGGTAGTGAGTGAGAAGCCGGTCCAACTTTTGCAAATGACGCGCGTCGATTAGTCAGCAAATGCTAAATTCAGTGACTCATGGCATGGCCTGTGCCAATGATATAAACCGTAAATCGTAAAGCGTCTGTGGGTATATATACAAAGCGCAGCCAGGAAATACAGCAAGGCATTATATCAATTGTAAAGTAAGTCATCATGAAGTCCCATTGTTGAGGTGGAGTCGCCGTAAAATCACATCGTCGTTTGAACGAACTTCAATCACAGCTTTTAAGCCGTGGAATTGCTCCAGATCTCGCGCCTCTGACCGGGCTACACCCGCGTTGTCACTTGGCAACCAGACGATGGGCGGTGGCGCGATGAGTTCTGGCGCGAACAGGATCCTCGACATCTCTTCCGCATGGTCAGTAAAAGGTAGTGGAGGCAGGCGAGGCGGTGCATCGGGGTGCGTACGCGCAGCACGCTCGGTTGCCGTGAGGTCATCCAACGTTTCAGTCGCTAAAAACCGAATGCAGCAAGATGAAGTGTGAATTAGATGACAGGGACTAGATGACGTACGGAGTGGTACTGGTCCATGCTGTTGATATCGCGAAGGCACGACCGCGAGCGTTGTGGACATCATCTCAAGCACAGAGGCGAACGATCCCCTTGCTCGCGCCGCGCGCCCAGAGCTGACAATGCTTGTACTCTCTTCTTCCAGCACGGCAGGGTTATTCGGCCGTGCCGCATTCCGGAATGACTCAACTGCATGTTGACAGACCGGGCTGAGGGCCCCTCGACCCGGTTGCCGCTCCTTGATGCGCGTATACACCTCAACAAAGAAAATGGTGAGGGCTCCTGCCCCGATGAGGGCACCACCCTCCGGCCATAATCTTCGACTGAGGAGAATTAGGCCTAGAAGGATGGGTTGCAATGCAAGGAGCGATGCGAAACGTTTCAGAAGCCAGATTTGTAGCAAGCCACCGGTCTGCGAGCGGGTGCGGCCATACACATAACCAATGAGGTAGCGATGGGCTAAAGCTTCCGGTCAGACTTGGAGAGAAACGAGAAGTTGTGCGTCGTACCGACTAGAGTGAGGAACACCAACAAGAAACCAGTCATACCTCGGAAACGCTGGCGTGGCGTCTTCGCCGCCTTTTCTGCACTTAGGACCCGTCGCAATCGCAAAGGCTGAAGCATGAGCAACGCCGGGGACGTGATCGCGACATTGATCACAATTGCGAGTAGCAATATGGCGATATAGATAGAACCGTCCGCCACAGTCTTACTCCGGCGTGTCCCTTGGCTAAGCGCACCAAATGCATACAGAATCGCACCGGCGGTGACCAAGCCAATCACGGCAACACATACGATCACGTAAAACATCGCCTTCATAACGATTCTTTGCCCAGCAGATACGGAGATAGTGGCCACAAGGCGAGCCGAGACTGTCAAAGTCAGGCTATTGTCTGCTTCAAAGAACTATCCAATACTTACGATGGAGGGCCAAAATTGCAAGCAGCATAAAGAGAGAGGCGGCCACGGAGGGCGCGAGAACGGTCGCCAAACCAGCCGGCAAGTTGTTATGATTTGCTAAAGGCCGGAGGAACGGAAGATAGTGAGCGAAATCGGGCGACCTTGCAACGGCCAAACCCGCAGTGGCGATTACTGCGCGCAATTTAGTTTCTTAAGAACCAGGAGGGGAAAAGTGAGAACAACTCACGTCCGAGAAGTAGTGATGCAGCGATGACCACGACGACTGTCCAGAACGCAACCTTGTTCATCGCATCGCCTCCACCCATCTGAAGAACGTCCCATCGCACATCCTCCTTCGCGCGACCCTCAATGAGTCTCTTGCGCGATCCGGATATCCTCATTGACCGTCTTTAATCGTGTGCGCCATGTTCGGATTTCAGCATACACCGAGCCGAGCTCATCATTGTCATAACCCGTCAAAGGTCGCACGAAAGGTCGAGCGCGCTGTACGCGCAGATGGGGAGGCACCTCCTCACCTCGACCCGGCCCACCGGCGGTGTCGGTCCCGGTCCGTTCTCGTAGCGGAAATGTGGAGCGATGCTCAGATGGCGCGGGACCAAATATCTTAGGCCGCCGAACGAAACGAAATATGCTGGAAGCACGAGCCGGTTGAAGAGGCATATCCGGAGGAGGTGGCAATACATGTGGCATGACCACAGGCGAAGGGGCACTTGGTGTGTGAGAATAACGAAAGTCGATCGGCGCCTCGCGCCCCACATCAACCCAGTCGCTTTCACCGTTCGATTCACCGTTCGAACTTGGCAGACGCATGGGGCCACTGCCAGGTGAATACAGGGTTTCAGGGTCTGTGGTTTCTTCCGTCGTGCGAGCGACATAGTTTGGACCATGCACCATCGGATCCGGAATAGGAGCGTCTGGTTCCAGTTCCTGTTGGGGTTCTGGCACTGAATCAAGGATGCCACTCTGGGTCAATCGAAATAGATTTCCGATGGGGAAGCGAGGCAATGCCATCGCGCTTCGATTGCTTTCTTGGAAGCGCGTGCCTATGATGCGCTGGTTAACGGACTCTGAGAAACTGGTGCGGGAGTCTTCATCAGCGAAGCGACCTCCATTTATCCCGCGCACGCCAAGCTTATAGTAAGAAGAGGGAGCAAGATATGATGTCGGTGAGAGAGAAGAGGAGGCATCGGCAGGGTTGCGGCCCCTTCGCCTACGACCTGCCTACAGAAAATCTCGATGAAAAAGGGTAATAGGGAGAAAGACGAACACGGGCGTCTTACAGAGGATCCAGCAAGCACCCTTGGGCGGCTGATGTATGTGATACCTTCGGTGTCACGGACGGGTGCAGGATTGAAATCCGCGATCGAGGGCTCGGGAGTTGTGATTCGGAACGAGGAAATGTATTTCGTCTCCGCAATCTCAAGATGCTCTAAGATTACGTCACGATCCTCAATGAGCAGAGCGAGATGTTGAGTATCACTAGGTCAACCTATAATCAGTCGCCAGAATAATCCTAAACGAGGAACATACATGACCGTAAAGAGGCTCGAGATGTCCACTTCAAAGTCAGAGCCCTGCTCAAACATGTAAGGACCATAGCCGCGCCGCGCCGATCTCCCGCGCCGACCAACCCCGCTACTGGCAGGTTCTGCGCTAAAGTCTAACGACGAGCTAAGGCCTGTCTTGAGGACGAAATCCTTGAGACGCGTTTCACCCCAGCCAATAAATCCGGGTGCATCCCGCGCACTGATCCAACCCATCTCTCTACCTTGCAGGTAAACGTCGGTCCACTTGCGTCGAAATGCAACAAGCTTGCTGTACTCGCGTAGGATCGTTACCAATGCGGGGAGAAGGCCAACGGCTATGAGCAGAGCAGTCACAATGATAATGCGTACGCGCGCGCGCGACTTTAGGTCCTGCCCATTCACAA
>WNFI01436950.1_pt1 | contig 10210 bp, 11 predicted proteins | sample 5400471 | NCBI WGS metagenome assembly WNFI01 (sample SAMN13153348, study PRJNA577476) | soil metagenome | isolation source: 100 cm saprolite on Douglas fir-dominated hillslope | place: USA:California | collected 2013-09-17 | reverse complement strand
GGTCCACATTCGCTGGGTGCCGAGCGATGACTGCCAGACACCGGACGGCGCGGCACGGCACCTGGAGGGCGTCGACGGCATCCTCGTGCCGGGGGGCTTCGGCGTCCGCGGCATTGAGGGCAAGATCGGCGCGGTCCGGCACGCCCGCCTGAATAAGATCCCCATCCTCGGACTCTGCCTCGGCCTGCAGTGCATGGCCATCGAGATCGGCAGGGACGTGGCCGACCTGGACGACGCGAACAGCGCGGAGTTCGACCCCCAGACGCCGCACCCGGTCGTCGCCACGATGCCCGATCAGGAGGACGTCGTCGCGGGCGAGCGGGACATGGGTGGCACCATGCGGCTCGGCCTTTACCCGGCCGTGCTGGCGGAGGGCAGCATAGTCAGGAGCCTGTACGGCGCTGAGATCGTGCACGAGCGGCACCGGCACAGGTATGAGGTCAACAACTCCTACCGGCCCGCGCTCGAGGCGGCTGGTCTGGTCTGCTCCGGCATGTCGCCCGACGGTCGTCTCGTCGAATTCGTCGAGTTGCCGCGGCATGTGCACCCGTTCTTCGTGGCCACCCAGGCCCATCCTGAGTTCCTGTCCCGGCCCACCAGGCCGCACCCGCTGTTCAGCGGGCTGATCGCGGCCGCGATCGAGCGATCGCGGATCAGGCCAGCGGAGCACCCGGTGACTGCGGCCGCCGTAAGCCGCTCGGTCGCGAGCGCATGAACGAGGCGGACCAGGAGTGGCTCTCGGACGTCGCGGAACGCTGGCCGGTCGTGAGCAACGAGAAGCTCGCGGAAGGCACCGTGGTCAGCGTCCGGCGAGATGTGGTCAGGATGCCGGATGGGAGAGCCGCCGCTGGCAACAGCCCAACGCGAACTGCTTGAAGAGGCCGGCTACCTGGCCGCAGACTGGCAGGTGCTTGCTGACTTCTTCACCTCCCCAGGAATCACCAGCGAGCGGCTGCGGGTTTACCTGGCGCGCGGTCTCACTAGCGTTCCTGATGCTGAGCGTCAGTACGTTCCCAATCACGAGGAGGCTCATCTGAGGATCGAGTGGGCACCTCTCGAGGTGGTGGTCTCCCGAATACTTGCCGGGAACCTGCACAACGGCGTGATGATGATCGGCGTGCTCGCCGCGTTCGCGGCGAGACAGGACGGATTCGCGACGCTGCGCGGACCCGACCACAAGGAGGACTGAAGAAATGAAGGTCGGCGTTCCTAAGGAAGTCAAGAATCACGAATATCGGGTGGCCATCACTCCCGCAGGCGTGCACGAGTTCGTCAGGAACAGGCACGAGGTCTTCATTGAGGCAGGCGCCGGCATCGGCTCGTCGATCCCGGATGAGGACTTCGTCGCGGCCGGTGCGCAGATGCTGCCGACGGCCGATGAGGTCTGGCAGAGCGGAGACCTGATCCTGAAGGTGAAGGAGCCGGTCGCCGAGGAATTTCACCGGATGCGCAAGGACCAGGTCCTCTTCACCTACCTGCACCTGGCGGCCTCGAAGGTAACGACGGACGCGCTGCTTGACTCTGGCATCACCGCGATCGCGTATGAGACGGTCCAAGCGCCAGACGGTACACTGCCGCTGCTCGCCCCGATGTCGGAGGTGGCGGGCCGGATGGCGCCCCAGGTGGGCGCGCATCACCTGCAGCGCGACGGCGGTGGCAGGGGCGTCCTGATGGGCGGCGTCTCAGGGGTGTACGCGGCCAAGGTGGTCGTGCTCGGGGCGGGCGTCTCGGGAATGAACGCGGCGGCGATCGCGCTCGGGATGCAGGCTGAGGTGCTGCTCGTCGACAAGAACGTGGCCAGGCTGAGATTCGCCGATGCGATCCATCAGGGGCATTGCCAGACAGTCGCCTCCAACACTTATGAAGTCGAGCGCGCGGTCATTGACGCGGACCTGGTGATCGGCGCCGTGCTGGTGCCGGGCGCCAAGGCGCCCATGCTGGTCAGCAACGAGCTGGTCGCGAGGATGAAGCCGGGCTCGGTGCTCGTCGACATCTCCATTGATCAGGGCGGCTGCTTCGAGGATTCCAGGCCGACGACGCACGCCAATCCGACCTACGAGGTGCACGGGTCCGTGTTCTACTGCGTGGCCAACATGCCGGGTGCGGTGCCGCACACCTCGACGTACGCGCTCACCAACGTGACGCTGCCCTATGCCATCGAGATCGCGAACCGCGGCTGGCGCGAGGCATTGCGGGGCGACACGTATTTCGCGCCCGGCCTGAACACCCACGACGGCGTCGTTACCCTCGAACCGGTGGCAGAGGCGCACGGGCTCGCGTGGACGCCGCTGGCTGATGTCCTGGCCTGAGCGCCCGAACCGATTCGGCTCCGAACCGACTCGGCTCCGGCCGGCGGGCACGCAGATGACAGGAGAGCCGGGCTGACCACCGTCTCCGGGACGATCCGCCGGTACCTCGACCACCTGACTGTCGAGCGCGGGCTGGCTGCTCACACGATCGAGGCGTACCGCAGGGACCTGCAGCGGTACGCTTCGACGCTGGCCGCCGCCGGCCGGACGCAGATCGGCGAGGTGACGACACCCGACGTCGCTGAGTTCCTGGCCAGGCTGCGCGAGGGCGACGAGCACCACCAGCCGCTGGCAGCCAGCTCGGCCGGGCGTGCAGTGGTGGCCGTCCGCGGCCTGCATGCCTTCGCGATGGCTGAGGGGCTCGCGGGATCGGACCCGGCCAGGGCCGTGCGCCCGCCTGCCCCGCCGCGACGGCTGCCGCGCGCGATCTCGATTCCCGACGTAGAGCGGCTGCTCCAGATTGCTGGCGACACGCCAGCCCAGCGTCGCGACCGGGCCCTGCTCGAGCTGCTCTACGGGACTGGGGCGCGGATCTCCGAGGCCGTCGGCCTGGACATCGACGACCTTGACCTGACCGGCCAGCGCGGCCCCGACGGGACAGCCGCCACGGTCAGGCTGGCCGGGAAGGGCGGCCGCCAGCGGATGGTGCCCGTCGGCAGCTACGCCCTGTCGGCGCTCGACGCTTACCTGGTGCGGGCCAGGCCGACGCTCGCGGCGAGTGCGCGGTCGGGGCAGCGCAGTCGGGCCGTCTTCCTGAACGCCCGCGGCGGCAGGCTCACCAGGCAGGGCGCCTGGGGCGCGCTGCGCGCCGCCGCCGCCAGGGCTGGGCTGGCCGCGGTTTCGCCGCATATGCTCCGTCATTCCTTCGCGACGCACCTGCTCGACGGGGGCGCCGATGTACGGGTCGTTCAGGAACTGCTCGGCCACGCCTCGGTCAGCACCACCCAGGTCGTTTCCGCGCAAAGGGTGAGTCGGCTTGCCGCGACCCGATGCAAGCTCTAAAGTCCGGAAGTCAGCGGCCGCAGCGTGCGCGCCGCCGGGGAGGTGCTTGTTACCGTGTCAGCGTCAGGGACAACGGAAGCTAGTGCCGGCATCATCGGCCCGACCGGCCGCCCGCTTCCGGTATTCCCCAATCCAGAACCGCTGCTGAAGCATGGGCCGGCTCGCGTCGTCGCCGTCTGCAATCAGAAGGGCGGCGTCGGCAAGACGACCACCACGATCAGCCTAGGCGCGGCGCTCGCAGAGCTCGGACGGCGCGTGCTCCTGGTCGACTTCGACCCGCAGGGCGCGCTCTCCGTCGGCCTGGGCTTTCAGCCGCACGAGCTTGATGCCACGGTCTACAACGTCCTGATGGACGCCGGGGTCACGGCTGGTGAGGTCCTCTTCCAGACCAAGGTCGACGGGATGGACCTGCTGCCCAGCAATATCGACCTGTCCGGTGCCGAGGTCCAGCTAGTGCACGAGGTCGGCAGGGAGTTCGTGCTCGGCCGCGTCCTGGCGCCGCTGCTGCCCGAGTATGACATCGTCCTGATCGACTGCCAGCCGTCGCTCGGGCTGCTCACGGTCAACGCGCTGGCGTGCTCTGACGGCGTCCTCGTGCCGCTGGAATGCGAGTACTTCGCCATGCGCGGAGTGGCGCTGCTGATGGAGACGATCGACAAGGTATCGAACAGGTTGAGCCCGAAGCTGACTATGGACGGGCTGCTCGCCACCATGTACGACTCGCGTACGCCTCCTACCGGGAGCTCGCCAGGGAGGTGCTTGACCGGTGGCACAAGGCCGAGCTCGCAGGTCGGGTCAGCGCCGGGTAAGAGTTCCCGGGATCGCCGAGCTGCTGCGCCCGGCATCCCAGCTCCCCGCCGAATCCGAGCAGCGGCAGGCCAGCGGCCGCGAGGGCCACAGCCACAAGATCACGGTGTACCTATCGGAGTCCGAGCTCCTTGAGCTTGAGCGCGCCAGGCTGACGTTGCGCTCATACGGGATGTCCGCGGACCGGGGCCGGATCGTCAGGGAAGCGCTGGCCGTACTCCTGGCCGACCTGGATGCCGAAGGGGCGGAGAGCCTGATGGCGCGCCGGCTGCGGAACGGACATTGACGGCAGTTATGACCGAAGGACCCGGCGGCAGCGCGCACGGTCCAGCAGGCGGCTTCGAGGTCCATCTCGACAATTTTGAGGGACCCTTCGACCTGCTTCTCGCGCTGATCTCCAAGCACAAGCTCGACATCACCGAGATCGCGCTGTCGGCCGTCACCGACGAGTTCATCAGCTACATCGGCGCGCTCGCCGGACGCTGGGAGCTTGACCAGGCCAGCTACTTCCTCGTCGTGGCCGCCACCCTGCTGGACCTCAAGGCGGCCAGGCTGCTTCCGTCCGGGGAAGTAGACGACGAGGAGGACCTCGCCTTGCTCGAGGCCAGGGACCTGCTGTTCGCCAGGCTGCTGCAGTACCGCGCCTATAAGGAAGCTGCGGCGAACATGGCGGCTCAGATGGCCCACCAGCGCCACATGTTCCCCCGGCGGGTGCCGATGGAGCCAAGGTTCGCCGACTTGCTGCCGGAGGTTCTGCTCGGCCTGACCGCCGAGCAGTTCGCGGCCGTCGCCGCGGCGGCCCTCGCGCCGCGGGCGGCGCCCGTTGTATCCACCGCCCACCTGCACGTCCCGCGCACTACAGTGCGCGAGCAGACGGTGATCGTCACCAGGTTGCTGCGCGCTGCCGGGCGGGCCTCGTTCGCCGAACTGGCCGCCGGCTGCGAAGATACCTACGAGATCGTGGCGCGCTTCCTGGCTGTCCTTGATCTCTACCGGGACAAATGCGTCTCGTTCGAGCAGGAGACCCCGCTCGGCGACCTGTACATCACCTGGATCGCGCAGGACTCCGCCGGCACCCAGCCCACCGACGGCGAGACCGCGGGCGATCCGGTGCCTGGCCGGCCGGGCTGATCAGACGACAGGCGGAAATGATCGAAGAGCCATTGCCAGACTCCGGCGAGTCCCGTTCCGGGTTGCAGCCGGCCCTCGAGGCGATCCTTCTCGTCGCTGACGAGCCGGTACCAGAGAACACGCTCGCCCAGGTGCTCGAGGTGGCACAACAGGATGTGGCGGCGGCCCTGCATCAGCTAGCCGGCACCTACGCCGAGCAAGGCCGCGGATTTGACTTGCGCGAGGTGGCCGGTGGCTGGCGCTTCTACACGAGGGCCGAGTTCGCCCCGGTGGTGGAAAGGTTCGTCAGCGACGGCCAGGAGGGACGGCTAACCCAGGCTGCCCTGGAGACGCTTGCCGTCGTCGCCTACCGCCAGCCGGTCAGCCGGGCGCAGGTTTCCGCGGTACGCGGCGTCAACTGCGACGGGGTGATGCGCACGCTGACCCTACGGGGCCTGGTGGCCGAAGCGGGGACCCACCAGGAAACCGGGGCGACCTTGTTCCGCACGACCGTGTATTTCCTGGAAAGGCTCGGCATCGCCAGCCTCGACCAGCTGCCCGAGCTCGCCCCGTTCCTGCCCGACCATCTCGACGACGAACAGGATAGCCATGACGGCCCGTCGTGACCCCCGGGGCGGCAGCGACCCGCCAGCCGGCCGCCGGCGATCGCCTGGCCGGGCCGGCGACGGCCATGCCGACGATGACGACGACTGGGGTATCGAGCCGGGGGAGCGGGACTCGCTTACCGACGTTCCTGGCGGGGTGCGGCTGCAGAAGGTGCTCGCGGCGGCCGGCGTGGGCAGCAGGCGCGCCTGCGAGGAACTCATCGGGGCCGGGCGAGTCGAGGTCGACGGCGAGATCGTCCGCAGGTTCGGCGCCAGAGTCGACCCGCGCGCCCAGGTCATCCGGGTGGACGGCAAGCGGATCCCGACCAGTGAGGACCTTGTCTACCTCGCGCTGAACAAGCCAGTTGGCGTGCTCAGCACGATGTCTGACGACCGGGGCAGGCGCACGATCGCGGATCTGGTGGCTGATCACAGCGAGCGCTTGTTCCACGTCGGCCGGCTTGACTACGAGACCGAGGGACTGATCCTCCTGACCAACGATGGTGCGCTAGCGCACCGGCTTGCTCATCCCCGGTACGGGGTGCTGAAGACCTACCTCGCCGAGGTACGCGGCCCGGTCCGCAGGGATCTCGCTCGCCGGCTGACCACGGGGGTCGAGCTCGAGGACGGGACTGTCAGCGCGGACAGGTTCCGCGTGGTCGAGCAGGCGGGTCAGCGGGTGCTGGTTGAGGTCACGCTGCACGAGGGCCGCAAGCATGTAGTCAGGCGCATGCTGGCCGCGGTGGGGCATCCGGTCAGCAGACTGGTGCGGACTCAGGTCGGGCCGGTAAGCCTGGGGTCGCTCCGGCCCGGCACGTCGAGGCGGCTATCCACCGCTGAGGTCGGGAACCTGTACGCCGCTGTCGGCATGTGAGCCCAGCCGACAGAACGTGGCCGGCCGGCGGGCGGATAGGGTCACGGGAGAGTCGCGGGAGAGGAGCGATTGTGGCGGTCAGGGCCATCAGGGGCGCCATCCAGATCGGGACAGATGACCGCGCGGACATACTGGACGGCACCGCCGAACTGGTGACCCAGGTGATGGACCGAAACGGCCTGACGACCGACGAGGTGATCAGCGTGATCTTCTCGGCCACGCCTGACCTGTGCGCAGAGTTCCCCGCGCTGGCGGCGCGGTCGCTCGGCTTCCAGGAGGTACCGCTGCTGTGCTGCACGGAGATCGACGTGCCCGGTGCCATGCCGCGGGTGGTGCGGCTGATGATGCACGTCGAAACCGGACTGGCCAGGGCGCAGGTGCAGCACGTGTATCTGCGCGGCGCGGCCGCCCTGCGGCTGGACATCGCACAATGATCAGGCAGGGACGTCCGTGACGCGGCCGGAAGCACCAGCGTCCGCGGTCGTCGTCGGCACCGGCCTGATCGGCACGTCGATCGCGCTCGCGTTGCGGGAGCGGGGCACAGACGTCTGGCTGACCGACACTGACCGGAGCGCGACGCGGCTCGCCGCTGAGCTGGGAGCAGGGCAGGCCCTTCCGGCCGTCGGCCAGCGGGGCGGACCCGCGGACATCGCAGTGCTGGCGGTGCCGCCCGCTTCGGTCGCGCGGGCCCTGGCGAGTGCTCAGCGGCAGCAGCTGGCGAGGTGCTACACCGATGTGGCCAGCGTCAAGCAGTTGCCGCTGCGCCAAGCCAGGGAACTCGGCTGCGATATCACGTGCGGATCCCAGCCGGTCCTGATGTCAGCTGCGGAGCACGACAGGTGGGTGGCGCTGGTCTCGCATGTGCCGCACCTGGTAGCCGCCGCGATGGCGGCTCAGTGTGCGGATGCGGCGCCCGGTGCCCTCGCGCTGGCCGGGCCCGGCCTGCGCGATGTGACCAGGATCGCCGCGGGGGACCCCGGCTTGTGGACGGAGATCCTCGCGGCCAACGCGGCGCAGGTACGCGAGATCGTCCGCGCCATGGCCGGCCAGCTGGATGCGGCAGCCGGAGCGCTCGGCGCCGTTTCCTCAGGTGATGACGATGCCGCCAAGCAAGTGACGGCGTTGCTGGAGTCGGGTCGCGACGGGGTCGCGAAGATTCCCGGCAAGCAGGGCGGCCCGGCACCTCATTACGCGGTGGTGCAGGTCGTCATCCCGGACACGCCGGGCGAGCTTGCGAGGCTGTTCGCAGCGGCGGGATCGGCAGGAATCAATATCGAAGACGTCAGGATCGAGCATTCGCCTGGGCTGCCGGTCGGCGTTGCGGAGCTTTCGGTCCGGCCTGACGCCGCCGCAGCCCTATCGGCCGCGCTGGCAGCCGCCGGCTGGCCGGTAGCATCGCCTGCGTGACAAATTCGGTGGCTGGCGTCCGGCAGGCGGGAATCACGGGCCGGACGGCGGGCGGGCAAGCGCTGGTGGTCGCCGTCGACGGCCCCTCCGGCTCGGGAAAGTCCAGCGCTGCGCGCGGCACGGCATCGGCACTCGGGCTGCGCTATCTGGATACCGGCGCGATGTACCGCGCAGTGACCTGGTGGATGCTCGAGCACGACGTCGATCTTGCTGACCAGGACGCCATAGCCCAGCATTCCCGCGGCCTGAGCATCGAGATCAGCACAGATCCGGCGAAGCAGCGCGTCCGTGTTGACGGGATCGACGTGAGCGAACAGATCAGGACCCGGCGGGTATCAAACGTGGTCAGCCTGGTGGCGGCGGTTCCGCAGGTCCGCGCCCAGCTGATCGCCCAGCAGCAGGCAATCATCGCGGACGCCGCGGACGCCGCCGGCGGAATCGTGGCCGAGGGCCGGGACATCGGCACGGTCGTCGCGCCGGGCGCGACAGTGAAGGTGTTCCTGACCGCCAGCCAGCAGGTCAGGGCCGAGCGCAGGGCAGCTCAGCTGGGCGGCGACCGGCGGGAGCCGCCAACAGCGGCTATCACCCTCGCCGAGCAGGCGCAGCGTGATCGGCGGGACGCGCCACAGAGCCAGATGGCCGCTGACGCCATAGCGATCGATGCCACCGATCTCGGGCTCGACGAGGTCATCTACCGCATCCTCGTACTGGTCGGCGCGAACCGGGCGACCCAATGACGGACGAGCAGCCCGGCCAGGCTGACCAGGGAGCGGCTCCCGTCCTCGCCGTCGTGGGCCGGCCGAATGTCGGCAAATCGACATTGGTGAACCGGATACTCGGCAGCCGTCAGGCGGTCGTAGAGGGCACCCCAGGGGTCACCAGGGACCGGGTGGCCTACGACGCGAACTGGCGGGGCCGAGCCTTCACGGTCGTCGACACGGGTGGTTGGGAACCCGCCATCGAAGGATCGCCGGGGCTCGCCGCGCGGGTGGCCGCGCAGGCCAGGGTTGCCGTCGACGCTGCCGACGCCGTGCTGTTTGTCACTGACGCGGTGGTCGGGGTGACCGACGCCGATGCCGCTGTCGCCGCGGTGCTGAGGCGATCGGGCAAGCCGGTCGTCCTTGCTGCCAACAAAGTCGACGATGCGCCGGCCGAATCCGGGGCGCACTCGCTGTGGTCGCTCGGCCTCGGCGAGCCGGCTCCGGTGAGCGCACTACACGGCAGGGGCAGCGGCGATCTTCTCGACGCGATACTCAGCGCGCTGCCTGAGGCTCCGCCCGACCGGATTGACGCGGAGTCTGGACCGCGCAGGGTCGCGCTCATCGGCCGGCCCAACGTCGGCAAGTCGAGCCTGCTCAACAAGCTGGCCGGGCAGGACAGGGTGCTCGTTGACCCGGTCGCTGGGACGACCAGGGACCCCGTCGACGAGCTGATCGACCTCGGCGGCGTCACCTGGCGGTTCGTCGACACAGCAGGGATCAGGCGCCGGGTCAGGGAAGCGCAGGGCGCCGACTACTTCGCCGCGCTGCGGACTGAGCGCGCGCTGGAGCGCGCCGAGGTCGCGGTGGTCCTTGTGGACGCCAGCGAACCCCTTGCCGAGCAGGATCTCCGCATTATCTCGACGGTGATCGAAGCGGGACGGGCACTCGTGATCGCCTACAACAAGTGGGACCTGGTCGACGAGGACAGAAGGCATTTCCTCGACCGTGAGATCGACCGTCAGCTCTATACCGCCCGCTGGGCACCGAGAGTGAATATCTCCGCGGCGAGCGGCTGGCACGTGGACCGCCTCGTTCCTGCGCTGCAGACCGCGCTTGGGGGCTGGGAAACCCGAGTTCCCACCGGCCGGCTCAACGCCTGGCTGTCGGCACTAGTTGCCGAGACGCCGCCGCCGGTCCGCGGCGGCAAGCAGCCTAAGATCATGTTCGCTACGCAGGCCGGGATTCGGCCGCCGCATTTCGTTCTCTTCACCTCGGGCTTCCTGCAGGCCGGATACCGGCGGTTCATCGAGCGGAGGCTGCGCGAGGAGTTCGGGTTCGAGGGCACGCCGGTGCACCTGTCGATGCGGCTGCGGGAGAAGCGAGCCGCGACCTCGG
>WNFI01085563.1_pt1 | contig 10210 bp, 12 predicted proteins | sample 5400471 | NCBI WGS metagenome assembly WNFI01 (sample SAMN13153348, study PRJNA577476) | soil metagenome | isolation source: 100 cm saprolite on Douglas fir-dominated hillslope | place: USA:California | collected 2013-09-17 | reverse complement strand
CACCTTTGAACCGGGCGGTAGTGAAAGAGATTTGCCAAGGAGTATTTCCATGGAGCGGAGAGCTGTGTTTAATTCAAAAGGCTCGCCAGTTTCGGTATAGCCAAAATGACAGGCACCATCTAAAGGCCCAGTAAGGTATTTTGGCGAATTTTCATAGTAACTTATTGTCTGAGTAATACCCTCAGTCATATCAGAATGAGCCTGTTTTGACTTTCCCTGCACGTTTATATGAAGCAATGATTACACCACTTGGGGATGTTTTGACTTCAGTTAATTTAAAGGCAGCAGGAATAGTACCTTTATCAAACAAGCGTTTTCCCTTACCTAATGTTATTGGAAAAATCTTCAACCAAAGTTCATCTACTAAGTCGTGTTTTAGTAAAGTTTGAATTAGATTACCACTTCCATGTACTTGTAAATCTGGACCATTTTGTTTTTTTAGTTTTTTTATTTCTTCAACTACATTTTTGTTTAAAAAAACAGAGTTTTTCCAGTCTGATTTTTTAAGAGTTTTTGAAACAACATATTTTTTTACATCATTAATGCCAGGCCATACATCTTCATGTTCTGGCCAATATCCTGCAAATATATCAAAGGTTTTTCTTCCAAGCAGTAAATCAGAATTTCCACTCATTTGTTTGGCCATGATTTTTCCAGCAAATTCATCAAAATAAGGATGAGTCCATCCTCCGAACTTAAAACCACCTGAAGAATCCTCTTTGGGGCCACCTGGAGCCTGCATTACACCGTCAAGTGTTATAAAAGTTAATACAATAATTTTTCTCACTTATTTATTATATCAGTAATTTCAAGACCAAATAATTTGCTACAATAATTTTATTGGCTGTTGCTTATATTATTGGAACAATTGCCTCAATAATTATTCGTTTGGTTAGATAAATTAAAATGATAGTATCTAAGTTTTTAAAAATAGTTTTTTTAACCATTACTTTCTATCGTGTTTGCACTTATATTGTTATTTATTTCTGGGGTAATACTTTGTGGTGGCATAATTTTTATACAGATCCATGGAATCATTATCAATTAGGTTCTATCTTAATACTTATTGGTTTGCTTGCTTATAAGTTTCACCGGTTTAAAAGAATAAACATGATTTTAATTGCGATTGGAAGTGGCATGATCATAGATGAAGTTACAGATGTTATTAAATTATTTCATCTTTCCCCTCTCTCATCGCACTTTCGTGACAGTTTGCCGGATTTACTTCTTATAATAACTACTTATCTAATGTTTTCAGCAATTTTATTTACAGTTAATTATTTTTTAGAACTATTTGATAATTCTTGAAAAAAGCAGAATTAAAATCACAGTTGTAAAAGCTGCGAAGATACCAACAGTTTTGAGAAATAGATTTACTGCTTCCTTTTTCTTCCCTTCAATAAAAAACTGAAGTGGCTGATAAAAAAACAGGAATGCCATTACTGTAACTGATAGAGTGAGCAGGGATAGGATAATGATTGGAGCAAGAAAAGTATCAGGCTTATTTTTTTGAGTCTGAGACACAAAATTGAAAATCGTGACAACGAGGATGATGTACCCTGAAGCGCTCAGGGCATTAATAATGGGATTTTTGGACATAGTTTGATTATACCAAATGTTGAAGTTTGTTATAATAACACTATGATTTCAGGTGGCACTGTGCATAAAATTCCGTCAGATTTGCGTGTTGCTTTAACTTCTGATGCAAAAGCGCTCGCATTATGGGAAAGCCTTACGCCGCTTGCTCGTAATGAATGGATATGCTGGGTTACCTTTGTCAAGAAGGAGGAGACGAGAAAGGAGCATGTTAAGAGGACAACCAGTGAACTCAAAGAAGGGATGCGCCGACCGTGTTGCTGGCTTGGTTGTATTCACCGTACGGATAAGCCGATAAGCCCTTCTGTCCAATTTGTGCTCAATAAACGAAAGAAGAAATAAACTACGGGCTACTGAGATTTCTTTAATGGAATTCCATCTCTGAGAAAAGAGGTTGGTAAAGATTTAGAAAATTCTTCAAAATGATTTGTTCCACCTGGTAGATGAAGTCAGAACCTATTTCTACGCTCAGTTTGACACACTGAGATCTTAATATGTAGAATTTGTTGAATGACACTTGATAAAATTAAACAATCAATTCATGGTAATTGGGTTAGTATCGCTTCCGAACTTCGTCCAAGCATTGCAAGAAACCCAGACGGCAGTATGAAGCCATTTTACCTCACTCGGGCATTTAAGTATTCTGATGGTGATAAATTTGAATTGGAAGTAGTTAACTCAGCCGATGCTTACGGCAAAATTCCATTGGTAAAGATATTAATTAAAGGCCACATTGTTTGGCAAGGTGAACATCCCATTGCAATTGATGCTCAAAAAGTAGACTTTATTGCGGATGAGGCTTATGAAGTTACTCCGCTACTTCAAGGATTTTGTGATGCTGTAAATAAAATACCAAGTAATGGAATAAATGAATGGGAAGTAAATATAATGCAGGACTTAAAAGGAAAATCATTTCCGGCATTTGGATTAATGGAAGGAAAAACTTATACTGAATACGACTTGATTTATGTTTTCAACAACATGCTGTTTTGGGGAGCAAGAAATGTAGACGGACGCAATTTTGATAGAAAAGAAAATAGACCAACAAACCTTCAAATCCCACTTACAAGAAAGAAATAAATATATTGCTCCACTTAGTGATTGTGTTAGAACCGAGAGCTTAGGAATCTTTAATTAAACTCCAAGTGGCATATTCCTCAGGAGTCAATGAAAGCTTTTTAGCGGATTTCCTATTGTAGGATCTTTCAAAATGTGGAACTAAAATGTCTTTCTCGTAGGAACTGATAATTACGGGGTGGATATAATAGGTACGACAGACTTTCTTGGTATTGCCTAAGTGGGTTGATACTTCAGTAACTACTTTTGAGATATTACTTTTGAGATCAGCTTTAGAAAGAGCGCTTCCTTTTTGATACAACGAGTCTCCAGCTAAAACACTTCCTCCCCATGTACGAAAATCTTTTGCAGAAAAGTCAGCTCCTGTATGGATTTGTAAATAATTGTTCACGTCCGCAGAATCTACGACTTGTTTATTGTTGTCATTATCTAAATATTGAAATAGCTCGTATCCTGGAATATCTATGCATTCCTGTATGGTTTTGGCAACTCTAGGATGAGTTACGTCAAGTTCGTGGAAAACACCACTTTTTCCTTTAAAACTAAATGTTACTGTATTTCCTTTTAACTCTACGTGTTTTTCGCGCATAGTTGTAAGGCCGTATGATTGATTCTCTTCTGCATATGTTTTATTGCCTACTCGTATAAAAGTATGTTCCAAAAGCCAGATAACAGTTGCAACAACACGATTTTGAGTTAAGGAATGTTCTCTCATATGTGCGTTCACTGCTTTCCGAAGAGTTGGAAGCCGTTCACCAAACGATATCATCTGATCAAACTTACGCTCTTGGTTTTTTTTAACCCACTCGGCGTGATAAATGTATTGTTTGCGTCCGACAGCATCCACTCCAATAGCTTGAATATAATTCATTGGATCATGGCTAATTACAACGTCTGTCCAGGCAGGTGGAATAACAAGTCCTGCGATACGATCAACTGCATTTTTTGGAACAGGTTTTCCATTTTTACCAATAAATCCAAAACCACTACTTTTTTTTACCCGACGCCAAGTGAGATCTGTATCTTTACTATAATGAACCTGTGCCATTATTCACATTGTAGTTCAGATTAGCTTTATTAAGAAGTAACTAAAATAATAATTTTATTTTGGGCTCGCTTACTGGGATGATTTTAGAACTTATCAGATCTAGTTGCCTTCTTAAACCAATCTGGCCAGCCCAGTTCATCTCCCCATCGCTTTAAAGTGACTTTATCTACAATTTCTAATTCTGGATGCTCTTCTACAAAACCGTAGCAATCTTTTAAGAGTCCTTTGCCTAATTCATTTAATTTTTCTTGACTATTATTTTTTTCCAAATCTTCAATTAAGCCAATAAATGAATCCCAAAGAGCGGGCCATGAACTTACCAAAAAATCTTGTGTTATTGGTCTGGTTCTCCCATCACCAAACATTACTGGAAATTTTCGTTCTTCTGACATTTTACTCACCCCCTTTAAATTAAAAAACTCTCCGTAAAGAGAGGTGAATAAATTTTTCCGATTAATTTCGGACTAATCCTTCCCTTTACAGGGTTGGGTGTGGCACCGTATCTAATAAATGATCGGTTGCCGGATGGATCAATGAGCCAACTCTCTCCCCATCTCTCTTGATTGATTTATTTATATATAACAATACTAAAAATGTCAAATGGAAATTTGCTCTACCTGGTGGAAGAAGTCAGAACTTATTATTTATCTGGCACTAACATATAAATAACACTGCTAATGAGTGATAACACTATACTAAAGACGAGTGCCCAAAGTATTCCATTAACCATAAACCCTGGAACAATTGCTGCAACCAACATTACCATCAAGGCATTTATTACTAAACTAAAAAGTCCCAAAGTTAGAATGTTTATTGGAAGCGTTAAAAGCAAGACCAAAGGTTTTATGAAAGTATTAACAACCGCTAATAATATGGCTACGACAAAAGCTGTAACAAATCCATCAACTTTAACTCCAGGCAACACATAAGCACTAACAAAAACTGCAATTGCACTTAATATTAAATTAACTAAAATTTGCATACTAATTATTCGTATCTGTTAATACTTTGATAAGTTCAACAATTCCAATAATCAGGACCCCGTAAACAAGAGCTGCAAATATTGTTGAGGGCTCTAATATTGAAACAGTTTCAATACCAGGATTTACTGCACTTCGGAAAATTCCCCTAAATGGTGCTTCAAATATTCCAGATAAAGAATAAATAAAAGAAACAAAGGGACTAAAAGGATTTGCTCCTAATATTTTAAGGGTGAAACGGAACAATAAAAGTATTTCAATTACTCCTCCTATATAATAAATAGTCTTACTTAATGTCCATATTGTGACTTTTGTTTCTTCTTCTGGCGAGGATACTTCGACTTTCTCACGGGTTATGTTTTTCCCGCTAGGAGTAACACCAATTGATCTTTCTCGAATTACTTCTTGAGTTTGTGCTATATGCCTCCTCTTCTGTCTATTAGGTTTACATTAGTTGAGCAAAAATTTGTGTACAAATAGTAAGAAATTGGTAAATGTCAAATGTACTTTAGAACTTTACTTCTTGATTTAACCTAGGAAGCGTTATGTCTGTAATTTCTAAATCCTGTGAGATTTTCTTAGATAAGATGTCTCGTGGACCATCTTCTCCATGAGTCAAAAATACTTTTTTTACATTTTTAATTTGCCTTAGCCAATTAATGAGCTGTGACTCGTCAGCATGAGAACTCATGGCCTGGGTGTCATTAATAATAGCCTTAACAAAGATTTCTTGACCATCGATAACAACTTTTTTATTTCTTTCAAGAAGTTCTCTTCCCAATGTCCCCTCCCCTTGATATCCTACAATCAGTAATCGTGTTGTTGTTAGTGGCAAATAGAAAAGGGCGTGAGATAGAATTCTTCCCCCTACCATCATCCCGCTCCCCGCAATTATTACTTTTGGACCACTCATCTCATGTATCGCATCACTGTCTTTTGGATCTTGAATAGTTTTAAATCCTGGAAATTCGAACGGGTTTCCCGATTTTAGGTCATTTTGAATATGACTATTAAGTATTTGGGGGTAATTTAAATAGAAGGCAGTCGCCCTTCTTGCCATTGGGCTATCCATAATAATTGGGGTCTGGGGTAAAACTTTTCCATCTTTCTTTAAATGCATAATCATGTGTAAAAGCTCCTGAGTCTCTCAATTACTACGGCATCAGAACCACTAAAAAATTCAGTTTCGTATTCCAATGGTTCAGGAGTATTTCCAAGATCTCCACTAAAAATGATCTTTCTAATATTGGAGTCTGAATTTTTGTCTATTATCTCAAGACTTGCTGAGCCCAAGATATGTCCAGCATCAACCATCTTAACTGTAAAATCTCCTATCGTAATCGAATTGTGATAATCTACAGTTTTAAATCTAGCAAATGCTTTTATGGCCAAATCTTTGTTATATAGAAAGGGATGACTTCCCTCTTTTGCAATCTTGGCACTATCTAAAAGTGATAGTTCGGTCAGATCACGTGTTGCGGGAGTCATCCAAATGTCTCTTTTAAATCCTTTAGGCATAAGTATTGGCAGTCTGCCACAGTGATCCAAATGTGCATGAGTTAAGATCATTCCTGATAAAGAGGTTACGTCACAATCAAAGGGTTCATAATTTAATTTTTCAATTTCAGGAGGTCCTTGAAACATTCCTAAATCGATAATGATTGATTGACCAGAACTTGAAGTAAGGATATAACTAGATCCTGTTACAGTTCCAGTAGCTCCAAGGAATTTAATTTTCATTATGTAACTTTACCTTATTTAAGAGATAAAAAACTAGCTCCACCTGGTGGAAGAAGTAAGAACTTATTATTGTTTGTGATATATAACAGCAAATGCGTTTGGAGTTTGATATTTTTCTTTACTTCCCGATGAACCATTTGTAAACAATTTGGAAATTTGATCATTTTGCAATACATCTTCAGGTTTTCTAGTAAAACCTGAACCAGAAAAAGCTTTGTCTAATTTTTCTAACAAACCTTCATATGGAGTAGCTGTTTCAATAACAATCGCTGAAGATCCTGGTTTCGCAATTCGAAACAATTCAGTTGCAATTGATTCAAAATTTCCTACGTCTTCAACGGAAATCTTCCAATTAGCATCTTGCGTTCGAAATCCATGTGCACAAAACATATTTTTTGATACAAGTAAATCCGCACTGTCATCTGCGAAAGGTAAAGCTTGACTGTCGGCTTGAGTGTATTCAAAGTTCTCTGCTCCTTGGTTTCCCCAAAATCGTTTATCTACAAGAAGTGTTTTTCTCCCTTGTGTGAATTTTATATCAAGATCTTCAATTATCGGATCAGTTCTGGCTCCAATTTCTATGTTTATTCCATCTGCCATACTAAAGTATACCAAGAAGTTCTCACTTCGTATATTAGGCATACTTTGAGCTCGCTTACTGGGATGATTTTAGAACTTATTTATGCGAAGAAAGATAGTCTTGCAACATTTTAATGTCCTGTAAATCTTTTGGTCTGTTATATGCAGTTTTGCAGGCAATGACCTCTTCTACTCTAACAAAGCGAATGCCGTTTATTTCAATTGCTTCTTTAATTAACTGAAGTCTGTCTGGATTATAATCACCATTAGTTGGCCTATCTTGTACAGTTGTAACATCAGCATCTAATCTAGAAAGGATAGAAAATCCATTACCTTGTTTTTCCTCCCATCCTTCATTTTTTAACTGTTCAAAAAGTTCTGGAGTGACAATTATATCTAAATCATTAGCATCCCTTAAACCCCAAACATCGAGTAATGCACTTCCAAAAACTGCGTACTGGCCTCTAGGTAAGTTGAATTTTTCAATTCGTTTAAAAATTTCACTCATTTGAAGCTATTGTATCAAAAAGTTCTAAAATTGTCCTATTCTACCCACCTGGTAGGATGCTTGCTCCACATGATGGAAGAAGTCAGAACCTCAACACTTGCTAACTAATATTAAAAGATTGATACTTAATTATTAACAGCAAATGACTGCCAAAAAAACATTTGTATCAAGAAAAAGAAGAAAGTTTTTGTGGATATTTTTAGGTCTTTTATTAGTTATTTTTATACTTTTTAATGTTTCTTCTTCAACTATAAAATCTTTTGTAGATGCATTTCGTGTTAGTAAACCGAGTGCCAAATAATCCATTGTATTTGTTTAAGAAAGCCGGCCGCAGAATTCAAGAACTTTTTACTTTCAATCCGCTTGCCAAGACGCAGCTTATTTTGAAACATAATTCTTCGGAGATGATCGAGACACTCTCTATGTTGCAAAAAGGCGGGTCCGTAGATATTGCCGCAAATCAAATATCAGAGGTTGAAGGTAAATTCAATCAAATTTTATCTATGACAGACCAAGACAAAGCAATTAGTGCACTTGCGTTTAATTATGCAGAAAAATATTTTCGGCAGGAGCTTATTTTGCAGGGGTTAGAAGAAAAATTAGATGATTCATCAATCATTAAAATTGAAGCTGCTCGCACAAAAGGGCTTCAAGCTTATGGAAAATTATTGATTAAGTATCACCCTGACCCCCAAATTCTGGCCCGAGAGCTTGCAAATAACTTAGCTTTGGAAACTGGAACTAATTATAAAGAACTTAAAACCGCTGAAATTTTACAAGAATTAGAAGATGTAATGCCTAATGAGGCACAAAAACTTCCATTAAGATTGTCTCAATATATTTTGATTGAGAGATTTGAAAAGAAAGTTCTTGCTATGCCACTCACTAAAAGACAAGAACTTTTAAATACATTGGTTGGTGAAATTCCAGGAAATCCTATGCGTGAATTTAGAACTTTTACAAGAATTAGAAAAGTGTTTAAATCCCCTCAATTAATTATCTATGCAGAACTTTATAAGGCTAAAATTTTAGAGCATTTTGAGAATCGTGTACTTGGGTTATCGACTTCCAATTTACAAAATGAATTTGTCAGCAACTGGATAGATGACCCTGAAGATTTAAGAATTTTAGAAGCATTGGAACTTAGAGCAAAGACTCAACCTAAACTGGCTGAGATAATTAAAAATTTAAAAAGCTTGAGCAAGACCCAAATTGCCAAATTATATGAAAATAATCCGGAGAAACTTAAAGAATCTATTTTTTATGAAAGCGCAACAACATACCCTGATGTTTTGGATGTAAAAATAGCACTCGATCTTGGTGACAAAAATTTAGAAAAGCAAGTTGTTGATCAATTTGTGTCCAACTTGCCAACAAGTTTTTCTAATATTACAGCCAATGCCTCATCTGAAACGACGAGTTTGTTAAATGAAATAGGTTCAGACATCCCGTTAGCTATTCAAAATGAAGTAATTGCAGCGATAGAGGCCGAAACTAGAATAGATAGTATTGAAGTTCCAGAAACAGCTAGTCTTATAAATAATTTAGTTAATGAATTGGAACAAAATCAAGATGTAGCGATTGTTACTCAAAATTTACAAGTACCAATAGATGAAATTATTCAACTTGCTGATACTCAAACTTCACAGCCAACTGTGGAAGAGATCGCTCAAGAAACAGAACAATTAACAGAAGAAATTTTCTCAGCACCAGCAGGTCAAGAAACGCCAATTGAAGAGGTGCTATCACCCATTATTCAGCAGGAAATTCAACAGATAGAAACAACTACAAATTCGGTCCCTCAAGTTGATCAAACATTGATACAAACCGTGGTTAATACTGTACAAACTGTTCCAACAGCAACACCAGAGCTAATAACACCTTCTACTCCAGCTGTTATTGAAACTCCGCCTCCTGTCACAACAACACCTGTATTATAATTTGCTCACCTCTGGTGGAAGAAGTTAGAACCTATTACTTGAACATGTAACCCCGAAACCATCCAAAAAGAATGATCAATAATCCCAACAAAATAAGCGGTAGTGAATGAAACCAACTACCAAAAATTGTAATAATATCCCCTGCTAACCTGAGTATTTGCATGTTGTTAGTCATGTACTTTTTAACATATTTTCCAACTGTTGAATTTTTCTCCTTTTTTAGATCTGCAAATTCAATTACAATAATTGAACCAACAATTGGGATTAGAAAATGTAGGAGAAATGCAACCAAAAAATAGTGATACCAGAAAAGATAAAGAGTAATAATTGAAGCTGATATATCAGCATATAACTTTACAGGATGAATTTGATGGTACAAAGACTTTTCTTTAAAGGTCATTAATTTAGTATACCAAACACTCAGCTCCACCTCATGGACGAAGTCAGACTTATTTTACAGTTATTTAAATAATTTCCATTTTAATATGATGTAAATAAAGAAAATTATGGCGATAGTTGTGCCAATAACAATAGAAAGGGTTTGGAGAAATGAATTGGTTGGATAAGTCCAGTCAATACTAGTAGAACACGGCCAAAAATAACAACCACAAGACAGACTAAAGCGAGTGCCACTCCTAATTTTTTCATAGTCAAGAGAAGTAGACCTCCAATTGCATAGAGAGCACCAACTCCAGATGAACCGAAGGTTGATAGTGTGACAGATGCAGTTGAAATTAAACCT
>WNFI01442066.1_pt1 | contig 10211 bp, 13 predicted proteins | sample 5400471 | NCBI WGS metagenome assembly WNFI01 (sample SAMN13153348, study PRJNA577476) | soil metagenome | isolation source: 100 cm saprolite on Douglas fir-dominated hillslope | place: USA:California | collected 2013-09-17 | reverse complement strand
AGTCGCGCCCGAACACCGTCAACCTGCCGGTGCATCGCGCCTCCACGGTCGTCTTCGCCTCGCTCGCGGAGCTGGACCAGGTGCAGAAGCGCTTCGACGCGGACGAGCCCGTACCCACCTACGGCATCGTCAACATGCCGCTGCGCGTCGCCTTCGAGGAGCTGATGGTGGAGATCGAGGGCGGGCACCGCGCGGTCACGCTGCCCTCGGGCCTGGCCGCCGTCGCGGTGGCGCTCATGGCGTGCACGCAGGCGGGCGACCACGTGCTCGTCACCGACAGCGCCTACAGCCCCGCGCGCCGCTTCTGCCAGCGCACGCTCGCGCGCTACGGCGTCGAGGCGACTTTCTACGATCCGTGCGCCGGCGCCGGCATCGCCGAGCTCATGCGGCCCAATACGCGCGCCGTGTACCTGGAAAGCCCCGGCTCGCTCACCTTCGAGGTGCAGGACTTTCCCGCCATCGCGAAAGTCGCGCGAGAGCGCGCGGCCGCGGTGATCCACGACAACACGTGGGCCACGGGCGTCTTCTTCCGCTCCTTCGATCACGGCGCGGACCTCGTGATCCAGGCGGCGACCAAGTATCCGGCCGGGCACTCCGACGTGCTGATCGGCGCGGTGGTGGCGAACGAAGCGTGGTGGCCGCGCCTGCGCGACGTGTCGCGCGACCTGGGACAGACGGCGAGCCCGGACGATCTCTTCCTCGCCTTGCGCGGCATTCGCACGATGCACGCGCACGATGCACGCGCGCCTCAAGCAGCACGAGGCGAGCGCGTTGCAGGTCGCGCAATGGCTGAAGACGCATCCCGCGGTGAGGCGCGTGCTGCACCCGGCGCTCGCGGAGGATCCGGGCCACGCGCTGTGGAAGCGCGACTTCCTCGGCTCCGCGGGCCTGTTCGCGATCGAGCTCGCGCCCGCCACGAACGAGCAGCTCGCCGCATTGATCGACCGCCTCGAGTGCTTCGCGCTCGGCTACAGCTGGGGCGGATACGAAAGCCTCATCGTGCCCGCTAACCTGCGCGGCGCGCGCAGCGTGAGCCCCTGGCAGGGCGGGCCGCTGCTGCGCCTGCAGATCGGCCTCGAGGATCCCGCGGACCTTTTCGCCGACCTGGTGCGCGGCTTCGACCGCATGACGACGGCGTGAGCCCGCCGGCGCTCGCGGCGGCCCTGTCCGACGCGATCGCGCAGGCGATCGGCGAGCCGATCGAGGTCACGCGGAGCGCGCCGGTCGGCGGAGGCTCAATCCATTCCGCGCTCGCCATCACCGCGGAGACCGCGCAGGGCGAGCGCCGCTTCTTCGCCAAGACCAACGAGGCCGATCAAGCGCCGCTCTTCGCCGCGGAAGCGGAGGGCCTCGAGGCATTGCGCAGCGCGCGCTGCGTGCGCGTGCCGGGCGTCCTTGCTCGCGGCAAGGACGACGAGACGAGCTGGCTCGTGCTCGAGTGGCTGGACCTGGCCCCCCTGGATGAGCGCAGCGCCGCGAGCCTGGGCACCGCGCTCGCCGCGCAGCATCGCATCGCGCAGGATCGGTTCGGCTGGGGGCGCGACAACTTCATCGGCGCCACGCCGCAGGTGAACGGCTGGTCCGACGACTGGCTCGCGTTCTGGCGCTCGAAGCGGCTGCACGCGCAGCTGCGGCTCGCCGCGCACCATCGGCTGCCCTCGCGCATGATCGATCGAGGCGAGCGCCTCGTGGCCGATTGCGAGGTCTTCTTCCGCAACTACCGGCCGGCGAAGTCGCTGCTGCACGGCGACTTGTGGAGCGGCAACGCGGCGGCGCTCGCCGACGGCACGCCCGTCGTCTTCGATCCGGCGGTCTACGTGGGCGACCGCGAGGCCGATGTCGCGATGACGGAGCTCTTCGGCGGATTCGCGCGCGGATTCGCCGCGGCCTATCGCGCCGCATGGGCGCTCGACGACGGCTACACTGTGCGCCGTGAGCTGTACAACCTCTATCACGTCCTCAACCATGCGAACCTCTTCGCGGGCGGCTATGTCGCACAGGCTCAGCAGGCGATCGAGCGCCTGCTCGCGGAGATCTCCTGAGCGCGCATGAGCCGCCCGGCGCACCGCAACCACCGGATCCTCGTCGTCGACGACAACGCCGACGCCGCGGACAGCCTCGCCATGCTGCTGCAGGTGCGCGGCGACGAGGTGCGAGTCTGCTACGACGGGCAGGAGGCGATCGAGGCCGACGGCCAGTTCAAGCCCGAAGTCGTGCTGCTGGACATCGGCATGCCGCGGCTTTCGGGCTACGATGTCGCACGCCGCATCCGCGATGCGCGCGGGGACGATGTCCTCATCATCGCCATCACCGGGTGGGGCCAGGACGAAGACCGGGCCCGCGCGCGCGCGGCGGGATTCAATTTCCATTTCACCAAGCCGGTGGATTTCGAGATGCTGCTCGACTTGATCGACCGCGAATCGCCCGGCACGGGAGGGCAGACATGAATCGATGCAAGCGGGCGGTGTTGCTTCTCGCAGGGGCCGCCGTGGGCGCCGCGCAGGCGCAATCGGTGGTGAGCGAGGCGTCGATTTCCGCGGACGCCGCGCTCGAGGTCGCCGCGGCCGCGCTCGCGCATTGCCGCAAGGAGGGCAGCAAGGTGAGCGTGACGGTGGTCGACGCGTCGGGGCGCGCGAAGGCGATGGTGCGCGACGACGGCGCCACGCCGCACTCGGCCGAGCACAGCCTGCGCAAGGCCTACACCGCGCTCACGTATGCGATGCCCTCGGCCGACTACGGCAAGCGCGCGGCCGAGCGTCCGGGCGCCATCGGCCCGCTGCTGCTGCCCAACATCACGACGGCGGCGGGCGGCGTGCCGATCCGCTCCGCAGGCAAGGTCGTGGGCGCGGCCGGCGTTTCCGGCACGCCGGCGAGCGCGGGCGGCGGCGAAGGCGATGCGAAATGCGCCGAGGCGGGAATCGCGAAAGTGTTCAAGTAGAGTGCCGCAGCTCGGCTTTCGCCGCCTCGAAGTCGACGACCTGCAGCAGGTTTTCTTCTGGCTTCTCAAGCCGCATGTCACCAAGTGGTATGCGCCCGAGCCGAGCTCGTTCATGGAGGTGGCGGCGAAGTACGGCCCGCGCACGCAGGAGGGCAATCCCGTGCAGGCCTTCATCATCGTGCTCGACGGCGAGGACATCGGCTACATCCAGACGTACGCGATCGAGGTCTTTCCCGATTACGCGGCCGAGCTCGGCGGCGGCGCGGGCCAGGCGAGCGTGGACCTCTTCATCGGCGAGGAGCGGTGCCTGAACCGCGGGCTGGGCCCGCGCATCGTGCGCCGTTTTGTCGACGAGATCGTGTTCGCGCAGAACAACGCCCCGGCATGCCTCGCGGGACCGGCCGAAGGCGACCTCGCCGCGATCCGCGCCTTCGAGAAGGCGGGCTTCCGCCGCTGGAAGACGGTGCGCATCGAGGAGCGCGAGCCGGAATGCGTGCTGCGGATCGAGCGCGGCGCGCCGCGCTTTCGCATCGAGCCCATCGACCTCGAGCGCCATCTCGCCACCTGCGTCGCATTCCGGCGCGAGTCGTTCGTCGCGAGCTTCGGGTCGAGCGCCGGCATCGAGGAGGAGATGGGCGAGAACGAGGCCACGTACCTCGCGCAACTTCGTGCGCGCATGGCGGAAGTTCCCGAAGGCAACGCGCATCTGTGGGAGGAAGGACGCATCGTCGGCCAGGCGGAGATGCGCCTCGTCCCGGGCGATCCGGGCGTGGGCTACGTGAATCTCTTCTACGTCGTGCCCGAGTGCCGCGGTCACGGCCTGGGACGCATGCTGCACGAACACGCGGCGTCGGTGTTTCGCGCGCGCGGCATGCAACGCATGCGCCTGAGCGTGAGCACGCAGAACGCCACGGCGATCACCTTCTACCGCAAGCTCGGCTGGATCGCGGCCGGCACGCGGCCCAACCGCGAGCCGATGGAGATCCTGGAGTTCCCCCTCTAGGCTTTGCTACCCTGTGTCCATGCCGGAACCCAGCGCGAACATTCGCGTCGCATCGGCCGGCGACGCGGATGCCATCCTCGCCATCTACGCGCCCAACGTGAGCGATGAGTTCGTGTCGTTCGAGCTGGAAGTGCCGACGCCCGAGGAAATGCGCGGCCGCATCGTTGCCACGCTCGCGACGCATCCGTGGCTCGTGTGGGAAGTGGGCGGACGCGTCGCCGGTTACGCCTACGCGAGCAAGCATCGGGAAAGGCTCGCGTACCAATGGTCCGCGGACGTTTCCTGCTACGTGGATCGCGCGGCGCGGGGACGCGGCGTGGGCAAGGCGCTCTACCATCGCGCTGCCGAACGAGGCGAGCGTGCGCCTGCACGAGTCGGTGGGATTCGAGCCCATCGGCGTCTATCGCGGCGTCGGATTCAAGCGCGGCGAATGGCGTGACGTCGGCTGGTGGCATTGCCGGCTCGGGCCCGCGCCCGCGAATCCCCCGGCGCCGCGCCCGTTCGCGGGCCCCGCCTGACCCTTCGATCAGGCGCGCGCCACCTTCGGGCGCGGATACTCGACCAGCTTCGACGCCTTGCGCTCGAAGCGGTCGCGCTTGGCGAGTAGCTTCTCCTGGCGCCGGGAGATGAGCGGGTAGTGGCGCAGCTCCACCAGGCGGTCGTGCGTCTCCCAGCACGACTCGGTGGACGTGACCCACTCCTCGGTGTCGATCCGGCGCATGTCGAACGAGGCCGAGTAGCTGCGCAGCGTCTTGTGCCCGCGCTTGTTCGAGTACTCGTGGAAATAGGAGAGCGCCAGCTCGCGAAGCGTGCGGTAGATCGGATCGCGATAACGCAGCGGCGCGCCGTTGGTCTTGGAGATCGCGCCCCACGCGCCGGCGCGGCGGAAGAGGGTGATCACGTGCGGGAAGTCGCTCTCGTGGCAGTCGAGGTGCATCACGAGCGGCGGCTCGCCGTGCACCCAGAGCGCCACGGCGGCCAGCATCGCCCCCTCGATGCAGTGGGCGCGGCGCTGGCGCAGGACTTCCCGCACCGACAGCACCGTCTCCCCGCCGATCTCGTGGTTGATGGGAATCGCGTTCAGGTACGCCTGGACCTTCGGCGGGGTGTCCAGGCGCTCCAGGGTGGCGAACTCCCGCAGCGACAGGCCCAGGTCCTCGCGGCGGGCGAAGCGGCGCCGGGGCGCCTGCCGGGAGGCGCTGTTTCCATTGCCGTTTCCGGAGCCATTCCCGTGGGAAGCCCCGTTCCCGTTGCCGTTTGCCTTGCCCGTGCCCATGCCCGCCTTCCCCGGAATTCAGCCGTCCCGCCTCATTTTTACCACGGCGCGGGGACGCAGACGCGCCGCCGGCCGGCGGGGGTCTGGACCTCCGTCACGTGGACGGCCACACCGTAGAGCCGCGACAGGTTCTGCGCCGTGAGAATTTCCGCGCAACTGCCTTGGGCTTGCGCTTGACCGTGGTGGAGCAGCAGCGCCCGGTCGGCGAACTGCAGGGCGTGGTCCGGGTCGTGGGTGCACAGAAGGATCGCGATGCCCGCCTCCCGAAGGCGCGCCACTTCACCGAGCACGCGTGCCTGGTTGCCGAAGTCGAGGTTGGCCGTGGGCTCGTCCATCACGATGGCGCGCGCCTCGGTGGCGAGCGCTCGCGCGATGAGGGCGAGCTGGCGCTCGCCGCCACTGACTTCGCCCAAGACATGGTCGGCGAGCCCGGCGATGCCCATGCGCGCGAGCGCGTCGCGTGCGATCTCGCGGTCGCGCCGTCCGGGTCGCCCGAAAGTACCGAGGTGCGCGGTGCGGCCCATCTCCACCATCTCGGCGAGGCTGAAGTCGAAGTAGCTCGCCGAGGCCTGGGGCACATAGGCGACTTCGCGCGCGATCTCGCCGCGCGTGAGCGATGCGAGGTCGCGTCCGTTCGCCGTGACCTCGCCGGCGAGCGGCGGCAGCAGTCCCAGCATCGTGCGAAAGAGCGTGGTCTTGCCCGCGCCGTTGGGACCCAGCACGCAAAGGACCTCGCCGGATGCAAGCGTGAGGTCGAGCCCGCGTCCCACGACGTGGCCGGGATAGCCGAAGTCGAGCGCGCGCGCGGCGAGGCTCATGCGGGCTTGCGAAAGGTCACGGCGAGCAGCCAGATGAATACCGGCGTGCCGACGAGCGCGGTGAGCACGCCGGGCGGAAGCTCGGTGCGCACGATGGTGCGGCAAAGCGTGTCCACGAGGAGCATGAACGCCGCGCCCAGCAACGCCGAGATCGGCAGCACGCGCGCGAACTCGGCGCCGACCAGCAGGCGCGCGCCGTGCGGGACCACGAGGCCCACCCAGCCGATGATGCCGGCGATGGCGACGCCCGCGGACGTGACGAGCGTCGCCGCAGCGATCACCGCGAGCCTCACGCGCCCCACGTCCACGCCGAGCGCGCGCGCCTCGTCGTCGGGAAGCGAGAGCACGTTCACTCGCCAGCGCAGCAGCACGAGCGGCACGAAGGCGACGCCGATGAGCGGCAGCGCGATCGCGAGGTCGCGCGGCAGCACGCCTGAAAAACTCCCGAGCAGCCAGAAGGTGATCGCGGGAAGCTGGTTGTACGGATCGGCCACGTATTTCGCGAACGCGATGCCGGCGCCGAAGAGCGAGCCCACCACGACGCCGGTCAGCACCAGCGTGAGCACGCGATCGTGGCCGCGCACCCACGTGCCGATCGCCAGCACGAGAGCCACCGCCGCGAGGCCGCCCGCGAAGGCAAGTCCCTGGATCGCGGCGATCGGCAGCCCGAAGAAGATGCCCGTGACGGCGCCCAGCGCGCAGCCTCCCGAGACGCCGAGGATGTCGGGAGACACGAGGGGATTGCGAAAGAGATTCTGGTACGCCGCGCCCGCGGCCGCGAGCGCGGCACCCACGGCGAGCGCGGCGGCGACGCGCGCCCGCGTCGCCGCCGGTGAGCGCCGCCCAGAGCACGCGCGCGACGTCCGCGGGGCGCACCGGAAAGCTTCCCACGGCCATGCTCCACGCCGCCATGAGCAGGACCGCGGCGGCGCAAACGAGCAGCGCGGCGGGAAAGCGCGCGCGCGTGACGATCATCAAGCTCCCGGCTTGTAGTTGGGAAAGAAGAGTTGTTCGCCGCCGATCTTATACGCCGCGATCGCGGACTGTCCGGCGGGAGAGATCACCCAGTCGACGAACTTCTGCCCCGCCGCGCGCTTCACCTGCGGGTGCTTCGCGGGGTTCACCAGCATCACGCCGTACTGGTTGAAGAGCTTCGCGTCGCCCTCGACCAGCACGACGAGATCGCCGCGGTTCTTGAAGGAGAGCCACGTGCCGCGGTCGGTGAGCGCGTAGGCGTTCATGCCCGCGGCGGGGGTGAGGGTGGGACCCATGCCCGAGCCGGACTCGCGGTACCACGGGCCCTTGGCGCCCTCGATGTCGACGCCCGCGGCTTTCCAGTAGCGCAGCTCCGCCGCGTGCGTGCCGCTGTTGTCGGCGCGCGAGGTGAAGGGCGCCTTCGCGGCCGCGATGCGCCGCAATGCCGCGACCACTTCGCGGCCCTTCGCGCCCGCGGGATCGTTCTTCGGCCCGACCAGCACGAAGTCGTTGTACATCACCGGATAGCGCTTCACGCCAAATCCTTCGTCCAGGAATTTCCGCTCCGCGGCTTCGTCGTGCACGAAGACCACGTCGGCGTCGCCGCGCCGCCCGAGGTCGAGCGCCTGGCCGGTGCCCACCGCCACTATGTGCACCTCGATGCCCGTCGCCTTCCGGAATGCGGGAAGGAGATGCTTGAAGAGCCCCGACTGCTCGGTCGACGTGGTCGAGGCGATGGTGATGAACTCCTGCGCGGAAGCGAGGGGCGCGATGGCCAACAGGATCGCGGCAAGGAACCTCATGGCAATTCTCCCTCCAGGAAATGGGCCGCCTGCGGCGAGCGCGGCGCGCTGAAGAAGACATCGGCGGGCGTCTGCTCCGTGAGGCGCCCCTCGTGCAGGAAAAGGATCTCGTCGGCGAAGCGGCGCGCGAGCCCCAGGTGATGCGTGGTCATGGCGATGCGCGTGCCGGCCGCGTGGATCTCGCCCACCTCGCGCTCGATCTCCACGGCGGCCGAGGGATCGAGGCTTGCGGTCGGCTCGTCGAGGTAGAGGATGCGCGGCGCGAGGGCCCAGGCGCGCGCGAGCGCGAGTCGCTGCTGCTCGCCGCCGGAGAGCACGCGCGCGGGACGCTCGGCGAGGTTGGCGAGGCCGACGCGCTCGAGGGCTTCGCGCGCGCGCCGGGCGCGCCCGGAGCCTGCGACCCCATTCACCGCGAGGGCGTACTCGACGTTCGCGATCGCCGAGCGGCGCAGCATCACCGGGCGCTGGAACACCATCGCCTCGGCGCCGGGCGGCCGCGGCCCTCCAGCCCAGGTGATGCGGCCGGAAGCGATCGGCACGAGGCCGTGCAGCGCGCGCAGCAGCACGCTCTTTCCGGCGCCGTTCGCGCCGAGGATCACGGTGCGCAATCCCGGCTCCAGCCGCAGCGAGACGCCGCGCAGGATGTCGCGTCCGCCCAGGCGCACGTCGAGTCCCGCCACCTCGAGGGGCAAGGCGGGCGGGCCGGCGGGACGGCTAGCCATGGCGGCGCGCGCTCCATTCGCGGATCGCATACGCGCCGGCGTTGAGCCCCAGCACCATCGCGAGCAGGATCGCGCCGAGCGCCAGCGCGAGCGGCAGGTCGCCCTTGCTCGTCTCCAGGGCGATGGCGGTCGTCATCACGCGCGTTACGCCGTCGATGTTGCCGCCCACGATCATCACCGCGCCGACTTCGGAGGCGGCGCGGCCGAAGCCCGCGAGCGCCAGGGTGAAGAGCGAGTGGCGGGTGTCCCAGAGCAGCGTCGCCACCGCGCGCGCCGGCTTCACGCCGAGCGAGGTGAGCTGCTCGCGATATTCCTGCCACGCGTCCTCGATCGTCTGGCGCGCGAGGGCCGCGACGATCGGGAGCACGAGGATCGTCTGCGCGATGACGATGGCGGTCGGCGTGAAAAGGATGCCGAGCGGCCCGAGCGGTCCCGCCCGCGAGAGCATCAGGTAGACGAGGAGTCCCACGACGACCGCGGGCAGTCCCAGCAACGCGTTGAGCAGCACGATCACCGAGCGGCGCCCGGGAAAGCGCGCGATCGCGACCAGCGCGCCCAGCGGCAGCCCCAGGAGGCACGCGAGCGCCGCGGCGGCGAGGCTCACCTCGAGCGACAGCAGCACGATGCGCACGAGCTCGGGCTGCGCCTGGGCGATCATCGCGAGCGCGAGCCGCAGGCTTGCAAAAATTTCGGACATCCGTAATTCTTGCAAAATGACGGAAAAGGCGCAAACCGCCCCCCCGGCGCTCCTCAACGTCCAGGAGACGGCGGCCCTGCTGCGGCTCAAGCAGCGCAAGGTCTACGACCTGGTGGCCAAGGGCGCCATCCCGCACACCCGCGCGGGCGCGAAGCTCCTTTTCTCCGCGGCGGAGCTGGAGCGCTGGCTCGCGGCGCGCGCCGCCGGCCCCGCGGCCCCCGTGCATCACGCCGCGACCGTGGCCGGCAGCATCGATCCGCTGTTCGAGTGGGCGGTGCGCGAGTCGCGCTGCGGCCTCGCGCTCCTCACGCAGGGGAGCCTGGACGGCGTGGAGCGGCTCGTCTCGGGCGAAGCGTGCGCGGCGCTGCTGCACGTCCCGGCGCCGGACCTCTCGGACTTCAACCGGCCGCTCGCCGAGGAGCGGCTGCGCGGCCACGGCGTCGCGCTCCTCGAGTGGGCGCGGCGCGAGCAGGGCCTCGTCGTCGCGCGCGGCAACCCGCGCCATCTCAAGGGCATCGCCGACCTCGCCAAGCGCGGCGTGACCTTCATGCTGCGCCAGCCGAAAGCCGGCGCGCGCGTGCTCTTCGAGCGGCTGCTGGAGCGCGACGGCGTGCGCCGCTCGGCGATCCGCTTCCACCGCGAGGAGGCCATGACGGGCAGCGATCTCGCCGCGGCCATCCAGCGCGGCGAAGCCGACGTGGGGCTCGCCGCGCGGTCGCAGGCGAAGCTCGCCGGGCTCGACTTCATTCCCCTCGTGGTCGAGCGCCTCGATCTCGCCGTGTCGCGCGCGCGCTGGTTCGATCCGCCGCTGCAGGCGCTGTGGTCGTTCGCGCGCTCGAAGCGCTTCGCGGCGCACGCGGCTGCCGCGGGCGGCTACGACCTCGCCGGGCAGGGCGCGATCACCTGGAACGATCAGGCGTAGCCGACGCTGCGCCGGTCGATCGCGATCGCCTTCACGAGCGCGTAGACGCGCTTGCCC
>WNFI01406768.1_pt1 | contig 10212 bp, 7 predicted proteins | sample 5400471 | NCBI WGS metagenome assembly WNFI01 (sample SAMN13153348, study PRJNA577476) | soil metagenome | isolation source: 100 cm saprolite on Douglas fir-dominated hillslope | place: USA:California | collected 2013-09-17 | reverse complement strand
CATTTGAGCTATCTCTCGCTTTCAAGGAGTTGATTTGTTTCCTTATTCTAGCAAGAATAGCTCGCTTTTGTCTCCTTTCGGGACTTTCAAAAAGCCCTGACTCTCCCCTGCAAAAGGCTTCCCTTTTCAGACTGTTTTGTGTATACTAACAGAGCAATACAAAACAGTTTGCCAATCAACAAAGGATGGCACCACGATGAGTCTTTTGATCTATCTTTAAAACTCTTCCGTTTGTTTCAGGGCTGCTCTCAATAGATAGCCCCCTCTTTTGTGCGCGCTTCACAAGTTGGGTCGAACGGTGAGGCTGCTTACCGCTACTCATTCTATTCTACATTTGTTCGCTGGCTCATGTTTTCCTGGGCCACTTTACGCACATTTCTTGGCGTGTCTCGACAGGATTCTTTTGTCCATGCACGAAGCAGACTTTTTCTGGGAATTTTCGTGTCTGTTTCAACTGATGGGCAGCATTATCGAGAAAAAGCAAAAGGATTTCGCTCTTATGATTGATACACTCACCCAATGTCTGCGTTTTGCGCGTGCGTTCAAAACACGCCCATTCACCTTTATCTGGCTGGGGCAAAGCATCTCCAGCCTGGGCGACGGAATTTTTCAGGTTGCGCTCGCCTGGCAGGTGTTGCTCATGACTCATTCGGGCACGGCTATGGGCATCGTGCTGATCGCGAGCACCATTCCCCGGCTCGTCTTTCTCTTGATTGGCGGCGTGGCCGCTGATCGCCTGCCGCGCCGCCTGATCATCCTCTGGTCTGATGGTGGGCGCGGCGTGATAGTGTTGCTCATCAGCATCGTGGGCTTCATGGGCTATCTGCAATTCTGGCAGCTAATCATCGAATCGCTGATCTTTGGCGTGGTCGATGGTTTCTTTAACCCCGCGATTATGGCGATCACGCCCGATCTCGTGGAGAAAGACGACCTGAGTTCGGCCAATGCCCTGAACTCATTCAGTGGTAATCTGTCGCAGTTGTTTGGACCTTTGCTGGGCGCGCTGCTGATCGCGCTCTTCACGCCTATGGGGGCCTTCTTTGCAGATGCACTAAGCTTCATTATCTCGGTAGCTTTTTTGCTCTCAGTACGCATCCCGGAGCGGCATGTCGCCATGCAAACTGAAATGGCTGAAAGCACCCCCGATGTTCTGGTCGGAGTCGCTGAGAACGCATCTCTCGCGCTCGCTGAATTGGCTGAGGGGACTTCTGTAGCCCTGGCCGAAACAGAAGAAGCACCAGCTAAACCGCGTGGTTTCCGAGGAGTTGTTGAGGATGTCCAGGAAGGACTGATCTACGTTCGTAGCTCGACCTGGCTCTGGGTAACGGTCATCAGCGCCGCGCTCGGCAATATTGGCCTTACAGCGGCGCTAGCCGTAGCAATGCCCAAACTGGTCAACGATGTCTACAGGCAAGGACCATGGCTGCTCGGCCTAATCAGTACCACCGGGGCAATTGGCTCGATCGTGGCCCTCCTCCTGATCGGCCAGGCAACACGCCTCAAGAAACGCGGCCTCCTGGCATACCTCTCGCTGGTCCCGCCTTCTATTGGCCTCGTGCTGTTCGGATTACCGTTTCCGCGTAGTGAAGCGCCGATCATCGCTTCGCTGGCCAGCATGCTAGTGGGCTTTGGCCTGGCCTTCTTTAACACCATCTACTTCACGATCCTGCACGAGACTATCCCCAGCGATAAGTTGGGGCGTGTGATCAGCCTGGATGCGCTCGGCTCCTTTGCCATGGTGCCTGTCGGCGAAGGGCTTGGCGGCATTCTGACTGATCATATCGGTCCCGCGCAGGTCTTCGTTGTCTTCGGCCTGATCAACCTGGTGCTGAACTTGTTCCCGCTGCTGTTCAAAGAGGTCCGCCAGGTGGAATAAGGCAAAACACTTTCTATGAGAAAAAAGCTCTGAACGAAAGCTGTGGCTTCGTTCAGAGCTTTTTTCTCATAGAAAGGGGGAAATTTAGCCCAGCGCCTCTTTGCCCTGTTCGGGCACCAGGGCAGCCTCTTCCACATAGTCATCGGACGACGTTTCGTCCGAGCCGCGTTTCGCACCGAATGCCTCGAAGATGGGAGTCAGCACGATCGCCAGGATCAGGTTCGCGAGCACAGCGGTGACCGCTGAGTACATGGGCGGCAGAGCAAACGAGCCAAGCTTAATCGTGTACACTGAGGACAGGTTGGCAGCAGTAAACATCAACGTTCCGCCAACCATGCCAACCAGCCAGCCAATCAGCAGAGCCCAGCGGTTGAACCAGCGGGTGTACAGGCCCAGGAAAACAGCCGGCAATGTCTGGAGAATCCAGATGCCACCGAGCAGTTGGAAGTTCAACACATACTGCGTGGGCAGGTAGACGATAAAGATCAGCGCGCCAAACTTCACCACCAGCGAAGTGATTTTCGCCACACGAGCCTCACGCGCGGGCGTGGCATTCTTATCGAAGTAGGGCTTGTAGATATTCCTGGTAAACAGGCTGGCCGCACCAATCGACATCACTGCCGCGGGCACCAGCGCGCCAATCGAGATGGCAGCAAGCGCGAAGCCCCAGAACCAGGCCGGGAACTGGTTAATGAGCAGCAAAGGAATCGACGCGTTGTTGCCAAAGGCTTTCAGCGGGCTATTCAGCGGACTTATCTTGGCCGCGATCGCCATATAGCCCAGCAGCGCCAGGAAGCCCAGCATCAACGAGTAGATCGGCAGCAGCGCCGTGTTGCGCTTCACCACTTTCTTGCTACTACTGCTGAGCACTCCTGTTAATGCATGCGGATATAAGAATAAAGCGAACGCGGAACCAACAGCCAGGGTCACATAGGCCGGAAACTGCTTGGGCGAGAGCAGAGCGAAGAACTTGCCAGGGTTTGCCGCCGCCTTATTCTGTGCGGCCTGAAAGATATGCCCAAAGCCACCCAGATGGATCGGGATGTAGATAATCGTCACAAAGAGCACGACGAAGATCATGATATCCTTCACCATGGCAATCATCGCCGGGGCGCGCAAGCCACTCGTGTAGGTATAAGCAGCCAGAATTAAGAAGGCGATGAGGAGAGGAATGTCCAGAGGGAAACCACCAATCGAGACTGAGATGGGAATGCCCAGAGCGGCCAGAGAGATCTGGATACCAAACATCTGCAGCGCGATATAGGGCATGGTGGCCAGGATACCGGTGAAGGCTGTCGCCAGGGCCAGAGACTCGCTGCCAAAACGCCCCTTTACAAAGTCGGCGGCGGTGACGTAGCCATGCTCCTTACACACCGACCAGAAGCGCGGCATGAGAATGTAAATAATCGGATAGACGAGGGCCGTATAAGGAACGGCGAAAAAGCCATTCAGCGCCCCCAGGCCAAACATAGCCGCGGGCACCGCAACGAAGGTATAGGCGGTATAGAGATCACCACCCAGGAGGAACCAGGTAACGATAGTGCCGAAACGCCGGCCAGCCAGGCCCCACTCGTTTAGCTCGTTCAGGTTACCTCGACGCCAGCGCGCGGCCCAGAATCCAATGACCGTGACCAGCAGGAAAAAGACGATGAAAACGATAAATGCTTCCCAATTCATGAGCGACCTTGCCCTTTCTGAAAAAGGTCTTCCTTTCCGATCTGACGAGCAAAACACCGGCTCAGGTGTTTGTCAGAGCGGTATACGGATTTCGATTTCATACGCGGTCGAGCCTCAAGCAGCGCTGGCGGGGATGAGCCAGGCCGATGAGACACTACCCTCTTATTCCGCTTTGGCGAACGCTTGCCCGCGTTCTCATTGCCAAATCGGATAGGAGGTACCGGTTTCTCAAGCATCCAGCAAGTAGACGACCGCGGTGATAATCGCGGTAATCACAATCCAGAGCAACTGAAACCAGTAGAAAAAAGGGATACCCGCGAGTTCTGGGTTCTGGAAGTTATAGAACGGAGGCCAGCACAACGCGATAAAAGGGATGAGCAGGAGCAGAAGTAGAGGTTTGAACTTCCTCTTCACAGCACGAGTTGCCAAAACGTTTCTCCTTTCGCAGAACAACGTACGAAGAGTAGAAGACAACGACAAGCACCGGAGAAAGAAGGAGCAACGCACCGAACGCGCTGTCCCTTTAGCATAGAACCATCCGGCCCTATTTCTCACGGGTCATTCCCGCCTCTCCGATGAGATTGGTGCTTAGTGGAATAGTATACGATAATCCCGATACAGTCAATAGAATGAGAGGGCTATGTATGTTACATTCGGGCCGCTCAATCGGTTTGTATCAGTAGAGTTCGTCTAATAAATATAGTTCTAGAATGCTCTATATGTAAATTTCTCTGTTCTATTCACAATTTGGAGGCTCTCAATGGAATCCCGTTCAGCCACTCGGAGGCGTGCGGAGAAGCCGCTTGTCCTCGGCCTGCTGCTGGTGCTTATCACTGTTCTGCTCAGCGCCTGCGGTGGCAACTCGCAGATTCAGCAGCAGACCAGCCAGAACAGGCAAGCGTTAGATATTTCTCTGGCCCACGCGCAGAGCATTGGCGTCCCGACCAGTATGCTCCAGCCAATTATTCAGCAGGAGCAGCAGCTTACAGGCACGCACGCACCGCTCAGCCTGCTTGGTGATCAGCCAGTAGACAGCTACAACCAGAATCTGGCACTGCGCTACTCCCAACTGAATTCCCAGGTGATCGGCCTGGAGACACAGGCCACGCAGCAGCTTGATTATCAAGCTTCGCAGGATCTGCAAACCATGTCCAATGCCCTGGCCGAGCGCCAGGGGCAAAATTTACCCGCGGTCCAGACCTTCGCTACCCAATTAACCAGCTATCAACAAGAGCTAGCCAAAGCTCAGTATCCCAAAGACTATGTGCAAATCAGTACCAGAGCCCAGAATTCGACGCAAGCGCTGCATTTGATGGGTCCGGCGCACGACGCGCTGGCTTCCTTCCAGAAAGTCATCAGTCAATTGCAAGCTTCGAATATCGATGTCACAGCTTTTACCCAGGAAGAGCAGGTCGATACACAGAGCTTTAGCAGTGCCACCACGTCCGACAATTTCTCGCAACTAACTGACCTGATCAATACACAGCTGAACGAGACAACAACTGTCTCAACTGTGGCTATTCCTTATGTTGGGCAGATCAAACTCAACCAATTCAATGCTGATATCCAACTGATCAAGCAGTATAATGGAGCGAATGTCAACAAGTACGAACAGCAATTGCAAACAGACCAGCAGGCTCTGAACAACGCGAAATCGGTCAGCGATTTCTTGCACGTTTCAGGCCAGATCGATGCTGATATCGCTTCGATGCAAGTCCCTCTGACCAAAGCTCAGGCAGGCTATCTGCTGCAGCAATTCCACCAGGAAGTCAAAACCTGGGGCAGCGCGCATCAGTATCACGATACGTTTAACGGCCAATACTACCCGCTGGACTACGAGTATGATGAGCAGGGCATCGGTTCCGACGCTGACTACGCCGTGCAGTCTGCTCAGACGCTGGACGACTATCAGGCGGCCATCGATCTGATCAATAACGACATGCTGAACCTGCATATGATGGAGCAGGCATACAACGACAGTACCCCACACAATCAGGTGCACCAGGAAGATTTCACCTTAATGAATCACTATGGCATCGCCAATGCCAACGAGGTGCTGGTCGTCTCCCTGGTTGAGCAAACCCTGCGCTACTACCAGCATGGCAAGCTCGTGCGCACGTTTTACATCACTTCTGGCCAGTATGATAAACCATCACCTCCAGGCTACTGGCAAGTCTTCCTGCGCCAATCGCCGACGAAATTCACATCCAGCGAGCCCAAAGGCTCGGCCTTCTGGTATCCTGATACCAAAATCAACTACGCGATGGAGTATCATTCCGGTGGCTACTTCTTTCACGATAGCTGGTGGCGCGTCAACTACGGTGTCGGCACCAACTTCCCGCACTACGATACGGGTGGGGATGAATCGTTCGCCGGCAATGGCAGCCATGGTTGTATCAACATGGCGGAGAGCGATATCGCCTGGCTGTACCCCAACAGTACTTACAATGCCCAGGTGATCCTCTATTAAAGTGAAACAGCATTCCACGCCTGGGGAGCGAGAGAGGAGCGTGCCGGACACGCTCCTCTCTCGCTCTTTCTCCTATGGGTAAGCTCGCGTTTGACAGCCCCGAGGACATCTGCTATAATCCACTGGCACTCAGTCCGACGAACTGTCGGCATTTTTTGTAAAAAAGAACCCATGTGAAGGGACAGATGTTCCGGGGAGGAATATTCATACATGCCCAATAATGCCTCAGCAGAAAAGCGCATGCGCCAGGAGAAGAAGCGCCGCGCGCAGAATCGCGTGGTGAAGTCGATTGTCAAAACCAACGTCACGAAAGCGCGTCAGGCTCTCGTCTCCGGCGTGGAATCAGAGGCCGCAGTGCGCGCAGCAGTCAGCGAACTGGATCGAGCCGCGAAAAAAGGCGTGATCCATCGCAACAATGCCGCTCGCCGTAAATCTCGGCTGATGAAGCAGCTCAACGCGCTAACCGCAGAAACCAAATAGCACGTCTCTTGAACAATGAGCGTTTGCCCTCGCCAAAGAACGCAACACAGTGCAGGTATAGCAGGGCAACAATCAGACCAAACTGGAACTATTCAGGTCCCAGCGAGAGCGGGACCAATCTTTTGCCCAACCAGGGCCACACACAGGATTCCCTGTGCGATGCGCTACATGCTTGACCCTGGATTGAACGGCGGTTGATGCCTCTCCAGAGGACATATGTAGAACTCGTACATTTTGAAAGGCAGGATGTAGACGATATGGCCGAGAAACAAACGGTGGTGAAATCTGCCGGGCAGGCCCTGTTGGTGGCGGTTGAGAATGCCCAACTGCGCCAGGATATACCAGAGATTAAGTCGGGTGATACTGTACGCCTGCATGTGAAGGTTGTTGAAGGCACCCGCGAGCGCCTTCAGCCTTTCGAGGGCGTTGTGATGCGCCTGCGTGGCGGCGGCATGAACCGCAACTTTACCGTGCGCCGCATTACCCACGGCGTGGGCGTCGAGCGCACATTCTTGATTAACTCCCCGCGCATTGAAAAATTTGAGGTACTGCGCCATGCCCGCGTACGCCGCAAGCAGCTGTATTACCTGCGCGGTCTGACCGGCAAGGCCGCTCGCCTGAAGGAAATTCGCCCGATGTCTGCCAAGCAGATTGCCGCGAAAGAGGCCATCCAGGCGGCAAAGGTTGCCAGCAAGAGTAGCAGTGCAAAAAGCGAAGATTAGCCGACAATCTCCCACCCTTGAAGAAGAAATGGCCCTGCTCAGTCAGGGCTATTCTTTTATCGCCGGCCTGGATGAAGCCGGTCGCGGCTGCCTGGCTGGCCCGGTAGTAGCAGCGGCTGTCATACTACCTCTGGGTGGTGAAATCTCAACGCTGCTGGATGGAGTGCGTGATTCCAAGCAGATGACTGCTCTAGCACGCGAACGCTTCTGCGCGGTCATCCACCAGCACGCACTGGCTGTCGGCGTGGGTATCGGCTCAGTCGAGCTGATCGATCGACGCAATATTCTACAAGCCACGAAACTGGCCATGAAAGACGCACTCACTCAACTCGCGCTACCGCCCCAGGCACTTCTGCTCGACGCGCTTTACCTGCGTGATATCCCCCTGCCACAGCGCTCGCTCATCAAAGGCGATGCCCGCTGCCTCTCAATCGCGGCGGCCTCTGTCATCGCCAAAGTCACACGTGACCACCTGATGCTCCAGCTTCACCAGGAGTACCCCGCCTATGGCTTTGACCGTCATAAGGGGTATGGCACAGCCGCGCACCTGGCCGCTCTCCAAACCCACGGCGCGACCCCCCACCATCGCCAGAGCTTCGCCCCGGTCCGCGCCCTGCATGGCCTCTTCTCTGAGAAATAAGCGAACAGTCGGTAGTGATCATTGGGCAAATAGCCACGAGATTTGACAGCGCGGTCCTTCACGCGGTACGCTTATGGGCGCTACCAGTCAAACGACTGAAAAAATTCTGCGTTACGCCTGAGAAAGACCACATCTTATGAAACGTCATGTAGGGGAGACGACCAGGAGGTCCGCGAGCCCACTGCCCGATTATGTTTGGGGCCGAAATCCTGTGCTTGAAACCTTGCGATCGAGTCGCAAGGTCAAGCGTGTCTTGATTGCCGAGGGACAGCGTGAAGCTTCCGCTCTGGCCGACATTTTGCAAGAGGCCGCACAGCAGCAGATTCCGGTGGAGACGGTTCCGCGCCAACGATTAGATCAGCTAAGCCAGGGTGCTGTCCATCAGGGCTGCCTGGCAATCGTTGAGGCGCGCCACTATGCGACACTCGATGATATCCTGGACTACGCGCGCAGCAAACACGAAGAGCCTTTCCTGCTGATTCTGGATGCGATCCAGGATGTCAATAACCTGGGTTCGTTAATGCGCACAGCGGAGGCCGCAGGCGTCCACGGAGTGGTCCTGCCCCAGCATCACGCCGCCGAGGTCAACGCCACGGTAATCAAAACCTCGGCAGGAGCAACCGAACATCTGCTCATCGCGCAGGAGACAAATCTGACACGCACCATCGAGGCACTGAAAAAAGAGAATATCTGGGTAATTGGCCTGGCCGGGGAAACCAAAACAGAGTATGCGCAGGCCGATCTCACAGGACCATTGGCGCTGGTAGTGGGCAACGAGGGCAAAGGGATCAGCCGCCTGGTACGCGAACACTGCGACCTCCTGATACGCCTGCCTATGTACGGGCAGATTAATTCGCTCAATGCCGCAGTCGCGGGCAGCATCGCCCTCTACGAGGCTCTGCGCCAGCGTACTGATGCTCACAAAAAGCTTGACAAATAGAAGAGTCGCTACTATAATATGCAAACGTTAAAATTATTATAAAAGATGCTGAAGCCACTTTTGCTCATATTTTATGTAAAGGATTAACATCATATGCGCATAACTTCTCCTTTATCCTTGGATAGCTCTGCTGCATCCTATAAGCAAAAGCCTCTCATCCACAATTCTATTACGGCACTCTCTCAGATAGGGAAAGAAGCCATAGTGCCGTATTTGATCACTCGTCTTACTCTTCTACTTGTGGGATTGCTAGCGACTTTTTACATTCTCCCACTACAAAGCAACCTCCCTATTCTTCCTTCTCATGCAGTACAGATTCATTTTCCACAAGTGCTGTGGCTGATGTGGGAGCGTTTTGATAGCGGTTTTTATCTGGATCTTGCCAGTAATGGTTACTGGTCGGCAAGCACCTTACATACTGCCTCCAATTGGGCATTCTACCCCCTCTACCCCTTACTGATGCATGTGATTGGCCTTCTTTTCGGGGGAACCCTCAACAGCTTTCGTCTGGCGGGTCTCCTCATCTCGAATATTTCGGCGCTTGCAGCAGTTGTATATCTCTATTTGCTCATACACAAAGATTTCAATCATAGAGTTGCTTCACGCACAGTCTTCTACCTCGCACTTTTCCCAATGTCATTCTATCTCTCAGCCATTTATAGTGAATCGCTTTTTCTCATGCTGGCTGTTGCGTCTCTCTACTATGCTCGCAAGCAGTCCTGGTGGCTCGCTGGTCTCTGTGGAGGATTGGCCGCACTTACTCATGCACAAGGCGTTCTGCTCCTGTTGCCAATTGCCTGGGAATACCTGCGCGTCACCAGCAACTCTTATGCGCCTCTTCCCACTCCTTTGCCGAAGCCACTCATAGCTCGGGCGCGCACGTGGCTACGCTATTGGCTGAGCGGCCTCTTGCTCGCTGCTCACGATCTACGCAACTGGGTTGCTGGCAGCGCTCTCCTGCTTATTCCCGCTGGTCTCTTTGCCTTCATGCTCTATGCCAAATATAAAACTGGCGATCTACTGGCAACTACGCATACCGAACAGTGGGGCTGGGGACGGCAATTGTCTTATCCCTGGCGGCCGCTCATCTACTTCTTGCGCCACCCCATCCTCGGTGAACCACTGAACTGGAATTTCTGGGTGTTTAATATTGTCCTGGCCATTGTGTTTCTCGGTTGTATCGTCTGGGCATTTCGGCGTTTACCAGCAATCTATGCTCTCTATACGTTGGCAATGGTCATCTTGCCACTCTCTTCCAGCCAGCTTGACGCAATCGGGCGTTACTACCTGCTCGTTTTCCCGGTCTTTCTGTTGTTAGCGTTGTGGACTGATACCAAGAATCAATCAGCCCATGCTTTCGTCATTGCCATTTGTGCCTCTTTACAAGCCCTCCTCATGGTCTTTTTT